>NBJMC04202__coassemble_1218_pt1 | contig 56658 bp, 38 predicted proteins | sample NBJMC04202__metabat2_high_PE_053 | metagenome-assembled genome bin NBJMC04202
CGAAGAATGGACCAGAGCCGTCCAACAACCTCTGCCACCTGCAGGCATTTCACGGGCATCTATTCCTGGCAGACAGGGGAAAATGTATCTCGTGTGCATTTTCAGCGTTGCCGACACCGTAAAGAGTTGTTCATCGATCTGTGAAGGATTGGTTCCGGGAGACAGCTCTTGAGGCTTCCGCCAGGATTATGACCAGTTCCAGGTGGCGTTTCCTGCCGGAGATGTATCCACCGATAAGCGATATGATTATCTGCGGGATTCCATTTGTGTACGTGACGCGATGGTATAGAAGCGTTAAGGATCGAAGAGCAAGTATGCGCTCGGGCTTCTGCGCAGAAAAATATAACAGAATACCCTCGCAGAGGGAGAAAGGGGAGCACATGGACAGCCTATTCAGCACCAACAACACAGATACCGTCCGTTCCAGCCGGATTATCTACACCCCGTCTGTCTTTGCGCGTTCCAGTCTGCTTCATCTGCAGGAGACGGGCACCCTTCAGGCCCTGCATCCACATAAGAGCGAACGCTCTGGGCTTCATTCCTGCCTGTTTTTCACGGTCCTCTCCGGCACGGGAAGGCTGGTCTATGGAGGTGTCGTCCATGAACTTCGGACCGGAGACTGTGTGTTCATCGACTGCAGAAAGCCCTACAGCCATGAAACGGGAATGCAGGACAGCGGCCAGCCCGCTCCCTCCGGCCTCTGGTCCCTGCAGTGGTGCCATTTTTACGGCCCGAATATGAACGCCATCTACCGGAAATATCAGGAGCGGGGCGGCAGGCCCGTATTTCGTCCGGCACATCCGGAGAACTATATGTCCATTCTGACGGAGCTTTTTCAGATCGCCGGTTCGGCTGATTATGTCCGGGACATGCGGATTCAGGAGAAGCTGTCCTCTCTGCTGATCCTTCTCATGGAGGATGCCTGGGACACCAGGAAAAAAGCGCCCGGAAGATCCGGTCCCATGAAAGGGTCTGCAAAATCATCCGGAAGCGTGCTCCGGGATTTCGGCATGGATCCGGCCGAAGCATCCGCAGATACGCCCCAGAATACCCTGGCGGATAAGACGGCGAACGTCCAGCAGGTGAAGGAATATCTGGACGAGAACTTTCGGGAAAAAATCACGCTGGACGATCTGGCAGCCCGTTTTTTCATTAATAAATATTATCTGCTCACGCTTTTCAAGGACCGGTATGGGGTTACGGTGAACGCCTATTTGAACCAGATGCGGGTGACCTGGGTGAAGCAGCAGCTGCGTTTTACGGACCGGACGGCGGAGTCTCTTGCGGCGGAGCTTCAGATTGAACCGGCCTATCTGAGCCGGTTATTTAAAAAAGTGGAGGGCGTAAGCCCCAGCGAGTTCCGAAAGAGCTGGAAGGGAGATGCCTGAGAATTTTGAAGAAAGGCTTTTACAGTTCACTCCGCGCCATTCGTAAACCCAATATCGTGCAACCTTTTCCTCAGGATCTGTAATTCTTTTCCACAGCAGTTTGGGGTAGAATTACATGTGTTACAGGTAACACGGGAAAAATAGAAAGAAACAACAGAAAAGACAAGGAGTTTGGATAATGAGTGAGAATGCGAAGAAAGTGGCATTGATAACGGGAATCACCGGGCAGGACGGTTCCTATCTGGCAGAGTTCCTTCTGGAGAAGGGATATGAGGTACACGGCGTTACCCGCCGCGCTTCCAGCGCCAACACGGGGCGGATCGAGCACATCCTGGATCGAATCACGCTGCACGATGGGGATCTGGCCGATTCCTCTTCCATGATTCGTATCATCGGTCTGGTGCAGCCGGATGAGATCTATAACCTGGCCGCACAGAGCCATGTCCAGGTTTCCTTCGACGTGCCGGAGTATTCCGGAGAGGTGGACGCGATCGGCGTTCTGCGCGTGCTGGAAGCGGTCCGTCTGCTGGGGCTGATGAAGAAGACGAAGGTTTATCAGGCATCCACCTCCGAGCTGTACGGCAAGGTGGAAGAGGTTCCCCAGAAGGAGACCACACCGTTTCATCCCTATAGCCCCTATGCGGTGGCGAAGCAGTACGGCTTCTGGATCACGAAGGAATATCGGGAAGCTTATGGGATGTTTGCGGTAAACGGCATTCTGTTTAATCATGAGTCCGAACGCCGCGGTGAAAATTTTGTTACCAGAAAAATCACGCTGGCAGCGGGCAGGATCGCGGAAGGACTGCAGGATCATCTGGAACTTGGAAACATGGACTCCCTGCGTGACTGGGGCTATGCGAAGGACTATGTGGAGTGCATGTGGCTGATCATGCAGCAGGAAAAGCCGGAGGATTTTGTCATCGCCACCGGTGTGCAGCATACGGTCCGCGATTTCACGGAAAAGGCCTTTGCGGCCAACGGCATTACCATTCGCTGGGAAGGTACGGGGCTGGATGAAAAGGGCTATGACGCCGAGACCGGAAAGATGCTGGTGTGTGTGAATCCGGCCTGGTTCCGTCCCACCGATGTGGACAATCTCTGGGGCGATCCCACCAAGGCGAAGACCGTGCTGGGATGGAATCCGCAGAAGACCAGCTACGAGCAGCTGGTGAAGATCATGGCGGAGCATGACCGTGCGCTGGCAAAACGCGAGAAGGCAACGAAGAGCGTGTAAGGGCGTAAGAGAAATCATAGAAGAAAGAAGATAAGGATCATGATGGAAAAAAATGCGAAAATTTACGTGGCGGGTCATCGCGGCATGGTTGGCTCCGCCATCGTGCGGGAACTGAACCGTCAGGGCTACAACAATATCATCACCCGCACCCATAAAGAGCTGGATCTGTGCCGCCAGGACGCGGTGGAAGCCTTTTTTGCCGAGGAGAAGCCGGAATATGTGTTCCTTGCTGCGGCGAAGGTGGGCGGCATCGTGGCCAACCAGGAAGCGCTTGCGGATTTCATGTATGACAACATGATTCTGGAAATGAACGTGATCCATTCCGCCTGGCAGAACGGCTGCAAGAAGCTGGAGTTTCTGGGAAGCTCCTGCATCTATCCGCGCATGGCTCCCCAGCCGATGCCGGAAAGCTGCCTGTTGACCAGTGAACTGGAGAAGACCAACGAGGCGTACGCGCTGGCGAAGATTTCCGGACTGAAATACTGCGAGTATCTGAACCGGCAGTACGGAACGGACTATATCAGCGTCATGCCCACCAATCTGTACGGGCCCAACGATAACTATCATCCCACCCACAGCCATGTGTTGCCGGCGCTGATCCGCCGTTTCCATGAGGCGAAGGTGGAAGGGAAGGAGACGGTCACCTGCTGGGGAGACGGTTCTCCGCTGCGGGAATTTCTGTACGTGGATGATCTGGCGAATCTGTGCGTGTTCCTGATGAACCATTACAGTGGAAACGAAACGGTGAACGCCGGAACGGGCAAGGAGCTGACCATTAAAGAGCTGACCGAGCTGGTGGCGAAGGTGGTCGGCTACACCGGAAAGATCGAGTGGGATACCACGAAGCCCAACGGAACGCCCAGAAAGCTTCTGGATGTGAGCAAGGCGACGGCGCTGGGCTGGACCTATCAGACGGAACTGGAGGAAGGCATCCGTCTGTCCTATGAGGATTTTCTGAACAACCCCATGCGGGCGGAAAGATAACGGACCTGTGATTTCGCCGGAGCGTCGGACTTCCAGAGTCCTGGGGCTCCGGAAGGGAGGCTGTATGAACATCGTGTTACTGTCGGGCGGGTCAGGCAAGCGGCTGTGGCCGCTGTCGAACGACGTCCGTTCCAAGCAGTTCATCAAGATTTTTCGGACAGAGGACGGAAACTATGAGTCCATGGTGCAGCGGGTCTGCCGCCAGATCAGGAAGGCGGATCCGTCCGCTTCCGTTACCATTGCCACCAGCAAAACGCAGGTTTCCTCCATCCATAACCAGTTGGGAGAGGGCGTGGACATTTCCGTGGAGCCCTGCCGCCGGGATACCTTCCCGGCGATCGCGCTGGCGGCGTCTTATCTGGCGGATGTGAAAGGCATTGATCCCCGGGAGGTTGTGGTGGTCTGTCCGGTGGACCCTTACGTGGAGGATGACTATTTTGAGGCGCTCAAAAAGCTGGAAAAGCTGGCGGCAGAAGGGAATTCCAATCTGGTGCTGATGGGAATCGAACCCACCTATCCTTCGGAAAAATACGGCTATATCATCCCGGAAAGCGGAGAAAAAATCGCTTCCGTTTCCACCTTTAAAGAAAAGCCGGATGCCCGTACCGCTGCGGAATATATCCAAAAGGGCGCGCTCTGGAACGGCGGCGTGTTCGCTTTTCAGCTTCAGTTCGTGCTGGATAAGGCCCATGAGCTGATGGATTTTACCGATTATCATGATCTGTTTGCGCGGTATGACACGCTGAGAAGCATTTCCTTTGACTATGCGGTGGTGGAAAAGGAAGAGAAAATCCGGGTAATGCGTTTTACGGGGCAGTGGAAGGATCTGGGGACCTGGAATACGCTGACGGAGGCGATGGAGGAAAACAGCGTCGGTGACGCCATCATGAACGAGACCTGTGAAAATGTGCATGTGATCAATGAGCTGAATGTGCCGGTGCTCGCCATGGGACTGCATGATGTGGTGATTTCCGCCTCCCCGGAGGGAATCCTGGTGAGCGATAAGGAGCAGAGCTCCTATATTAAGCCTTTTGTGGACCGGCTGGATCAGCAGGTCATGTTTGCGGAAAAAAGCTGGGGCAGCTTCCGGGTGATGGATGTGGAAGAGGAGAGCCTGACCATCAAGGTGACGCTGAAGGCGGGGCACCGGATGAATTATCACAGCCACAGAAACCGGGACGAGGTCTGGGTCGTGACCTCCGGCGCCGGAAGGACGATCGTGGACGGCATGGAGCAGGAGGTAAAGGCAGGCGACGTGATCACGATGCAGGCGGGCTGCCGACATACAATCATTGCAGAAAGCGAGCTGAAGCTGGTGGAGGTTCAGCTTGGCAGGGAGATTTCCGTTCATGACAAACAGAAATACGAGCTCGAGTATGAATAACAGAAAGAAGCCGGAGCCTTTTTGGCTGAAGCCGGACGGCAAGGACTATCTTTGGGGAGGAAGCCGGCTGAACGACGATTTTTCCAAGGGAATCGATATGAGCCCTCTGGCGGAGACCTGGGAATGCTCCACCCATCCGGACGGTCCGAGCGTGGTGGCGAGCGGTGTGTTCACGGGACAGACGCTTGCGGCGGTGCTGAAAGCCCATCCGGAATATCTGGGGACCCATCCGGAGGCAAAGGGAGAGCTTCCGATCCTGATCAAGCTGATCGATGCCAAAAAGGATCTTTCCGTGCAGGTGCATCCCACCGATGCGTATGCCAGGGAGCATGAAAACGGGCAGCTGGGAAAAACGGAGATGTGGTATGTGCTCGATGCGAAAAAGGATGCGAAGCTGGTATACGGCCTGTATCATGACGTGAGTAAGGGGCAGCTGCGAAAGAGCATCGAAAACGGCACTGTGGAAAAGTATCTGCAGAAGGTGCCGGTGAAGAAGAATGACCTGTTCTATATTGAGGCGGGCACCATCCATGCCATCGGCGCGGGCGTGCTGGTGGCGGAAATTCAGGAAAGCTCCAATCTGACCTACCGTCTGTACGACTATGACCGCGTTGACAAAAACGGAAACCGGCGAGAGCTTCATATCGACAAGGCGCTGGAGGCGGCGAACCTGAAGGCCAGCGCGGAGCCGCGGCAGCCGCTCCGCGTCCTGAAATACCGCCGGGGCTGTGCCTCGGAGCTTCTCTGCCGCTGCAGATATTTTGAAGTATACCGCATGCTGGTCAATACCGAGCGCTGCAGGGAACTGGTGGACTACCAGGCGGATGGCACCTCCTTCCGCGTCCTTCTGTGCACCGACGGCTGCGGCAGCATCACCTTCGGAGAGAGCGGCTCCCTCAGCTTTTTCAGGGGGGACTGCATCTTCGTTCCTGCGGATTCCGTCCTGATGAAAATCCACGGACAGGCGCAGTTTCTGGATGTGAGAGGATAGAGGCAGGAAGCGGCCGAAATCAGTTGCTTTTCCCGGACAAATATTATATGATGATCCTAACCTGTGATAATACAAAGGACGAAAGGGAGGGTTATGCTTATGAAGAAGGGCAGAAAGAGGACGGCGGCCCTGCTGGTCAGCCTGATGCTCCTGTCGGCATTTTTACCGGCCGGCGTGATGCAGGTCAGGGCGGCTGAGGTGATTGCCACAGTCTACGGAACGATTTTGTCCGGAACGACGGAAGAACTGCTGATGCTTTCCACGGCGCAGGGGAAGATGGAGATCAAGCTGGATGCGAATACGGATGCCAGCGCGTGCAAGATTCTGCTTCCCGGAAGAGAGATTTATGTGGATGTGACCTATGGCTCTGACGCTTACCTGCATGCGGCGAAAATCACCAACAGCACGCCGGTGGATGCGAGTACGATCGATTATTCCAGCACGGTGACCGTGACGGGTGAGATCGATGATAAGACCAGAGAGGATATTCTGTATCTGGACACCCCGCAGGGGGAGATGCAGATCAAGCTGGATGCGACCACGAATATGAACGGCGTGACCGTTCTGGTGGCGGGAAAGGAATATCAGGTTACCTGTGCGAGAGGCTCCGATGCCTGGATGCACGCGGTGAGCATTTCGGATGCGGATACGTCAAAGACGACGACAGAGACGATAAACGGGGTTTCCGTTACCACGGTGAAGGGGAAGGTGACGGATCAGACGAAGGAAAATCTGCTGTATCTGTCCACGGACGGCGGTCTGATGGAGATCGTGATCGATGGCGGCACGGATGCCTCGAATGGTAAGGTGCTGATGCCGGGCAGAGAACTGACCGTTTCTTTCTATCGCGGTTCGGACGCGTATCAGCATGCGTCGCGCATTGTGGCAGAAAAGGAGAGCACCTCTCCGGCGAATGTGAACACCTCTTCCACCGTCACGGTGACGGGAACCGTGGATGGAAAATCCAATGAAAACATGCTCTATCTGAAGACGAGCGGCGGAATGATGGAGCTGAAGCTGGACGTTTTAAGCAGTCTGAATAACTGCAAGGTGCTGGTCCGCGGAAAGCAGGTCAGCGTGTCCTGCGCCTATGGCTCTGACGCTTATATGCATGCAGTCAGCATTACGGCGCTTTAAGTATGGTTGAAGGAACCCCGGCGGTATCATTTCGCAGGAATGATGCTGCCGGGGTTTTTGCGCGATAAGCCCGGAGGGCGGCCGCACGGATGGGCAGGCTTGCCTGCACAGACGAGCGGACATCCGACGGGCAACGGACAGCGAGCAGCTATGCTGCGAGCTGCCCGGTACAGCGAACGGCCAGGCCGTGCGCTGTGCGTATCGCGCAATCGGATAAGCCCGGAGGGCGGAAGGGAGAACAGATGATTTTATCCGCATCGAGAAGAACGGACATTCCCAGCTGGTATTCGGAGTGGTTTGTGAACCGTCTGCGCGCCGGATCCGTGCTGGTGAGAAATCCGATGAACGCTTCGCAGATCAGCCGCATACCGCTTAACCCTGATGTGGTGGACTGCATTGTGTTTTGGACCAAGGACGCGGGGCCAATGATGGGAAGGCTTGCCGAAATTGAAAAAATGGGATATCCATACTGCTTTCAGTATACCATCACGCCCTATGGGAAGGAGCTGGAGGGCGGGCTTCGGGCGAAGGAGGGAATCCTGGAGAATTTTCTGAAACTTTCGGAGCGGATCGGGCCCGGACGCATGGTCTGGCGGTATGATCCGATCCTGCTGACCGGGGAGTGGACGCTCGGGCGGCATGAGGAGGCGTTTTCCCGGATGTGCGGGCTGCTCGCTGGGCATGCGGACCGGGTGGTGGTCAGCTTCATTGATCTGTACGCGAAGCTGAAGCGGACGGAAGTGAAGGAAATCGGAGAGGAGCAGGTCCGCCAGCTGGCGCAGGGGATCGGGAGGATTGCCGGAGCGCATGGGATGCGGATTCAGACCTGCTGCGAGGGATGGGATCTGCGGGAGTATGGCATAGAACAGGGCGGCTGTCTGGACGAAAGGCTCCTGGAACAGACCTGCGGCTGCGGGCTGGATCTGAAACCGGACAGGGGACAGAGAAAGGGCTGCGGCTGCATGGAAAGCATCGATGTGGGCGCATACCATACCTGTCCCAACGGCTGCCTTTACTGCTACGCGAATCAGAGCCGCACGCGGGCCCTGGAAAATCAGGCGAAGCATGATCCGGCAGGAGAGCTTCTGTACGGCAGCGTGCGGGAAACGGACCGGATTTATGAACGGAAGGTAAAAAGCGTGAAAACCGCAGGCTGTCAGGAAACTTTGGACGGGCTACTTGAAAAAAGACCGTGAAAACAGTATAATCAGCACGATGCGGCCGTTCGGCTCTCCCTGCAGGCAAAAGCGTCTTTCGGTGGAGGCCTGCCGGGAGGCAGGGAAGAGAACGGCAAAATTTAGATCATAAAGATGGAGATAATTATGAGTAAAACGGAAATCAGAAAAAAACAAAGAAACGGAACTGGCGGAGGAAATCCGTTTCTGATCGTCTATCACATCATTCAGGGCGCGCTGATTGGGCTGGGAGCGGTTCTGCCCGGCATCTCCGGCGGTGTGCTTGCCGTGGTGTTCGGCGTTTACAAGCCTGTGATGGAATTCCTCTCCAAACCCTTTGCCCGGTTTAAGACCCATGTGCCCATGCTGATCCCCTACGGAATCGGAGGCGTGGTGGGATTCCTGGGAATCGCCAACCTGTTGTCCTTTTTTCTGGAAAAATATCCGGATCCTTCCGTGTGCCTGTTCATCGGACTGATTACGGGCATGCTGCCTTCCCTGTTCCGGGAGGCGGGAGAGAAGGGACGAAGCAAGGGCTCCTGGATTTCCCTTGCGGTCTGCATGATTTTCATTTTTGTGCTGCTGGGTGCGCTGAGGGTTTCATCTGTACAGATTACCCCTAATTTTGTCTGGTATCTGTTCTGCGGCTTCTGCCTGGCGCTGAGTGTGATTGCGCCCGGAATGAGCTTTTCCACACTGCTGATGCCTCTCGGACTGTATACCCCGTTTGTGGATGGAATCGGCCATCTGGATATGGGCGTTCTGATCCCCGGCGGAATCGGCGCGCTGGTGACGGTAATCTGTTTCGCGAAGGCGGTCAATGCGCTGTTTGATCATTTTTATTCCATTGCGTTCCATGGAATCATCGGCATCGTTATTGCGGCTACGGTGATGATCATTCCCTTCTCCGGCTTCGCTTCTGTGGGAACGGCTGTGGTGAATCTGATCTGTATCGCGGTGGGCATCGTGCTGGCGCTGCTTCTGGACCGCTTTAACAGCAGGGTGGAGGTAAAATAAAATGGCAGAATGGCTTGACAATGCGGTTTTTTATGAAATCTATCCCCAGTCCTTTCTGGACACCAACAGCGATGGAATCGGGGATCTGCCGGGTGTGATCGAAAAGCTGGATTATATCAGGGAGCTGGGCTGCAACGTCCTCTGGCTGAATCCCTGCTTCGTATCCCCCTTCGGGGACGCCGGCTATGATGTGGCGGACTATTATACCATTGCGCCCAGATACGGCACCAACGAGGATGCGAAGCGGCTGTTTGCGGAGGCGCATAAGCGGGGCATGCATGTGCTGCTGGATCTGGTTCCGGGACATACTTCGGTGGAACATCCCTGGTTTCGGGAATCCATGAAGGCGGAGAAAAACGAATACACGGACCGTTACGTATGGACGGACAGCATCTGGGAGGCGCCGGAGGATATGGCGAGCCTGAGAGGAATTTCCGACCGGGACGGCTCCTGTGCGGTGAATTTTTTCTCTTCCCAGCCCGCGCTGAATTACGGCTATTATAAAATCACCAGGCCATGGCAGATGTCTCCGGAGGACGAAGGGCCGAAGGCCACGCTGGAGGCCATGAAGGATGTGATGCGCTTCTGGCTGCAGATGGGCTGTGACGGCTTCCGTGTGGATATGGCGGGTTCTCTGGTGAAGCAGGACGAGGAAGGAAAGGGAACCATCGCCCTCTGGAAAAAGGTGCGCGCGTTCCTGGATGAGGAATTCCCGGACGCCGTGCTGGTTTCCGAGTGGGGGGAGCCGGACAAGTCCCTGCAGGGCGGCTTCCACATGGATTTTCTGCTTCATTTCGGGCCTTCTCATTATAACGACCTGTTCCGCTGCGAGCATCCCTACTTTTCCAAAGAGGGAAAGGGGGACATCTCTCAGTTTGTGAAGAAATATGTGGAGAATTATGAAAAGTCGGAGAAAAAGGGGCTGATCTGCATCCCCTCCGGCAATCACGATATGGAAAGGATCGCTTGGAGACTGGACGAGGAGGATCTGAAGGTGGCCTTCGCCTTTCTGCTGTCCATGCCGGGAGCACCGTTTATCTATTACGGCGACGAGATCGGCATGTGCTATCTGGCCGGTCTGACTTCCGTGGAGGGCGGTTTCAACCGGACCGGCTCCCGGACGCCCATGCAGTGGGATGACGGCGTGAACGCGGGCTTCAGCAGCGCCGCAAAGGAAAAGCTCTATATCTGTCAGGATGAGAGCGCAGACCGCCCGACGGTACAGAACCAGCAGGCCAGGGAGGATTCCCTCTATCATGAGATAAAGAAGCTCATCGCCATCCGGCAGGCCCACCCGGCCCTTTTGAGCCGCGGAGAGATTGCCTTCGTATATGTGCGGGAAAACGCCTATCCCTTCGCCTATCTGAGAAGCGCGGGAGAAGGAAAGGACGGCGAAAAGATCCTGGTGGTGCTGAATCCTTCCGGCCGGGAGGAAAGCTTCCCCTGTGACTTAAAGACCGGCGAGATCATTTACCGCTTCGGCGGAGAGCTGAAGACGCAGGACGGACAGATGACCATTCCGGCCTGCTCGGCTGTGTGGGTGAAGGTGGAATAACCTGCAGATGCGCCTGGAATGAGTAACTGCCTGCTGAAAAGAGCGGTGCGCCCCCGGCTTGACAGTCCGCAGAAAATGCAGGATAATATACGCATACCCCTTAAGGTAAAAGGAGGTGCGAATGTGAAGCAATGTATGGATGCGGAGAATCTGCACCGGCGGCTGAAGAAGATCATCGGACAGGTGCAGGCCATCGACCGGATGGTGGATGAGGACGTTCCCTGCGAGGACATTCTTTCTCAGATCAATGCTGCAAAGTCGGCCCTGCATAAGGCGGGACAGGTGGTGCTGGAGGGGCATATCCAGCACTGTGTGAGAGACGGGATCGAGCACGGAGACGCGGAGCAGACGATCCGGAATTTTACCAAGGCGGTGGAACGGTTTTCCAATATGGGTTAATGTGACGCTCCGGGATGGAGCCGGAAAGCTGTGAAGAGACGCGGTGTAGGCCGCATTTCTTCACGGCTTTTTTCTATCGTGCGGTATGATATTTTGTCAATAGGGAAAAAGGCAGGAAGAAGGTTATTGACTGCTCACAAATGTTAGAATATACTAACTATTGTAAGGCACGTAAGACAAACCACGGCATCCACGGAGAAGGAAGCATTCCCCGCGCGGCCGTGCAAAGGGCGCAGCGGCATGGAGGAAAAGATGGGGCAGGAAGCATCCGGGCCGAAACAGGCAGGCGGAGAGAAGAAAACCGGTAAAAACAGAAGAAAGATGGAGGCTCTGAGCTATCGCAGGACGGATATGCAGAAGGAAATGGTGATCCGGAAGCTGCGGGAGAGGAGGCCTGCGCGGTGGAGCTGGACGACGGAACCGTTTTTCCCTCTCCGGCGTCCAGTGGAACCAGGTGGTTCTTTCCGGTCTGAAAAGCTGCGGCTATCTGAAAAAGAAAGGCGTCAAAAGCGTGGTGGTGCACGGAAAGAGGTGAGAGGGGATGGCGAGAAGGGACGGCATTTTTCCGGGAGAATCCCGGCTGGCGGGAGGAGACGGAAAGGTGAAGGTGTACCGGATGGAGTTTGCGGACGGCTGGGGCACCATGACGGCCCATGCGGTGATGGACGGGGTGACGGTGATTTTCAACGATTTTCACACCGCCTGCGGCATACAGGAGGAGGCGCGCTGTCCGGGGATGGTGGAGATCAACCACTGTCTGGCGGGGCGGTTCGAGTGCACCATGCCGGACGGGAGGACGGCATGGCTCGGGCCATGCGACTTCGCCGTCAGCGACATGGGAAGGCCTCCGGTGGAGAGCCGGTTCACTCAGGGGCTTTATCAGGGAATCAGCCTGGTTCTGGATATCCGGAGGGCATCCGTTTCCCTTCAGCAGATGCTGGGCGGGGAAGCGCCGGATCTGGAGGCTCTTTTTGAAGGGCTTTTCGAGTCCTGCTCTTTCCTGCTTCTGCGCAGTGAACCGAAGATCCAGCACATTTTTTCGGAGCTGTATCACGTCCCGTCGGAGGGGCAGAACGCCTACTACCGGCTCAAGACCGGGGAGCTGATCCTTTTTTTACAGGAGAGAAGAAAACAGATGCGCCGGACAGGCAGCTTTTATTACGGGATGGACCGGGGACGCAGAGTGCAGGAAATGGGCCAGCGGCTGACCGCCGACCTGCAGGCGCGGATTTCCATTTCGGAGCTGGCGGAGGAATATGGCCTGGGCGTTTCCACCGTGAAAAAGTATTTCCGGCAGATGTACGGGGAGTCGCCCTATGCTTATCTGAAGCGCAGGCGGATGGAGGAGGCCGCATTTCTTCTGGGCAGGGGCGGGCGGAGCGTTACGGAGATCGCGGAAAGCGTGGGATATCAGAACGCCAGCAAATTTTCCTCCGCTTTCCGGGATATTTATGGAATGAGCCCGTTGGAATATAAAAAGAAAAGCCGTATGGAGCAAAACGTCCGTTTGGAGTAGCGGGCGTTTTTTGATGCGTCTATAATCAGGCAATGTGGAGTTAGTTATAACTAATCATTTTATATGACAGGAGGGATTCAAGTGTCAAACGCAAAAGAAAGCAGTCTGAAAAAGATTCTGTCCTATGCGGGCGGCCACAGATATCTGACGATAACGGGCTGCATCCTTTCCGGCGCTGCGGCGGTGCTGGGGCTCGTCCCCTACATCTGCGTCTGGGCGGCGGCCAGGGATGTGCTCGCCGTATTCCCGGATGTGGCCGCGGCGGGCGGGACAGGCGGCCTGGTGAAATGGGGCTGGATGGCCGTGCTCTTCGCGGCCGCCAACATCGTCCTTTATTTCGCGGCCCTGATGTGCACCCATATCGCCGCCTTCCGGACGGCGAGAAACATCCGGAGGGCGGGAATGGCCCATGTGATGGACCTTCCGCTGGGATTTTTCACCGGAAACCAGTCCGGGCGGCTGAGAAAGCTCATCGACGACAACGCGGGGCTGACGGAGGATCTGCTGGCCCACAAGCTGCCCGACCTGACGGCGGCCATTCTCACGCCTGTGGCGGGAATCGTGATGCTGTTTCTGTTCGACTGGCGGATGGGGCTTCTGTGTCTGCTCACCATGGTGCTTGCGGTGGTCTGTATGTGCATGATGATGGGCGGGAAAAACGCGGGCTTCTTCCACCGGTATCAGCAGGAGATTGAAAAAATGAGCGCGGAGGCGGTGGAATACGTCCGGGGCATTCCGGTGGTGAAGGTGTTCCAGCAGACCGTGTACTCCTTCAAGGCGTTTTACGCGGCGATCCAGTCCTACAGCCGGCTGGCCAGTGATTACGCCATGAGCTGCCGGAGCGGGCAGACGGGGTTTCTGACCTGTATCAACGGAGCCTTTGTCCTTCTGATCCCGGCGGCCCTGCTGCTGGCCTCCGGCGGGGATGTGAAAAGGGTGCTGGTCAATTTCATTTTCTATTCCCTGTTCGCTCCGGCCTGCGGAGCCATGATCAACCGGATCATGTATATGAGCGAGGCGGTGATGGAGGCGGACGAGGCCATGGGACAGCTGGAAAAAATCCTGAAGGAGGAGCCTCTGCCGGAGGCGTCACGGCCACAAAAGGCGCAGGGCACACAGGTGGCCTTTGAACACGTTTCCTTCACCTACCCGGGGGCGGCGCGTCCCGCCCTTTCGGACGTGAGCTTCACTGTCCGCCCGGGAAGTACGGTGGCACTGGTGGGGCCGTCCGGAGGCGGAAAGACCACGGCGGGCAGCCTGATTCCCCGTTTCTGGGATGTGACGGCAGGGCGCGTGACGGTGGGCGGCGTGGATGTGCGGGAAATGGACGCGCAGGCGCTGATGCGGCAGGTGGCTTTTGTTTTTCAGGATACCAGGCTCTTTAAGCAGAGCATTCTGGAAAACATCCGCGCGGCGCGCCCGGAGGCTTCCAGAGAACAGGTGATGGAGGCGGCCCTGGCCGCCCAGTGCGGGGATATCCTGGAAAAGCTGCCGGAGGGGCTGGACACGGTGATCGGCACGAAGGGCGTTTATCTTTCCGGCGGCGAGTGCCAGAGAATCGCGCTGGCAAGAGCGATCCTGAAGGACGCGCCCATCATCGTTCTGGACGAGGCGTCCGCCTTTGCCGATCCGGAAAACGAGTACCAGATTCAGAAGGCCTTTGAGACGCTGGTGCGGGGAAAAACGGTGCTGATGATCGCGCACCGTCTGTCCACCGTTCAGAATGCGGATGAGATTCTGGTGCTTTCAGACGGCCGCATCGCGGAACGGGGTACGCACGGAGCGCTTCTTGCCGCAGGCGGCGTTTATGCCGGCATGTGGGCGGATTACCAGAAGAGCGCTCAGTGGAAGGTTGGAAAGGAGTAAGATATGACACAAAGACTTCAACATCTGTTTGCCCTGAGCGAGCAGGGCGCAAAGGATCTGGTAAAGGCGGTGGTCTGGTGCTTTCTGTGCAACGTCAGCCTGATGCTTCCGGTGGGCGTCACTATGGCGGCGGTACAGTATCTGCTGCAGATTCTGGAACGGGGCGGAGAGCCCGTGGACCGGTTCTGGCTGTATACGGGAGCGGCGGCTGCGGTGCTTGTGCTGCTGTTCATTCTGCACTGGTTTCAGTATGCGTCCCTGTATCTCGCCACCTATAAGGAGAGCGCCAGCCGGAGGATATCCCTGGCGGAGACGCTGCGGAAGCTCCCCCTTTCCTTTTTCGGAAACCGGGATCTGAGCGATCTGACCTCCACCATGATTGCAGACTGTTCCAGTCTGGATCAGATGTTTTCCCATTATATCCCGCAGCTTTTCGCCTCTGTTTTTTCCACCCTTTTCATCGGGGGGTGCATGTTTCTGTGGGACTGGCGGATGGCGCTCGCCGTGCTGTGGGTGGTTCCCGTGGCGGTGCTTTTGACGGCGGGCTCCAGAAAGCTGCAGGACAGCTTCGGCACTGAGAACATTCTGACCAAACGGGCCGTGGCCGACTGCATCCAGGAGGGCCTGGAAACCGTCCGGGACATCCGCTCCTGCGGCAGGAAGGATGCGTATCTGAAGGAGCTGGACGACAAACTGAAAACCATGGAAAAAAGCTCCATCCATTCGGAGCTGGTGACCGGGGCTTTCGTCTGCTCCGCCCAGGCCTTTCTGCGCATCGGCCTTGCCACCACCATCCTGACAGGAGCGGCCCTGCTGCTTGCGGGAGAGCTGGATTTCCTGTTTTTCCTGGGCTTTCTGTTCGCGGCGGCAAGGCTCTATGATCCGCTCGGCATGGTGCTTCAGAACATCGCCGCCACCTTCAGTGCCAAGCTGAAGATCGAGCGGATGCGCGCCATTCAGGAGCAGCCTTCGCAGGAGGGAACGGAGCATTTTACCCCGGAAAACTATGATATCACATTCGATCATGTCAGCTTTTCCTATCATGAGGGAGAGGGCGTTTTGAACGATGTGAGCTTTACCGCGAAGCAGGGTGAGGTGACCGCCCTGATCGGCCCGTCCGGCGGCGGGAAATCCACGGCCGTAAAGCTGGCCGCCAGATTCTGGGATGTGAACGCGGGAAAAATCACCCTGGGCGGGACGGACATCTCCGGCGTGGATCCGGAAACCCTTCTGAAATATTATGCGGTGGTTTTTCAGGATGTGGTGCTGTTTCGGGATACGGTGATGGAAAATATCCGGCTCGGCCGCAGGGGGGCGACGGACGAAGAGGTGATGGAAGCGGCGAAGGCCGCCCAGTGCGATGCATTCATCCGCCGCCTTCCGGACGGCTATCAGACCCTCATCGGGGAGAACGGCTCTACTCTTTCGGGAGGAGAACGCCAGAGAATTTCCATCGCCAGGGCCCTTTTAAAGGATGCGCCCGTCATTTTGCTTGACGAGGCAACCGCAAGCCTGGACGTGGAAAATGAAAGCGCCGTTCAGGAGGCTCTGTCCCGCCTGATCCGCAATAAGACGGTGCTGATCATCGCCCACCGCATGCGCACGGTGGCGGGAGCGGACAGAATCGTCGTTTTGGAAAACGGAAGGACGGTCCAGCAGGGAAGCCCTGCGGAGCTGATGGAGCAGGACGGACTTTACAGACATATGGTGCAGATTCAGAAGGAAAGTGCGGACTGGACCGTATGAAGACAAAAACGCGCTGCGGCAGGCAGACTGTGAGAGGGCAGTTTCCCGCCGCAACGCATTTTTTCAGGTGGAAAGAGCGGACGGGCTGTCAAACCTGGAAAAATTTTTCTGAAGCTGCCGGAGAAATACTTCCGACGCTCTGGAAAATACCTGATATTTTTTCCAGACAATGGTCGCTTCCGCCTTCAGGGCGGGAGTGAGCGGACGGAAGCAGAGAGATTCGCTTTTTACGATATCCAGCAGCTTATCATAGCAGATGGTATAGCCAAAGCCTTCGTCCGTCAGAATGGAAGCGTTCAGGACCAGATTGTAGGTGGCGACAACGTTGAGTTCGCTCAGATCCCGCTTCAGCCAGTCGGAGAGAACCCGTCTGGCGTTTGCCTGATGGGAGACGATGAGGGGCTTGTCCCACAGATCCTCTGGCCGGACGGCTTCTCTGTCCGACAGCGGGGAATCCCGCCGCATCAGAACGCCCCACACATCCTTCAGGGGAACTTTCAGCGTGTCGTATTTTGACATGTCCACAGAGTCATACAGAAGCCCGAAATCGATCAGCCCCTTATCCAGCTGGTCCATAACGAAATCCGCATTGCCGCTGGAAATATGATAGTGGATGTCGGGGTATTTCTGCTGAAGCTGTCTGGCCGTCTGCGCAAAAATCCGTATGATGTTGCTTTCTCCCGTTCCGATACAAACGTCCCCTGCAATCACATCGTTGGAAAGGGAAATCTCATTTTCCGTTTTCCGGACCAGATCCAGAATTTCCTCCGCGCGCTTCCGCAGAATCATTCCTTCCTCTGTCAGAACCACCTTCCGGGAGCCCCTGGCGCCGCGGATCAGAAGCTGTTTCCCCAGCTCCTCCTCCAGCGCCTTCAGCTGCGTGGAAAGGGTGGGCTGGGACAGATGCAGGGATTCCGCCGCGGCGGTGATGCTCTGTTCTCTGGCCACCGCCAGAAAATACTGTAATACACGAAGATCCATTTTTTCCTCTTTTTCTGCCGCTTTCCGGCGGCATTTTCGTTCCGGATTTTTGTGGAAAGTATAACAGAAAATATTACAGGATTCAACCGGGAGGCGATTCTCCGGGAAAGGCGCCAGGCCGGATGCTTCCAGCCGTTCTGTTTTCGTACGGTCTGCGCAGTGAATGCGCAGACCTGACTGAGTAGTAACAGGCGTTTTACGCTGTTGTCACAGGAGAAAAAATAGGATAGACTGTATCCGTAAGGTAACGACATCCGATGCCGCCCGCTTCGTGAACGGGAAAAGCCGGACGGCAGAAAAGGGGTCTGAACAACAGGAGGGACGATATGAGATATGAAATTAAGGGAGATACGCTGCCGGTAGCGGTCTGCAGCCTGCAGAGAGGGGAAGCGCTTTACTGCGAGGCCGGAGCAATGTCATGGATGACGGACGGAATCCGGATGGAAACGGAAGGCGGTGGCATCGGCAAGGTGTTCGGGCGGATGTTTTCCGGTGAAACCCTGTTCCGCAACCGGTATACGGCGGAGCAGGACGGCGAAATCGCGTTCGCATCCAGCTTCCCCGGCTCCATCATCGCGGTGGAGCTTTCCGCCGGAAGAACGGTGATCGCGCAGAAACGGAGCTTCCTCGCCTGCGACTCCGGCGTGGACATGGAAATCTTTTTCCAGAAAAGACTGGGAAAGGGCTTCTTCGGCGGAGAAGGCTTCATCATGCAGAAATTTTCCGGAAACGGTACGGTGCTTCTGGAAATCGACGGTTCCGCGGTGGAATACCAGCTGGAAGCGGGACAGCGGATGATTGTGGATACGGGACACCTCGCCATGATGGACGGCACCTGCTCCATTGATATTGAAATGGTCAGGGGAGCAAAAAATATTTTCCTGGGCGGTGAAGGCCTGTTTAACACCTACATCAGCGGCCCCGGAAAGATCGTGCTGCAAACCATGCCCGTCCAGAAAACGGCCATGCAGCTCTACCAGTTCATGCCCCATCCCAACTCCAACTGACGCGGAGAAAGGATGGAAGAACGGGCAGGACAACGGATAAAACAGTGTAAAACAGGCCCCTCTGCCGCATGCGGCGGAGGGACCCCAGGCGGCAGAGGACGCGCGTTCCCCGTCTGCTCTGCCGACGGGTGATACCAATTGGCAGAAAATGGCGAGAGAAAGTATTGTTTTTTCAAAATTCATTTGACAGAAGAGGAAATCACAGATATACTATAAGAAGTTAGATAACACTAACCAACCAAACCACATATAAACATACGAAACGAAAAAGGACCTGTCCGGGTCCTTTTTCATTTAATCGAGGAAATTTCTCATCAACGGGGAAATTGCTGGAAAATCCTGAAACGGCGGCCTATAATAAGCAAATAACACAGGGAAGCAGGGGAGAAAAGAGCCCGGAGGCTTCCCTGTCGGTCTGTCCGGCGGACAAGGCGCCGGCAGAGGCATCCGGAATGGAGGGAAGTGGAAGATGAAACAGCACAGATTCTGGGCCTGGGCGATGGTATTCTGCTTGGCCATGACACTGATCACGGGCTATCAGCACAAATAAGATGACAATGCCGCCAAAGGCGGCGGAAACGGAGGAAGATATGTTTAAATGTCTGAAATGCATTGACGCGAAGAAAACGGGAATTTTTGCGGCAGGAGTTCTGTTCGGAACCGCCGGGATCAAGCTGCTTTCCAGCAAGGACGCGAAGAAGTTCTACACGAACTGCACGGCGGCGGTCCTGAGGGCGAAGGCGAGCGTGATGAAGACGGCGACCACCATTCAGGAAAACGCGGAGGATATCTACGAGGAAGCGAAGGCGATCAACGAGGAACGCGAGGCGGAGGAAGAAGCGCCTGCGGATATCCCGGAGGAAGGCGCGGCAGAGGGCGCCAGGGCCTGAGGAGAGACTGCGGTGAAAATACGGATCAGGCATGAAATAAAAGGGAGGATGAGAGTCCATCTGGTTCAGAACAGGATGACCTGCAGCCAGGCGGACATTCTGCTCTATTATCTGCAGAAGCTGGACGGCGTGACGGAAGCGAAGGTGTATGAGCGCACGCAGGATGCGGTCATCTGCTATCGGGGAGACAGAGCGGCGGTCCTTAAAGGACTGCAGAGCTTCCGCTATGACCGGGTGGAGGTTCCGGAAGGTCTTATCGAAAATTCCGGAAGAGAAATGAACGCCCGGTATCAGGAAAAGCTGGTGATGAAGGTACTGCTGCGTTTCGCTTCGAAGCTGTTCGTCCCCTGGTCCCTGCGGGCGCTTGTTACAGCGGTAAAATCCGTAAAATATCTGAAAAAGGGCGCAGAAACGCTGGCAAAAGGGAAAATCGAGGTTCCTGTCCTGGATGCGGTGGCGATCGGCGTTTCCGTGTTCCGCGGGGATATGGACACCGCCTCTTCGGTCATGTTCCTGCTCGGCGTGGGAGAGCTTCTGGAGGAATGGACGCATAAAAAATCGGTGGACGACCTGGCGCGGACCATGTCCCTGAATGTGAGCAGGGTATGGCAGAAAACCGGAGATCAGGAGCTTCTGGTTTCCGCGTCGCAGATCCGGGAAGGGGATCAGGTGGTGGTCCACATGGGAAATGTGATTCCCTTCGACGGGCTGGTGGAGGAAGGGGAGGCCATGGTGAACCAGTCCTCCCTCACCGGGGAATCCGTCCCCGTGCGCCGCATCCCCGGAAATTCCGTCTATGCGGGAAGCGTGGTGGAGGAAGGGGAGCTGACCGTGCGTGTAAAGGCAGTGGGCGGTTCCAGCAGATTTGAAAAGATCGTCACCATGATCGAAGAGTCGGAAAAGCTGAAGTCCTCGCTGGAAGGAAAGGCGGAGCATCTTGCCGACAGCCTGGTGCCCTGGACTCTCATGGGAACGATTCTGGTGTGGCTCCTTACCCGGAACGTGACAAAGGCGCTGGCCGTTCTGATGGTGGATTTTTCCTGCGCGCTGAAGCTTGCCATGCCCATTTCCGTGCTGTCCGCCATCCGGGAAGCGGGACGGCACCATGTGACGGTAAAGGGAGGAAAATATCTGGAAGCCGTGGCGGAAGCGGAAACCATTGTCTTTGACAAGACGGGCACGCTCACCAGGGCCTGCCCCACCGTGGCCTCCGTCATCTCCTTTAACGGCGAGACGCCGGATGAGCTGCTGCGCATCGCCGCCTGCCTGGAGGAGCATTTTCCCCACTCCATGGCGCGGGCCGTGGTGGAGGCGGCGAAGAAAAAGAAGCTGGACCACCAGGAAATGCACTCGAAGGTGGAATATATGGTAGCCCACGGAATTTCCACCACCATCGGAGAAAAGCGCGTGGTGATCGGAAGCTGCCATTTTGTGTTTGAGGATGAAAAATGTACGGTCCCGGAAGGAAAGGAAGCCCTTTTCGCTTCGCTTCCGGAGGAATATTCCCATCTGTATCTGGCCATGGACAATCATCTGGCGGCGGTGATCTGCATTGAGGATCCCTTGCGGGAGGAGGCGGCTGAGATCATCCGTTCCCTGAAGGCGGAAGGCATCCGCAAGGTGGTGATGATGACCGGGGACAGCGAGCGGACAGCGGCGGCGGTGGCCCGCCGGGTCGGGGTGGACGAATACTATTCCGAGGTGCTCCCGGAGGACAAGGCGGCCTTTGTGGAACGGGAGAAAGCGGACGGAAGAAGGGTGATCATGGTTGGCGACGGCATCAACGATTCTCCGGCCCTGTCCGCCGCGGATGTGGGCATTGCCATCAGCGACAGCGCGGAAATCGCGCGGGAGATCTCGGACATCACCGTGAGCGCCGACAGCCTGTATCAGCTCGTGACCCTGAAACGGATCAGCAACGCGCTGATGAAGCGCATCCGCGGCAACTACCGCTTTATCGTGGGCTTTAATGCCGGGCTGATCCTGCTTGGCGTGGGCGGCGTGATTCAGCCCGCCGCCTCCGCGCTGTTTCACAATACCTCCACCCTGCTCATCGGCCTGAAGAGCATGAGCAGCCTGTTGGAGGAAACGGAGTTACTGTTCGCTGGCTTGCCAGTGAACAGTAACGAAACGGAGAAAATTTGAACAGGGCGGCGAAGGCCGCCTTGTTTTTTTCTGTCCGGTGGAGTATAATGGCAGGGTATTTAATGCTTCGACGCGTTGAACCAGAAAAGAAAACAAAGGAAAGGAACCTGTCATGACACAAGAGAAAAAGCTGAATAAGCTGCAGTCCGTGATTTTGCTGGTGTTCATCATCTTCGCGGTGGCCATCTGCATCCTCCTGAAAACCGGAGGCCCCATGATCGGGCTGTTTATGAGCTGGATTATCATCTATCTGTTCTGCAAAATTCTCCGGATTGAATTCGGAAGGATCATCGGCGGAGCCTATGAGGCCATCCGCGTGGTTGTCCCAACGGTGTGCCTGCTGATGGCCATCGGCGTGATGATCGGCACATGGCTGCAGAGCGGCACGATTGCAACCATTATCGTGGGAGGCCTGAGGCTGATCGATCCCACCTGGCTGCTGCCTCTGACGCTTCTGTTCTGCGCGGTGCTGAGTCTGGTGACCGGAACCTCCTACGGTTCGGTGGGAAGCGCCGGCGTGGCGATGATGGCGATCGGAAACGCCATGGGAATCAATCCGGGCATGGTGGCCGGCGCAGTAATCTGCGGCTCCATGTTCGGTGATAAGATCAGTCCGCTTTCCGATACCACGAACCTGGCGCCCGCGGTGGCCGGCGCGAAACTGGGAGACCATGTGAGATCCATGCTCTGGACCACGCTGCCGCCCTTTCTGATCAGTCTGATTCTGTTCACCATTCTGGGAATCCGGCAGACGAGCGGGGATTACAGCGCCGGAGATCTGAATCTGTACATTGAGGCGCTGAACGGAGAGTTCCAGCTGGGATTTGTGACCCTGATCCCTGCCGTCCTCATTATCGTTCTGCTTCTTCTGAAGGTGGACGCCATTGTGGCGCTGGGCATTTCCGCTGTGGCGGCGGGCGCGGTTTCCGTTTCCTGGCAGGGCGCTTCCCTGCAGTCGGTGATTCAGATTGCCTACAGCGGCTATACCACCGGCATTGAAAACGGAATTCTTCAGACGATCCTGAACCGCGGCGGAATGAGCAGTATGCTGCAGTATGTGGCGATCATCTGTTTTGCGGTGGGCATGGGCGGCATGCTGGAGAAGCTGGGCGTGCTGGAAAATATCCTGGAAATGATCATGAGCCATATCCGCAGCGACGGCACGCTGATTCTCGCCACCCTGCTGGTGGGCTATGTGGTCAGCCTGATCAGCTGCTCCCAGCCCATGGCGCACGTGTTGACCGGCCGCCTGATGGCGCCGCTGTTCAGGGACAGAAAAGTGGCGCCGGAAATCCTTTCCAGATGCCTGGAGGATGCGGGAACGCTCGCAGGCCCCATGATCCCCTGGCACGGGTACTGCGTTTACATGTCGGGAACCCTGGGCGTGGCCTGGGCGGCTTTCTTCCCGTATCTGTTCCTGCTGTACCTGACGCCGTTCTTCAGCGTATTTTATGGATTTACCGGCATATCCATTAAGCGTGTTTCCGGCCAGCCGGCAAAAGCGGAGGGAGAGGCATGATGGAGGTAAAGGTTGTACTGCTTGGAACGGGAACGCCCAACGCCTGCCCGAACGCCAGCGGCCCGTCCACGGCCGTGGTGGTGGGAGAGCGGGCCTATCTGGTGGATTTCGGTCCAGGCGTGGTGCGAAGGGCGGCTCAGGCCTATCATCAGGGCATCGACGCCCTGCGGCCGGATCTTCTGACCAGGGCCTTCTGCACCCACCTGCATACCGACCACACGGCGGGGTATGCGGACCTGATTTTCACCCCGTGGGTGCTGGAGCGGAACGAGCCGCTGAAGGTGTTCGGCCCGAAAGGAATCCGGAGCATGACGGAGCACATCCTTGCCGCCTATGCGGTGGATATCGATTTCCGCATCCATGGCTTTGAAAAGGCGAATGAGCTGGGCTACCGGGTGGAGGCCGAAGAGATTGCGCCCGGAATCATCTATCAGGATGACCTGGTCAGCGTGGAGGCGTTTCCCGTCAGCCACGGAACCCTGGAGAGCTATGCCTACCGCTTCGTGGCGGGGGATAAGGTGATCGTCATCAGCGGAGATACCGCGCCGTTGGATATCATGGCAGAAAAGGCGAAAGGCTGCGACCTTCTGCTCCATGAGGTGGAATATACGGCAGGGATTGCCGCAAGAGAACCCAAATGGCAGAAGTACCACAGGGAGGTTCATACCCTGAGCACCGATCTGGCCCGGGTGGCCGGGAAGGCGAAGCCGAAGAAGCTGGTCACCTATCACCGGATTTATCACATGAACATTCAGGATAACCGGATCAATCTGGAAGCGGAGATGAACCGGAGAAGCGAGGCGATTCTGCAGGAAATCCGGGACGCCGGATACGAGGGGGATGTGGTAAACGGACGGGATCTGGATGTGTTTTGCCTCTGATGGGGAGAAAATGCAAGAAATCCTTTGATAAACCCGTATAACAGCGATATAATAAATGTCGTGGGACGCTTTTTTTGGGCGTTTCATGACATTTTTCGTTTCGGGAGGTTACATAAGTGGAAGATCAACAGAAAACCCTGCTATTTGAAGAAATGCCGATTCCCAGAGCCGTTGCGAAGCTGGCGGTGCCGACCATATTGAGCTCGCTGGTGACGGTGCTTTATAATCTGGCGGATACCTATTTCGTGGGAATGCTGAACAATTCCGTCCAGAACGCGGCTGTCACGCTGGCCGCGCCGCTGATTCTGGCCTTTAACGCGGTCAATAACCTGTTCGGTGTGGGAAGCAGCAGCATGATGAGCCGCGCGCTGGGGAGCCGGGATTACGAAACGGTTCACAGAAGCTCTGCGTTCGGCTTTTACTGCTCCATTTTCTGCGGACTTCTGTTTTCTCTGTTATATGTGATTTTTCAGCCGTTCGTGCTGACCATTCTCGGCGCGGACACGACTACCGCGGAAGCGACCGCCGGATATCTGAGATGGACGGTGGCCTGCGGAGCGGCGCCCACCATCCTGAACGTGGTGATGGCCTATCTGGTGAGGGCGGAAGGCGCAGCGCTTCATGCCAGCATCGGCACCATGAGCGGATGTATTCTGAATATCATCCTGGATCCCATTTTCATTCTGCCCTGGGGCCTTAACATGGGGGCGGAGGGAGCGGGCCTTGCCACCTTCCTTTCCAACTGCGTGGCCTGCGGCTATTTCTTCGTGCTCCTGTATGTGAAGCGCGAAAATACGCATGTCTGCATCAAACCGTCCATGTTCTGCCTGAAAAGAAGGATTGTGCTGGGTGTCTGCGGCGTGGGAATTCCCGCATCCATCCAGAACCTGCTGAACGTGACGGGAATGACCGTCCTGAACAATTTCACCTCATCCTATGGCTCCGACGCGGTGGCGGCCATGGGAATCACCCAGAAGATCAACATGGTGCCGATGCAGATCGCCATGGGATTATCTCAGGGGATCATGCCGCTGATCAGTTACAATTACGCCAGCGGAAATACGCCGAGAATGAAGAAAACGCTGACCTTTGCCACGAAGATTGCAATCTCATCACTGGTGGCCGTGGCGGCAGGCTATTTTGTGGGAGCCGGTTTTCTGGTCCGCCTTTTCATGCAGAATCCGGAAATTGTCGCCTATGGAACCCGGTTCCTGCGGGGCTTTTGTCTGGGACTTCCCTTCCTGTGCATGGACTTTCTGGCGGTTGGCGTATTCCAGGCGGTCGGGCTTGGAAAGAACGCGTTTGTCTTTGCCATTCTCAGGAAGGTGGTGCTGGAGATCCCGGCTCTCATCATTCTGAACGCCCTGTTCCCGCTGTACGGCCTTGCCTATGCGCAGTTTGCGGCGGAAATCATCCTGGCGGCCGCGGCTGTTGTGGTTCTGATCCGGATGTTTGCGAAGCTGGAACGGGGAGAGCGAATCTGAGACATAAGGCGAAGCCTGCGGCAGACCTGTCCTGCCTGGAAAGGACAGGTCTGCCGCAGGAAAGAACTGTTTGGAGGCGGTTTCGCTTCAGTTCTGCCGGAATGCAGAAACACTGAGAAATATGAAGAAAAAAGGACGCCGGGCAGAGCTGCTTTCCTTCGGGAAAGGGGAGGCAGTTTCCGCCCGGCGTCCGGCTCAGTGCGGGAGTCAGGAGGCTGGCTTATGACTCCCTTACAAATTCGATCACAAGACTTTCATACTGCTTCAGGATGCGGTCCGGGGTCAGCCCTGCGCCCATCCAGGAAGCGCCGCTTCTTACTGCGCCGTTCATCAGGCAGCGGTATTTTTTTGCGGGATCAAGGCCCTTAACCACGGTGTGGATAGGAACGGGATTGCCGAAGCTTTCCGTCTGGACGATGGTGAGCATGGCGTGATCCCGGTTTTCATCCACGAATTCCCAGGCCATGAAATCGTCCTTTCCCGGTTCGGTCAGGCGGTAATAGTCCCCTTCGTGGGTAAGGGAATAGAGATACCGGAAGCTGTTGATCTGTTCTCTTACCTGTTCCTTTTCCTCATCGGTGATCTGATTCAGATCCAGCTCATAGCCGAAGGAACCGGCCATGGCCACGTCGCCGCGGGTGCGGAAGGGAACGCTTCTGCCGGTCTGGTGGTTCGGGCAGGCTGACACGTGCGCCCCCACCGCGCTGACGGGATAGAAGAAGGAGGTCCCGTACTGGATGCTCAGGCGGTTGACAGCGTCCGTGTTGTCACTGCACCAGATCTGCGGGGAATAATAGAGCATGGCGGCATCAAAGCGTCCGCCGCCTCCGCTGCAGCCCTCCAGAAGGATGTGGGGGAAGCGGGCAAGGAAGCCCTCCAGCAGTTCGTAGACGCCGAGTACGTAGCGGTGATAGAGCTCTCCCGTGCGTTCCGTTCCTGAACAACTGCTGAAAATGTCACAGATGCTGCGGTTCATATCCCATTTGACATAGTCGATCTTCGCATTCGAAAGGATATCCGTCAGGCGCTCCAGAAGATAGTCACGCACATCCGGCCTGGCCATGTTCAGGACAAGCTGATTGCGTCCCCGGTTCGGCTCCCGTCCCGGAATGGTCAGGGCCCAGTCGGGATGCGCACGGTAAAGGTCGCTGTCCTCGGAAACCATTTCCGGTTCAAACCAGAGGCCGAATTTCATCCCCATGCGGTGGATCTGTTCAGACAGATCGGTAAGCGTTCCGCCAAGCTTCTCCGTGTTGACAAACCAGTCGCCCAGGCCGCTGTTGTCGTCGTCACGTTTTCCAAACCAGCCGTCGTCCAGAACCAGCATCTCGATGCCGAGTTCAGCTGCCTGGGAGGCGATGGCAAGGAGTTTTTCCCGGTTGAAGTCAAAATAGGTGGCCTCCCAGTTGTTGATGAGAACCGGACGGCGCGCATGCTTCCATGGCCCCCTGCACATGTGTTCCCGCAGGATGCGGTGATAGCTGCGGGAAAGAGCCGTAAGACCACGGGAGGAATAGCTCAGGATAACCTGCGGCGCGCAAAAAACTTCACCGGGAGCCAGACGGAAGGAGAAAAAGTCGGGATGAATTCCCATCTGTATCCGGGTCTGATTCCGCTGGTCCTGCTGGGCGGACGCTGTAAAATTCCCGCTGTAAACAAAGCAGAATCCGTAACAGTCCCCTGCGTCCTCGTCAGCATTCGGGCTGCAGAGAATCATGGCGGGATTGTACTGATGGCTGGAGGTACCCCGGACGCTTCCAATGCGGACACCGGCCCGCCGGACCGGAAGGCGCTCCGCAGTGCGTTCCATGGCATGACGGCCTGCAAAATAGATCATATCAAAATCACCGAAGGGGATATCCATGCTCATGGAAAGAACCTTTTCCAGATCCACAGGGGTCTGTCCCCCGTTCCATACCTTCAATGCTCTGGTGATGATGTCGGCCTGTTCAAAGATGCCGTAGAGAAGCTGTACCCGCACGTCTGAACACGCTTCGCGCAGGGTGATCGTCAGGGTTTCGCCCGTTTCGGCGTCCGTATCATAAAGGGAGGGCATGCCGGGAAGGGAATAGGAGCCTTTCGACACCTGGAATGAGTCGAACAGAAACCGGGCGGCGCAGCTTCCGTCCGCGTGGCGGATGCGCACGCAGTCGTCCCGGTAATCGCCGACCCCGCTGGAAGGAAGCTCCTGGGGAAGGTAGTCCAGGGAGTAGGTCCTGTCGCTTCCCGCTTCGGGCGGGTTGCCGGAAAAGCCCATGTCCGTGCGGAAAATCAGGTCGGACAGGTTTTCCCCGTCCGTTCTTTTTCCATAATAGAGATGAAGCAGCGTCCCAAAGGGATCCGCAAACATCTGATAGCTGCTGTTTTTCGTGTGAAGGGTAAAAAGCCTTCCGTTTTCTGAAATCTGGATTGCCATAATTTCCTCTTTTCTGATGGCCTTCTGCCATTGTTTTTATTCCTTTACCGCGCCGATCACGATGCCGGACACGAAGTATTTCTGAAGGAAAGGATAAATCACCAACAGCGGGATGGTGGATACCACGATCTTTGCCGCGTTGAAGGTCCGGTTGTTCATGGAGGACAGCTGCTTTAGCTGGTTGGCATCCGTGATCTGGGTCAGATCCACGGTAAGCTGCTGGATATAGGTCTGCAGCGGATACATTTCCGCCTTGCTCATGTAGATCAGGCCGTTGAAATAGTCGTTCCAGTGGTTGACGATGGCAAAGAGGGCCACCGTGGCCAGAGCGGGCAGGGACACGGGAAGATAAACCTTCAGCATGATCTGGATCGGGCTTGCGCCGTCGATCCGGGCCGCCTCGTCCAGGGATTCCGGAACCCCCTTGAAGAAATTCACCAGCAGGATCACGTTGAACACGGGGACCGCGCCGGGAAGCACCAGAGCCCAGATGGTGTTGATCATGTGGAGCTTGCTGACCACCATGAACAGGGGGATGATGCCGCCGTTAAACAGCATGGCGAAAATGACGATCTTCATGTAAATGTCCCTCGCGTGGAAGCGGTGTTTGCTCTTGGAGAGCGGATAGGCCATGGTCACCGTGAAAAACATATTAATGAGAGTGCCGAGGATGACACGGACGACGGAGATCAGGAAGGATCTCCAGAACTGCGAGTCTCCCAGCAGCTTCTGATAAGTGGAGACGTTGAAGTCCTTCGGGATCAGGCCCACCTGGTTGGCCGCCACGGCGTCGCTTCCGGAGAAGGAGATGGCCACCATGTTTAAAAGCGGGAGCAGGCAGCTCAATGTGAGGATAATCACCACGGCCCAGATGATGCACTGGGACACGAGGGTAACAGGTTTCATTCTTTTTTTCATGAAAAATTCCCCCTTTCGCTTAGAAGATGCCGGAACCGGTGATCTTTTTAGCCGCTTTGTTGGCGCCGATGATCAGGATGAAACTGATGACGGACTTCAGAAGTCCAACCGCGGTACCGATGCTGTACTGGCGTTCTACCATACCGATACGGTATACATAGGTGTCGATGATATCCGCCGTTTCATAGACGATGGGGTTGTACAGGTTGAAAATCTGGTCAAAGCCCGCGTTGAGGATGTTGCCCAGATTCAGGGCGGTCATCAGGACCACGGTAGGCAGCAGGGCGGGAATGGTGATGTGCATCGTCTGCTTAAAGCGGCCTGCGCCGTCGATGCTGGCGGCTTCATAAAGGCCCGGGTCGATGCTGGTCAGAGCGGCCAGATAGACCACCGAGTTATAGCCGAATTCCTTCCACACGTCGGTGCCGATGATGACGGTACGGAACCACCGGTTGTCCGCGAGGAACTGAACGGGTTCGCCTCCGAAGAAGGAGATCACCGCGTTGAAAGGGCCGCCCAGGGAAAACATGTTGGTAACCACCGTCGCCAGCACGACCCAGGAAAGGAAGTGGGGCAGATAAACGATGGTCTGAAAGGTGCGTTTGAAAAATTTCAGCCGGATCTCATTGAGCAGGATGGCAAAGGTGACGGGAACGAAGATGTTCAGGATCAGCTTGGCGAAGGCGATGATCAGGGTATTCATGAATACCTGCCGCCCGTCCGGAAGGCTGAAGATGAATTCATAGTTCTCCAGTCCGACCCATTTGGAGCCGAAAAGCCCTTTTGCCGGAACGTAGTCCTGGAAGGCCATCAGGGAACCGACCAGAGGGACAAATACAAAGATGAGAAGGACGATGAGTCCGGGAAGAAGCATGAGGTGGAACATTCGTTCCTCTTTGGTCAGCCTGTGCTTTGCGGCTGCAGTCTTTTCCTTCATAAAAATTTCCTCCGTCTGGGAGCGGAAAGCTCCGTTTTCTTGAAAAAGGGCGGCCGGCGCAGGCCGTCCGCCCTGTCTGTAATATGCGTTACTTCTGAATGGCTTCGTTCACCTCTTCGGTGATGATGTCGCCGCCGGCGCTGGTCCATTCGGAGACGAACTGGTCAAAGTAGTCCAGATCCTCTTCTCCGACGATGATCTTCAGGATGGCCTGCATTTCAAGCTTTTCCAGAGACGCCCAGCGGGTGGACATGGAGTCCGTGGTCTCGAAGAAGGCAGGGGTCAGGAAGTTGGCCGGCTCCGCGATCATGCGGTCCATGGCGACGATACGGGACACGTACTGGGAATAGTCTGCGCTGTCAGCTTTCTGGCCGGCCGCTTCCGCATCCAGGTATCTCTGGGCGGATTCATAATAGCCCTGTTCCTCGGTGGTCAGCGTGGAAGCATCCGCGCTTCCGTCCATGACTGCCTCCACGTGCTGAGTCATCAGTTCCGCGTTGTTGCCGGGCTGTACTTCGCAGTAGAGCGGCCAGTTGAAGTAGGCGATGGTCTGGTTCTCGCGGATCTCCTTCGAAGCGTCGGAGAAGTCCTGTTTGGAGTATTCGGAGTTCACGTTTACGATCTTCATGGCCACTTCGGGATGCTCATAGCCCTTGCGGACAACCACGAAACCGCCGTAGGACTTGGTGTTGATGCCATTGATCTTTCCATCGGAGCCGACCGGCGCGGAAATGTTGATCCATTCCGCATCCTGCGTACTGTAGGTAGAGGTCTGGGCCGGGTTGAAGGGGGACCACCAGGGGCCGATGTAGGCGCCGCACTGTCCGCTGGAAAGCAGGGCTACGATGTCGTCATAGGTGCGGGTGGTGAATTCCTTATCGATCAGGCCTTCCGCGTACCAGTCTCTCATGAGCTGAAGGGCATCCTTCATTTCCGGCTGGACGGAGCCGTATACCGCATTCCCGGATTCATCCTTAATCCATACGGACGGATAGGCGTCAAAGGCGGTGAAAATGTTGTCCACGGCGAAGGTGTTGTTGGGATAGCCCCCATATACTTCGTTATGTACTACAAGGCCCACCGTATCGTCCTGGCCGTTTCCGTCCGGGTCCTCCGTGATAAAGGCGCGCAGCAGATCCGCCATCTCGTCAAGAGTGGAGGGCTCTTCCAGCCCCAGCTTATCCATCCAGTCCTTGCGCACCCACAGGAAATCCTGACCGTCGCTTAACTGGGTCTTGGGAATCGCCATGATTTTTCCGTCAAAGGTAACGGTATTGAGCGGGTTGTTTTCCTCGCCGTAGCTGGCGTAGGCTTCCTTGACCGTGTCGCAGGCCAGGTTGTTGTAAATGTCGGTCAGGTCGGCGACCAGATCGTTTTCCACCAGTTCCACCAGAGTGGAATACTCGGATACGTACATGATGTCCGGAATATCCTGGCTGGCGATGGCGAGGGAAACCTTCTGGTCGTAGTCCGCGCCGGTGATCGCTTCAAACTCGTTTTCATTCTGGACGTTCAGGACTTCCTTCAGATAACGGGTGTAGGCGTTGTCTGAAGGAGTGTCGTTTTCATAGGGAGTGCCGGCAAGGGTATCCGCGCCCTGGTTGGTCAGGTTGTAGCCGGTGGTATAGGTGACCGTCTCCGGATACTTGCCGTAGGGATCGCTGGCGGCGGCTTCCCAGGCTGCCTTCTCCTCTTCTGACATGTTTGCCATTGGATCTGAGGAGCCGCAGCCTGCCAAGATGGCCGCAGCCAGTGCGGCGGTGAGCATAAGGCTCAGGGTTCTCTTTTTCATTTCAGCTTCCTCCATTCATTACATTTGACAATGAAAAGCGCGCTTTGCTTTGTTTTCTGTCTGTATCATAGCAAATCTGAAAAAAAGGGTATATATCAAAAACACGGGAAACATGTCAGATATCCGGCTTTCTTTATAAAATGGAATGGTTATGTTTTACAACGCGTAATTTCTGTTCTATACTTACCGTGAACAAAGTGCTGAAAGAAAAGAAAGGAAAAGCGGATATGTATCGCATGCTGGTGGTGGACGATGAGAAAACGGAGCGGGAATGTGTGCGGTTCCTGATCGAGCAGTCCGGACTTCCCCTGGAGGTATCCGAAGCGGGGGATGGACGGGAGGCGTTAAGGCGGCTGAAGGAAACGGACGGAGCGGATATTCTTTTTACGGATGTGCAGATGCCGCTGATGGACGGCCTGGAGCTGATCAGGGAAGCGGAAAAGCTGTTTCCTGATATGAAAATCCTCATTTTCAGCAGCTATGCGGATTTTGAATATGCGCGCACGGCTTTGACTCTGGGCGTGGTGAATTATATTCTCAAGCCGCTGATCCCGGAGAAACTGAAGAAAAGTCTGGAGGGGCTGATCGGCCAGCTGGACGAGGAGGCCGCTTCCCGGAAGCTGAAGGACAGACAGCAGTCCTTCATGCTCCAGTATGCCCTGCAGCTTTCCATTTCCGGAAATTTCGCCGGCTCCAGAGTGGAGCCGGCGGTACTGAAACAGCTGGAGCAGTTTCGCTGCATGGTTCTGGTGGATTTTAATGGAGATTTTCTGGAAAACAACTCCTTTGTTTTTTATGAGAGCCTGCGCTGTGCCATGCGGCTGGATATGGAATCTTTAAATCTTTCTCCGGACCAGGCGCTGCTTCTTTTGCGGACGCCTGTGGAAAATCCGAAGGAATGGGGCATGAGGCTGCTTTCGCACATCCAGGAGACCTTTCAGATTTCCTGCTGGCTGGCTATCAGCAAGCCGTTATCCGGCCAGGCGTCCCTGAAGGATGCCTGTGCGGCGGTGGAACAGCAGATGGAACGACGCTTCTGGGAGCCGCAGGTGCATGTGTTCACCGGGCAGGATATGGAAGATGCGCAGGACGGAGCGGAGAACGGAACGGATGAGAACAGGCAGCTTCAGCAGATCAAAAGGGCGTTAGGAAACCGGGACGGGGCCGCCCTGCAGGAGGCGCTGGACAGCCTGTTCGCAAAATACCGGTCCCGGCAGAATCAGTCCCAGATCTATGTGAAATTTATTTTTTCCAATCTGCTCACCACGCTCTATCCCTTCCTTAACGAAATGGACGGAGAGAAAAAAAACGTTGGACGCCATGATTTCCGATCTCTATCTGCAGCCGGACATTTCCGAGATCGTCCGCATGGTTCAGGAGCTGGCCTCCAGGATCATAGGCGGCTTTTCCTCCGGACCGTCCATCCGGCGTGAGATTCTGGAGGTTATCGACTATATCGGCGCCAATTATGGAAAAGAGCTTTCCGTGGAGCGCCTGGCCTCCATTGTGTTTTTGACGCCGGACTATCTGAGCCGGCTGTTCAAAAAATCCATGGGAAAGAGCATTTCCCAGTACATCAGACAGTTTCGCATGGAAAAGGCGAGGGAGCTTCTTACCGGAACCAACAGAAAGGTCATCGACATCGGAGAAGCGGTGGGATATCCGAATTATTCCTATTTCTGCCAGAGCTTTCGGGAATATTTCGGGACTTCCCCCGAGCGGTACAGACAGGAAAGAAGGCTGGGAGATGAGCCGGATGGCGCATTTACCGGTCCGGATCTGCACTGAGGTATGGAGGTAAAGATGAAGGGGATTGGAGGAAGAATCAGAAAAATCGGAAAAGGGATGCAGGAATGGGTTCAGCGGCTGAGGTACCGGGAAAAAGTGGCTGTAATCTGCTTCCTGACAGGACTGTTTCCGCTGAGCGTGATGGGGATTTTCTGCTATCATCAGACCTCCCGGCTGCTGTATAAACAGGAATACCGGGCGATGGATTCGGCCATCCAGACGGCGGTAGAGGCAACGGATACGCAGATCCGGGTATATGAAGGGCTTCTGAGCTATCTGGCCTCTTCGGATGTGGTGTTCGACATTCCTTTTCAGGACACCTCGCAGCTGGTGGATACCTATGAACGGCTCAACTATGAGTTCGACGTATTTCTCAACAGCCTGAACGTGCTGCATCCGGAGGTGTTGCAGATCACCGTTTACAACGCGCAGTCGGATCTGACCCATGGGAAGCAGCTGCGTCCCCTCTCCGACCTGGAGGCGGAAAGCTGGTATACGCCGGAGGCGGTAACGGCAAAGCCGTCCTGGTATCTGAACGATGACGGTACACTGCGGGTGATCCAGCGTCTTCCCAATCCTTATGAAAAATATGTGCGTTCCTATTCGGAGAACTGCATCAGCATCACGCTGGATCCGGAAAACTTTTTTCGGGTTTTGACAAGTGTTTCCGACGACTGCAGACTCCGGGTGATCTCTCCCAGGCAGACGCTGTATTCCTTCCTGGCTGATACGCTGGATGGAGGCAGGAGGGAACAGGGGAAATGGTATTCCCTCAACAGAGCTACTACCCTGGCGAACTGGCTGATTGTGCTGGAAAAGCCCTCCCGTATCCTGACGGAGCCCATTTCCAGAATGAGCGCGGTGATCGTGCTGATCATTCTGACCTGCCTGCTTCTGATTGTGGTGATGAGCGGTTTCTGGGCACGTCTGTTCATGAAGCGGATCAATCTGTTCTATGGCCATATTCAGGAGGTAAAAAACGGGAATCTGGGACTGGATGTGCGGGATGACTGCCCGGATGAGATCGGGGAGCTGACCAACAGCTTTCAGGAAATGCTGGATCGGCTGAATCGGCTGATCCAGGAAGACTACCAGAATAAGATTCATCTGCGGGAGGCGGAACTGAAGGCTCTGCAGGCCCAGATCAATCCGCATTTTCTCTATAACTGTCTGTCTCTGATCAACAGCAGGGCTCTCCTGGCCGGGCAGCCGGAGATCAGCCGCATGTCCCAGCTTCTGTCCGTCTTTTATCGGACCACTCTGAATAAGGGAAAATCGGAGACCACGCTGGAAAGCGAACTGAAAAATGTGAGCTCCTACCTGGATATCCAGAAGCTCCTGCATGAGGATCTTTTCGAGGTGACCTGGCAGGTGGAGCCGGATCTTCCTGAGGTGAAGATACCCAACCTTCTTTTGCAGCCGCTGGTGGAAAATGCGCTGGTGCATGGAATCCTGCCTAACAAGCCGAAGAAAGGCAGGCTCTTTCTTTCGGTGTCCCGGGTGATGAACCAGATCCGGTTCACGATCCTGGACAACGGTGTGGGCATTCCGCGGGAGAAGCTTCCCACTCTCCTGCAGACGGATTCCGGAGGTTACGGCCTGAAAAATGTGGACGAACGCCTGCGGCTCACATATGGGGAGGAATACGGGCTGAATATTCAGAGCATTGAGGGAGAAAGCACGATGGTGACCTTCTGTATCCCGTTTCATGGGGAGGAAGAAGGGGAAAAAGAGTGAGAGCGAAAAATGCTTTGGTGTAGGAGGTAAGAATGGCAAAAACAGGAATTTTCACAGAACGCATGAATCGGCACGAGGAGGAGCTTCGCAGGATTTATGAGGAGCTCTATCACGACGGGGAGCAGTATGAACGGCTTACGGAGCTGATGAAAGAGGCTTTTACAAAGCGCTCCGCCGCCCTGAAGGCGCTCGACAGAAAACGGGAGCAGACGCCGCAGTGGTACAGGGAAAGCAGGATGCTGGGCATCACCATGTATCCGAAACTGTTTGCAGGAGGGCTGAAGGGGCTGATGGAAAGGTTGGACTATCTGTCCGAACAGCAGATTACCTATCTGCATTTGATGCCCCTGCTGAAAATGCCGCACCCCTTAAACGACGGCGGATACGCAGTGGAAGACTTCCGCACGGTGGACGCGCAGATCGGCACGAACCGGGAACTGACGGCGCTTACGGGAGAACTGCGGAAACGGGGGATCAGCCTCTGCCTGGACGTGGTGATGAATCATACGGCGGACACCCATGAATGGGCGGTGCGGGCGAAGGCCGGAGAAAAGGAGTACCAGGACAGGTATTATTGTTATGACACCTGGGAGATCCCCTCTCAGTTTGAACAGACCATGCCACAGGTTTTTCCCACCACCGCGCCGGGGAATTTTACCTGGTGCGAGGAAATGCAAAAGTATGTGCTGACCACCTTTTATCCCTATCAGTGGGATCTGAACTACCGGAATCCGGCGGTTTTCAATGAGATGACGGCAAACATCCTGTTCCTGGCCAATCTGGGCGTGGAGATTTTCCGCATTGACGCAGTTCCCTATATCTGGAAGGAGCTGGGAACCAGCTGCCGCAACCTTCCACAGGTGCACCGGATCGTGCGGATGCTGCGCATGGTGCTGGAGGTGGTCTGCCCTGCCGTGATCCTGAAGGGAGAAGTGGTCATGGCGCCTCAGGAGCTTCCTGCCTATTTTGGGATGCCGCAGCATCCGGAATGCCATATGCTCTACGGCGTGTCCAGCATGGTCAATCTCTGGGCTGCCCTGGCAACTCAGGATACCCGGCTTCTGAAGCATCAGATGGACGTGATCCACAGCCTGCCGGACAACTGCTGGTTCGTCAACTATCTGCGCTGCCACGACGATATCGGTTGGGGGCTTGACGAGGAGGAGGAACGCAGGCTGATGATTGATCCCCTGCTTCACAAGGAGTATCTCTACCGCTTCTACGAAGGTTCCTTCTCTGGAAGCTTTGCGAGAGGAGAACTCTATAACTTCGACCCGGTCAGCAGGGACGCCAGGAGCTGCGGTACCACGGCAAGTCTCTGCGGCATCGAAAAGGGCGGTTTCGAGGGGGATCGGGAACAGGTGAGAATGGGCATCCTCAGGGACCTGCTGATGCACGCGGCCTGCATGAGTCTGGAGGGCTTTCTCATGCTTTCCAGCGGCGATGAGATCGGCCAGGTGAATGATTACAGCTATAAGGAAAATCCGGATACCGCACAGGACAGCAGATATCTGCACAGAAGCCCTTTTAACTGGGAGAACGCGGCGTTGCGCACCGTCCCCGGCACTGTGCAGCAGGAGATATGGGACGGACTGAAGCAGATGGAAGAACTGCGCAGGAACGAGCCCTGCTTCGGGCCGGACGCACGCGTGACCACCTGGGATACCCTCACTCCAAAGGTGTTCGCCATCCGCCGCACGTGGGAAGAGCGGGAGCTGGTCTGCCTTGCCAATTTCTCTGGAGAATGCCAGCAGGCCCATCTGCCTTCCCTTTCCGGCACCTATCAGGACCTTTTTACCGGGGAGGATATCGCGCCGCAGGCGGTGTCCCTTGCCCCTTACCAGTATAGGTGGATGGCGAAGGGATGAGAGACGTGTCCTTCGATCTCTTCCATTAAGATTTATCATTGCAGATTCATTTTGACACAAAAGAAGGGCCCTGGGCTTATTTTTGACCCATGGTCCTTCTTTGTTTTTAGGCTATGCTTTTTTCACAGCTCCTTCTTCCGGTCGTTTATCCAAAAAGCGAGAACGCCGCGAACAGGCCGGAGAGCAGGGAGGCTACCAGGGACACCACAGTGATCTGGGTGTTGATGGAAGGGCCTGCCGTATCCTTGAAGGGGTCGCCGACGGTATCGCCCGTGACGGCCGCCTTGTGGGCATCAGAGCCCTTGCCGCCCTCGTTGCCCGCTTCCACATATTTTTTGGCGTTATCCCACAGGCCTCCGGCGTTGGACATGAACAGAGCGAGCAGAAGGCCGCTGACGATGTTGCCAAGAAGGAAACCGCCGATGGCGGAAGGTCCGCCGATGAAGCCCACAAGGACGGTGGCGGCGATGGTTACAAGTCCGGCCGGAATCAGTTCCTTTAACGCGCCGGATGTGGCGATGCCGATACAGGTGTCATAGTCTGGCTTCACGCCTTTCCTGCCTTCCTTCAGGCCTTTGATTTCCCGGAACTGGCGGCGGATCTCTCCGACCATGCGCTGGGCGTTTTTATCCACGCCGAGAATGAGCATGGCGGAGAATACGGCGGGAATGGCTGCGCCGATCAGGATGCCGAAGAAAACGGTGGGATCCAGAATATCGAAGCCGGTAAGCAGCTCTTTTCCCATGCCGGAAAGCGCCTCGTTGACCTCGGACATATAGGCGCCGAGCAGAGAAATGACGGTCAGTCCGGCGGCACCGATGGAAAAGCCCTTGGTCACCGCCTTTACGGTATTGCCCGCGCTGTCCAGCTCATCCGCGATGCGGATGGTTTCCTCACCCAGTCCGCCCATTTCCGCAAGGCCTCTTGCGTTGTCCACAATGGGGCCGTAGGCATCGTTGCTGATGATCATGCCCACGATGGAAAGCATGCCGACCGCGGCCATGGCGATTCCGAAGAGAGCGTAGCCCTCGCCCAGCGGATCACAGAGCATATAGGCCACAAGGGCGGAAACGGCGATGCCCACCATGGCAGGAAGGGCGGAAATGAAGCCGTAGGAAACGCCGGAGAGGATGGTGAAGGCCGAACCGGAGCGGGAGGCATGCGCCACCTTCTGCACGATGGGCTTTGAATCATCCGTGAAATAATCCGTAGTGATACCGATGACCACGCCTACGATCAGACCGACCGCGGAAGCGCCCCAGATTCTCCACTGAAAGCCGGGAAGAAGAGGTGTGACAATGGCCGTCAGAACCAGAAAAATGGCTGTCGTGGTATAGGTGGAGGCATTCAGCGCGCCGGTGGGATTGCCTTTTTTGCCGACTCTGGCACAGGCGATTCCGATGATGGAAGCGATCAGCCCCAGGGCGGCATAGCAGAATACCATGGCGGTGTTCGCGCCGAAGCCGCTGTCCAGCGCCTGACTCATGACGAGGGCGGAGGCCATGGCGGCCACGTTGGAATCGAACAGATCGGCGCCCATGCCGGCCACGTCGCCCACGTTGTCGCCCACGTTGTCAGCGATGACAGCGGGATTTCTGGGATCATCCTCCGGAATGCCCAGTTCCACCTTGCCGGTCAGGTCGGCCGCCACATCCGCCGTTTTGGTGAAAATGCCGCCGCCCGCCTTTGCGAAGAGAGCGAGGGAGCTGGCGCCGAAGGAAAAGCCCAGCAGGATGGTGGCGTCCGCCGCAATCAGAAGCACGGCCATGACGCCCAGCAGGCTGAAGCCCACCACCGCAAGGCCCATGACCGAACCGCCGCGGAAGCCGATCAGAAACGCGGTTTTCAGATCCTTTTTCGCCCCTTCCGCGGTGCGTCCATTGGCAGAGGTGGCCACCAGGATGCCGATTTTCCCGGCGATGGCGGAGAGGATCGTACCCGCCAGATAAGCGGCAGTCATCGCGATATGCCTGACCAGACTGCCGTCCTGGCCGAGCAGGCTTCCGTTCCAGAGAGGTTCCGGAAGAAACAGGAAAATCAGAACGGCGGCCACGCCCGCGAACCTGGCGAGGACACCGTATTCCCTTCTCATAAAGGTATTGGCGCCCGCCTGGATCAGAGAGGAAACTTCAATGATCCGTTTGTTTTCGGAGGGCTGCTTTTTCACCCATAAATACAGATAGACGGCAAAGGCAAAGGCGATTACCACTGCGAAAAACGACAGAATAACGACAAGCTGCATAAGAGATCCCATAAATTCACCCCTTTCCAAACAATGCTGACGGAATCCTTGCTGCCAGGGGATTTGATAGAGGAAAAATCCCACAAAAAAACCCTTTCAAAAGCCATTATAATACATGGAAATATAGAAAGAAATCCTTTTTCACCCTTTTTCGGTGGAGAAAAATTTCTTCTTTTTTTGGGCTTTTTGTCATGAAAAAAGGACCTGCCGCAAGGCGGTCAGCTGTCTTTGATCTGTCTGCCTTCCGCGTTCATGTGGTAGCCGTCCCGGTAGATCAGTTCGGAAACCGGAACGATCTCATAGCCCTGCCCCTTCAGGTTGGTGATCAGCTCATCCAGGGCTTCCGCCGTAAATTTTGCGCCGTTATGGCACAGGATGATGGAGCCGCATCCCAGGTGCTTGTGATTGCATACGGTGGAAATGATGGAATCTGTGCCGTAATCCTTCCAGTCCAGGGAGTCCACATCCCACTGGATGGAGTAATAGCCGCATTCGGAGGCGGTACGGATCACGTCGTTATCATAATCCCCATAGGGCGGCCGGAACAGGAACATGTCATAGCCGGTCAGTTCTTTTACCTTCTGATGGACGCTCACGATTTCCTGCCGCTTTTCATCGTTGGAAAGCTGGCTCATGTTCTTGTGGTTTTCGCTGTGGTTGCCCAGGTCGTGTCCTGCTTCCAGGATGGCCTTTACGTCGTCCGGATAGGCATCCACCCAGCCGCCCGTCATGAAAAAAGTAACGTGCACATTGTGCCTGGCGAGGATATCCAGAATCTTCTGTGTATCCTCGTTTCCCCAGGCTGCGTCGAAGGAGAGAGCGACCTTCTTTTCCTGCGTCTCCACACAGTAGATGGGAAGCTCTCTCCCGTTGATGGTGCTGGAAACGGAAACCGCTTCCGGAACGAAGGTGGTGATGCATTTGACGAAGACGATGACGCCGACGAGGAACAGAGCCGACTTGATGAGCTGCATCCGGATGACGGCCTGATAGTTTTCCATTTCACGGAGCCGTTTTATCCTGCATTGTATGAGATGGACGAAATCTTTCCACATAAAATCTGATACCCGTAAAATGTCTGTTGCTACAGTCTATGCCGGGACAGGCAGATGAAATTCCGTGTTTTTTTCTCCGGGAGAATCTTTGCTTCCGTCTTCCGACAGGCATGGTTGGAAAAGAATGAAAGCACTTACATTTTCTCTCGACAAACGCTGCAGATTGGACTAGAATAGAACATATCAGCGGAAAGAGAACAGCGCCGCACGGCAAAGGAAAATGGACTGACATGACCGGCGGCAGACAGGGAGGAAGATTGAAAAATAAGCCCGATGGCTTATTTTTCAATCGGCAGTTTTGCGCCGAAGCACAAAACTGCTGTGATCGCAGAGGAGAAATCGCCTGCGTGATTTCTCCTCGCGGCCTCAGCGTATCGCTTCGGCATGGAGGGAAGAATGGCAGAGAAAGAAGGAAGAAAAGAACTGTTTCGGGCGCTTGCGGACCCGCCGGAAGAATTCACCCCCGTTCCGTTCTGGTTTTTGAATGACAGGCCGGATCAGGAGAAGATTGCAGAACAGCTGAAGGACATAAAGGCAAAGGGGGTGGACGCCATCGTGCTGCATCCGCGAATCGGGATCCCGGAGGATGTCCCTTATCTGTCGGATGCCTGGTTTCAGACGGTCCGCTTCATCGTGAAATGCGCGGATGCGCTGGGGATGAAGATCGTTCTTTATGATGAGGGGATGTATCCTTCCGGCTCCGCTCATGGAATGGTCGTGGCACAGAACCCGGACTACGCCTCCAAAGGAATCCGGCTTTCGGACCGGCCGGAGGGCGGGGAGGTGATCGCCGCGTTTGCGGATGGAACGTATCTGGTGTACGGCTTTACCGGGGGAACCATCCGGGGCATCCATTTCGGAGAGGATGACGGGGAGGCGGGCGCGCCGAAGTCCGCGGACATTCTGAATCCGGACGCGGTGGAAGCTTTCATCCGCCTGACCCACGACCGCTATTATGAGGAGCTGAAGGAATACTTCGGCAATATCGTCATCGCCTTTTTCACGGACGAACCCTGCGCGCTGGGACGAAATGCCTCGGCTTACCGGGAATGGGTGCCCGGGCTGGAGCGGGAACTTTTGGCAGGAGGGGGACGGCTTTCAGAGCTGAAGGCGCTGTTTACCGGAGAAAAGAATGCGACTACGGCCCTTTACCACAGGCTGATCAAGAAGCACCTGCGCGAGACCTTCTATGCCCGCCTTTCCCGCTGGTGCGCTTCGCACGGGATCGCCCTCATGGGGCATCCGGAGGCCAGCGACGATGTGGAGGAGGAGCTGTATTTTCAGATTCCGGGACAGGATCTGATCATGCGCCGGGTTTCCCCGGAGACCGGAGGCCTTCTGGAGTTCGACTCCGTACAGGCCAGGCTGTGCGCGGACATTGCCAGGCACCTGGGGAGGCGCAGAAACGCCAACGAATGCTTCGGCGTGTGCAGCAGAAAGCCCTGGGAATGGCATTTTACCGGAAGGGATATGATCTGGTACATCAACTGGCTGAGCATCCGGGGGGTGAACCTTCTGGTGCCTCATGCCTTCTATTACAGTACGGCGGGAAAGCGGAAGGAGGAGCGGCCGCCGGATGTGGGGCCGAACAACATCTGGTGGCCGCATTACCGGAGGATTTCTGATTATATCAAGCGGCTGTCCTTCCTGATGACGGATTCCGTAAACGGCGCGCGCGTTGCGGTTCTTGTTGATAACAACCGGGTGCCGTACCGGGAGATCGCCTGCCTGTATGAAAATCAGATCGAATTCAACTATCTGCCCGTTGCCCTGCTTCCGGAATGTGAGGTCAAAGAGGGCCGTCTGTGCATCCGGGAATATGCCTATGACATCGTACTGGATGTGTATGGGCTGCTGGAAGAAGATGCGGAACGAAGGGAGCGGCTGTCCGGCGTATGCGTGTCCGCGTCCGCACCGGAGTGCTGTCTTCCCGGCCTTCGCAGCGTGCTGACCGACGCGCCCTGTCCTTATCTTCGCGCAGTCTGCCTGAAAAAGTGGGGGACGCAGATGGTTCTGTTTTCCAACGAGGGAGAGGAAACCGTCCGCACGGAGGTAACCCTGCCGCAGCGGGCAGGACTGCAGCTTGTGGATCTGTGGAATGGGAAGGCGGAAAGGGCCGCCGTCCGGCAGACAGAAGGAGGAACGGCCTTTTCTCTCATCCTGCCGCCCTGTCATGTCCTGCTCGCGGTTGTGGAGGAAGCCGGAGCATTTGACGGAGAATGTGGAAAAGAGGAAGATGTTTCGGCACCGGGCCGGGAGCCGCTGGACTGGACAGAACGTTTTGTCCTGGAAGAACGGACGGATAACCGGGCGGTGTATCGATACCGTTTTCTCCGGGAGACGGAGGAGGGAACGGAGCGGTTTCTGGTAAGAGGGGAAGAGATGGCGGAATGCTTCTGCAACGGAAAGCCTGCGGGCGTGAGCTTTTTTGGCCCCCACGTGTTTGAGATCGGATCTCTCTTAAAGGACGGTGAAAACGGGGTCAATGAGGTGAAGCTGATGTTTACCGGAAGCGCGGCGAATATTTTTGAGAACGCCGGGCTGCCCTTCGGGCTGGAGAAAGCCTGAAAGACGGAAGCATGCTTTGAAGCCGGGACTTTCCGAAAAACGGCCTGAGCCGTCAGATGCGCAAAAAATATCAATCAGACAGCAGAGAAAAACAATGCATTGCAGGCCGGATGCGGAAAAGGCGGGCGGACTGCAGACGGATATCGCCCTGCAGCAGCTGGAGGAAATGATCGCCGCACACAGAAACCATCCCTGTGTGATCGCCTGGGGCGTGGGAAACGAGCTGTGTGCGCAGGATGCGGAAACCATCCGCTATATCCGGCAGGCCGCAGCTTTTGCCCACGGGCTGGATCCGGACCGCTGTGCCAATTATGTGAGCAATACCTGGTTTGAGAATCCCATGATCGATGGAACCGTGGACGGAGATATGCTGATGATTAACGATTATATCGGCACCTGGCATGGGGAAAGGGACGAGCATGCGGAACTTGCCCGTCTGATCGGGGATAATCCGGGCCGTCCGGTGGTTCCATCCGAGTTTGGACTCTGTGAACCGGCCTTTTCGGGCGGAGACGCCAGACGGGAACAGATTTTTCTGGAAAAAATGGAAGCCTACCGGCAGTATGAGGAAATCGCAGGGACCATCTACTTCTGCCTGAACGATTACCGCACCCAGATGGGAGAGGACGGGGAAGGAAAGTACCGGCGGCGGGTGCACGGCTCCGTGACCATGGAAGGTCAGCCCAAACCTTCCTACTATGCGGTGCAGCGGGAGTGCGCGCCCTTCACTCTGCAATGGGAGCAGGGACAGCTGATCATTACCTGCCGGAAGGATCTGCCGGGCTATGAGATGCGCGGCTACCTGGTGGAGCTTCGGGACGCGCAGGAAAAGAGAATGGGACAGGCGGTGATCGAACGGCTGCGTCCCGGTGAAAGCATGAAGCTTCCGGCGCAGGATGCGGCGGCCGCAGCGGTATATCGGCCGACGGGGGACTGCGCGGGTATCTATCTAATTAAAGAAATGAGGAGGTAAAGATGATGAAAGGAATTGCACATGCCGCATTCAACGTTTCGGATATGGAGAGGGCGCTTCGGTTTTACAGGGAGACCTTTGGCTTTGAAAAAGCCTTTGAACTGAAGCATCCGGAGACCGGAGAACCCTGGATTGTCTATGTCCATGCGGGAGGAAACCAGTTCATCGAGCTGTTTTACGGCGGGGTGACCCCCCAGAAATATCAGGATCAGAACATCGGCTATTCCCATCTGTGTCTGGAGGTGGAGGATATCCATGAGACGGCAGAACGGATCGAAAAAGCGGGAGCGCCTCTGGATTCCGGAGTCAGGCAGGGATGCGACGGAAACTGGCAGTGCTGGACCCATGACCCGGACGGAAACCGGATCGAGCTGATGCAGATGAGCGAGGACTCCCTCCAGTGCCGTTTCCTGCGGGAACGGGAGAAATGAGCTCTTACCGGATGAGAACCGGAATGGAATCAGGGCTCTGCTGAGGGGCCGGAATCTGAAACAGCCGCAGGCGCGTCCTGCGGCTGTTCTAATGAAGGCTGAAAAATTTACTGCCGTGTCTGCCATTTCCAGCTTGACAGACCCTTTCTTACAGTCTATGATAAATACAACACATCTGATCCTTTTGTTTTTTATGGCAATTCTGCCCGGCAATCTTAACAGGCGATTCTGCCTTGCATCTCTGCCGCATTTCATTGATTTTTTCAAAAACAGAAAAAAGATGAGAGTATCTGAAAACGCGTTCCGGTATACTCGTTATACGCATTGCGGCTGGCACAGGCCGGATATGGCCTGCCGGGAAAGAAAAAGGAGATTCCTTGGGAAGACAGAACGATGTACTGCTCGATTACTTTGACGACAATGAGAGATTTGCAGACCTCTGCAATGCGACGCTGTTTGACGGTCTGCAGGTGATCGATCCGGCAAAGCTGGAGGACGCTTCGGAACGCTATACCCAGAGAGGCAGAAGCAGCAGGGGAGATATAACCTACAGCAGCCGTTGTCGTGACGTGAAAAAACGGCTGAAGGACGGCGGAACGATCCGGATCATGGCGGTAGAGGCGCAGGATAAGGTGGATTACAGTATGCCGCTGCGGTGTATGAATTATGATGTGCAGGAGTATCTGAAGCAGCTGAAGAGACTGCAGACGGCAAATGATCGGAAGAATGTCTACACGAATGCGGCAGAACGGTTCTGCCGTCTGCAAAAGAGCGACAGACTGGTGCTGGTCTACACCATCTGTCTGTATCACGGAATGGAGGAATGGGACGGCCCGCTCAGTCTGAGAGATATGATGGATTTTGGAGAAGGGCCGGAGGCGTTTCGGGACTGCTTCCGGGATTATGGATTTCTGCTGGTCCGGGCGGACCGGCCCATGGATTACGGGAGGTTTCGCACTTCATTAAGAGAGGTGCTGGAGGTCCTGCCCTACCGGAAGGACAAAAGAAGGATGATGGAACTTGTGAACAGCAGAGAGGCGTATCGATCTCTGGATCGGGAAACAATGGAGGTAATAACGGTTATGACAAACAATACAAGGCTGATGGAAGATGTGAGGGCGCATTGGGAAGAGGAAAAGGACGGCGATATGTGCGAGGCCCTGAAGGGGATTCAGGAAGACGGGATTGCGATTGGAATGGAAAAAGGAGTGGAAAAGGGAATACTGGCTCTGATCCTGTCTCTTCGGGAATGTATGATACCGGATTCCGTAATTCTGCAGAAACTGCAGGAAAAGTTTGCGCTGACCAGGCAGAAGGCGGAAGAATATCTGAAAGCGGATGAAGGTAAGGTAACAATTCCATAAAAAGGCAGGGAGGCTCTGAAGGCCTCCCTCCCATCACTGCTCCAGCGCCCGGTACTGGGCCGGCGTCATGCCCTGATGCTTTTTGAAGGCGCTGCAGAATACGCTCTCACAGGAAAAGCCGGTGTTGAAGCAGATGTCCTTCACGGGAAGCCGGGTATTTTTCAGGAGATATCTGGCGGTGGCGAGGCGGGTGTTGACCAGATATTCATGCGGGGTGAAGCCGGTCTCCTTTTTAAAGGTACGGATGAAATGATACTGGCTTAAGCCCGCCTGTTCGGCGAGCTGCGGGATGGAAACATTCCGGGCAAAATGTTCGTTGATATAGGTAATGGTCCGTTCCGCCATGTCCGCATAGCTACGGGAAGCAGTGCCTTCCGGAGAGAAGAGCAGAAACTCCGTCAGAATATCCGTCAGATACCTGGAGAGAAGAGGTTCGCGCACCACACTGCCATTATAAAATACCTTCAGGATATCGGTCATTCTGTTCAGAACCGGAAAGCTGTCGGTGAGGGAGAACACGTTTCCAAGCCGGGAGACGATGTTTTTATAGTAGGATCTGGCGGTGACGCCGTCAAAATGGCACCACAGGCATTCCCACCCGGTCCGGGTGGAATAGGCATGTCTTTTATAACAGTCGATCAGGATGAACTGTCCGGCTGAGGCGTGAAAGGTCCGGCCTTCAAAGCTCAGTTCCAGTTCCCCTTTCTGGATATACATCAGAAGAAAGCTGTCAAAGGATTCTCTGGTGAGAGAATATCCTGGCAGATAGGAAAACAGACCGCACTGCAGCGGATACAGAAACGTCTCCTGCGCCATGCGGCTCGGGGAGTATATGAAATAGTCGGATACGGGAGCGACCAGATCCTCGCAGGATTTCATAAGGCATACCTCCGGAAAAAATTTGAACGCAGACAGGCCGCGCAGCGGCCTGTCTGCGTTCATGCGCATGGAGCAAAGCGGAATGCGAATGTCCGTTTTACCCGCACTTCGTTCCTGAAAAAAACAGGCGGCGTCCACGAAAAAGGTCCGGTGTTTTGTTTTCATCATAACCGCAGACCGGGAAAAACACAATAGCAAAAAATATAAATCAGACAGCAAATCACAGGAATGATTTTTGAAACGGGACAGGGTAAAATACGGACATAAGGAAAACGTATCGCTGCCCTGCAGCAGAATTTCAAAAAACGGAGGTTTGCCATGAGCCAAGCAAAGGTGTGGGTGGAGCAGATTACAATTCCCACCTACGAAATCGGAGAAGCGGAAAAGAATCCCATTTTTCTGGACAAGCGTGTGTATCAGGGAAGCAGCGGAAAGGTGTATCCCTATCCCACGGTGGAGAAAATCAGTGAAAAGAAGACCGACAAGGAGTACACGGCGGTCTGGCTGGAAAATGAGTACCTGAAGGTGATGGTGCTGCCGGAACTGGGCGGCAGGATCCAGAGGGCCTATGACAAGACGAACGATTATGATTTTGTTTATTATAACCATGTGATCAAGCCGGCGCTGGTGGGACTGACCGGACCCTGGATTTCCGGAGGCATTGAGTTCAACTGGCCGCAGCACCACAGGCCGACCACCTTCCTTCCGGTGGATTATACGACCCTGGAGAATGAAGACGGCAGCGTATCCGTGCTGCTTCATGATGTGGATCAGATGTACGGTACCAAGGGAATCGCGAAAATCAGCCTGTATTCCGGAAAGGCGTACATAGAGATTATTGGCCAGCTCTACAACCGTACCAGCATGCCGCAGACCTTCCTGTGGTGGGCGAATCCGGCGGTTCCGGTCAACGACAATACCCAGTCCATCTTCCCGCCTGATGTGCATGCGGTGATGGATCACGGCAAGAGGGATGTATCCCGGTTCCCCATCGCCACCGGCGTTTATTATAAGAAGGACTACAGCGAGGGCGTGGACATTTCCCGTTATAAGAACATTCCCGTGCCCACCTCCTATATGGCGGAGAAGTCCAAATATGACTTCGTGGGCGGCTACGATTATGGAAAAGAAGCTGGAATCCTGCATGTGGCGGATCACCACATTTCTCCCGGCAAGAAGCAGTGGACCTGGGGCTGTGGAGATTTCGGAAAGGCATGGGACCGCAACCTGACGGATGCGGACGGCCCTTACGTGGAACTGATGACGGGCGTATTTACGGACAACCAGCCTGATTTCACCTGGCTGAAGCCCTTTGAGGAAAAGACCTTTACCCAGTATTTTATGCCCTATAAGGCGGTGGGACAGGTGAAAAATGCCACCTCCGAGGCGGCGGTGCATCTGTCCGCAGCGGACGGCGAGGCTCATGTGATCGTTTACGCCACCAGTCTGCGGGAAAATGCCCATGTGGTGCTTTCCGTAAAGGGAAATGTGGTCCTTGATGAGACGGTGAAGCTGTCTCCTGTGGATATTTATGAAAAGAAGGTTCCGGTGCCGGGACTTGTTGCTGGAGAAGAAAGATTGACGCCTGACTGCGTGAGAGAGCAGGATCTGCATGTGGCGGTTTATGCGGCGGACGGCTCCTGCCTGGTGGAATACACGCCGGATCCGGTGGAAATTCCGAAGCTTCCCGATCCCGCAAAGGCGGCGAAGGATCCGGAAACCATACAGACCAATGAGGAACTGTACCTGACCGGACTTCATATCGAGCAGTACCGGCATGCCACCTATCTGCCTGATCCCTACTATCTGGAAGGACTGAAGAGGGATCCGGGCGATATCCGCATCAACAACGCCTACGGCGCGCTGCTGATGAGAAGAGGAGCGTTCCGGAAGGCGGAAAAATATTTTCGTAAGGCGCTGGAGCGTCTGATTGAAAGAAATCCCAATCCCTACAACAGCGAGGCCTATTATCTGCTTGGTCTGAATCTTTTGTATCAGGGACGGGACGAGGAAGCCTATGATGCGTTCTATAAGGCTACCTGGAGCAACGAGCAGCAGGAGATGTCCTTCTATTATCTGGCAGCCATCGATGCGAAGGCGGCGGGAGCCGGGCTGCGCGCGCCGGCAGGAGACGGGACGCATGCTCCGGCTCCTGGAACCGGAACCGCACAGATGAGACTGGCGAGAGCCCTGTCCCACATCGAGCGCGCTCTGGTGAAAAACGCCCACAACATCAAGGCGAGAGGCCTGAAGGCGTATCTGCTGAGAAAGCTTGAAAGAACAGAGGAGGCTGCCGCCTGGATTCAGGAGAATCTGGCGCTGGATCCCTTCGACTTCCTTTCCGGAAACGAGCAGGTGCTGCTGGCGGAGAATGAAGAAGCTGCAGCGAAGCTTCGTATTGCTTTGAATGAAAAGATGCGTGATTTCGCAGAAAATTACCTGATGACCGCCAGAGATTATGCGGAGTTCGGAGGCTTTGAGGAAGCGGCTTCCCTGCTGAATGCCTGCACGAAGGAACAGCCCATGCTGTACTATTATGAGGCATATTACAGAAGCTGTCTGGGGGAGGATGTGAGCGGACTTCTCCGGAAGGCGGAAGAAACGGCGCCGGATTACTGCTTCCCCAACAAGCTGGAGGATATCGGAGTGCTTTCGTTTGCAATCGATCACGGATGCACGGCAAAGGCTCCCTACTATCTGGGCTGCCTGTTCTACGACAAGCTGCAGTGGGAGGAATCCGTGAAGCTCTGGGAGCTTTCTGCACAGACGGATCCGGATTTTGCCACCGTGCACAGAAATCTGTCTCTTGCTTATTACAACAAGTGCCACGATGCGCAGCGGGCGAAAGAGGAGATGGAAAAGGCGTTTGCCCTGAACACCTCCGACGTGCGCATTTTCCTGGAACTGGATCAGCTTTACAAGAAGCTGGGCTGGACCTTTGAGCAGAGGCTGGAGAATTACGAAGCGCACAGAGAGCTGATCGAGGGACGTGATGATTTGTATATCGAATACATTACCCTGGTGAACCTCTGCGGAAACCATGAGAAGGCATACGAGTGCATCATGGGCCACCATTTCCATCCCTGGGAGGGCGGAGAAGGAAAGATCACCACGCAGTACACGCTGGCGCTTCTGGAGATGGCGAGAAAGGCTCTGAAGGAAGAACAGTTTGAGAAAGCTGAGGAACTGCTTAAGAAAGCCCTTGTCTACCCGGAGAATCTGGGAGAAGGCAAGCTGGAGGGAACCAAGGACAATCACGTATATTACCATCTGGGCCTTGCGCTGGAAGGTCAGGGAAAAACGGAAGAAGCGAAGGAATGCTTTGAGCGCGCCACCATTGGAACGGATGAGCCTGCGGGAGCCATGTACTACAATGACCAGCCCGCGGACATGATCCTGTATCAGGGCCTTGCCTGGCTGAAGCTCGGAAAGGTGAGAGAGGCCAGATCCCGCTTCTACCGCCTGATCGATTACGGAGAGAGGCATCTGGAGGATCAGGTGAAGATCGAATACTTCGCCGTATCCCTGCCGGAGTTTTTGATCTTTGACGATGATTATACGCTCCGAAACCGCGCCCACTGCTATTACCTGATGGCCCTTGGAAACATTGGACTGGGCAACAACGAAAAGGCCGCAGAATTCCTGAAAGAAGCGGTCGCCATCGAGCCTTCGCACATGATGTGCAGGATATATGAATATATCCTTGTTTATGGAAACCTGGTAAAATAGATTTATGGAAAACTGGTGTAATCACAAACCCATAAGAATACCCTGAGAACGGACTTCTCCAGCAGGTGCATTACGCGGAAAAGAAAAGGCACGTATACTACCAGTAGCAGAGAAAAATTTGACATATATAGACTGCTTTTTAAGGAGAGGGAAATGAACGAGAACAGAATTATCATTGAAAGCGCCCGGAAGGAGACAAAGCTTCTCCCCATGGGCGGAACGGACAGCCAGGGAAATCTCTGGCAGGTGGACAACCTGAGCTTCCTGAAAAACGGAAAGCGCTTCCTTCCGGTGATGGGAGAATTTCATTTTTCCAGATATGAGCCGGAGGACTGGGAAGAGGAACTTCTGAAAATGAAGGCCGGAGGCGTGAGCATCGTCGCCACCTACGTGTTCTGGATTCACCATGAGGAAAGGAAGGGGGAGTGGGATTTCACCGGATGCCGGAACCTGAGAGGCTTTCTGGAAGCCTGTAAAAGAACGGATATGCCGGTGTGGCTGCGCATCGGGCCCTGGGCGCATGGAGAGTGCAGAAACGGAGGCTTCCCGGACTGGCTGGCACAGGATAAAACCATGCAGGTGAGAACCAATGATCCCGCCTATCTGAAGCTGGTGGAGGCCTTTTATCAGAAGGTGGGAGAGCAGGCGGCAGGAATGATGTGCAAGGATGGAGGCCCCATCATCGGCATCCAGCTGGAAAATGAATACGGTCACTGCGGCGGCCCCTCCGACCGGGAAGAGGGGATGGCGCACATGCGCACTCTGAAAAAGCTGGCTCTGGAAGCAGGCTTTGACGTACCCTATTATACGGCGACGGGCTGGGGCGGCGCCTATGTGGTGGACGGGGAAACCCTTCCCGTTCTGGGCGGCTATGTGGATGCTCCCTGGGCGGAGCATGTGGAACAGATGCCCGCCAGCGCCAATTTCGTATTTTCCGCTTATAAGCAGGATGAAAACATCGGCTCTGATCTGAAACGGGAGGACAGCGCAGGCTTCACCTTCGATCCCTCCATCAGCCCCTATCTGACGGCGGAGCTGGGAGGAGGCCTTCAGGTGACCTCCCACAGACGGACCTGGCCCTCCCCGGAAGATATTGAGGCCCAGTCCATCTGCATGCTGGGAGGCGGAGCCAATCTGCTGGGCTATTACATGTATCACGGCGGCATCAATCCGGACGGAAAATACAGCACCCTTCAGGAATCCCGGGCCACCGGCTACAACAACGACCTTCCGGTAAAGAGCTATGACTTCCAGACCTGCATCCGGGAATCCGGCGAGATCAACAGAAGCTTCGGAAAGCTGAAAAAAATCCATCTTCTGCTTCAGGATTTCGGAGAAAGCCTGGCGGGAACCAAAACCTTTTTTGCCCAAAAACAGCCCGAATCCCCGGAGGATCTGCACACCCTGCGCGTGACGGCAAGGGTGAACCCGGAAACGGGAGCGGGATTTCTGTTCGTGAACAACCACCAGAGACACAGAACGATGGAAGCTCATCAGAACGCTTCCGTCTGCCTGCAGTTTGCGGATCATCAGCAGGAGATTTCAGGCCTGAATCTGCCGGATGGGGCCTGCGGTGTGATTCCCTTTGATTTTCCGTTCGGAGAAAGGAAGCTGGAGACCACAAACGCCTTCCTGCTGTGCCGTCTGGGAGAGAGGATTTTCTTTTATACGTCAAAAGATGCTGCGTCAAAAGAGAAGCCTTACTTTATCTGGAAGGACAGAAAGGCCTGTGACGTGGTGATGCTTTCTGAATCAGAGGCGGATCGTGTCTTCCGTTTCGGAAACCGCCTGTACATCACGGAGCATGAGGATGACTGCCTGATCGAAAGGGGAGGGAAGATGTATCTGATCACGAAGGCGGAAAAGACCGTCCTGACGGTCTATGAGGAAACCGGAGAGCCCCGGCGGCTGACCGTGGAAGCGGCGGACGGCAGAGCGGAAGACGGAAGAGTGGAAGTGACTGCTTCCTTTGAACTGGTAAGGGAAGAGGCTAATGAGGCAGGAGAGAGGCCGGAATACAGGGAATACGCGGTGCATATCTCTTCCGCATCATGTCCCGCAAAAGAACAGCTGTCACCTGCCTGTCATCAGCTCTACCTTGAGGCAGATTATGCGGGAGACCGGGCGGAAGTCTGGCTGGATGGAAAGCTGGTGGACGACTGGTTCACCAACGGGGAGAAATGGCACATCGCGCTGAAGCGTTTTGCTTATCCTTCCTCCCTGACGCTGCGCATTTATTCCACGGACTGCCCGATCCCCAATCCTTACGGAAACCGGGTGTACTATGACCTGCCTGTGAAGGAGGGCTGTGAGCTTACGGGAGTACGGGGGATTCCGGAGTATGAGATACCGGTCAGAGAAAATGCAGAATAAAAACGGGAGCGGAAGATGGCTGCGGAGGCCGTCTTCCGCTCTATTCTCTTCCGCTCCGATCCACAGCAAATTTTCTAAACAAAAGAGCAAGTCACAGCAATGGCGGACAACTCCTTCTGTGATATACTGAACAATCAGAGTAATGTTTTTACGCAAAATCATATGGAGGAAATTCAGATGTACTTTGATCTGTCCGGCCTCTGGCAGGCCGATATTGGAGACGGGAAGGTTTATCCCATGCAGCTGCCCGGAACGCTCGATGAAAACCGGATCGGGCATAAGGATCTGGGGCAGAACCAGTGGCACCCGGACGCGGCGCTTGGAAACGCGGAGGAAGGTTTCGATGAGAATGCGCCCATCGCCACCCGGTTTACGAGAAAATACACTTTCGAGGGAGAGGCGCGGCTGACCCGGCGGATTTCCTTTACGCCGGAAGAAGGAAAGCGCGTCTTTCTGGAAGCGGAGCGGGCCCGGTGCCTGCGGCTTCTGGTGGATGGAAAGGAGGTGCCGCATTTTTCGGAAGGGTCCCTTTCCACTCCGCATGTGTTCGAGGTGACCGGACTTCTGAACGGGGACAATGAAATCACGCTGCTGTCCGACAACAGCTATCCGGGGCTGCCCCATGATGCCATCGTGTATTCTTCGGCGGCCACGGACGAAACGCAGACCAACTGGAACGGCGTGCTGGGATATCTGCGGCTTCGCGTGGAGGAGCCGGTATTCCTGTCCGCCCTGCGGATCTATCCGGACAGGGATGGAGAGACTCTGACCGTGCAGGCGGAGGTTTTCGCTGACCGGTTCTGGAGCGGCACCCTCCTGGTGGAAAGCGGCGCCCTGAAAAAGGAGAAATCCGGAGCGCAGGAATATGCCGGATATCAAAAGGAGATCTGCGTACAGCCCGGCCTGACCCGGTTTGTGCTGGAAAAGCTTCCTCTGGCCGGGGATGTGCGCAGATGGGATGAGGAGGAGGGAAATCTGTATGAACTGACCGCCCGTCTGTCGGCAAAAGAGAGACAGGAACTGGCCAGCCGCACGGAAACCTTCGGTGTGCGTACCTTTGGAGACAACGGAAAGGGAAGACTGGCTTTAAACGGCCGGGTGATCTTTCTGCGCAGCGAGGCCAACTGCTGCGAATTCCCGGAGACCGGCCATCCGCCCATGACGGTGGAGGAATGGATGGATGTGCTTGCGCGGTACCGTTCCTATGGAATCAACTGCATGCGTTTCCATTCCCACTGCCCGCCGGAGGCGGCGTTCATTGCGGCGGACCGGATGGGCATGCTGATGCAGCCGGAGCTGTCCCACTGGGATCCGGTGCACGCCTTTGAAGCGCCGGAAAGCTACGCCTATTATCTGACGGAACTGAAGCAGGTGATTCTGGCTCTGGCAAATCATCCTTCCTTCGTGATGCTGACCTTTGGAAATGAGCTGGCGGCCGGACCGGTGGGACACTCCAGGATGGACAGCATGCTGGCGCTTGCCCATGAACTGGATCCGACCCGTCTGTATGCCAACAGTTCCAACGCCCACTACGGGGATGTGGGCGTGGATCCGGAGAGCGACTTTTTTGCCTCTCAGAAATACGTCTCGGGAAAGGATTCTTCTGGGAATCCCCTTTCCTGGGATCTGCGGGGAACCCATGCAGGCAGCGGAGAGGACGGCGCGCTTCAGGGGTATATCAACAACCGCTATCCGGATGCTGCACAGAACTACGACGAATCCATGGCTGAAATTCGGAAGGTCTACGCCAAACCCGTATTCAGCTTTGAGGTGGGACAGTTCGAGGTGCTTCCGGACTTCCATGAGCTGGAGGCTTTTCAGGGGATTTCTGATCCGGCCAACCTGCGGCTGGTGCAGGAGCGGGTGAAGGCTGCCGGAATCTCCGATGAGGAGTGGGAAAAACAGGTGGAGGCGACGGGAGAGATTTCCCGCCTGGCCTATCGGGAGGAGATCGAGGCGGCGATGCGCACAAAGGAGCTGTCCGGTATCTCTCTGCTGGGCCTGCAGGATTTCCCCGGACAGGGAACCGCGCTGGTGGGCATGCTGAACTCCCATCTGGAGCCGAAACCCTATCCCTTCGCGGAACCCGCGAAGTTTCAGGCCTTTTTCCGGGATCAGCTGCCGCTGGCACTTCTGCCCCGTTACACCTGGGAAAACACGGAAGAACTGACGGTGCCCGTGAAGATTGCCAACTATGGGAAAACGAACCTTTTCGGAAAGGTTCGCTGTGCCTTGAAAACACAGGACGATACGCTCATCGCACAGGCGGAAACCAAAGAAGGAAGCTACCCGGCCGGAACGTTGACGGAAGCAGGCTGTGTGAAGCTTTCCCTGAGATCGGTGGAAAAAGCTGCCCGTCTGACCCTGGAGGTATCGGTAGACGGCGCGGTGAACCGTTATCCCGTCTGGGTTTATCCTCCGGTTTCTCCGGAAAATCTGGTATGCCCGGAAAACGTGTATGAGACACAGCGCTTTGATGAAGCGGCGAAGCGTGTCCTTGCGGCAGGTGGATGCGTGTACCTGACCCCGCCCTCCACGAAGGAGGCGCTGCCGGGATCCATCCGGGCCCAGTTTACCACCGATTTCTGGTCGGTGGGCACCTTTGCCCAGCAGGCGGGCGGCATGGGACAGCTCATCGACAGCGCCCATCCCCTGTTCGCGGATTTCCCCACGGACAGCCACACCGACTGGCAGTGGTGGCCGATGGCGTCTCAGCGCGCGGTGATCCTGCCGAAGAGGATACGGGCCATCATTACGGAGATGGACAGCTACGCGTATCTGCGGCCCATGGCCCAGCTGTTTGAATGCCGCTGCGGCGGCGGAAGGCTGCTGTTTTCCTCCCTGGGCCTGCAGGATCTGCAGCAGTATCCGGAAGCGAGGGCGCTGCTTTCTTCCATTTATCGGTATCTGGCAGGCGAAGAATTTGCGCCGGAGCAGGAACTGGACGTGGAAACGGTGGCTTCGCTGGTGGCGGAATAGAGAAGAAAAACTGAAAACGGGACATGAGAAAAAGGATATCCGAAAAAGCCGGTTCAGGACCGGCAGGGTATCCTTTTTTTCGTAAAAAAATAAAAATCTCTGTAATCTCCGCCGGAAAAAACGTAGTATACAGATGAGGGAGGTGGCGGCACTTGGAGGATCATCTGATTATTCAGCTCTTTTTGGAACGGTCGGAAAGCGCGGTTCTGGAGCTGGCCCGGAAATACGGCGGGCTGTGCAGAAGTATTGCCCGTAATATCCTGAAGAACAGCGAGGACGCGGAAGAGTGTTTCAATGACACGCTGCTGGCGGTCTGGAACGCGATTCCGCCGGAACGGCCGGACAAGCTCCAGCCCTATGTATGCAGGATCGCGAGAAATCTTTCCCTGAAAAAATACCACTCCAATACCGCGCAGAAGCGAAACCGGCAGTATGATGTGATCCTGGAAGAGATCGCGGACTGTCTGGACAGCGGCAGGAGCGTGGAAGGGGAGATTCTGGCCAGGGAACTGGCGGGAGAACTGAACGCATTTCTGGGTACGCTGAACAGCCGGGACCGGATCATTTTTGTGCAGAGATACTGGTACTGCCTTTCCGTTTCGGAGATCGCGGAGAATCTGCACATGACCCCAAATGCGGCCAGGGTGTGCCTGCATCGGACCAGAGAAAAGCTGAAACAATATCTGAAACAGGCAGAAAGGGGGAGCTTATGAATATCCGGGATATCGAAGCGGCGGTCAGCGCCATAGAGGATGGCTATATTCAGGAAGCGGGAAAGGCAATCGGAGGGCAGGAGAGGCCGGAACGAAGTCTGTCGTACAGGCTGCAGCGCAGCTTTCCGAGGAGGATGCGTATCGCGGCAGCATGCCTGGCGGGGGTGCTGTTCCTTTCCGCCTCTTCGCTGCTTGCGGCTGTGGCAGCGGGAAGCATGCCGGCCTATGAGATCCTGTATGCCCTCTATCCGGAAACGGCAAAACGCCTCACGCCGGTTCAGATTTCCTGTGAGGACAATGGAATCCGGATGGAGGTGGAGGCTGTGTATGTGCATGCGGATACGGCAGAAATCTATCTTTCCATGCAGGACCTTACAGAGGAACGCATTGATGAAACCGTGGATCTGTTTGACAGCTATTCCCTCCATTCCTCCAGGGACAGTATCGGCACCTGTTCCCTGGTGGATTTTGATCCGGAGAGCGGAAAGGCGGTTTTTCTGGTTCAGATAAAGCATATGAACGGAGAGAAAATCGAGGGCCAGAAGCTCACGTTCAGCGTTTCGGAATTTCTCACCGGAAAACAGAGGGTGGAGCAGG
>NBJMC04202__coassemble_1226_pt1 | contig 55425 bp, 51 predicted proteins | sample NBJMC04202__metabat2_high_PE_053 | metagenome-assembled genome bin NBJMC04202
CGCGCGAGTGCGCATCCACAGCGGAGCGTCTTTTTTCATACGATAGGAAATGAAATTTCCTATCGTATGAAAGAACGGCCCCGCCGTCTCCGATATTCCGAAGACGGCAGGGCCGCGGTTCCACTCCGATTCAGAAGGATGGACTACTCCTCCCTTCTGCACTTGATGCGCGTAACGAGCGCAAAACGGATCCGGCTGTACAGGGCAACTGCCTCTTCACCGGACCGGCTCCCGGATGCACTTCAGCCCTTACGCGCCGGGAATGCTTTCAGCCGGTGACATTCCCTCTCTGCGGCCGGATGATGGACTGCTTTTTTCCGTTCCATGCCTTTTTCAATCTACTATACAGAATATGCAAGAAAATCCGTTTTGTCAACCCCCGATCCCCTGGAAATCCGTTCCTCAAGCAGCCGGATAAACAGCTCCATCTGCGGAGTGACCAGTTTGTTTCTGTGGTAAACAAGCTGGCTGAACATTTCGATCTGCGGGCAGTCCACGGAAAGCGCCGCCAGCCTTCCGCAATCCAGATCCTCCCTCACCACGAATTCCGGCAGGAAGGAAACGCCTCTGTTTTCCCGCACCAGCCGGGTAATCACGTCCGTATTTCCCGTTTCCAGAAAGGGCTCCAGCGCGATTCCGTCCGCCGCAAGCGCCTGCTCTAACGCATAACGGTAACTGATTCCCCGCTCCGTCAGAACCAGCGGTTCTTTCTGCAGCCGCTCTACGCTGATATGCTTCTCCCCCGCCAGCGGATGGGCGGCTGATGCCACAAAGATGGCCCTTTCCCGATGCTCCGAAACCTTGATCCACTCCGGGAAATCCGTTTTCCGGTCCAGAAAATACAGAAGGTCAATCTCATTCTGCCGCACCATTTCAAACAGATCCTCCACCGGCCCGGTTTTGGTGGAAAGAAGGGCATCAGGACATTTTCGGCCAAATTCCACAAAAACCGGCGGAAGGACGCTGATCAGCAGAGATTCCGCCGTGCCGATACGCAACTTTCCACCCCCCTGCCTTCCTACCTTTCCCACATTTTCCGCCTCCTGTACCGCCCGAAGCACGGCGACAGCCCGTTCCACCAGCGCTTCCCCTTCCTCCGTCAGGCGGACATGCCTGCCGATCCGTTCAAACAGAAGCGTTCCCAATTCCTGCTCCAGCTGACGGATCTGCACTGTGACCGCGGACTGGGAATAGCCCAGCTGCTCCGCCGCTCTGGAAAAGCTCTGCAGTTCTGCCACCCGGATAAAAGTCGTCAGATTTCTAATTTCCATTTTTACCTCCATGCCGAAGCGATACGCTGAGGCCGCGAGGAGAAATCACGCAGGTGATTTCTCCTCTGCGATCACAGCAGTTTTGTGCTTCGGCGCAAAACTGTTGATTGAAAAATAAGCCATCGGGCTTATTTTTCAATCTTACCTCCGCTCCTGCCGCCGCAGACGGCATCTATTTTGGCGCGAACCAGAGGTTCACGCCGACCTCCATGCAATATCTATTAAAATTTTTCAATCTTTTTATGAAAACTATGAATTTTACAAATAGATAAAGAAATCGTACAATACCCATCAGAAAAAGTCAAGAAATGCGGAGCAGCGCTGTCAGGTGCACGCAGGCTCCGGAATGGAGGTTTTGATGAATAACAGTCAGGAAAACATACAACAGGCAGCAGAATGGATGAAGGGCTTTCTGGATTCCACCCTTACCTTTTACCGGGATATGAAGAAGCAGAAGGTGGTTACCCGGAGCAATCCGGCTTTCGGCAAAGCGCAGGACTCCTCTTTTGAAATGGATCTTCCCCCGGCAGGACGGCCGGCGGAGGAGGTTTTTGAAGAAATAAAGGACATCTGTTCCGCCGGCGCGCTGGTACAGCATCCCCGCTGCTTCGCCTGCGTGCCAAGCCCGGTCTCCCCCTATTCCTGGATGGGCGATCTGATGACCAATGCCTTTGACCACCATGCGGGCTGCTGGGCGAACGCGCCGGGCGCCGGACTCATCGAGCGCAGGCTCATCGAATGGATGGGCGGCCTTGCCGGTTATCCGAAGACCTGCGGAGGCCTCTTCGTTTCCGGAGGCTCCATGGCAAACCTGACTGCGCTCACCGCCGCAAGGGATGCAAAACTCGCGCCTCAGGACCGCGGACGCGCCGTCGCCTATCTTTCTGATCAGACTCATTCCTCCGTGGCAAAAGCCCTTCATATCATCGGCTTTTGTCAGGAACAGATCCGCATCCTTCCCTCGGACGCCGCCTTCCGCATGGACACCGGCGCGCTGAAAATGGCAGTAAAAAAGGATCTGGCGGCGGGCCGGAGGCCCTTCGCTGTGGTTGCCACTGCCGGAACCACAAACACGGGAAGCATTGACCCGCTTGAGGAGATCGCAGATATCTGCCGTTGTTTTGATCTCTGGATGCACGTGGACGGCGCTTACGGCGCATCCCTGCTTTTGTCCGGGCAGGGACGGCGGCTGCTTTCCGGAATAGCGCTTTCCGACAGCATCAGCTGGGACGCACATAAATGGATGATGCAGACCTACGGCTGCAGCGTGGTTCTGGTACGCGAGCAGCAAAATCTGCTTCGCAGCTTTTCCACCCATCCGGAATATCTGGAAGATGCAAAGACGGAGGGAAGCCTGCCCGATTTCTGGGATCTGGGCCCCGAACTCACCCGTCCCGCCCGCGCGCTTAAGTTGTGGACTACCCTGCAGATTGTGGGCACAGACCGGTTTGGAGAAATGATCGATCACGGCTGCCGGATGGCAGAGCTTGCTCAGGAGGAAATCCTGAAATATCCGGGCTGGGAAATCGTCTCCCCCGCAGGACAGGGCGTGGTCTGCTTCCGTTATGCGCCAAAGGAACTTTCCGACCGGGAATGCGATGCCCTGAATGTGCAGCTTGCCAGGGAGCTTTCCGACACCGGCTACGCTCAGATCCTGACCACTCAGCTGAACGGAAGGAAGGTTCTCCGCATGTGCACGCCCAACCCGGAGACAGATGAAGACGATATCTGCAGCACCATTGCCCTTCTGAACCGTCCGCTGGAGCATATGAGGAAAATGCAGATGAAAATGGAAGCGGTATCGGCATAACTGCTGAAAACGCGCGGAATCTTTCCGGACGAATATTACGAGGCGGCTCCATCAGTCCGGGGCGGTGCAAGCCATCTTCCCGAACTGACGGAACCGCCTGATAACGGTTCATCTCTTCCGACCATATCCTCTCCCGAAGGACCTTAACCCTACAGGAATGTTTTTGCCCTTTTCTCAGTTCTCCGCCAACCCGGCTTTCTCCAGGAAATCCTCCAGCGTACCGGCACTCATCGCCGCCTTCATCCAGTTTTCCAGACAAAACACGTCTGCTTCCTGAAAAATACGCTCCTTCAGCCATTCGGGAACCCGCCACCGGAATTCCAGAATCAAAAGGAGATCTTCTGCTTTTCCTTCTGCCCTTCCCTCTGCTTTTCCATCCGTCTTTCCATTTTCATATTCCGCGTCCCGCAGTTTTTTCAGTTCCTCCTCCCGGTCATACTCCAGGATTGACATGGCTACCACCTCCGACCTCTGACTGCGAAGAAAATCCTCCAGAATCCCATCCCGGATGCATTCCGTCACAGCTCTTTCCACCGCATCCACCAGAGACGCCTCTTCCTTCACACACTTCCTGACACGGACCACAAATTCGCTGTATTCCCGGAGCGTCCGGCACTTTTTCATCAACTCAGGATTCGATCCCTGATTGATGTTCAAAAACCGCACTTTCAGCTCAAGTGCCGGATCGCCTTCTTTCCTTTCAAAAGAATCCGACAGCTTCAGGATCATGTCGTCCTCTGCATTCCGCAGACCGTTGTAAAAAACCACGAACCGGGGCTCCGGAAGGCGGACCAACGCGGAGGAATACAGGGATTTCCCACGTTCATTCACATATTTCTCCAGGAGCCGCGTTTTCTTTCAGTCGCTCCTGCCGGTCTGTACGTGTCCTTGGGATAAATAGATTCAGCATAGAGTTTCTGAAATGATGTCAGAATGGACAGAATCTCTGTCCTGACAGATCGGCCGAACGGCCCTGTAAGAAAATTTATGCCTGTGAAAATAATAGCACTAAATTCCGGCATATACAAGAATTTTTCTTTCCGAAGGACTGAAAAAACGACCTGTGCGCATGTGCACAGGCCGAATGATGAGCAATCTGTCATTTTCCGGGCCATTCCTGCCCTTCCACGGAACGTCCTTTTACAGCTTATTCCTGCGCCGAAGTCTGCTCCCCGGCAGACACTGCCTCTTCTTTGGCCACAATGGCAATTCCCAGCTCTTCCAGCTGCTTTTCGTCCACCACGTTGGGCGCTTCCGTCATCAGGCAGGAAGCATCCTTCACCTTCGGGAAAGCGATAACCTCACGGATGCTCTCCGCCCCGGTCAGCAGCATGACCAGACGGTCCAGGCCGTAGGCCAGTCCGGCGTGCGGCGGAACGCCGTATTTGAAGGCGTCAAGCAGGAAGCCAAAGCGCTCGTGGGCGCTTTCCTTACTGAATCCGAGAGCCGTAAACATCCTCTCCTGAATGTTTTCGTCGGAAATTCTGACGCTTCCGCCTCCCAGCTCCGTGCCGTTTAACACGATGTCATACGCCTTGGCACGCACTTTTCCGGGCTCGGTTTCCAGCATGTCAAGATCCTCTTCCACAGGCATGGTGAAGGGATGATGCATGGCAACGTAGCGGTTTTCCTCCTCGCTCCACTCGAAGAGCGGGAACTCGGTCACCCAGAGGAAATCGAAACGGTTCTCATCGATCAGGCCCAGCTGTTTTCCAAGCTCCAGACGAAGGCCACCCAGCACGTTGTAGACCACGGAGTTCTTATCCGCAGCGAAAAGAAGCAGGTCTCCCTTCTCTCCTTCCATGGCCGCCACAAGAGCATTCAGCTCCTCTTCGGTCATGAACTTGGCGAAGGAGGACTTATAGGTGCCGTCCGGCTGTACGCTCAGATAGGCAAGCCCCTTCGCGCCGTATCCCCTGGCGAATTCCACCAGAGCGTCGATCTTCTTTCTCGGCATGCCGGCCTGTCCCTTCACGTTGATGCCGCGCACGGAACCGCCCGCTTCCAGGGCGGAGGTGAACACGCCGAATCCGCAGCCCTTCACCACCTCGGACACATCCTGTAACTCCAGGCCGAAACGGGTATCCGGCTTATCGGAGCCGAAGCGGTTCATGGCCTCAATCCAAGGCATCCGGCGGATGGGAAGCTGCACATCCAGGCCGATGGCTTCCTTACAGATATATTTGATCAGCTTTTCATTCACTTCGATGACATCATCCACATCCACAAAGGACAGCTCCATATCCACCTGGGTGAATTCCGGCTGACGGTCCGCTCTCAGGTCCTCGTCACGGAAGCATCTGGCGATCTGGAAATACCGGTCATAACCGGAGCACATCAGCAGCTGCTTGAAAATCTGCGGAGACTGGGGCAGAGCGTAAAACATCCCGGGATGCACACGGCTGGGCACCAGATAGTCCCTGGCCCCTTCCGGCGTGGACTTGGTGAGCATGGGCGTCTCGATCTCCAGAAAACCTTCCTTCGTCATGAACTCCCGGATCGCCATGGTGATCCGGCTTCTGAGCATGATCTTTTTCTGCAGATCTGGTCTTCTTAAGTCAAGGTAACGATATTTCAGACGAAGCTCCTCCTTCGTCTTGGAATCCTCCTCGATGGGGAACGGCGGGGTAAGCGCTTCGGACAGGATACGAACGGACTGCGCGCGCACCTCGATCTCGCCGGTGGCCAGGTTCTCATTCACCGCACCCGCGCGTCTTTCCACTCTTCCGACCACGGCGGCGACGAACTCGCTGCGAAGCCTTCCGGCCTTTGCAAAGCCTTCCTCTCCTACGTCGCCTTCCTCAAAGATGATCTGCAGGATGCCGGAACGGTCTCTCAGATCCACAAAAATGATGCCGCCCTTATTTCTCTGTTTTGCCACCCATCCCATGACGGTGACGGTCTCTCCCACGTTGGCGGCGGAAAGCTCTCCGCACCTGTGGGTTCTTTTCAGGCCTTTCATTGATTCAGCCATGTCTGCTCCTTTCGCCGCCCGGGGCGGCCCTTCTTATCCTTTAATAAGTCTTATTCTGTCAAATTCCTTCCCTGCTTCTCCGGGGAAGGAATTTGGAATGTCTTTTATTTCAGCGGTTCTCTATAAAACTCCTGAAATTCCTCCCAGCCCTCCTTCATGAGCTGTTCCTTCTGGAATTTCTTGTTCTTGTTCATTCTGGCGACCAGCACCTGCGTACCGGTTTCACGCTCCTTCTGCGCCTGGGCGATACAGTCTGAAAGCGCTTTTCCGCTCACGCCCTTTTCGATCAGGAACACCTTTTTCTTCGGACGGTTCGGGATCTGAAAGCCGCTCTCCATCAGAAGCAGGATGATCCGCTCAAAGCCGATGGAAAAACCGCAGGCCGGAACATCGTTTCCGGTAAATTTTCCCACCATCTTATCGTATCTTCCGCCGCCTCCGCAGCTTCCGCCGAATTCCGGAATGGCGATTTCAAAAATGGTTCCGGTATAATAGGACATGCCGCGCACCAGAGTGGGATCAAACACCATCTCAAAATCAGCGGCTTTCGTCTGCGTCACGCTCTCCACGATTTCCTGCAGATTCTCAATCACGCCGCCCTCCAGCGTCTCACCAAGCGTTTCCTTCAGCCACTCCAGGCCGTCTTCCGCCTGTTCCAGCGATTCAAAAAGGGACAGATATTTTTCCACGCCCGCCGGATCGAAGCCGCTTTCCTTCAGTTCCTGCGCCACGCCGTCCTTGCCGATCTTGTCCATCTTATCCAGAATGATGAACACCGTATCAAAGCTCTCTTCCGGGAAGCCGCTGTAGGCGGCCATGGCCTTCAGAATCCTGCGCTCATTGATGCGGATCTGGAATTTTTTGAAGCCCAGCCTTCCCAGGGTGGTGGTGGTTGCCAGGATCAGCTCGATCTCCGCCAGGTTGGAAGGCTCGCCCAGGATATCGATATCGCACTGCATGAACTGGCGGTATCTTCCCCGCTGCGGCCGGTCCGCCCGCCAGACGTTTCCCATCTGAAGCGCCTTGAAGGGCGTGGGGAGATTGTTCGCGTTATTGGAATAAAAACGGCACAGGGGAACGGTCAGATCGTACCGCAGTCCGCCGTCCACCAGATCGGCTTCGCCCTGCGCCGTCTCCAGATTCAGCTTCTCTCCTCTTTTCAGGATCTTAAAAATCAATTTTTCATTGTCGCCGCCCTGCTTGTTGGTCAGGTTGGCAATGTTCTCCACACAGGGAGTCTCTATGGATGTAAAACCAAATTTTGCGTAGGTATCCTTGATCACGCTGATGCAGTAATCCCGGATCTCCATCTCCGCGGGAAGGATGTCCTTCATGCCGGTGACCGGCTTCTTACTGAGTGCCATAGTATTTTCCTTTCTTCCAGGCCAGATTGGCCATGCTGGCCTTCCAAACTGGCCAGCCGACCAGCCGCCGCAGCGGCCCGGCTGTCAAATCTGTTCCGATTTTACACTTTTTTCCCGCATCCCGCAAGGGGCAGGCTGTTTTTCCGCAAAAAAACTCCGCGTTCAGCCCTCGTACGCCAGCAGACGACGCTTTCTCTCAATCATCTCATCGATCTTTTCCAGATACAGGGGCAGTTCCTTCACGTTCTCACAGCGCTCGATCCGCCCGTCGGGATGGACTGCCTTGGAGATGGTTCCGGCCCCGATGGCCATGATACTCTGTTTCTCTTCCATGATGAGGATATTATAGAGGCCGTAGCAGCCCTCTCTGGCGTAGCCCACATTTTCCAGATTTCCGGTCATGTTCTTCTGCCGGTACAGATAGTAGGGATGCAGGTTCATCTCCGCCGCTGTCCGTGCGGCAAGCTGAATCGTCTCCTCCGTATTGTGCAGCAGGCCCAGCCCGTTCTTCTCAATCCACTGCATCATGCGGGAGGCCTTTTTCACCGCCAGGGAGTGGACGGTCAGGCTGTCCGGAGACAGCTTTTTTATCTCCTCCATGGTGTGCTGCACCTCCGGCAGATCCTCTCCGGGCAGTCCCAGGATCAGATCCATGTTGATGTTGTCAAAGCCCTCCCGGCGCGCGAGCGCAAAGGCTTCCTTCACCTGCTCCACCGTATGCCTCCGGCCGATCAGATCCAGTGTCTTCTGGTTCATGGTCTGGGGATTCACGGAGATCCGGGTCACGCCGAATTCCTTCAGCACCCTCAGCTTGTCCGCCGTGATACTATCCGCCCGTCCCGCCTCCACGGTGAATTCCTTCACCCGGGAAAAATCAAAGGTTTCCCGCAGCCGGGAAAGCAGGCGTCTGAGCTGATCCGGCTCCAGCGTGGTAGGGGTTCCGCCGCCGATGTACACACTGTCCAGCACCTTGTCCCGGAAGGCTTCCTGCACAAAATCCATTTCCTTTTCCAGCGCGCCCAGATATTCCTCCACCCGCTCTCTCCAGATCGTGATGGGGAAGGAGGTAAAGGAGCAGTACAGGCAGGTGGTGGGGCAGAAAGGGATTCCTACATACAGGCTGTAGCCCTGTTCATAATGGATGTCCTTTAAAATTTCCTTCTCCCGGCAGGCGATTCCGATGGCAAGATCCGCCTTTTCCTGACTGCAGTAGTAGGTCTGTTCCATGTAGGAGCGGATCTCCTCCTGTGTCTTTCCTTCCTCCAGAAGCTGCATGGCGATCTTGGCCGGACGGATGCCCGTCAGGCTTCCCCAGGGCAGTTCCTTTCCCGTTTTTGCGGAAAGCATCCGGTAAAGGAGCTGCTTCAGCTCATTTTTCACCACATTTTTTTCTTCCGGACGGCTCAAATCCGTCTGCCCCTCGGAGCCGTCCACCTGGATCCGAATCCTGTTTTCTTCAAAAATCACCGCGATCTCCGGGTTGTCCCCATCGGAGACCAGATCCTTCGTGCCCTCCTGAAAAACCTTCACCGTTTCCGCCGGATAAAAGGCCTTTACCAGGGAATGGATATCGTATTCAAACCGAAGCTGGTTCAATGTTACCGCAAGCATTATTACCTCTCATTTCTGAAGCATATTTCGCTCCGCATGCCAAAGGCGGGGAAGCCCCCGCCCTTACTGACAATAGGGATTATACTTTTTCTCGTCTCCAATGGTCGTGGTATCTCCATGTCCCGAATAAACCACCACATCCTCCGGAAGAACCAGCAGCTTTTCCTTGATGGAGCGGACCAGGCTGCTCATGCTTCCCGTCGGGAAATCGGTCCTTCCCACAGAACCCTCGAACAGGGTATCTCCGGAAAAGAGCACCTTTTCCTCCTCCAGATAGTAGCAGCAGCTTCCGCCGGTATGGCCGGGCGTGGCGATCAGCTTCAGAGAAAAGCCCGCAAGAGAAAGCACCGTCCCGTCCTTTTCATAGAAATCCGCCTGCACCGTCTCGGGCCTTCCCGCCTGGGCGGACACGTTTTTCTCCGCGTCCTCACAGAGGGATTTCTCCCCCTCGTAAGCGTAGATCTTCGCTCCGGAAAGTCTCCTTAATTCATTTGCTCCCCAGATATGGTCGAAATGGCCGTGGGTCAAAAGGATCGCGTTCACATGAAAACCCTTCTGCGTGAGCGCTTCATAAATCTGCGCGCCCCTGTCACCCGGATCGATGACGATCGTTTCGGTGAGGCCGTTTTCTCCCTTCTGTCCTTCCCGGTATAAAAAATAGCAGTTTGTCTGGCAGATGCTTAAAACCATCCGCCCGATTTTGATATCTGACATGTTTACCTCTTTTTCTAGCTGCGTTCAATATCAATGACGCTTTCGATCGTCCGGATCTTGTCGATCACCCGGTTCAGCTCATCCCTGCTTCCCACTTCAAAGGAAGCGGACAGGGTGGCGAGTCCCTGCTTATTGGTACGGGTGTTCATGGAAAGGATATCGATATTTTTCTCCGTCAGCGCTCTGGAAATATCCGCCAGAAGGCCGCTGCGGTTATTCGCATAAATGACGATTTCCGCCACGTATTTCTCCCCCTGAATCTCTTCAGGAGAGCCTTCCCATTCCGCATCGATCAGCCTGGCTCTCTCGATCTCCGGAAGGTTCAGGATGTTGACGCAGTCGGTTCTGTGGATGGAGATTCCTCTTCCTCTGGTCACGAAGCCGATGATCTCGTCGCCCGGCACAGGAGAACAGCACTTGGAAAAACGCACGGCCACATCGTGGATGCCCTTCACCACAATGCCGTTCTTGCTCTTGGCACGGGGCAGCATCTGACGGGCCTGAGCGTTCTCCGCCACGTTCGCCAGCACCTCTTCGTTGCTCAGCACCTTCGGGTGATCCCGGTCGTAAAGTTCCTGCATACGGTTCAGGATCTGCCCCTCCTTCAGCCCGCCGTGTCCCACAGCGGCGAGCAGGGAATCCCAGTCCTTGAAGCCGTATTTCTTCATCTGGGCCTCCATATAGGGAGGCTTTAACAGATCGGCGGCGGAAAGGCCCTTCGCCTTGCAGTAGGCGAGAAGCATTTCCTTGCCCTTCACGATATTTTCTTCCTTGAACTCGTTTCGGAACCACTGGTTGATCTTGCTCTTGGCCTGAGTGGACTTCACCAGGTTCAGCCAGTCCCGGCTGGGCCCCTTGGAGTTCTGGGAGGTCAATATTTCCACCCGGTCTCCGTTCTGGATCTCGTAGTCGATGTTCACCAGCTTGTCGTTCACCCTGGCGCCGATCATCCGGTTTCCCACCGCCGTATGCACGCTGTAGGCGAAATCAATGGGCGTGCTTCCCGCAGGAAGGGTCTTCACATCACCGGTGGGCGTAAAGCAGTACACGCTGTCGGAGAACAGGTCCAGATCGCTCTTTAAGAGATTCATGAACTCCCTGTTGTCCGACATATCCCGCTGCCATTCCAGAATCTGACGCAGCCAGGCCAGCTTTTCCTCCTCCTGCGCCTCCACCTTCTTGCCGTCTGAGGCTTCCTTATATTTCCAGTGGGCGGCGATACCGAATTCCGCAGCCTTATGCATCTCCACCGTGCGGATCTGGATCTCAAAGGGCTGTCCGGAGGACCCGATCACCGTAGTATGCAGAGACTGGTACATGTTCGCCTTCGGCATGGCGATATAATCCTTGAAGCGTCCCGGAATGGGCTTATACATCTCATGGATCACGCCCAGGGCCGCATAGCAGTCCTTCACCGTATCCACAATGATCCGGACCGCAAACAGATCATAGATCTGATCCAGCGTTTTATGCTGGTTTTTCATCTTTTTATAAATACTGAAGAAATGCTTGACCCTTCCGTCCAGACGGGCCTTGATGCCGGCATTCTTCATGTGCACTTCCACTTCTTCCACGATCTGGCGGATATAGGCCTCCCGCTCGCTTCTGCGGATGGCAATTTTATCCACCAGGTCGTAGTAGACCTCCGGCTCCAGATATTTTAAGGACAGATCGTCCAGTTCCACCTTGATCTTGGAAATCCCCAGCCTCTGAGCGATGGGTGCATAGATTTCCATGGTTTCCCGCGCGATGCGCTGCTGTTTTTCCGGCGGCTGGTGCTTGAGCGTACGCATATTGTGCAGCCGGTCCGCCAGCTTGATCATGATCACACGGATATCCTTTGCCATGGCGAGGAACATCTTTCTTAAGTTCTCCGCCTGCACCTCCTGCTGATCCGGCGTCCTGCTTTCCCCGTTCTCCTTATCGCTGCGGAAATTGATGTGCTGCAGCTTGGTCACGCCGTCCACCAGAAGCGCCACATCCGGCCCGAATTCCTTCGTGATTTCCTCCACCGTCATGATGGTGTCTTCCACCACGTCGTGCAGAAGTCCAGCCTCAATGGTCTCCTTATCCAGTTCCAGATCCGCAAGGATGATGGCCACGCACAGCGGATGGATGATATAGGGTTCGCCGGATTTGCGCACCTGTCCCTCATGTGCCTTCGCGGCCACCTGATACGCTTTTTCAATCATGGTGATATCATCCGACGGATGGTATCTGCGCACCCGGGCAATGAGATCCTGATACAACTCTTCCGGGCTCAGGTATTCCTTCATGGCCTCGATGCGTCCATCGTCAATGAGAACCCCATCGCCGTCCTGTCCGGGTCTGGCATCCAGACTTCCGCCGCCCTCATATACGATTTTGGTTTTTTCTTCTTTCTGCGCGGGAGTCTGCATGGCGCCTTCTCCCTGAACGCTTTCTGTCAGCTTTTCTTCCGTCATAACCGCTTTATTCATAATCACACCGGCATCTCTCACATCCAGCCTGCAGCCATTGAAAACTCAGGCACGCACAGCAGTTTCCCTTTCATCGGACAGCCAGCCCGTCACAGGTTTCCGCATCATAAGCGGACCGTAACCTCAATTTCCTTCATACTGGATCGCGGACTCCAGACGGTATCCGGCAATCTTCTCTCTTCCCTTCAGGCCCATCAGCTCCATGAGCACCACCACGCCGACCACCTGGCCTCCCAGCGACTCCACCAGACGAATCATCGCTTCGGTCGTTCCTCCGGTTGCGATCAGATCGTCCACGATCAGCACCTTCTGCCCCGGCTGAATGGCATCCTTATGGATCTCAATCACCGCCGTGCCGTACTCCAGTTCATATTCCATGGAAACCGTTTCACAGGGCAGTTTTCCCTTCTTACGGATCAGCACAAAGGGCTTATGATTATTGTATGCGATAGGGGTTCCAAAGATAAAGCCCCTGGATTCCGGTCCCACCACCACGTCATATTCCAGATCCTTTACCAGCTCCTGCATCGTGTCGATCGCCAGGTGCAGTCCGTCCGCATCCTGAAGCACGCTCGTCACATCACGGAACATCACTCCTTTTTCCGGGAAATCCGGAATACATCTTACGTACTCTTCCAGCTTCTTCATCCTTACCTCCATGTCTGGAAGCCCTGCCCCTTCAGGCTGGCTCCAGCGCTCTCTTTTGCACGTTTTTGTGGCTATTTTTCCCTAAAAAACTATTATTTATTATATTATCTATCCCAGCATAAGTCAACGAATTCTACCACAGCTTCATATTCCCGAACATCCAGTCCTTCATAATTCCGAAAAATTCCCGGAGCATGTTGTTCGCCTGAAAGACGATATCGCTTGGAGCGGCGATTCCGCAAACCTGTCCGTATTCCTGTCCGGCAGCCAGACGTTCGGCACGGTAGACGTGAAAATTATTGGTCACAATGCCAACCGATGCGCCTTCTTCAAGGAACGCCTTTGAGAACCGGAGATTTTCAACCGTATTTCTCGAACGGTCTTCCAGACGGATCCGTTCCGGATCAATTCCCCGTCCGGCCAGATACTCATACATGCCCTGTGCCTCGCTGACAGGCTCATTGCTCCCTTTGCCTCCGGAAACAATCACAATCGTATCCGGATTTTCCACAAGGTAATCGTACGCCGTATCCAGCCGCAGCTGCAGCGCCCTGCTCGGTCCGTTTTCCCTCATCTGTGCGCCAAGTACCACCAGATAATCCAGGCCGGGCTCTCCCTTCGCCCAAAAGCGGCTCACACTCAGCCCTTCTATCAGAAGAAAGAACAGAAGTCCCGCCCAAAACAGCACAAGCGCCGTTCCCTTTACCGGAACAGGGAACCGGTCCCACAATCCGGAAGCAAGAATCCCTGAAATGCCGAAGCAGCCGATTCCGAGAACGCCCCAAATCAAAAAGAACCAGGAGCCGAACACCCCTGACAGAAAGATACCGCCGCAGTAAAGGCAGCATAAAATGCCAAGAACAAGAAAAATAATCGCTGTCATAAACCTTCCTTTCCTGACAGGGGCTCCGATTCCTGTCATATAAAAAGAGCACAGGCTCAGCCGAACGGCAGGTCCTGCGCTCCTCCTGTAACGGGCCACTTCAAAGCGGCATTTCCTGCCGCCGTTTTCTCAGACGCCCGCTGTTTCCAGCCACTTTCTGTTTTCCGTACTTTTTCCCCAGGCATCAAGCGCCATATCGTATGTTCTGTCCACCTTCTGCGTAAGCGTTTCAAGCTTCCTTCTTACGTCAATCTGCCCCTGCTTCAGCGCGGAAACCTCGGATTCCAGCTTTTCCTGCCTGAGTTCCAGTTTCTTCTGACCATCCTCCAAGCGATCCATACGGACTTCCAGACCGTCCATACGAGTTTCCAAGCCGCCCATACGGGTTTCCAAGCTGCCCATACGGACTTCAAGGCTGTCCAGCCTTCTGTTGACCGGAGCCAGTTTCTCGTCAAACTTTGCGTTCAACTTTTCTTCCAGCTTTTCTTCCAACTTTACTTCCAGCAAATCCCCTATTTTCAGGAGTAATTCCTCGTTACTCATCATACTTCCTCTCTTTCTTCCGCACAGCGGGCGCTGTCCCCTCAGACACTAAGTCCGTACGCGGAAATCGACAGGATCTGCAAAAACTGCAGTTCCCGGACCTATGGTAACAATATATTCTCATTTCCATATTTTCACCACCGCCCTCGAAGAAGTCTGCTTAAGCGGTACCGGATATCGTTTCAACCATAATATCACACATTTGATGTGAAGAGAAGTCCCGGGCCTGTAAAATTGTTTCCATGCGGCAGAGGCTGCGGAAACCAAAGAGCGGTGCCTGCCGGAAAGCAGGCGCCGCCCTCTTTTATCTTTCTAAATATTGGTTCGGATGGATTACATCATTCCCATTCCTGCGCCTGCTCCGGCAGGTGCAGCGGGGGTCTCTTCCTTGATGTCAGCCACAACGGATTCGGTGGTCAGCAGCGTGGAAGCTACGCTGTTCGCGTTCTGCAGAGCGCTTCTGGTAACCTTTGCGGGATCCAGGATGCCGGCCTTAACCATATCAACATACTCTTCCTTCAGAGCGTCGAAGCCCCAGCCGGTTTCCATTTCCTTCACTTTGTTGATGATCACGCTGCCTTCCAGTCCGGCGTTGGCAGCGATGTGGTACAGAGGAGCCTCCAGAGCCTTGAGCACGATGTTTGCTCCGGTCTTCTCATCGCCTTCAAGCGTTGCTGCCAGAGCTGCAACGTCCTTGGTAGCGTGGATATATGCGCTTCCGCCGCCTGCGATAATGCCTTCCTCAACGGCTGCTCTGGTAGCAGCAAGAGCGTCTTCCATACGAAGCTTCGCTTCCTTCATTTCGGTCTCGGTAGCTGCGCCCACACGGATTACGGCTACGCCGCCTGCCAGCTTCGCAAGTCTCTCCTGAAGCTTCTCTCTGTCGAAGTCAGAGGTGGTCTCCTCGATCTGCTTCTTGATCTGGGAAATTCTGGCCTGGATATCAGCCTTGTCGCCCTCACCGTCAACGATAACGGTGTTCTCCTTCTGAACCTTAACGGATTTTGCACGGCCCAGATCGGACAGCTGCGTCTCCTTCAGGTCAAGGCCGAGCTCTTCGCTGATCACCTTGCCGCCGGTCAGGATTGCGATATCCTGCAGCATTTCTTTTCTTCTGTCGCCATAGCCGGGAGCCTTAACAGCAACCACGTTAAAGGTGCCGCGCAGCTTGTTGACGATCAGGGTGGTAAGCGCTTCGCCTTCCACGTCCTCAGCGATGATCAGAAGTTTCGCGCCGCTCTGAACCACCTGCTCCAGCAGAGGGAGAATCTCCTGAATGTTAGCCAGCTTCTTATCGGTAATGAGGATATAAGGGTTATCCAGAACCGCTTCCATCTTATCCATATCGGTGCACATATAAGCGGAAATATATCCTCTGTCAAACTGCATGCCTTCTACCAGATCGAGTTCGGTCTGCATGGTCTTGCTCTCTTCGATGGTGATAACGCCGTCTCCGGAAACCTTCTCCATCGCGTCTGCAACCATTGCGCCCACTTCGTCATTTCCTGCAGAAATGGAAGCAACTCTTGCGATGTGCTCCTTGCCGTTTACCTTGGAGCTCATCTTCTTGATGGCCTCAACCGCACAGTCAGTAGCCTTCTTCATACCCTTTCTCATGATGATCGGGTTTGCGCCTGCTGCCAGGTTCTTCATTCCTTCGTTCACCATAGCCTGCGCCAGAACGGTCGCGGTGGTGGTGCCGTCGCCTGCAACGTCGTTGGTCTTGGTAGCAACTTCCTTAACCAGCTGTGCGCCCATGTTCTCATAAGGATCCTTCAGTTCAATTTCCTTTGCGATGGTTACGCCGTCGTTGGTGATGAGAGGAGCGCCGTAGGACTTATCCAGAACTACGTTTCTTCCTTTCGGTCCAAGGGTTACTCTTACTGTATTCGCTACCTGGTCCACACCGGACATCAGGGCGGTACGGGCATCTGCGCCGTATTTAATTTCCTTTGCCATAATAATCAGCCTCCATTAAAATGTTTTTCAAACTGCGCCAAAGCGCTTTTTTTATTTTCTTATTCAATTACCGCCAGAACATCGGACTGCTTTACGATGATGTATTCCTGATCGTCGTCAAGCTTCACTTCGGTTCCTGCATATTTGGAATAGATCACCTTGTCGCCGGCCTTCACTTCCATTTTGATTTCCTTGCCGTCTACCATTCCGCCAGGGCCTACCGCAATGACCTCCGCCTGCTGGGGCTTCTCCTTGCTCTGTCCGGGAAGAACGATTCCGGATTTGGTGGTTTCTTCAGCTTCGAGCTGCTTTAATACAATCCTGTCGCCTAAAGGTACTAATTTCATAAAAATGCCTCCTTGATTGAATACTTTCGATTCAGTATTATTTAGGCTGTTAGCACTCACTTTTGTCGAGTGCTAAACACTATAGATATATTATGTTTTCACCCATTTTTATGCAACGTCATTAGCGGGAAAGAGCAAGCTTTTTCCTTAAATTTTCTTTTATTCTCTTTTAATTTCTCGCTTTTTCTCAGCTTTATATTTTTTTTGCTGTTTCAGACTCCCTGTTTTTCATAACCTTCCGCATCCAGCCTGATGCGCAAAACAGCGCTTTTCCGCCCGCTCATTCATACTCCCAGCCCCAGCCGGATGAGCCACAGCACGAACAGATGGGCCGGATAAAAGATATAGAAAAACCATTTGGAAAAGCGTCCGCTCCTCTTTCCTTTCTTTCCATTATAGAAGTTCAGGACCACAATTCCGGACACACCTATACCGATACATGAAAGGACTGCATGTCCCAGCGCCGGAAGGGGCGCCATCTGCAGCGCATACGACATCCAGTTCAGAAGCCCGAACAGCAGGCCCGCAATACCGAAGGAAACCGCCTGTTTTCTTTTATCTCCGGCCGCCCGGTCAAACAGGATCGTATAGATGGCCGCAAGCAGGGACCAGTCGCAGAACAGGGTGACGAACACCAGCAGAACCACCAACAGATTCCGGGCAAAGCCGTTTGATACCCGGTGGCGCACATGCAGGATCAGGAAGCAGAAGAACAGCGTAAACAGCATGTTCAGCATGCCAAACTGCAGGGCCATCACATAGGGGACCTGGGAAATCAGGGCGAAGATGAGGAGTCTGAGAGCATAGTTTTTTCTGGAATGGGTGTACTGATATCCTTCCACCAGAAAAAAGCACATCGTCACCGCCGTGAAATAGCCGATGTCCGTCAGCACCTCAAACCAGGGGCTTTCGGCCGGCACCAGGGCGTTGGCCGCGTGGTTGATGAACATGGTCAGCATGGCGATATATTTGATCGCGTCACGGCTGATGCCCGGATTCTGCCGGACAACCATCGCCTTTTCTTTGTTTTCCATCGTTGATTCCTCCCGTTTTCAAGCTTTTTTATTTTGATTATACTTCAAAGCGCTGCGCTTTCACAGCAGAAATATAATTTCCTGCCGTATAAAAAGTGTGCGCCCTGATGCGGTACGCATCATGCGCACCACTCGCGCCGAGCGCGGTTGCCTTCAGGCAACATCTACCGGCAATCTTTTGATTGCCTGCGTGCTGAGTGCGCATCAACGTCTTTTTTTGTTCAATAGGAAATGAAATTTCCTATTGAACAAAAAAACGCCTCTTCCGCCGCAAAGGCGAAAAAGGCGTCATCCGTCACCATCCGGTCCACCTGCTGCAGGGACAGAACCTTCTTCCGAGATCTCTTCCCGATTTTGCTGGAGTCCATCACAGCGATGACCTCCCTGGCCCGTTCTGCAAGAAGACGGATCACTCCCATCTCCAGGAAACGGAAATCCGTAAAGCCGTCCTGATAATTCACCGCATTGATGGAAAGAAAGGCCGTATCCGGATAGTGGTTCCCGAATTCAGCGCGATCACGCTTCCCGGCCTGACATATTTCAGAGCCTTCCTGGCCGCTTCCCGCTTTCTGTCGCTGTTGATGATCTCCCGCCCGGAAAAGCTGGAAAGGGAAACCAGGGATTCCGGCAGGCAGGCGCCGCCCCTGACGCATTTCACGAGCCCGTTCTGCTCCATTGCTTTCAGATCCCGGCGCACCGTGTCCACCGATACCTGCATCAGTTCCGCCAGATCGCTGATCTTAACCACTGCCTGGAGCTGCAGCTGCTGCAGGATCAGCTCCGCGCGTTCTGTATACAGCATAGGCTCTCCTTTCCTATATTTCTACCTCCATCCCGTCATAGGACACGAGGAAGCCGTATTTTTCCGCCACAGGAAGCATCTCATCATAGGTGACGCCTCCGTTATGGGTAAAATGATTCGCCACATAGACGGTATTTTCATCCACAAGCCCTTCCTTCATCAGCCGATCGCGGATCTGCGCGTTGGCCGCAAATCCCATATGCCCGCTGCTGTTTGCCTGAATGGAATGGGTGGAATCAAAGCTCACCAGATTCAGCTTCACCGGATGGCTGATCAGATATTCCCAGGTTTCCTCCGGGAACAGCCCCGTATCATGGGCATACAGGAGCGCTTTCCCATCCTTTTCAATGAGATAGATCACCGGCTCGCAGCGCACATCATGCTGTGCCGCCAGCGGAGTGATCCGGTAGCCCTCCGCTTCAAAGGGCTCGAAGGCCTTCACACGGACCGGCACCACCCGGTTCTCCATCACGTTATGATCCGCATAGCCCGTTCCCTTGTCAATGGCCGCCACCACCTTCGCATAAGCCGGATAGGTTCCGTAAATAGAAAGCGGCTGTCCGTCGATGCCGTGGGCAAATCCCTCCTGCCTGTTGAGAAGCTCATCCTGGTAAAGATGATCTTCATGGTCATGGGTGATGAGGCAGGTGTGGATGGACGGCAGATCCAGCCCGTAAAACAGGCTGTGGATGTAGGTATCCGCATTCAGATCGAGAAGCAGCGTATCGTCTATGACCGCCTGGCTTCTCGTCCGGATGTTTCTTCCTCCGGCCTTTCTGCTCCTTTCACATACCTCGCATTTACAGAAAGCGGCAGGCACTCCCTCGCATGCCGCAGTTCCCAGATATCTGATTTTCATATCGTTCCCTCTCTCCTGTTCTTTTCTGTCATGCTTCCCCGGTTTCATCCGCACCGGACGCCTTCTATTATCTCCCTTCTCCATCCGAAATGCAAGACGCATTTTTATTGAAAAATCCGGCGTTTTGTGTATAATGGAAGAGCAGCAAAAACACGGATATTTAAAATAAGTAAGGAGTTAAGATGATACAAGCGGTAAATGTCACTTTAAGATTGGGAAAAAAGGCATTGTTTGAGGATGTAAACATCAAATTTACGGAAGGCAACTGCTACGGCCTGATCGGCGCAAACGGAGCGGGAAAATCCACGTTTTTAAAAATTCTTTCCGGCCAGCTGGAATCCACCAGCGGCGAGGTGGTCATCACCCCCGGCCAGCGTCTTTCTGTGCTGGAACAGGACCATTTCAAATACGACGAGTTTCCGGTGCTTGACACCGTCATCATGGGAAACGCCCGTCTTTATGAAATCATGAAGGAAAAGGAAGCCATCTACGCGAAGGAAGACTTTTCCGACGAGGACGGCATCCGGGCCAGCGAACTGGAAGCGGAGTTCGCGGAAATGGACGGCTGGGAGGCGGAATCCAACGCCGCAAGCCTTTTAAACGGCCTCGGCATCGAGACGGAACACCACTACAGCCTGATGAAGGACTTAAACGGAAGCCAGAAGGTGAAGGTGCTGCTGGCCAAGGCGCTGTTCGGCAATCCGGATATCCTGCTGCTAGATGAGCCCACCAACCACCTGGATCTGGACGCCATCGCATGGCTGGAGGATTTCCTGATTGAATTTGAAAACACGGTAATCGTGGTATCCCATGACCGTTATTTCCTGAATAAGGTCTGCACCCAGATCGCGGACATCGACTATGGCAAGATTCAGCTGTATGCCGGTAACTACGATTTCTGGTACGAGTCCAGCCAGCTGCTCATCAAGCAGATGAAGGAAGCGAACAAGAAGAAGGAGGAAAAGATCAAGGAACTGCAGGAATTCATCTCCCGTTTCTCCGCCAACGCCTCCAAATCCAAGCAGGCGACCTCCAGAAAGCGCGCCCTGGAAAAGATCCAGCTGGACGAGATCCGTCCTTCCAGCAGAAAGTATCCCTACATCGATTTCCGTCCCGACAGGGAGATCGGAAATGAAGTGCTCACTGTGGAAGGGATCTCCAAAACCATTAACGGGGAAAAGATTCTTGACAACATCTCCTTCATCATGGGACACAACGACAAGATCGCCTTCGTGGGCGGAAACGAGCTGGCAAAAACCACCCTGTTTTCGATCCTCATGGGCGAGATGGAGCCGGATGAAGGAAGCTATAAATGGGGAGTAACCACCTCCCAGGCCTACTTTCCCAAGGACAGCACGAAGGAGTTCGACAACGATCTGACCATCGCGGACTGGCTGATGGGCTATTCCCCGGTGAAGGACATCACCTATGTGCGCGGCTTCCTGGGAAGAATGCTGTTTGCGGGCGAGGACGGCGTGAAGAAGGTGCGCGTCCTTTCCGGAGGAGAAAAGGTGCGATGCCTCCTTTCCAAGATGATGATCTCCGGAGCGAACTGCCTGGTGCTCGACGAGCCCACCAACCATCTGGACATGGAATCCATCACCGCCCTTAACAACGGGCTGATTAAGTTCCCCGGCGTCGCCCTCTTCTCCTGCCGCGACCATCAGTTCGTGCAGACCACGGCAAACCGCATCATGGAGATCCTGCCGGACGGAAGGCTGATCGACAAGATCACCACCTACGACGAATATCTGGCAAGCGACGCGATGGCGAGAAAGCGTACCATCTACACCGCGAATAAGGAAGACGATGAGAACTGATCCGAAGGCAGGTATATATATGAAAATTGTTGATCTGCATGTCCATTCCAACAAATCGGACGGAACCCTTTCTCCTTCTGAACTGGTCGATCTGGCCGTTCAGAAGGGACTTTCCGCCTTCGCCCTGACGGACCATGATACTACCGCAGGGCTGGATGAGGCCATCGAATATGCGAAGGGCCGGAACATCGAGGTGATCCCCGGAATCGAATTTTCCACCGAATATGAGGACAGAGACATCCATGTGCTCGGCCTTGCCATCGAGTATCATTCCCCCGTGTTTGCACAGCAGATCCAGGCATTCGTGGACTCCCGGATCCTGCGCAACCGGAAAATGTGCTCCCTGCTCTCCGAGGCCGGAATCGACATCACCTACGAAAAGCTGATGGCCGCATTTCCGGGCGCTGTGGTAACGCGAGCGCACTACGGCAGATATCTGCTGGAAAACGGTTATGTAAAAAGCATACCGGAGGCATTTGAACGATACATCGGAGATCATGCTCCCTGCTTTGTTCCACGGGAAAAGGTCACTCCAGCACAGGCTGTGGCGCTCATCCGGAAGGCAAAGGGAATTCCCGTGCTCGCCCATCCTACGCTGTACCACATGAGCAAAGATGCTCTGCAAAAACTGGTTTCCTCCCTTCTTGCCCCCGGCCTGGTAGGAATTGAGGCCGTTTACTCCACCTATTCCGCGGGAGAAGAGCGGGAAATGCGTCAGCTGGCTTCCAGAAACGGACTTCTCATCAGCGGCGGGTCCGATTTCCACGGTTCCAACAAGCCCGGGCTTGAGCTCGCCACCGGCTACCACGGAAGGCTGGTGATCCCTTTCGACATCTGGGAACGCCTGAAGGAAAAAAGGAGAGCACTGTATGAGAACTGACAACATCCGCGAAACCGGCCACATCAAAAGGAAGGAGCGGATTCTCTTTTCTGACATGGACGGCACGCTGCTTCAAAACGACAGTACCGTATCCCCGCATACCAAAGCGGTCCTGGACCGCATGACCGCGGCCGGGCACCGGCTGGTCCTCACCTCCGGCCGCCCGCTTGACAGCATGCTGGAGGTGATGGAAGAGGCCGGACTGTTTTATCCTGATACGCTTCTGATCGCCTATAACGGGAGCCTGACCTGGGACTGCACGGCACATGCTCCTCTCTTTTCCCATACCCTTCCCCTGGATGTATGCCGGGAAATTCAGGCAGCCGCCAAAAGGCGCGGCATTCACTTTCAGACCTATACGCAGCACGAAATCGTTTGTGAAAGGGAGGATGAGGAGCTCATGTTCTACCGCAGACGTATTCACCTTCCCGTACTTTTCTCTGCGGATCCCGTTTCCGTTCTGACAGAGCCGCCCTACAAGGTACATGCCATCCATCTGACGGACCACACCAGCCTGGAAGGACTGAAGGCAGAGGTGGAGGAACGCTTCAGTGACCGGGTAACGGCTCAGTTTTCCAACAGCCAGTACCTGGAGTTCTACAGCAGCCTGTCCGGAAAGGGGAACGCCATCCTTCAGGTCTGCCGCCATTTCGGCATTCCTGTGGAAAACAGCTTTTCCGCGGGGGACGCGCCCAACGACATCTCCATGCTTCTTGCCGCCGGAACGGGTATCGCCATGCAAAACGCGGACCCCGAAGTGAAGGAGTCCGCGGATTATATCACACGCTATGACAATGAACACGACGGGCTGGCCGACGCTGTGGAGCTTCTCATCCTGAACGACGGCTGAGCTCTGCTTCCTCCCTTTCCGGTCTTCGGGCGGATTCCTCCACAGCCTCTGCAATTGCCTTCTTCATCAGCCTTCTGCAAAAGGTATCATACAGGAGCTTTCCTCCAACCGGAAGACCGATCATCGCCCCCAGATACACAATCGTTTTGAGGGGAGATATTTCCGAAAGAAACGGAAGCATTGCCGGAAGATACTCCAGGATCAGCATGTGGTACAGGAAAATATAAAGGGTGTAGCGTCCCAGCCAGGCGGACACAGCCAGAATCCGGCTGACAACTCCATGATTCATCAGAGCGCCCAGACTGCACCAGGAAAAAATGAGGAAGATCACCGCCAGGGAGTATACCGTCATGGTGATTCCCGGCGGATTCACGCGCAGCAGCCAGCCGAACAGGGCTTCGTCCAGCGCGAGCCGATCCTTCAGCAGAAAGACCAGTGCAGCCGCATAGATCACCGTTGCTACCGCCGCGCAGAAAAATGCCCGGCTCCGGTAACGGATCACGATCTGCATATCCGCTGCGATCATTCCCATCACAAACAGAAACAGATAGGTGCCTCCCAGCAGATAGTTTCCGCCTCCATAGGTCTGCAGAGCCGTCGAATGCTTCACGCAGAACAGGGACAGAGCCAGCGCCGCCGCCAGATAACCCGAACGCCACAGGAAGCTGAACCTTCCCCTCCGGCAGAAAACGGTCAGCAGGTACAGAACCGGCGCCGCCGCAATGAGCTGCAGATAGATCAGCACAAAATAAAACTGCCCCTCCAGATTGAAATTCAGCGCCCACAGAATATAAGGGCCAAGGCTCAGGGTAAAACCGCTTTTTAAAAACTGACATACCGCCACAGCCACAAGATACGGGGCGATGATCCGCCACAGCCTCCTTGCCGTCCAGCGGACGAATGTTTCCTCCGCCTTCTTCCGTCCCAGGGAATACCAGGTTGTCATTCCGGACAGAAAAAAGAATACGGACACCGAAAAGAAGGAAATGTACTGGATCGTTTCTCCTTCGTACAGAATTCCTTTTCCATGGTCAATAAGCACTGCGAGAATGGCCAGAAATTTGGCACAGTCAATCCACACGACGCTCTTCTTTTCCGTTTTTGGCATATTTCAAAAAATGCTCCTTTTTCCGGAACCCCTTTCCCGCATTTCCTCTCATACCATTCCCAGGCACACGGCCGGGAAACGGCTCAGAGGCCTGAGCAGCGCCGCACATGCCGCGCAGCTGCCGGACGACTTCCCTCTTTTTTCCCGCACATTTTCAACTGGGTCCAGTATAGCATCTGCACAGTTTCCGGTCAATGACATTTTCCAGGAAGAAGTCCCTTTTTCTTCGGCCTGCTTTTTCGGAACAGTTGAGTTTCCATTGAGATAAATGGTATAGTATAAGGGCAGACTGATCACTGCCGTTGAAAGGAAAGAGAAGTATGTTTCATATTATGGTTGTTGAAGACGATACGGAGCTGCGGGACCTGTTCTGCGCCGTTCTGACGGAAAGAGGATATCAGACGCTGCCGGCCGCGGACGGGATGGAGGCTCTGGATATTCTGGAGCACAGCTACGTGGATCTGATCATCTCGGATATCATGATGCCAAAGCTGGACGGCTTTACGCTCACGGAGCAGCTGAGGAACGCCAATTACGACATGCCTATTCTGATCATCACCGCCCTGGACGGGCTGGAGGATAAAAGAAGGGGATTTCGAGCCGGAACGGATGATTATATGGTCAAGCCCATCGATGTGAATGAAATGGTCTGGCGGGTGGAAGCGCTTCTACGCAGGTCGCAGATCTACAGCGAGCGCAGAATCACCATAGGCTCCACGGTTCTGGACTGCGATTCCCTTACCGTTTCCTTCGGAGGAACGGACACCTCTCTCCCGCAGAAGGAGTTCCTGCTTCTGTTCCGCCTGCTTTCCTCCATGAACCGTATTTTCACAAGGCGGCAGCTCATGGACGAACTGTGGGGACTGGATTCCGAAGCAGATCCCCACACGCTGGAGGTACACATCAGCAGACTCCGTGAGCGTTTCCGGGACAACCCCGATTTTGAAATCGTTACCGTGCGGGGACTCGGATATAAGGCGGTGAAAAGGCAATGAAAAACGGAAAGCTGAAAATCATCTTCTTTTTTTCTCTGATGATCTTTGTCATCATGTTTATCACCCTGCTGGTGCTCAGCGCCGCCACCATTTTTCTCATCCACTTCGGTATTCTTACAGGCCATGGGCCCAAGCCGCTTCTGATCGTCTTCGCGCTCATGAGCCTGGCCGTCAGCACCATCCTGTCCAATGTCTGCATCCGGAAAATGGTCCGGCCCATTCTGGAAATCAACGAGGCGGCTCAGAAGGTGGCGCGGGGGGATTTTGAGGTAAAGGTTTCCGAACAGAGCATCATGGCCGAGGTGAGCGCCATGGCCCATAATTTCAATCTGATGACCCAGGAACTCGCCGGAATGGAGACCTTCCGCAGCGATTTCATCAGCAACGTTTCCCATGAATTCAAAACCCCGCTTTCCGCCATCGAAGGCTATGCCACCCTGCTTCAGGACAAAACCCTCACCGCGCAGAAACGGGAATTCTATGTATCCAAAATTCTGTACAACAGCAGGCGTCTGTCCACGCTCACCGGAAACATCCTTCTTCTTTCCCGCCTGGAAAATCAGGAAATCAACGGCAGCCAGGAATGGTTCTCCCTGGATGAGCAGCTTCGGCAGATCATTCTTCTGTTTGAAAATCAGTGGACGGAAAAAAATCTGGACATGGATATCGAGCTGGAAAGTGTGGATTATTATGGGAACCCAAATCTTCTGGCGCAGGTCTGGCAGAACCTGATCGACAACGCCGTAAAATTCACAGGAGAAGGCGGCCGGATCTCCATCCGCCTGAACCGGTCCGCCTCTTCTGTCCGCGTTAGTGTCTCTGACACCGGAATCGGCATGAGCGAGGAAGTAAAGGGACACGTCTTCGAGCGCTTTTATCAGGGGGATTCCTCCCATTCCACCCAGGGAAACGGACTCGGCCTGGCCCTCGCCCAGAGGATCGTGCTGCTGCATGGCGGCTCCATTGAAGCGGAAAGCCCCCTGGAGAACCCGGCCCCCGCTTCCGACACGGACGGCACATCTCCTGCAGCGGGAACTGATTCCGGCACGCAAAAGGGCAGGGGCACCACATTTCTGGTGACCCTGCCCCTGAAATCCTGAAGCCGCTCCGCGTTTCCAAACTATAGCTTATTATTCCAGAACAATCTTCACGCATCCCTCAGGAATGTACCATTCCAGTTCGAGAACGTTTCCGGAAACAGGCTTTCTGGTATAAAGCGCCTGCCTCTTGAGCAGATTTCCCGCCGCGTCGTAGAAGTTCGCGTAAAAGATGTTCAAACCGGGCGTTTCACTGTCTCCGGAAAGAAAGGTTCCCGTCACTCTCAGGCAGTCCACTCCGCTGCCCCGCTCAATTCCCATCTCTGCGATGGCTACGCTCGCTCCGTTTCGTCCCGTCAGCGTATAATTGTAATAAACCATACGGTCCTCATAGGTTGTAACCAGAGAGGTTCCGTCTGTCTGGGTAAGAACCTCGCCGTCAGCCGCAAGTCCGCTGCGGATGGTGATATAGTCCACCACCGCGGCGTTGCTGATGCGGTAAACCGCCGCCACCGTGCTTCCGGCGGTAACTCCGGCCACGGACAGCGTAGCGGTTCCGTTTCCGTTATCCGTCAAAGCCGCAACGGCAATGTTCGAATCTGCGGTCAGAACCGCCATGTCGGCAAAGCCTCCGGTAAGATCATACGTAACGGTCACGCTCTTCGTCTCGCCGATATTCACGGCAAGCACATCCTCTTCCATCGCGATGCTTCCCTCTCCTGCCGCCTGAACCGGAACCGGCATTCCCGCCGCGCCCAGCGCGATGCATCCCGCAAGCAGGAGTGCTGCCGCCCTGCCTGCACGTTTTCCTGTCTGAGGGAATTTTCTGATCCGCTGCCCTTCCGCCATTCTTCTTTCTCCGGGCCGTTTCATTCTGTTTTTGTTGAACATAATCTCTCCTTTCCAGCTGCCGGACAGCAGCCGTTCTGTCCTACTCGCTTCTCAGCGCGTCAATGGGGCTGAGCCGGCTGGCTTTCCTGGCAGGCGCCCAGCCGAATATGATTCCCACCGCTGTGGAAAAGCCCACCCCCAATGCCACCGCCGAGGCGGAAAACACGAAATCCGTATCCAGAAGCTTCGCTGCAGCCAATGACAAAAGCATACCAAGAATCACACCGATGATTCCTCCCAAAAGGGAGAGCACCACGGATTCCAGCAGAAACTGAAGCTGGATTCTCCCCGGAGCCGCGCCCATTGCTTTTCTCAGTCCGATCTCCTGCTTTCTTTCCGATACGGATACGAGCATCATGTTCATGATGCCGATGCCGCCTACCAGAAGGGCGATGGAGGCGATCCCCGCCAGCATGTAGGTCATCGTTCCCATCATCTGGTTCATGGTATCCAGAAGGCTGTCCATTGCAAAGACATAATAGCTGTTTTCATTCTGATTAAAGGCAAGATACAGCACACTTTCCACCTCATCCATAAGCTGGTCCGTAAAATCCGTGTCTGCCACATAGATCTCCAGACTGCTGATGCTGCTGTTTCCGGTCACCTTTCTTGCCGTGGTATAGGGAATGGTAATCGTTCCGTCGTAATTGCTTCCAAAACCGGACATGGAGGCCATCAGGTCGTCGTTCTGTCCCTCCAGGCCGATCACTGTATAGGTCGTTCCGGATACGGTGAGCGTCTGTCCCACGGGATTTTCTCCCGCAAACAGCTTATCCGCGATATCCTGGTCGATCACGCACACATAGGCCGAATTTTCCACATCCCATTCACTGATTCCACGTCCCACAGTGACCAGACTGTTGTGTGCATAATAAACCTCGTTCTTTCCCTGAATGGAAACGCTGTCCAGAAGCTTCTGATTTCTGGCGGCCATTCCGGTTGAGCTGATTGTCGGAGACACGCCGGCCACATTGTCAAGCGCTTCCAGACTTTCCAGATCCGACTCCGTCAGGCCCCGTTTCAGCGGAGTTCCCGAGATAGAAACGGAAATGGTTCCCGCTCCAAGCGAGGCAAACTCATTCATCACAGTGGCGATAACCCCGTTTACAATGGTGATCAGAGAGATCACCGCCGTCACGCCGATGATGATGCCCAGCGTGGTGAGGAAGGTTCTCATTTTGTTACTTTTGATATTTTCCCAGGAAAGCTGAATGCTCTGCCTGATGATTCCCATACTATGCATCCGCCGTATCTCCTTCCCCGATATTTCCATCCAGAATTCTGACGATCCGCTTTGCATGCGCCGCGATATTCGCATCATGGGTGATCATGATGATGGTTTTTCCCTCATCGTTGATTTTATGAAACAGCTCCATGACCTGGCGTCCGGTTTTCTGGTCCAGCGCGCCGGTGGGTTCGTCCGCAAGAAGGATGGCGGGATTGTTGCACATTGCCCTCGCAATCGCCACCCGTTGCTGCTGTCCGCCGGAAAGCTGATTGGGATAGTAATTCATCTTATCCTCCAGCCCCACACGGCGAAGCATTTCCGCCGCCCGCTCATTCTGTTCCCGCTCCGGCACATCCCCATAAATCAGGGGCAGTTTCACATTCTGCAGGGCGGTCTGTCTCTGCATCAGGAAAAAGGACTGGAAAATAAAGCCGATTTCCTGATTCCGGATCTTCGCCAGCGTCTTTTCATCCTGACTTCCAATCAGGCGTCCATCCAGAATATATTCTCCGGCAGTCGGCACATCCAGGCAGCCGATGATGTTCATCAGGGTGGATTTTCCAGAACCGGAAGGACCCAGGACGGCAAGAAATTCTCCTTCCTCCACCGTCAGGTCAATGCCCTTCAGTACTGTGGAGACCTCGCCGCCCACCATATACTGTTTGACAATTCCCTTCATTGTGAGAATCGTGCGCTTCTCCATACGCCACCTCCTATTGCGCCGCCGTCATCGTCGCGGCAGGAGCAGTCGTATTCATGAGATAGGAAGGAGTATACTGGTAAAACACGGTCTCTCCTGCCTCAAGGCCTTCGGTAATCTGCACCCAGGTTCCATCTGTCTCACCGAGAGAAACCGTCTGCTCCGTCAGATTTCCGTTTTCATCCCTTATGTACACATAGGCGGTATTGTCCTCTTTATAGGAAATTGCCTCCGAAGGCAGTGCCGGGACGCCCAGCTCCTGCGTCTGGATCAGCCGCACCTCTGCGGAAAGGCCATCCATTATGTCATCGTCCGCCTCGAATTCCACCACGGCATCCAGATAGGAAACCTCGTTCTCCACAGTGGCAGTTTTGGAAATTCTGGAAATGGTTCCTTCATAGTCCTTGTTCAGGGAATCCACATGGATCTGCACCGCGTCCCCTTCGTTTACATTGGAAACATCGTATTCACTGATCCTGATTTCCACCTGCATGGTGTCGAAGTTCGTAACCTCAGCTACTGCTGTGGCGTTCGTCGTATATTCTCCCTCCCTGAGGGTCAGATCGGTGATATATCCGCTGATGGGAGCGGTAATGGTATAATCCTCCAGGGAATCCTTCAGATGTTCAATCTGAAGCTTCGTGGTCTCCTGCGAAGCCAGAGCCTGCGTCCGTTCCAGCGTATCCTCGGTGGTTTCCACGTTCTGCTCCATGGAAAGCTCGGCAGCCGCATAATCCGATTCCGCATTCGCGAGGGCTTCCTCGGCCTCCACCATGGCGTCGTAGTAATCCTGCACGTCCTGCTCGGCCGTTTCCTGGGCCAGACGGAGGCTTTCCTGGGCGTTGCTCAGCGTCACCGCGTAGGTGGCGAGCGCTTCATCCGTGATCATATGATTTTCATGCTGATCCTCTGCGGAATCGTAGGAGGCCTGTGCCGATGCCACGCTCTGCCTTGCGGACACCACCGCCTGAGTGGTTCCGTTATCCAGCTCCTCCTTCGCCTGATTATAGGTTTCCACCGCGTCCTGATAGTTCTGCTGCGCGGTCAGCAGCGTTTCCTGCGCCGTATTCATCGTGGAATTCAGCCCGCTGTCAAGCTGTTCGTTCAGATTATCCAGACTGGTCTGGCTGTCCTTAATGTTGTAGGAATCCGTCAGCTCAGCCTCATTCAACGTGGCCTCCTGGACGGCGATGTTATATTCCACCTCGCTGGAATCCAGAACGGCGATCACATCTCCGGCTTCCACCTGATCGCCTTCCTCCACCTTCACTTCCCTGATCTGCGCCGCAACGCCGGCATAAACGTTGGATACATCCACCGCTTCAATGTTTCCTGAAAATTCCAGGTAGGAGACAATGTCTCTGGCAGCGACCGTCGTCTCCTGATACCGTCCTTCTGTACCGCCCGCATTCACCGCGGACACCACAATGACCACGGCCACAAGAACGGCGGCGATCAGACCGACGATTTTCTTCCTGCTCCATTTCAATTTTTTCATAATACCTCTCCATTTTCCCGCACAAAAACGGGACCCTTTCCTGCATCCTGCGGCTATCTCTCCGCCTCTGCCTTTCAGAGCAGAATCCGGCCGCCGTCCTAAAGCAGTATAGGGTTCTTTCCTCAACTAAAACTCAACTTCGTTTCATTGCCGCGAAAAACAAAAAAGGTATGCAGGCCGCCTGCATACTGACTGCAAATCCCCCTCCTGCATACCCCCGCATATGCGCCGGCCATGCCGGCATTTTCAGCCTTCCACGATCAGGTACCTTCCGTCGCCCACTTCAAAGACCTCGTCGGCTTCCAGAAGTTCTTCCAGATCGGCGCCATCCATGTCGATTCCTTCTTCCTCAAAATACTCCTGTACCTCTTCGGCTGAATCGACCACAACTGCCATGCATTCTTCCAGGAAAGCCTCCGCCTCTTCCAGGCTGGAAGCGACATCCTCTTCAGGGAAAAGCCTTCCCTGATTTTTTAAAAAACAGTTCAAAACAGCGTCATCATATCCCTGCATCCTCTTCCCTCCTTTCCATCCTGTGTCCCTCTCTGCGTTCACAGCGTTTTGAGGCCGCCCGCACATTTTTGTGCAACAGCGCTTTCACAGTAAATATAACCTCCAACTCTCCATTATGCAAGCCCTTTCGCACTTTGTTCACAGATTGCCGGACTCCGTTACCGCATCCGCTCCCGAATGGCCTGCAAAACCCCCTTCCGTTCATAAGAAGGACAGGAAAAACGGGCGGCCTCCTTCACCTCCGGGCGCGCGTTTTCCACCGCATAGCTGTAATATGCCGCCTTCATCAGTCCGATGTCATTGGTATTGTCCCCGAATGCCATTGTTTCCTCTGGAAGGATGCCGAACCGTTCCTGAATCCAGGCAAGGCCGTTTCCCTTGTCCACGGACCGGTCCATGAAATCCACCCATTCCTCTCCGGCCACACAGACCTGTACCCGGTCCTTCCACTCTGGAATCAGTTCCCGCTCTCCAAGCTCCCGGATGCTTCCCTCGTGATAGGCCGCAATCTTCAGAATCACGGCATCCTCCTTCAGCACATCCTCCACCTGCCGGTAGCTGTTATGATAGCCGTAGGTCATCAGGTCCAGGAACTCCTGATTTTTTGATTCGATCAGGCTGCCCTGCGGGGTGGAAACCACAAAGTCGAAACCGGGGCCGAGGGCTCTCAGCTGTCCGACGATTTCCTGCGCGTATTCCCGCTTCATCGGAGTCACCGACAGATCCTTTCCCTGATAATGGATATGGGCACCGTTCTCCACAATGTAGCAGATCTGATCCGCCACATCCCGGAACACGTTTTTCACGCTGGGAAGCTGCCTTCCGCTGGTTGCGCAGAACAGGACGCCCCGCGCGGCCAGGCTGCGGATTTCCTCCGCCATCTCCGGATACAGATCCGGCGTGGATTCCTCGATCAGCGTTCCGTCAATATCCGATGCGATCAGTTTTATCATAAACTCATGTCCTCTTTCTCTTTCCCTGTATTTTGGTTTCGCTTCCGCCGGACCTTCCTCTAAGTCAGATGGCTCAAAAGCTCCAACGGCTTTGAAATCACGGCGTCCGCACCGTTTTCCACAAGCTCCTTCCGGTCCCTGAAGCCCCAGAGCACGCCCACCGTGAAGATTCCCGCCGCCCTTCCGGTTTTCATGTCCACGCCGCTGTCCCCCACATAGAGAAAGTCTCCGGCGGGAAGGACGAAGGCTTCCATAATCCGGTAAACGCCGGCGGGATCCGGTTTCCTGGGAATATCCTCCCTCTGCCCCTGCACAAAATCAAAATATCCCTTTCCGAACAGCGCTTCCACCACCCGAAGGCTGTCCCTATCGGGCTTGTTGGACAGCACGGCAATACGGACGCTTAAGCGCTTCAATTCCTCCAGCAGGGCGCAGATTCCCTCATAGGGCTTCACCTGATACATGCAGTCCTTCGCAAAAATTTCCAGGTATGTCTCATAGACCTCATCAAAATGCTCCAGCCGCTCATCTCCAGCCGCCAGAAGCGCCCGCCGGATGAGCATGGCCGCTCCGTCCCCGACAAAATGCTTGTAGTCCTCCTCCCCAAAGGAGGGCAGACCAAACCGGGAAAGCGCCAGATTGCCGCAGTAGGTAATGGAAGCAATGGTATCCGCCAGCGTTCCATCCAGATCAAATATCACCGCTTTTTTCATTTCATGGTGTCTCCTTCTTCCATAGGCATTTCGCTCCGAACTGACCATGGGCATTTCGCTCCGAACTGAATCCGTTCCACAGTCCTCAGTCCAGAAGCCCTTCCAGCTTCATCTCCTGATAAAGGCGGCCAACGGGCAGGCCGACCACATTGTTATAATCTCCTTCGATCCTGCGGATAAATCTGGCGAACAGCCCCTGGATCCCGTAGGCTCCCGCCTTGTCCATCGGCTCGCCGCTTTTCACGTATGCCTCGATCTCTTCGTCCGTCATGGGCCAGACGGACACATCGGTGCGCTCATGAAAACTCATCTGCCGCAGGCTTTTTCCCTGATGCCAGATGAGGGTTACTCCCGTATAAACCTGATGGGTCTGTCCCTGAAGGGCCTTCAACATCAGGGCCGCTTCCTTTTCATCCCGGGGCTTTCCCAGTGGCTTTCCCCGGAAGAAAACCAGGGTGTCCGCCCCGATGACCACAGCGGTGCTCTCCGTTTTCTCCGCGATTTCCATCGCCTTATGAAAGGACAGCTCCTCCACCTGCTTCTGGGGCAGCCTCGCCTCGCATTTTTCTTCTCCGCAGGCGGCCTGCACCGTAAAGGGCAGGCCGATCTGAGTGAGCAGCTCCTTCCTTCTGGGAGATGCGCTCGCAAGTATAATCTGATGTTTCATATGTTGTCTTGCTTCTTCCTTCGTTATGCTTCAAATCCTTCCACGTGTACCTCCGGGATGAACACCCGGCTGTCCCTCACGTCGTCCTCTTCTTCCTTTGCGGCTTCTATGGCCTCCTGGCAGAACACCTCCTGGGCGGTGACGGCCTCCTTGCCTCTGCGGTCCACCTTCTCATAGCTTCCGTCAGGCAGCAGGATCTGGGCCTTCATGGTATCCGCAAGCTGCACATCGAGAATATGGATCAGCTTCTCCTTCAGCTTCGGATCCTCCACCGGGAACAGGATTTCCACGCGCCGCTCCAGATTTCTGGGCATCCAGTCCGCGCTGCCGCAGTAAACCTCGCTCTTTCCCGCGTTTTCAAAATAGAAGATACGGCTGTGCTCCAGGAAGGTTCCCACCAGGGAACGGACGGAAATGTTCTCGCTCACGCCCGGAATCCCCACCTTCAGGCAGCAGATTCCCCGCACGATCAGTTCGATCTTCACGCCCGCCGCGCTGGCCTCGTACAGTGCAGCGATCACATCCCTGTCGCACAGAGAATTCATTTTCGCCACGATTCTGCCTCTCTCTCCGGCTCTGGCATGTTCCGCCTCCCGGCCGATCAGGCGCAGGAACTTCTCCTTCAGCCACAGCGGCGCCAGAGACAGCTTATTCCAGGAAAGGGGCTCCGAATAACCGGAAAGCATGTTGAACACCGCCGTCGCGTCCTCGCCAATGGCCTCGGAACAGGTCATCATGCCGATGTCCGTATACTGCTTCGCCGTGGCGTCGTTATAGTTTCCGGTTCCCAGATGGACATAACGGCGGATGCCGTCCTCCTCCCGTCTCACCACCAGAGTGATCTTGCTGTGGGTCTTTAAGCCCACCAGTCCGTAAATGACATGGCAGCCGGCCTTTTCCAGCTTTTTCGCCCAGACGATGTTGTTCTCCTCATCGAAACGGGCCTTCAGCTCCACCAGCACGGAAACCTGCTTGCCGTTCTCTGCGGCCTGCGCCAGCGCGGCGATGATCGGCGAATTGCCGCTGACCCGGTACAGAGTCTGTTTGATTGCAAGCACATCCGGGTCCTTCGCCGCCTCTCTCACGAACCGGATCACCGGCTCAAAGGACTGGTAGGGATGATGCAGCAGAATGTCTCCCTTCTTAATCTGGTCAAAAACGGAGCCTTCTCCCATGAACTCCGGCACGGGCTGGGGTTCGTATTTTAAAGCCTTTAAATGTTCAAAGCCGGACAGGCCGTACATCTTCATCAGGAAGGTGAGATCCAGCGGGCCGTCGATCCGGTAGATATCATCTTCCTCAATGGAAAGCTCCTTTTTGATGATGGAAAGGAGTTTTTTGTCAATGCCCGCTTCCACCTCCAGACGGATGGCCTGGCCCCACTGCCTCTTTTTCAGCTGCTTTTCAATTTCCTTCAGCAGATCCTCCGCTTCATCCTCGTCGATGGTCAGATCGGCGTTTCTCATAATCCGGAAGGGATGGGAGCAGAGCACGTCATAGTTTAAAAACAGTCTGGAGATGTTTCGTTCGATGATTTCCTCCAGCAGGATCACCGCCCGGTTTCCATCCTCTCCCGCCGGGATCTCCACGATCCTTGCCAACACGCTCGGCACCTGGACCGTGGCGAATTCCGGCTCTTTTTTCTCTCCCCTTCTGGAAAGCAGGGAGCCGATGTTTAAGGATTTGTTGCGGATCAAAGGGAAGGGTCTGGAAGAATCCACCGCCATGGGAGTGAGCACCGGATAGACATTTTCCTCAAAATAATCATCCACATAGGCGGCCTGTTCGTCATTTAAGTCCTCATGCCGCTCCACCACCGTCAGGCCGTTCGCTTTCAGAAGCGGAAGGAGGGAACGGTTATAGGTGGAATACTGCTGGGCGACCAGCTCATGGGCCGCCACCGTGATCTGAGAAAGCTGCTCGGAGGCAGTCAGTCCCGCGATGTCCTTCTTCGTATATTTCGCGTTCACCATATCCTTTAAGGACGCGACCCGCACCATGAAAAATTCATCCAGATTGGAAGCGGTGATGCTTAAGAATTTCAGGCGCTCGAACAGCGGGATCTGTTTGTCCCTGGCCTCTGACAGCACTCTTTTGTCAAACAAAAGCCAGCTCAGCTCCCTGTTGGTATAAAGCGAAGGATCCTGAAAACCATTTTCCTCAATATTTTTCTTCTCAGCCATTTTCTTCTCCATTCCTGGGGCCGCGCGTTCCGGCGTTCCCCACGCTTTTTGCGCTTTAAATGAACTTTTTCTGCTTGATGACGGGACGGACGCTGAACACCTCTTCAAAGAAGGCAGCCTTTGCGGCAAACAGCCCCTTTTCCAGCGTGATATCCTCTGTCGTATTCACCGTGATGACCAGCTGATTATCCTTCAGCGTGGTCTTGAAATCCTTGAATTTCTGTTTGTGGCTGCGATCCAGCCCGTTCGCCACCCGGAGAATCGCCGTCAGCTTGGCGATGGTCAGATAGGCCGAGCTGTCCATGCCCGTGGGCGCGTCATGCCATTCATAGTAGGCGAAGGGCTGATGATTGTAACGGACCACGTTTGCGACGATTTCCCGCTCCCTGTGGGAAAGCCCGATGATCTCCGTCGCCATGACGATCTGGTAGGAGCATTCGCCCAGGTTCACCATGCTGATATATTTTCCGCAGTCGTGCAGGAGGGCGGCAATGCGCAGAAGCAGCCGCTCCCTCTTTCCCAGACCGTGAAGCCTCTTACAGCTGTCAAAAATCGTCACGCAGATATGCTCCAGCGTCTCGCCCCGGCGTTTGCTCCCCAGGAACCGTTTGCTGATATTTCTGGCGCAGGCCACGATGTCCTGTTCAAAATCATGCTTCGGCACGAGGATTTTATTTTTCTCCGCATACTCGTAAGCGATTCCGTCACAGAGCGTCACGCCGGGCGCCCAGATCAGCTTCGCGTCCATCAGCTTTACCACCCGGCGGATCAGGGTGGCGGAGATGCCGATCAGCCGAAGGCTCTCCTCCGACACATCAAAATGGGCGGCCGCTTCCTCTTTGGAGTGGGTGCGCAGATATTCCATAAACCGTCCATAGCCCTCGCTGTCCACATAGCCGGAGCGCTGCGAGCCGGCGATCCTTTTCTGCAGCAGCATGGAGACATAATCGTCCACCACGATGATGTTCTCCACATTCCGGTCCTTCAGATACATTCTTTTAAATACGGAAAGCTGGCTGTCGATCATCTCCTCCAGCAGGCCCTCATGTTTGGACGGCTTCACGTTCAGCTTATCCAGAAGCTCCTGAAGGCGCAGCACCCCGATGCGCAGGTTCTGGGTGGCCACCAGCGTATCCTTGTCGAAGAGGGAAAGCTGGATGCTTCCTCCGCCGATATCCAGAATGGCTGTCCCCTTCTCGATGATCTTCCCGAAGTCCGCACTCTTTAACGCGATGGATTTATAATCCAGGAAACGCTGCTCCGAATTGGAAAGCACACCGATTGAAATTCCGGTCCGCTGCCGGATCTGATCCAGGATGATCGCCGTGTTATCCGTCTCCCGGATGGCGCTGGTGCCGTAGGCCTTATAACCTTCCACCCGGTAGGTCTTCATGATATCCGCGAATTCCCGCAGGATGCTGCAGAGTTCATCCACCTTCTCATAGCTGATCTTCCCGGCCGCGAAGGTATCGTTTCCCAGATCGATCCGATGCCGGATGTGGTCGATCTCCTTCATTCCCGTTTTGGGAGAAAATTCAAAAATTTTCATGGCGAGCTCGTAGGAGCCCACGTCTATCGCTGCAAAGGTTTTCAATTTACACTCCATTCTGAGGTTTTCCGTGCATCCGCTGACGCACCTCCCTCTTTCCTTCCGTATTTTTCTCCCGGCTCAGATCGGCTCACAGGGTTCCGGACAAATAATCGATGAACTGCTGGGCTGTCCTTCCGGAAAGTCCGCCGTGGAACAGCTCCCACTTGTTCGCTTCCGCAAGAAGCTCCTCTTCCGGGAGCGAAATGTTCGCCCTCTGAGCCAGCGCCTTCACGATCTGCTGAAACTGCGCCTTATCCGGCGCGCCGAAATAAATGGTCACGCCGAAGCGATATACCAGGGACAGCTTTTCCTGAACGGTATCGTTTGTGTGCAGATCCTCGTCCCGCTCTCTTTTGTCGCTGAACTTCTCACGGATCAGGTGTCTCCGGTTGGAGGTGGCATAGATCAGCACGTTATCCGGTTTCTTTTCCAGGCCGCCTTCGATGACCGCCTTCAGATACTTATATTCGGTCTCAAAATCCTCGAAGCTCAGATCGTCCATGTAGATGATGAATTTATAATTGCGGTTCTTGATCTGGGCGATCACGTCATTCAGATCCCGAAACTGATGCCGGTATACCTCAATGATACGCAGGCCCCTGTCGTAGTATTCGTTGGCGATTGCCTTGATACTGGAGGATTTCCCGGTTCCCGCATCTCCGTAGAGCAGACAGTTGTTCGCCTTTCTGCCGGAGACAAAGGCTTCCGTATTTTCCACCAGCTTCTTCTTCGCCGTCTCATAACCCACCAGATCGGAAAGCTTCACATGCGCGATGTTCAGAATCGGCTCGATCACCACCGCTTCCGCTCCGTCCTCCGTCCTTCTGTGCCCGATGCGGAATGCCTTATGAAGCCCGAACTTACCCACGCCGTACTCCCGGTAAAATTCCGTCAGCCGTTCCTTCATCTCCTCCGCCGAAGAAGCGGCTGCGAGCCGCACCGCCAGCGTGCAGATCCGGTCCCGGATGCGGGTATTGTATACCCGGCTTTCCTGTTCGTTTCCCTCATAGGAGAGCACCTGATCGAATTCGGGAACCTGAAGCGCGCGGGAAACCGCCGCAAAATCAAAGGTGAACAGTTCCCGGAAAATGGCGATATCGTGAAGCACGGCCGCGTTGACCGTTCCCTCCACCGCCCCGCGGATCTCACAGGCGCGGCTGTAGCTGTTTTCATGATTCACCAGAAGATTGCTCAGATAGCAGTGCCACAGATTGCCGTAGAAGCCGTGGCTCCCGCCGAGCTCCAGAAGGCCGCCCATGCAGGCGTACAGCTTCGTGCGCGCCTTCCTGCTTTTCTCCTGAAAATGGCGGGAAATCCAGGCCATCTCCGAAAGGAGCTTCCCGTCCTGTCCGAAATCTCTGTATACAATCAGTTCTTTTTCTCTCATCCCGCTTCATCCTTTCCCTGTGTCTGATCAGCGTTTTCGCATGTTCCCACGCATTAATAATTTCCAAGAATCCGCATATTCCTCGCTTCATCCCGCAGGCCGCGCAGGGCATTCTTCACCGCGCTGTCCTCCAGATTTCCGTCGAAATCGATAAAAAACCGGTATTCCCAGTTTCTTCCCTCGATGGGGCGGCTCTCGATCTTGGTCATGTTCAGGTTGTTGTAGATGAAATGAGAGAGCATGTGATACAGCGATCCGCTTTCGTTGGGAACCTCGAAACAGATGCTGATCTTCTTCGCTTCTTTTAAGAAAATCTTCTGGTTGGTGATGATTATGAACCGGGTGGAATTGGTGGCGGACTGATTCACCGGTTTTTGCAGCACCTCGAGCCCATAAACCTTTCCCGCATACTCTCCCGCGATGGCGGCCTGGCTCCGGTCGCCGTCATCGGCCACCTTTCTGGCGGCAAAGGCGTTGTTGGGAAGGCTGATCTGCCTCCACTCATGCGCAGAAAGGAAGCGGGCGGACTGCATCAGGGACTGGGGATGGGAATAAACGGTTTTGATCTCCTCCATCTTCGTGCCGGGAAGTCCCAGCAGACAGTGCTCGATTTTGATGATCTGCTCGCCTACGATATAGTTCTCAAATTCCACCAGAAGATCATAGATTTCGTTCACGATCCCCGCCGTGGAATTCTCAATGGGAAGCACCGCAAAATCCGCGCTGCCCTCCTCAATGGCGCAGAACGCATCCCGGAAGGAGTCCACATGAAAGCTGTTGATGCCTTCTCCGAAATACTGGATCATCGCCGCCTGGGAAAAGGCGCCCTCCGCCCCCTGGAACACCACGCGGGTCCGGTCCATTTCCAGAGAGTCCACCGGGATGAAGGGAAGGCGTCCGAGACTTCCCTTTTCCGTCAGGATCTGATACTGCAGCTTTCTGCTCATGGACATGATCTGCTCAAACAGTTCGCCCACTCCCGTCCGGTTAAAATCGGTGTGGGTCATGGCCTGCACCGACGCGATCTTTTCCTTCTCCCGCGTCGGGTCAAACACCTTCCTGCCCGTTTCGATCTTATACCTTGCCACCTGCCCGGAAATCTCCATCCGCTTCTCAAACAGATCCACAATCTGTTCGTCCACCGCGTCGATCTGCGCTCTCAGTTCCTGTAAGTCCATAGCTCCTCCGTTCCGGCGGGGACGGCCCCGGCCGCACCCTGCCAATTATCGTATCTCTTTTTTCGTCATCCCGCAACGAATCGGGACAGGATTTTACATAGATTTCACATTCCCCGCCGTTACGTGAACCTCGCCGTTCTTTTCCAGGTCCCGCAGAAGGGCAATGACCGTCCTTCTGCTCACCGGATGCACCAGCCCCGGCGCGATGTCGCAGAGGGGCTTTAACACGAAATCCCGGTTTTCCATGTCCGGATGGGGCACGATCAGGCGGGGCGTCGTGAGAATGCGGTCTTCATAAAAAAGAAGATCCAGATCCAGCGTCCGGGGGCCCCAATGCACCTTTCTCTCCCTTCCGGCCTTCTGCTCCAGCGACTGCAGAAGATCCAGAAGCGGCTCGGGCTCCAGCAGGGTCCTGACCTTCATGACCGTGTTGAGAAACTCTCCCTGCTTAACGCCGCCGTAAGGCGTGGTGGTGTATACCGGCGCCGTCTCCTCCACCCGGCAGAAGGGATGTGCGTTCACTCCGTCGATTCCCATTTTGAGGAAGGCCTCCCGGTCTCCCAGATTGGAGCCAAGCGCCACATAAGCGGTGTGCCAGCCGCGCCGGATGCGTACCTCCACATCCTCGAAGGGAAGGGGAATCGGCGCCTGCGGCTTATGAAGCGTCAGCTCCAGGCTCTCGACCGCCGGAAAGGACAGCAGGATCTCTCTTGCCGTCCGCTCCGCCGCCGCCTCGATCAAAAGACAGGTTTCCTCCGTCATGACCTGCGTGATCTTTTCGCAGACCGCGCCGTAATCGGTGGAAAGGTTCAGGTCATCCTTCTCCCCTGCCTCCTGCAGCCTGGTATTCAGGACGGCGTCCACAATAAAACTCTGCCCCAGCTTCCTTTCCTCTTCAAATACGCCGTGTCTGGCGTAGATTCTCAGTCCCTTGATCCTGATCTGATCCATAACGCTCTTCCCCTTTTTCTCATCGTTCATATTCCGCGATGGCCTCCGCCATCCGGACGGCACGCACGTTCTCCTTCACATCGTGCACCCGCACATGGGAGCAGCCGGAGAGCACCGCAAACACCGTGGTCACAAGCGTGCCTTCCAGCCGCTCGGTAACCGGCACATCCAGCGTCAGCCCGATCACCGATTTCCGGGACGCGCCCAGAAGCACCGGACAGCCGAGTTCACGCAAGCCCCCCAGATTGGCAAGCACCTCCAGGTTCTGCTCTCTTGTTTTGGCAAACCCCACGCCCACGCCGGGATCCAGGATGATGGACTCCTTTCTAACACCCGCCCGGCTGGCAATGGCAAGCGTCTCCTGCAGATCTGCCTTCAGCTCCGGAAGGAAATCCCCATATTCCGCCTGCCTGCGGTTGTGCATCAGGCAGCAGGGCAGGCCGCTCTCCGCGAGGAAGGCCGCCATCTGCCCTTCATCGTATTTCAGGCCCCAGATATCGTTGATCAGATCCGCTCCCGCCTGCGCTCCCGCACGGGCCACTTCATATTTATAAGTATCCAGGGAGACCGGAACGTCAAACCGGGCCTTCACCGCCTCGATCACCGGCGCCACCCGTTCGATCTCCTCTTCGTCGGAAATCTGCACGTGTCCGGGCCTGGTGGATTCTCCGCCGATGTCCAGCACGTCCATTCCCTCCTGAACCATTCTCTCCACCTGACGCAGCGCAGCGTCCAGCCGGTCATATTTTCCGCCGTCCGAAAAGGAATCCGGTGTCACATTCAGAATTCCCCAGATGTAAGTCCTGCCGCTGTCCAAAAATTCTTTATTGCCAATACGCATTGTTGTTTTATTCCTTTCCGTTTTTTTCGTTCCCGGTCACAGCCGGATCTTCCGATTCTTTTTTTCCTCCGGCCAGTCGCATTCCGCTTTTGCCTTACAGGAAAAGCAGCTTCTGCTCAGCTTGTCGGCCCGGTAGAGCAGCCCGGTCAGCCCGGCGGCTTCTGCGCTTTTGGGATTCCGGTGTCCCCGGATGGCCGCAAGAATGCTTTCCCGTTCCTCTTCCGCAAATCCGCATTCCACAAGAATCTGCGGCGCGATCTGCGCGCTGGCCTTCTCATGGGGCGTTCCGTCTTCATACTGCCGCCACCTGCCGCAGTCGTGAAGCAGGGCCGCCGCATAGATGAGCTCCTGCTCTGCTCCGGCCTCTTCCTGCAGATTCAATATCCAGGCAATGCGCGCCACATCCAGAAAATGCGCCATATCATGCCGGCAAAATCGTCTGTCTTTCTCCGCCGCCTCATTTTTTCTCAGGCACTCCTGATAACCGTCATGCTCCAGAATCCGATTCACCCGTTCCATCCGCTTCCTCCTGCCGCCGCCCAATGCCGAAGCAGTGCGCTCCGGCCCGCATCCGCCCTCATTCTCATACGCCCAGCATGCGGTAAAAGCTCTCCCGCAGTCCGGCATCCTCTTCAAAAGCCCCCCGCATGGCCACCGTCACCGTTTTGCTGCCGGGCTTTTTGATGCCCCGCATGGTCATGCACATATGCTCCGCCTCCAGAAGCACCATAACTCCCTTCGGATGCAGGTTCTCCATCAGCGCGTCCGCCACCTGCGCGGTGAGCCGCTCCTGCAGCTGCAGCCGTCTCGCATACACCTCCACGGCACGGGCCAGCTTGCTTAAGCCTGCCACCCGGCCGTCCGGCAGATAGGCCACATGCGCCTTTCCGAAAAAGGGAAGCATGTGGTGTTCACAGATGGAATAAAAGGTGATGTCCTTTTCCAGAACGATCCCCGACTCAGTCACTTCAAACTGTCTGGAAAGCGGCTCCGCCGCATCCTGGTCCATCCCCGCAAACAGCTCCTCATACATCCGCGCGATCCGCTGCGGCGTTTCCAGAAGCCCTTCCCGCTCTGTATCCTCTCCGATTCCCTCCAGAAGGAGACGGACTCCCTCCTCAATTTTTTCTTTGTTTACCATGATTTCCTCCATTCTGAAGTGTCTCCAAAGCTGTGCTTCCCAGGAGCTTTCTCTGAAAGGACAGGGAGCCGAAGGCCACGACGACGCCGTCCTTTCCCGCAAGGAGCCTTGCCAGCTCCGCCGCCTCCTGCGGGCTGTCCGCCGCCGTCACATTCGCGCAGTACGGCCTGACCAGGTCCGCCAGAAGAAGCGGCGGCATGGAACGGGGATTTTCACTGTCCGAGGTGGTGATCACCGCTGACGGAGCGTCACAGGTGAGACGGACGATCTTTTCCGCCTCCTTGTCCTTTAATATTCCCATTATATAGACGATTCTCCGATTTGTAAAATAAAACCGGACCGATTCCATCAGCCGTCTCGCTCCGTCCTCATTGTGCGCCCCGTCCACCACGAACAGCGGCTTCCCCTCAAACACCTGAAAACGACCGGGCCAGGCGGCTTCCGCAAGCCCCTGCCTTACCTTTTCCTCCGAAACCGGAAATCCCGTTTCCGAAAGCGCCCGGAGCGCCTCCAGCACCAGAACGGCATTGTCGATCTGCCAGGTTCCCGCCAGAGAAATGGACAGATTTTTCAGGCCGCCGTAGGAAAAACGCTGCCCCTTCAGGCTGCGCCGGATTCCGGAAGCCTTCTCCGGGTCTGCCACCGCAAGCGAACAGCCTTTTTCCTCACATGCCGACCGGATCACCTCCATGGCTTCCTGCGGCTGTTTCAGGCTCACTACCCGGCTGCCCGGCTTGATGATTCCGGCCTTTTGTACGGCGATCTTTCCAAGGGTATCTCCCAGCGCGCCCATGTGATCCATGCTGATGGAAACAAGCACGCAGACCAGAGGAGCCGGGATCACATTGGTCGCGTCCTCCAGACCGCCCATTCCCGTCTCCAGCACGACGATGTCGCAGTCCTTTTCCTGAAGCCAGAGGAAGGCCAGCGCCGTTTCCACTTCAAAATAAGTGGGATGCGAAAAGCCCTCCGCCGCAAGCTCTTCCGCCGCCCGGCTCACCCGTTCCATATATCTTGCGTATTCCGTTTTGGCGATCATTTTCCGGTTCACCTGAAAGCTCTCCCGTTGTTCCAGCACTGCCGGAGAGGAATAGGTTCCGGTCCGATATCCTGCCCGGGAAAGAACGGATGAGAGCATGGCGAGCACGCTGCCTTTGCCGTTGGTGCCCGCGATGTGGACATACTTCAGCTCTTCCTGCGGATTTCCCAGCTTTTTCAGAAGCCTTCTGATACTGTCAAGTCCCGGAACAATACCGTATTGTTTGCACCCTTCTACATATTCCAACGCTTCCTGATAATTCATGTTTTTCTCCAATTCCGTTTTTGAACATCCGTCTTTCTGACGGCAGATTTCCAGGGATAAAAATAAAAAAAACGGATACACTGTCCGTATGCGGAAATTATTTCAAAACTTTATCAAATGCGGCATCCTTGGCTGGTGCCTGGAAATTGCATTCACTGCCCTGAACGCCCTGCGCAGAAGGGACTATACCCTGCGGGGCGTCACCTCTCTGTGGATGTTTCCCATCTACGGAGCAGGCTGTCTTCTTACGCCTTTTTTCCGTCTGCTCGGCCGCCTGCACTGGGCAGTGCGCGGCAGTATTTATGCCGCACTCATCTTTGCTGCCGAATATGTGTCCGGAAGCCTGCTCTGGAAAAAGGATCTCTGTCCCTGGGACTATGAAAAGGCCCGCTGGAACGTGAGCCGTCTCATACGGCTGGACTATTTCCCCTGCTGGGCCGCCACAGGCCTTTTGATGGAACGTGCAACGAGGGACGCAGGACGCGTCCCCCGACATTGAAGCCGCGGCCACCCTGCGGATGTCGCATCCACGGATGGCCCGTCAGTTATTCTGCGCTGCGGCCTGCTCCTGTGCCGCCAGCTTATCCCGTTCCATTTTCTTCATGGTAAACCGGTAAGCAATGAAAAGGAAGATCCCGGCGAAGCACCAGGCGCTGGCATTCGCCAGACACACGCCCTCATAACTTAAGAGACTCGCAGCAACAACTGCAAGCCCCGCGCGGCTTAACAGCTCTACCACGCCGCCCATCATGGGCATGAGCGCATAGCCGCAGCTCTGCATCACATTCCGGTAGATATAGATCATGCCAAGCGGGATGAAAAACGCGCCGCAGATCACAATATAGGTTCTCGCGTAGACGAGCACCTCGTCAATATTTTCAGATACAAACAGCCTGATAATCCAGGGAAGAGCAAACTGCACAGCCACATAAATGAATACGGCATAAACAGCCGAAATCCAGAACGCGATCCGGCTTCCCTTTTTAATTCTGTCCAGATCGTTAACGCCCCTGTTCTGGCCGCAATAGGTCGCCATGGTCATTCCCATCGCCACAAACACCTGTGTCACCAGCTGTTCCACCTTGCAGGCCGCCGTATAGGCCGCGATGACCGTGGATCCCAGCAGGTTCAGAGCCGCCTGCACCATGATGGTTCCCACCGCCGTAATGGAGAATTGCAACGCCATCGGAACGCCCACAGAAATCTGATTGCGCACACACCAGCGGTCCAGCCGGAAGTGTTCCTTTCGCAGAGAAAGCACCGGCACCTTTTTGATCATATAAATCAGGCACAGCACACCGGAAATTCCCTGGGAGGCCACCGTTGCAATAGCAGCACCCGCAACGCCCATATGGAAATTGATGATCAGAACCAGATCCCCGACCACATTGATGCCAGCGGAAAGAATCAGGAAATACAGGGGAACCTTACTGTTCCCCACCGCCCGCAGGATACTGGAAAGCAGGTTATAGAGAACGGAACAGCCCATTCCCCAGCAGATGATCAGGATATATGTTCTGGACATCTGCATGATGTCCTCCGGCGTCTGCATCACGCCAAGCAGCCAGTCCATGATCAGCACGCTCACCGCCGTCATCACGATGGTGACGATTACAGAAAGGACAGCGGCATTTCCCACGCTCTTCTTCATCCCCTCCATATCGCCTGCGCCGAACCGCTGCGCTGTCTGCACCGTAAAGCCGGTGGTCAGTCCCTGCAGAAACCCCAGGATCAGAAAAGAGATCGTACCTGTTGCTCCCACTGCGGCCAACGCCTGCACGCCTACAAAACGGCCCACGATCACCGTGTCTGCCAGGTTATAAAGCTGCTGAAACAGATTTCCGAGAATGATCGGAATGATAAATTTTACAATCAGCCTGAAAGGGCTGCCCTTTGTCATATCCAGTTCCATTGTTCGTAACGCTTCCTTCTTCTGGTTCATGTATTTTCAGATTTTACAGATCGACGTCTTCCGCGTCCGTTTCCTCAGCTCCGATATCCAGCATATTCATAGTCCTTCTGCGCCTGCGCGCCTTTTCCGAAGCTTCCAGGATAAAATTCTTGACCGAACGGGCATTCTTCACATTCTGGATCAGCAGGGTCGGACTTGTGGTGTCGCCCGTAAAGCACCGCACCGTCCCAAGGCCGAAGATGCGCTGCGGCAGGGACTCCAGCAGTTCCACGTCCTGCACCTTATACATGTAGCAGTCGTTTTCCTTCTTATTTAAGAAGCCTTCCGACACCGTAATCATATCCTCCCCCACCGTGTAAACCGTAAAGGTAAAGGGAAGTCCAAAGAAAAGCCAGCGTTTTCTCTCACGAAATTGAATTTCTCCGTTTATTCTTTCGTCCATCTAAACTTCCTTTCCGAAGCGCATGCGCTCTCTCAAGCCCATTGATTCGTGTAGATTATAATCTATCTCCTGCTCTTTTGCAAAGGTTTTCTACAGGATTTTCATTCTGCGTTTTCCGGCTCTTGCAACCGTCTGCCTCCTGTGCTATAATGGCACGAAAGCAAACGGAAAACGTGTCGGGAGAGACAAAATGAGGACAAGCGCAGGACGCCTTAATTGCAGAAATTCAAGCTGAAATCGAAGGGATTTTCTTTCTCTTCGATTTTATTTTGCGCTGTGCGCACCGCGGGCGGCCGCTTGCCGTAATCCACTGCCGTTTTCTTTAGGGACAAGGAAGGAGACAAAAACATGAGACACTTGATGAACCCTCTTGATTTTTCCGTAGAGGAGCTGGACAGGCTGTTTGAGCTTGCTGCCGATATTGAAGCGAATCCGGCTGCCTTTTCTCACGCCTGCGCAGGGAAAAAGCTCGCCACCTGCTTCTATGAGCCCAGCACCAGAACCCGGCTGAGTTTTGAGGCCGCCATGCTGAATCTGGGCGGAAGCGTACTCGGCTTCTCCGACGCGGCGTCTTCCTCTGCCTCCAAAGGGGAAAGCGTTGCTGACACCATCCGCATCATTTCCTGCTATGCGGATATCTGCGCCATGCGCCATCCCAAAGAAGGTGCTCCCATGGTCGCAGCATCCTTTTCCGGCATCCCCGTCATCAATGCAGGCGATGGCGGTCATCAGCATCCCACCCAGACGCTGACGGATCTGATGACCATCCGAAGCCTGAAGGGACGGCTGAACCATCTGACGGTCGGTCTGTGCGGCGACCTGAAATTCGGACGCACCGTACATTCCCTCATCAATGCCCTTTCCAGATATGATAACATCCGGTTCATTTTCATCTCTCCGGAAGAGCTTCGCGTTCCTGACTATGTCATCGAGATGCTGAAGGAGAAAAACATTCCCTACGAAGAGGTCATACGTCTGGAAGACAGCCTGCCGCAGCTGGACCTTCTGTACATGACCCGGGTACAAAGGGAACGCTTCTTTAATGAGGAGGACTATATCCGCCTGAAGGATTTCTATATTCTGGACAAAGCGAAACTGAGCCTTGCTCCTGCGGATATGCTTGTCCTGCACCCGCTCCCAAGAGTGAATGAAATTTCCGTAGATGTGGACAATGACCCCCGTGCCGTCTATTTTAAACAGGCTCAGTACGGCGTATATGTCCGCATGGCCCTGATCCTCACCCTGCTCGGACTCGCGGACAGGAACGCGTAAACGACTCCGCTCCCTGAGGCTGTGATTTGTGCCGGAGCGTCACAGATCACTCTGGCTGCCTTGACTGCCAACGCTCCGGAATGGAGAAAAAATATGTTAAATGTAGGAAAAATTGAAGAGGGCTTCGTGCTCGACCATATCAAAGCCGGAAAAAGTATGTCCATCTACCACCATCTGCAGCTGGATAAGCTGGACTGTCCTGTTGCCATCATCAAAAATGCACGAAGCAACAAGATGGGCAAAAAGGACATTCTGAAGGTGGAATGCGACATCAATACTCTTGACCTTGACGTACTGGCCGTCATCGACCACAATATCACCGTAAACGTCATCAAAAACGGCGAGATTGTCACCAAGAAAGCGCTGTCGCTTCCAAAAGAAATCAAAAATGTCATTCATTGCAAAAATCCCCGCTGCATCACTTCCATCGAACAGGGACTGCCGCACATCTTCGTGCTGGCCGATGAAAAGAAGGAAGTATACCGCTGCAAGTACTGCGAGGAGAAATTTGACAGGAGATCTCTGTAAGGAACTCTGATACAAAAAGCGGATGCCCGCTTCGCGGCATCCGCTTTTTATGCGCACCTGCCGATGCGCATTCCTATTCGTACAGCTTCGCAAGATCCCGGAACAGCCGCTCCATCCGCTCCGCCTTCTCCTCCGGCAGCTGGCGGGTAATTCCCTCTGGTATGACGATCGGCTGTTCTCCGGCAAGCAGCCACGTCAAACTCATATCCATCCGTTCATGAACCAGAATCATGCGTTCTATGGACAGGCGTCTGTTTCCCCTTTCAATTTCGCCATAGAAGGTCTCCGACATTTCCAGAAGATCTGCCGCTTCCTTCTGTGTCATTCCCAATTTTTCCCTGCGCAGTCTCAGCCTGTCTCCGATTTCCACAAGAAGTCCTGTTGCCGCCATACCGTTTCCTCTCCGCCTGCCGCCGCCGGGCAGCATTTTCAACCTCCACGAACCAACGGTTCATATTTCCTCTTTTTTCAGTCTCTATGATACAGATCTCTGGTATAAACCTTCTCCTTATATGGCTCAAGCTCGGAGGCATACCGGTTCGCCACGATCACATCACTGGCCTCCGCAAATTCATCAAAGCTCCGGACCACTCTGGAACCGAAAAAAGTCTCATCCTTAAGCGTGGGCTCGTAGAGTATGACCTCGGCTCCCTTTCCCTTCAGCCGCTTCATTACACCCTGGATGGAGCTCTGACGGAAATTGTCGGAATCGGTTTTCATGGTAAGGCGATATATGCCCACCGTAACCGTTCCTGCACTTTTTCCGCTCCTGTCAAAGCCTGCCTTTTCCAGAATCCGATCTGCGATGAAGTCCTTTCTGGTCCGGTTGGCGTCTACAATGGCCTCAATAATGTTTTCCGGCACATCCTGATAATTGGCAAGAAGCTGCTTGGTATCCTTTGGAAGACAGTAACCGCCATAACCAAAGGAGGGATTGTTATAATGCGTCCCGATTCTGGGATCCAGGCAGACGCCTTCAATGATCTGCCGGGTATTCAGGCCGCGCACCTCCGCGTAGGTATCCAGCTCGTTGAAAAAGCAGACGCGCAGCGCCAGATAGGTATTTGCAAAAAGCTTCACCGCCTCCGCTTCCGTGGAATGGGTGATCAGCGTCGGGATCTCCTCCCTAATGGCGCCTTCCTTCAGAAGCTCCACGAACCGTTCGGCATCCGCCCGTCTTTCTTCATGATCCGCCGGAATGCCGACGATGATGCGGGAAGGATAGAGATTGTCATACAGCGCATGGCCCTCTCGCAAAAACTCCGGACTGAACAGAATACGGTCCGTCCCGTATTTTTTCCGAACAGAAGCAGTATAGCCCACGGGAACCGTGGATTTGACAATCATGACGGCCTTCGGATTCACCCGCAGCACCGTCTCGATCACCGCCTCCACAGAGGAGGTATCAAAATAGTTCTTCTTCGGATCGTAATTGGTCGGAGTGGAAATGATGACGAAATCCGCCTCTCCGTACGCCTTATCCCCATCCAGAGTGGCGGTCAGATCGAGCGGTTTTTCCGCAAGATATTCCTCAATCTCCTTATCCCGGATCGGTGACCTGCGCTGATTGATCATGTCCACCTTTTCCTGCAGTACATCCACCGCCCAGACCCGGTTGTGCTGCGCCAGCAGGATGGCGTTGCTTAAGCCGACGTAGCCGGTTCCGGCGATGGCTATGGTAAGTTTTGAATTCATGGGTTGTCCTCTTTTCTGCCGCCGGAGGCGGCATTGAATTAGTATGATTATATCTCAGCTGTCGATAAGACGTCAATCTGTCCGGGAAATTTCTCTGTATTTTTTGCCGCAGCAAAAAAACAGGCCCGCCATACCGGGAAATGACCGGCATGACGGGCCTGAGGTTCTATTACACTGCCCTTTTTGTTCAGGCAAACGGATTCTCGGAAGGGTACAGCATCCCCTTCGGCTGGTTGAAGTTGATTTCATCCAGCTCCACGCCGATGTACTTGAACACCTCGTACAGAGCTTTTCCATAATGACCGAAGGCCACGGCGCCGTGGTGAGGATAGTTCTTCTCGATAAGCACATGGCGGTAGAAACGTCCCATCTCCGGAATGGCGAAAATACCGATGCCGCCAAAGGAACGGGTTGCAACGGGAAGCACCTCGCCCTGCGCGATATACGCACGAAGCTTGCTGTCAGACGTGCTCTGCAGGCGGTAGAAGGTGATGGGACCCGGAACAATGTCTCCCTCCAGGGTACCCTGGGTCACTTCTTCAGGCAGGCTTCTCGCCATGATGAACTGATACTTCATCTCGCAGAAGGAAAGCTTGCTGGAAGGCGTATTGCCGCAGTGGAAGCCCATGAAGGTATCCTTCTGGGTGTAGTTATACTTTCCGGCAATCTCAGACTGATACATATCCGCAGGAACGGTGTTGTTGATATCAAGCAGGGTCACCGCATCCTGGCTTACGACGGTTCCGATGAACTCACTCAGCGCACCGTAGATATCCACCTCGCAGGATACCGGAATGCCGCGCTTAGTCAGACGGCTGTTCACATAGCAGGGCACGCAGCCGAACTGGGTCTGGAATGCGGGCCAGCATTTTCCGGCAACAACCACATGCTCCCTGCTGCCCTTATGCTCCTCGATCCAGTCGAGCAGAGTGAGTTCATACTGAGCCAGTCTGGAAAGGATTTCCGGCTTCTTGTTTCCGGCGCCAAGCTCCGCTTCCATATCCGCAACCACGGAAGGGATTCTCTCGTCTCCCGCATGATTGTTGAAGGCCTCAAACAGATCCAGCTCGGAATTTTCCTCGATCTCAACGCCCAGGTTGAAGAGCTGCTTGATGGGCGCGTTGCAGGCCATGAAATCTCTCGGACGGGGACCGAAGGAAATGATCTTCAGGCTGTGAAGACCGATGACCGCTCTGGCGATGGGAGCGAAATCAGCGATCATATCCGCGCATTCCTCCGCCGTTCCCACAGGATATTCCGGAATATAGGCCTTCAGATTTCTCAGTTTCAGGTTGTAGCTTGCGTTCAGCACGCCGCAGTAGGCGTCTCCTCTGCCGCCCACCAGGTTGTCTCCGGTCTCCTCCGCCGCGGCAACCACCATGGCGGGGCCGTCAAACTCCTTAATCAGCAGGGTTTCGGGCGTTTCCGGTCCGAAGTTTCCAAGGTAAACCACGATCGCGTTGCAGCCCGCAGCCTTCACATCCGCGAGGGCCTTCCTCATATCGATTTCATTCTCGATGCAGACAGGGCACTCATACAGTCCCTCTCCATACTTCTTTGCATAGGCTGCGACTACAGCTTTTCTTCTGGACACAGACAGGTCCATGGGAAAGCAGTCGCGGCTCACCGCAACGATGGCAATTTTTTCTTTCGGCATGTTGTTCATAATTTTTTCCTTTCTGCGGCTCTGCGGCCGCCCTCCGTTGATATTTTTTCGGCTCAGCGCTCCAGGTCCTTCACGCAGAGATTCTCTCCCTTCAGACCAAGATGGCTGCCTTCGGGAAGTCCTCCTTCCGGATGGCCGATCAGCCACTTGTTCTTCGCGGTCAGCAGCCGGTCCTCTCCTCCCGCATAGTGATTCTCATCCAGCGTCTGATTGGTCCCGTCCGGAAGCACAATCGCACAGCGGAAGCCCTCATCCGAAGCATTGCAGGGTGCATAGTGCAGGCTGGTGGCATACAGCTCCACACCGACGCCTGCAGGCAGAAGGAATGCCTCCACCTTCGCGGTGTCATAGGTATCCCCCTCTTCGATATCCTGCTGCTGTCCCAGAAGCAGGATCAGATCGTTTGCCGCCACATCGATCTCTGAAGACCTGTGGTATTCCAGCGCGTTCAGATAAACATTGCTTCCGTTGCAGTAACCGATCTGAATGGGCATTTCCCCATAAGCCACATCCTGAAGCGCCTGGTAAACCGGAAGCGCTTCCAGCTGCTCCACGCTTGGCTCATACACAACCTCCTGCGGACAGGGCGTCTTCTTCAGTTCCTCCACCAGCTCCGAAAAGTCCACGTTTTCCACAACTTTTCCGTACTTTTTAAAAGCCGGATCCGTTACCTTTTGCAGTTTCATTCTTACCTCTTTTCCTGCTGCCGTCAGGCAGCATTTAAATCACAAAAGAAGCGCATAAGGGCTTCTTCTTCCCTTAAAATACAAGCTGGTCAAACAGCTGTCTGCATGCCGGATAAATCTGTTTAAACTGCTGATATCTGGCCTCATACTTCGCAGCGAGAGACACATCCGGCACCTCCACGCCGGCCGGCTTCACCAGCTTTTCCGCCGCTTCCTCCACACTTGCAAACGCGCCGCAGCCCACCGCAGCCAGAATCGCGCCGCCAAGTCCCGGGCCTTCCTCGCTTTCGATCTGCTCCACCGGAATATTCAGGACGTTTGCCATGATTTTTCTCCAGAGCGGGCTCTTCGCTCCGCCTCCGCAGATGCGCGTCTTCTCGATCTGAATTCCCAGAGACCTTGCCACCTCAAAGGAATCCCGCAGGGCAAAGGCCACACCCTCCAGCACCGCCTGGGTCATATCCGCACGGGTGGTGTCCATGGTCATGCCGATGAAGGTTCCCCTGGCGTTCGGATTGTTGTGCGGGGAACGTTCTCCCATCAGATAGGGCAGGAAGAATACACGATTCTCTCCCAGTTCTCCTATGGCCGCCTGCTCCGCCCCGTAATCAGAGGTTCCAAGGATATCGTCCATCCACCACTTATTGCAGGAGGCAGCGCTCAGCATACATCCCATCAGATGCCAGCTTCCGTCCGCGTGCGCAAAGGCGTGGAGCGCATTGTTTTCATCCACACAGAAATGCTCCGACGAAATGAAAATCGTTCCGCTGGTTCCCAGGGAAATGTTGCATTTTCCTTCCCCTACGGTTCCTGTGCCGACCGCAGCCGCCGCGTTATCTCCGGCACCGGCGATCACTTTCACGCCTTCCGGCAGATCCAGCTCCTGCGCGACCTGCGGCAGCAGCGTTCCCACCACCTCATAACTCTCATACACCTTCGCCAGCTGCTCCAGGCTTACGCCGCAGATCTCACACATTTCCTTCGACCAACAGCGGTTCTTCACATCAAACAACAGCATGCCGGATGCGTCGGACACATCGGTACAATGCACTCCGGAAAGCCTGTAGGCCAGATAATCCTTGGGCAGCATGATCTTTGAAATCGCCGCGAAATGCTCCGGCTCATGCTTCTTCACCCACAAAAGCTTCGGCGCGGTAAATCCCGCAAAGGCGATATTTCCTGTATATTCGGAAAGCTTTTCCTTCCCGATCACCTGATTCAGATAATCCGTTTCCTCTCCGGTTCTCCCGTCATTCCACAAAATGGCCGGACGGATGACTCGGTCTTCCTCATCAAGAATCACCAGCCCGTGCATCTGCCCTCCGAAGCTGATGCCCTCCACTTTTGACCTGTCACAGTCCTTAAGCAGCTCCTTCAGCCCTGCCATCGTCTGCTCATACCAGTCCTCCGGTCTCTGCTCCGACCAGCCCGGCTGGGGAAAAAACAGAGGATATTCCTTCGATACCACCCGGCGGACGGTCCCCTTCTCATCCATCAGAAGCAGCTTGACCGCCGAGGTTCCGAGATCCACTCCTATGTACAGCATACTGTGCCTCCCTTCTCTTTCTTTTCCCGGTCACGTTGTTTCGTGCCCGTGCACGTTATCTTTATCATAATTGATTTTCATTAAAAAATCAATCCGCTTTTGCATTTTCTCGAATATTCTATTTTTTATGATATTTTATCACTTTTCTTGCTTTTTATTTCCTTTTTGCAAAATCTGTTCAACGTTTTCAGGAGGTTCAAAGTGCCCGGACACATCTGAAGGCGGTTTCAAATTGACTTTGCGTCCGGTTTATGCTACGGTAAACAAAAGGTTGTTTTTGTTTCATATAAAAAAGCAACGGGGAGGTGCGGGATTGGCTACCATCAAAGAAATTGCAGAACTGGCCGGTGTTTCCAGGGGCACCGTGGACCGGGTCCTCAACAACCGGGGCGCGGTCAGCGAGCAGACCGCCCGCAAGGTGCTGGACATCGCCAGGGCGCTCCAGTACCGCCCCAACCGGGCCGGCATCGTCCTTGCCGCCCAGAAAAGAAATCTGAAAATCGGAGTCATCCTCTTCGATAATGGCAATCCCTTTTTCGACGAGGTGCTTTCAGGCGTGCAGAAAAAGGCCCGGGAGCTTGAAGAGTACAACTGCTGTGTCTCCGTCTCCCGCGTCGGTTTCGATCTGAACGCCCAGCTATCCGCCATGGAAGAAATGGCCGCAGACGGGACATCCGGCATCATCCTCACCCCCTACAACGATCCCGCCGTCCGCGATAAGATCAACGAGCTGGACGCCAGAGGCATTCCTGTCATCACCACCAATACGGATATTGAAAATTCCGCCCGACTGGCCTACGTGGGCTGCGACTTCTACCGCTCCGGCCAGACCGCTGCCGGCCTCATGCACCTGATGGGAAAGCCTCCTGTCCGCGCAGGCATCATCACCGGCTCCTCACGCGTGCTCTGCCACTCAGACCGGATTGCCGGTTTTCAGGACCGGATCCGCTCCCACTATCCGGACATCCGGATTCTGGATACCAGAGAAAACAGCGACGATGAATTTGAAAGCTACGCAAACACCCTGGCCATGCTTCGGGATCATCCCGATCTCAACGCTCTTTATTTTGCCGCCGGCGGCGTTTACGGCGGCTGCCGCGCCATCCTGGCCTCCGGCCGCAGGGATCTCACCGTCATCTCCTGTGACAAGGTTCCCACCACCAGGGAAATGCTCCTAAACGGCGTCATAGACGCCACCATCTGTCAGCAGCCCTCCATCCAGGGAAGCCTTCCCCTCGAGCTTCTCTTCACCTACCTAGCCACCGGCCAAAAGCCCGCCCACGAATACAACTACACCACAGTGGATATACGGATACGCGAAAATGTCTAACTAAGAGCCATGCGTCGATTCAGCCGGAGCCACCGAATCAAGCTCGCTTGATGAGGCGGCTTTGGCTGAATCGACATACGGCGACAGCCGCAGCGAGAGGGCGCACCGCGCCATCGAGCTGGCATGGCGGACTTCGCGTGGACGACACCCCGACGTGAGCTTGCTCACAGGAGGGGTTCTGTTTTTCGGGACATACGGCGACAGCCGCAGCGAGAGGGCGCATCGCGCCATCGAGCTGGCATGGCGGACTTCGCGTGGACGACACCCCGACGTGAGCTTGCTCACAGGAGGGGTTCTGTTTTTCGGGACATACGGCGATAGCCGCAGCGAGAGGGCGCATCGCGCCATCGAGCTGGCATGGCGCCCCCGCGTGGGCGACTCTGCTGCCGAAGCCACCGAATCAAGCTTGCTTGATGAGGCGGCTTTGACTGAATCGACATACGGCGACAGCCGCAGCCTGAAGATGCGGCAGCGTCTTCAGGCTGGCATGGCGGACTTCGCGTGGACGACACCCCGACGTGAGCTTGCTCACAGGAGGGGTTCTGTTTTTCGGGACATACGGCGACAGCCGCAGCGAGAGGGCGCATCGCGCCATCGAGCTGGCATGGCGGACTTCGCGTGGACGACACCCCGACGTGAGCT
>NBJMC04202__coassemble_1250_pt1 | contig 50737 bp, 44 predicted proteins | sample NBJMC04202__metabat2_high_PE_053 | metagenome-assembled genome bin NBJMC04202
TCATGTCCGAAATTTGTTAAGATAGAAGCAGAAATCCCATCCGGAGCTCAACCGGAAAACAGGAAGGGGGACCTTGACATGGCAGGCAGAATCAATAACGGTCCGGAGGAAAAGAATGCACAGACGGATTACAGTTCTGTTCTTCTTTCTCCCTCCATCCGCATTGATCAAATTTACACCGTGCATTATTTTGAATATATGAACGACTTTTTCTTTCCCGGCGAACGCCACGATTTCTGGGAATTTCTGTGTGTGGACAAGGGAGAGGCGGTCGTAACGGCGGGAGAAAACACATTCACGCTGAAAAAGGATGAAATCATTTTCCACCAGCCGGATGAATTTCATTCGGTAAAGGCCAACGGCGAGACCGCGCCAAATCTCGTTGTGGTTTCCTTTTCCTGTGATTCTCCAAATATGGACTTTTTCCGTTCCAAAACCCTTCGCATCGGAGAAACGGAACGCAGTCTGATCGCCAGCATTCTCTCCGAAGCCGGGCGGAGTTTTACCACTCCTCTGGATGATCCGTATACCAAAAAAATGGAGCTTTCCGAGAATGCTCCCTTCGGCAGTCTTCAGATGATCCAGCTTTATCTGGAGCAGCTCCTCATCCGCCTCATCCGGCAGAAGGGAATGCCCTCCGGACACAAAGCCCGGGCAGATGGAGATGTGTATGAACGTCTGCTCACCTATCTGGAAAATCATCTGACCAGTCAGCTTTCCATTGAGCAGATCTGCCGTGACAATCTCATCGGCCGTTCTCAGATGCAGAAGCTGTTCCGGGAGCGGAGCGGCTGCGGAATTATTGACTATTTCTCCCACATGAAAATCGACGCGGCCAAGCAGCTTATCCGCAGCCAGCGTCTGAATTTCACCCAGATTGCGGACAGACTGGGCTATACCTCTGTACACTATTTTTCCAGGCAGTTTAAAAAAGTGACCGGAATGACGCCCTCCGAGTATTCTGTTTCCATCAAGCGTCTGTCGGAGGAGCCGCAGTTTCGGGAACCGGATATTCCTTAACAGCCGTAAACAGAGCGGCCTCACACCGGTGCGGCCGCCCCGCTTCCCATCGGGAAAAGCTGTCCTCATCGACAGGCCTATAAAGTTTACAGCACTTTTTCCAGTTCCTCAATCACGATCTTCAACGCTTTAATGCGGGCATATTTCTTATCCACGGATTCCAGCACATGCCAGGGCGCATAAGCAGTACTGGTTTTCTGCATCATCTCATCAATAGCCGACTCGTATTCCTCCCATTTCTCCCGGTTGCGCCAGTCCTCATCCGTGATCTTCCAACGCTTCTCCGGCGTATTTTCGCGCTCTTTAAAGCGCGCAAGCTGGGTATCCTTATCGATCTGCACCCAGAATTTGATGACCACAGCGCCCCAGTCCACCAGTTCCTTTTCAAACTCGTTGATCTCGTTGTAAGCCCGCTGCCAGTCATTGGTGCCACAGAAGCCCTCGATACGTTCCACCATCACCCGGCCGTACCAGGTGCGGTCGAAAATGGCAATGTGGCCGGTCTTTGGCAGCCTGGTCCAGAAACGCCAGAGATAATGGCGTGCCTTCTCCTTCGGCTCCGGACTGGCGATAGGATGCACCTCGAAGCCTCTGGGATCCAGCGCTCCTGTGATGCGCTTGATATTTCCTCCCTTTCCGGCCGCATCCCATCCCTCGTAAGCTATAATCAGCGGAATCCGCTTTCGGTACAGCCGGTTATGCAGTTCGCCCAGCTTCTTCTGCAGCCGGTCCAGCTCCTCCTCATATTCCGCATCCTCCATAAACTTATCCAGCGGAATTTCCGACAGCTTCGGCATCTTCTGAAGCGGGAAGGTATTCTGCAGAAGCGGCACCGCCAGGCTGCTGTTCTGAAGGGCCACGTCGATGCCCTGAACGAGTGTCTCCAGCACCTGCAGCTGCGCCCACTTCCTGGACTGGGCATCAACCAGATACCATGGTGCGGTGGATACGTTGGTATCATTCAGATAACGGTCGAACACCTTCAGACATTTGTCGTAATGTTTATTCTGCCAGCGGTCATACTCACTGACTCTCCATTCGGTATCCTTCTCCTCCAGAAGCGCGTCAATTCTCTTTTTCTGCTCCTTCTCACTGATGTGGAAGAAGAATTTCAGCACAAGATAGCCGTTGTCCGTCAGCTGTCTTTCAAAGCGCTTCACGCTGTCGATCCTCTGAATATACTCCTTCTCCGACAGCCCGCCGTTCAGCACCTCCTTCGTAATCTCCTCCATCCAGCCGCCGTCCAGGAAAGTAAACTTTCCCGCTTCGGGAATCTGGATGAAATAACGGTACAGAAACGGTCTGCGCAGCTCTTCTTCCGTGGGCGCGGACATGGTGGCCACCTTAAAAAAACGCGGATCAATGTTTTTGATGATCTTCCCGATGGTGCTTCCCTTTCCGGCAGCGCCCCAGCCTTCAAACAGCACAAGCACAGGAAGCTTATGCTCCTTAAGCTGCATCTGCTGAGCAAAAAGCTTTTTTCTTGCTTCCTCCAGCCTGGCCTGAAGTTCCTCCTCCTGCGGCTTTTGCGCCGCGTTCATTTCTTTCAGCATGGTTACCTCCTTCTGCCGCCGGCACGCGGCATTTTCCGCATTTCAGGTTCATCTGATTATCCATATTTGCTTCGGTAATATCCCTTCTTTTTCATCACAAAATACATTTTGGTGCGAAATATCTATGACACTTTTAGCATTATGACAACAAAACGCTGATAATATACTGATATTATACAGCCAAAGCAACAATTGATCAACATCAGAAACCTGCCCGGTCCTCCTGCCGAAAGCTTTTTCAAACGCACAGCGGGCGGCATTTATGCCGCCTGCTGTACCTGCCCGTTCCGGAATCATTCCTGTCCGGCCACGTTTTTTTCAATTTCAAATTCCTGGATTCCCATGAAGCCGGGTCCTACCTCATATTCGCCGAAGCAGACCACGGGATTTCCCTTTTCGTTGATATAGAAATCGGTGTTTTCATCCACAGTCACGAATCCGTCAATGGAACTCTCTGTCTCCGTCACGCCCCAGTAAACCAGATTCTCATCCGCAGCGGCGCGTTCGTTCATCTGCCGCCTGATGCTTTCATTTGCGATGTTCACGTAATCCTCGCCCAGCAGATCCTTCAGCGTCAGCTCCCTGTTCTGCGCCACGTCGATATTATAGTAATAACGCAGCTCCTGCGCGGCAACCCAGCCTTCAAATGTGGAAAGTACCAGTGACACAACGCTTCCTTCCTGATATTTCACTTCATAATCCACGTTGATGTCCATGGTCCGGCCGCCCCATTCTTCCTCGGTTCCTCCGGTGGCAAAGAAGGCGTCCTTGTATTCGGCAAACTTTTCCTTTGCCTGGGCCACATGATCGTCCACGATCTTCTGAATCTGTGCGTTCACCGCCTCTTCAATGTCCGCATCCGACATGCCGGACGCTTCTTCCGTCTGAGGCACTTCGCCTGTACCGGCAGTTCCGGTTTCTTCCACTTCGATTTCCGGCACGTTCACCGTAATATCGTGGTCGCCATCCTCCTCATGGTAGGATGTGATCGTGAGCACCCGCACCAGAGAACCGATCACCGGAAGCTGTCCCAGCTCCTTTGCCAGCACCTCATTTGTGTTCACCCCAACCGTCATGCACAGCAGGACGGCCGCTGCCGCAACGCCGATGTTTCTTGCCGCGCGCACCAGCCTGCGCTGCCGGTAGCGGGCTGCGGACTTCTTCTTATCCACGGAATGTACGGCCCGCTCCACGGTTTCCTTCAGCTCTTCCGGGATCTCAATCTGTTCAAATGTACGTTTTCCGTTTTCAGGCTCTCTCATATTCCATTTCCTCCAGACTCTTTCTCAGCTTCTTCAGCGCTGCATATAACCTTGACTTTACCGTATTCAGATTGGTGTCCGTCACCTTCGCGATCTCCGCAAGGCTCAGCTGTTCATAGAACCGCAGGAGCACCACCGTTTTCATATCCGGCGGAAGCTTCAGCACACGTTCAAATACCTGTGCATCCTCATCCGCTCTGTCATAGCCTTCCTCCAGATAGGCTTCTTCCCTCATATCCTCCGGCTGGGTGCTGATCTCCCTGCGGTATTTGCGCAGATACTGCAGGGCTTCATTTACTACTATTCTGTAGTACCATGTTTTCAGCGCTCCGGCATTTTTCACCCCCCAGCATTTTTCCAGCGCCTGACAGGCCGCATCCTGTACCACATCCAGCGCAGCATCCTTATCCTGCACGTAGCTGTAGGCCAGCCGATAGGCTTTTTCCTGATTATCCAGAATATGCTCCACAGTCAGGTCATATATATCCTGTTTCATTTTCGTACCATGCCTTTCTGATCCGGATCTGCAGCAGACCTCCTCCGGATCTCTGTCCCCGCCGGCAATGGCCGGGCGGGCGTTCCTCTTTTCTATCGATATGCCGCTGGCAACGGCAGAACCATATGGCGCAGGAGCAGATTGCCGGCAGCTCCTTTTGCGGTAAAGCTTTTTCCGCTTTCATTCTATAGATGTTTCAGATAAAAGAAAAGTTTTCTGTTACGAAAAAAAAACGACATGCTCACAGTCATGTCGCTTTTTCTTTCACTTTCCAGGCTTAATGCTGCACCTGCAGGTCTCTCAGAGCGCTGCACCCGCTTTCTCCAGCAGAAATGCCTGTATGCCGAAGGCAGCCGCCTCAAAAGTATATTCTTCCTCCCGGCTCTCCCCCTGCGCTCTGCCGTACAGATCCACCGGTGTGATCCTGCATCCGGCGGCGGCAAGGGTCCGCGCGGAGGGTGTGCCGGAGGTTTCCGACAGCTGAAGGAGCATTCCCCCTTCTGTCGGATCTGTGCCGATGAGCCGCATTCCGGCCGGAAGCTTCAGGGGAAGGCTTCCCAGACTCTTTTTCGTGAGCCGTACCTCCTCCGGGCTGCGGTTCAGCCGGTCAGACAGCTCCGCCTCCTCTTCGCGGGAAAGTCCCTCCAGCACGAAGGAGTAGTGCAGATCACCGCCCATCCACTGTGGGAAATTGGTCCCCCACATGTTGTTGAACAGGTTGACTGAAATACTTCCGTTTTCCGCCGCCTCAAATTCCGGAGCGAAATGATAGATCCCCGTTCCGTTCAGGGACACCAGCGGCGCATCCGGCGTTTTCAGGCAGAAGCCCGTCTGCTTTCCAAATGCGGCCATGCCGTTTTCCACACAGGCAAGGCTGTGGTTCGCCTTCTTCACGATGTCCTTTTCCGGATCCAGCAGGACGCCGCCCTTCTGCATCCGCCAGCTTAAGGGCTTTTCTCCGGGAAGGATCCGGAATGAACCGGACTCCACAAAAGGGCTTTCCTGCTTGTTTTTCAGGAAAAGTTCCATAAAAATCTCATCTCCCGCCGCCGGAAGGGTGATGGAAAGTTCCATTTCCTCCGCGTTTCCATACCGGCCTGCACTTCCGTCCTTCTGCGAGCTGTAGAAGAAACGAACCCTGTCTTCTGTCAGTTCATACCGGACAAAGGCCGGAACAAATGTCTCATGCGGGCAGACCGGATAATTCTCTCTTCCATAGTCCTGGATTCCCCAGGTGGTAAAATGGTAACCATAATGCCTCAGGTACTCATTGATATCGTCATAGCCGTATTTATCGTACTGATAATCCAGAGCGCTTTGATGCGCGTTTCCCTTTAAAAGCGCGCACTGCAGCTTCTTGTCCCAAAGGGAAATCACCGCTCCCGTATCCTTACAGAAAATCAGGCGGTAACGATGATTTTCCAGAGAAAGCAGCCCGTCCGCCGCCGTACCTGCAGGGAAAGCGGTCTTTTCCTGATGCGACACATTTTCGACCGCCATTTTGTCATCTGACAGCCGCACAGCAACGCTGGTAAATCCGGGCAGTTTTTCCACATAACAGCACCAGCTTCCGCCGATCCATCCACATACCGCTTCCGCCTCATCCACCAGAACCGGGCGTCCTTCCCATTGCTCCGGCAGCCTGACCCAGCCGGTATAGGGCTGTTTCCTTCCGCAGAAAAGCCAGCGGGTATCTTCTTCTGCTGTCTTGTCCGCTTCCGGAAGCGTTTCCGGCTCCAGAATCCCTTCCAGCTCCTTCACACACGCTACTGCCTTCTGTGCCCGTTCCCGCTGTTCCTCCCAGGAACGCTCCATAAACCGGCAGGCTTCGCTGTCCTTCGTCTCCAGAAAGGCTTCCTTCTCATATGCCCGGTCAGGTCCGAGCCAGGTTTTCACATCCGCGCCCCAGGTGTGTTCCTCAAACAGAGCGACCTGTTCATAGTATTGCTCCAGACACCGCTCCGCATTCTCTTCTCCGGCCTGATCCGCCGTCTGTCCGTTGTCCAGCCACTTTCCGAGCCACAGAGCCTGCAGTCCTTCCATCTTCCGCCTGCTTCTGCGTACCCTGGATACTTCCAGCGGATACGCGCCCACACCGTGAATCCAGGTATCCGCCAGATCACCCGCCACCACCGGAACACCGCTCAGATCATACGCCGCCAGCTCCCGGTAAAAATCATCCATGGTTCCGCAGACAACCTCCGCATCCGGATAGAGCTCCTTCGCCTGTTTCACCAGCTTCCGGATCACATCCGCCGACTGAGGCCCCTTATTGTCATAGGTGTGCATCAGCGCCATCCAGACCGGAAACGGCCAGTCCTCAGGCGGAGTCAGGCCCGTTCCATATCCGCCCGGGCTGTACATGGTAAGCACCCTTCTTTTTCCCGGACCTTCCCAGAAAAACAGACCCGGCACCTGTGGCGGCGTGGCAAATTCATTGCATCCCAGATGCAGGAAACGGACTCCCGCCTGATGCAGCAAGTCGGGCAGCATGATGCTGTGGCCCGGAACGTCGGTCATCTTGGCGGAAACCGGGCAGGGCTTATGGTACAGGTCCGCCAGCAGACGGCTGTATTTCAATCCTTCCAGATATTCCTTCTGACTGCAGAAATCCGTATGCGAGGTGAAGGGAAGGGCATGCCAGGCCACCTGCCCGTTTTCAATCAGCGCATCCAGCTTCTCCTTCAGTTCGGGCGCACAGTTCTGAACGATGTGCAGAAGCGGCCAGGCAGGCATGGTCCAGACATACCGCAGCTTTCCCAGATCCTGAGTTTTCTGACAGGTCTCTATCACCTCTTCCAGCATTCCCTTTGCGTAATTGTCAATCACCCGTGATGAAAGATCTGTAAACCCGATATCGAAATGGGTTTTAAATACCAGAATAATTTTTTTCATCTTTTTTCGTTCCATGTGTCGTTCTCTCGCTATTTTTTCCCTTCAAAGGCTTCGTCAAATTCCCGTACCTCGTCCCGATGCCGTCTCTCATCATAAATATCGGAATCAAAGAATCTGCCGCCCCTGGCTGCGGAGAGATAGCCCTCCTTCAGCTCCATGCACAGAAACGCGGGCGAGATCTCTCCAAACCGGTCGGAGACGCCATAATTTCCCGCCTCCACAAAGCCGATCTGCGGACAGTATTCAGGCCGTCCGAAAAACATGACCGCTCCATGCCCTGCCTCAGCCGCCCTCTCCAGCACCGCATGAAACAAAGCCTTCCCGATTCCTTTTCTCTGATATTCAGGCAGGACGCCGATAGGGCCGATGTTCACCACAGGAAGCGCGTCCGTATCTCCCACCAGAACCTGCGCCCGGCTGCAGGCCACATAACCCGCAGGCACGCCATCCGCCTCTGCCACCAGGCTGATTCCTGCCCCGTCCCGCTTTCTCAGCTCATGTACCATCCAGTGCTCATAGGGGCAGCCGATGCCGCCACGTTCGACTCTCCCCGGATAAGAAAATGCCTCCCGGATGATTTCTTCAGAACGTCTGTAATCCCGCTCCTCTTCTTCTCTTACCGTAATCTTCATATTCCCTCCATTTTGCCTCTCTTTCGCCACTCCGGCCTGTCGTACTTTTCCTTATTTTATCATATTCGGGAGGGAAACGCATCCACAGCTTTGTGAACGGTGCAGGTCAGACAGCAATCCGCTTTTCTCACTCTCCGGCCCCGCGTCTGTCATACTGGGCGCTGTAAAAGCAGTAAACGCCTGTCTGAACCGCCCAGAGGAAAGTGACCAGAATAATCGGGAAATTCCCGGTGTCAAACATGATTTTTCCAAGCAGGGCGACCGCCTCCATCACCGGGCAGAGGGAGTTCATCACCTGAAAGCTTTTCCAGGAGGCCTTGTAAATGCCGAGCCGCTCCGCCTCGTCGCAGCTTTCCAGCCAGTCCCGGTTAAAGCGCAGACTGCTAATATCTCCTCTTTTCATGGGATTCGCCTTCTGAATCTGCCGCACCAGCGTAGCTTCCAGAAACAGAATCACGATACAGAACCCTAAAAACAGCGCTACGGAAAGCAGCATTCTGGGATTACTTCCATCCGCTGCCAGCCCAAACAGAAGAAACTGCAGGATCATGTCCGCAATGTTCGCCATCATCGCCGTATTCTGATACTCTCCCGCCCGGTCAAGTTCCTCATCTGTGCCCTTTTGCAGTGAAGCCACCGCTTTCCGGAGAAAAATCAGAGAAACCGCCGTCAGCACCAGGAAAAATGCCGTCTGAAAAATCCATGCGTTCTCCTGAAACGCCAGACTTAAATTTTCCGCCGTCTCCCGCATTCCGCCGCGGGCTGAAGAAACGGCCCAGGATATCCCGAAACCGGCAGCGCCTCCCGCGGCGAGGCTCACGAGCAGCCGCAGAGCCGACCTTCCCATTCCGGATTTTTGTGTTTTCTTCCTTCCCGAATCTTTTTTCGCATTCATTCTCTTATCTCCTCTCTTCTGTTTCATTCATCCTCTTCATATCGGAAGATATCCTCCACGGTCACGCCGCAGGCCGCAGCCAGCTTCAGCGCGAGCGTGACGGAAGGGGAATAATCTCCCCGTTCGATCAGGCTGATCGTCTGTCTGGATACGCCGACCAGCCGTCCCATCTCTTCCTGATTCACACCCAGCTTATTCCTGTGTTCTTTCAATCGGTTATATAATGGCATCTCAATTCCTCTCCTGTCTGTAGCGGAAGCCATTCCGCTTCTGATATCAGATGACAACTTTTCTTGTCATCCTCATCCTATCATTGACAACTATAGTTGTCAATACAAAATGACAATTTTTCTTGTCATTTCTATCCGCATACGGCGATAGACGTACCGGAACAGGAACGTTTCCCTTCATAAAAAATTAAAGATTATCCGCCGCCATACGCATAGGCAGACGTGCCGGAATATGCTATGATGAAGCTGTCTCTTACGTTGCACCGATACGGCCGCCATGCAGAGCCGCATGGCGACAGAAAAATTAAAATAAAAGGGGGATTTTCAGATAATGAAGAAAAGATATGCCGTCTTTACCGCTCTACTGCTGCTGTCCCTGACCGCCGCCTGCTCCGGCAGGACTGCCGCCCAGCCGCCAGAATCCTCTGAAGCGGAAAGCGAAATCATTCCCGGCTCCACAGACGAATCGGGAACAGAAACATCGTCTGACACCAGCGACGAATCAGAAATGGAAACATCGTCTGACACCGGAAGCGAAGCGGAAACATCGTCCGAGGCCGGAAGTGAACCGGCACCCGCCTCTCCCGCTGTGGGCACATCGGAAAAGGCACACGCGGACGTGCTTCTCACCGCTCCTCCGGAAATCACACTTTCCGATTCTCTGTCCAGCGCTAACATATCCTTCACCCTCCACTCCGGAACCGGGGAATGGTCCTGGGTGGATAAGGATGAAATCACCACCTCCGTCGCCTGCGGTTCCGCTCCGCTGGATATGGACCCGGAACAGGCAGCGACGCTCGATGTACCGGACTATAACAGGCTGGACAGCGTGCCCTACCTGCTCTACTGTGTCATGCTGCCGGACCGGATTCTGCTGCGTGAATGGGACATTCAGGATCTGGGGGTGGCGGAAGCGGAGCCTCTTTCCGAAACCGAATATTCGGAAGTTCTTCCCATTGAGCTCAAAAAAGACCGGGTGTACGAGCTGGTCGCCACCTGGGAGGAAGAAAAGCTGGATGAACGCTTCTTTTTCGGAGAAGCTTCCTATCTGTTTCTGACGGAATAACCCGGCAACTTTCGCCACAGCGCTCACTTTTATCAAAAACATCTGAAAGGAAACATCTGAATCCATGCATACCGATATTACAATTGTAAAAAATATCCGGGATGACGCTGCGCTGAGAAGCAGCTTTAACCGTCTGGCCGAAAAGACCTTTGACCTGAACTTTGAGAACTGGTATCAGAACGGGTACTGGAAGGAGAATTACATTCCTTATGCCGCTGTCCGGGAAGGGCAGGTGATCGCCAACGTGTCCGTCAATCCCATGACCTTTTCCGAAAATGGAATCCTGCATCACTATATCCAGCTGGGCACCGTGATGACCGATTCCGCCTTTCGCAGCCAGGGGCTTTGCCGCCTTCTGATGGAAGCGATGGAAAAGGACTGGGCGGACCGGGCAGAGGCCATCTATCTGTTCGCCAACGACACGGTTCTGGATTTCTATCCCCGTTTCGGTTTTCAGCGGGTACAGGAATCCCGTTTCTTCGCTCCCCTTTCCGCCTGCACGACGGACAGATCAGCCGTTCTCGTCCCCATGGCCGATCCGGAAAACCGGGCCGCCCTTGAGAGGGCCATCCTTTCCGGCGTCCCGCAGGGAAGCTTTGATATGGTGGGTAATCCCGGCCTTATTCTGTTCTACGCCTCACAGTTTTTAACGGAAAACGTCTGGTATCTTCCCGCTCAAAACGCCTGGGTGATCGCTGAAGCGGAAGGAGACACCCTCCTTCTTGACGCCATTTTCGCGCCCTGCCCCGTAGACCCGCGCGAAGCGGCGGCGCTGCTCGCCGGACCGTTCTGCGAACGCTTTCCTCAGGCGGCCCGCAGTCTTTCCCGGCTGGAATGCGGCTTTACCCCGGCCGGAGCGGATGGGGCCGATGCCCGGTCTGCAGAGGACAGCTCTGCCTGGAAGGTCCTCCCTCTTGAAAATGACGACGATGCCCTGTTTATAAAAGGAAAGCTGGCGAAAACCTTTGCGCGGGAAAAGAGACGCTTTCCCATCCTGTCCCATGCCTGAAAAGCGGGCCTCATTCCTTCTGCGCGGTGATCACCTTCACATTTTTCTCCCGGAAGCCCTGCGCCACGCTTTCCGGCATGTGCCAGTCCGTGATCAGCACATCGATCCCCTCCGGCGGGACGATCTGAACCATGGAATCGTCCCCGTATTTCGTATAGTCCATCAGCAGAAAGCTTTCCTTGGAAGCCGTGAGCACCTGCCGCTTCAGCTGGGCCTCTCCCAGCGTGGGCGTGCTGAAGCCCCTCTCCAGCGTGAAATGATTGCCGCTGATAAAGCCCTTGTCAAAAAACAGGCCCGAAAGCGCCTGCTGCGCCAGACTGCCCACGCAGGAATAGATGTTGGTGCGCAGCTCCCCGCCAATGATGATGCTGCGGATATCCGCGGCCTTCGCCAGTTCGGCGGCGATGAAAATGTTGTTGGTACAGGGTACAATCTTCCGTTTTTCTCCGGCCACGATCAGCTTCGCCAGCTCCAGAGTGGTCGTGCCGCTGTCCAGAAAGACCGCCTCTCCGTCCCCGATACAGCCATAGGCCTCCCGGGCGATGGCCTGCTTCTCTTCCATCTGCCTGTTTTCATTTTCCTGATGGGAAAATTCCCGCAGGGAGCCGTAGGCGCTCACCGCGCCGCCCCAGGTCCGTTTCAGCACCCCTTCCTGCTCCATTCCCGAAAGCAGCTTCCGGACCGAAACTTCCGAAAGTCCGAAGGCTTCACTCAGTTCTGAAACGGAAACTGACGAGCTGATTTTCAATCGTTCCAGTATATATTTCTTTCGTTCTTCCTGATTCATGCCGCCTTACTTCTCCCATTCTTCGATTTCACAGCTATGAACTCTGGTCTTTTTATCATAATTTATCCCTATCAGAAGCAGCTTTCCCTGATACTCTGTAAGGCTCTGGCAATATTTTTTCTCCCTGATCTGCCGGATGGCTCCCTGTGCGCTTTTATCCCATTTCAGTTCCACCACCAGAGCAGGTTTTTCCGGGAAACGTTTTTTGGGAAGATATACCATATCGGCAAATCCCTTCCCGGAAGGCATCTCCCGAATTACCGTATAAAAATTCCTGGCGGCGTACAGAGCCAGAGATATGGTATAGCTTAAGGCATTTTCATCGTTATACTGCAGATGGGAGGTCTCCAGATGCGCCAGCTCGATTCCTGCCGCCACCTGCTCCGGCCGCTTCTGCCAGATGGCATTCAGGAGCCCCGCCGACTGCCTCAGCGCTTTTGAAACCTCTCCCCACTCCGATACGGAAACGGCATTCACAAACTCTCCGCGGATTTCATGATTGGGTATGAATACGCATTTATGGTCAAAATCATAGCCCAGATACCCCAGATGAATCAAAAGCGTCAAAACATCATCCTTTGTATGAAAAGTGGTCATATCATTGGAAAAGCTTCCCGTATTCACGGGAACCTGTTCTCCCGCCATCATGCTGAGCACATCGTCCCGCAGGCCCTCAAAATTCATGTCGATATACATGCGCAGAGCCTCAAAGGTCTCCGTCTGGTTCCAATAGGAATCGCAGATTCCGGAGGTAACCGCCTCAACCACTGACCGGGGGTTGTATACGGCGGGAACGGATTCAAACCGATAGCCGTTATACCATTCCCGCAGCTCCTGCAGATCCATTCCGTACCGGTCGCAGAGCGCGCTGACCTCTTCCTCCGTAAACCCCACAAATTCGGCAAGCTGTCTGGGATTGATCATGGAGAATTCAGAAAACATATTGAGCGCAGAATGAGTGCCATACTTCTTAATAGGCAGAATGCCCGTCATATAGGCGAGGTAGATATACGCCTTATCCTTCAGCATATCCCGCAGAAAATCCAGATAAACTTCCTGGGCTTTGTAGTCTTCTCTGTACTCGCGGAAAATGCAGTCCCATTCATCGATAATCACCACAAAGGGCCTGGCCGTAAAACGATACACATCCTGCATGGTCCGCATCAGATTTTCCGAATCAAAATAGCGGAAATCCGGATATTCCTCCAGAAGCTCCCAGAGAACCGTTCGCCGGATCAGGCCGATCATCTGCTCCATGTTTCCGCTCTGGCTCAGGAACTCCTGCATATTCAGAAAAATCACATGATATTGGTTCAGATGCGTTTTAAAATCCTCCGCTTCCGTGATCTTCAGCCCGGAAAAGAGCTGTTCAGAATCGCATCCACAGCTGTAATAAGCTGTCAACATGGCTGCGGTAATGGACTTTCCGAAACGCCTGGGACGGCTGACGCAGATATTCTGCTGTGTAGAATTAAGCTTTTTATTGGTATAACGGAGCAATCCTGTTTTATCCACATAAATTTCCGAATTTACCACTCTCTGAAATCTCTCATTTCCCGGATTCAGATAACTTCCCATTGTGCACGCCTCCTTTTCCAGTCCTGCTTTCGCTTTTATCATAGCATCCCGCCCGACCGCTGTCCACAACTTCCCCTCTCTCCATCCGGATTTTCCACAATCAGAAGTATGATCCCGAATTCAAGCGGTGACTCTCACTTTTCCCCTTGAAAATGGGTACTAAAAAATATTTTTACATTTCTTTCGTTTTATTTACGAAATTATTTTGATTCTATGGACATCGAAACTTTTTTGTTCTATACTTACAGTAAAGCAGTCACTTCATCAGCCACAGCGCCGAACTGTGATTCAACGCGCGTTTTTCAGCACAGTCAACCGGCGTTTTCAAGCGTTTCAAAGTGGAGGAAAAAAACATGATCATCGACAGCGCCAGACTCAACGGTCCCTGCTCCTGCGGCAGGGAACATGTAATGGTAACAAAAGAAGCCGTCATCGAAGCCGGCTGCATGGAGAAGCTGGACTTTTATGCCGCAAAATACGGTCTTACCGGCCGGCGTGCCGTGGTATATGACGAAAATACATATCGGGCCAAAAACCTCGTCCGTCCCAGGGCGGATCAGGAAATTGTCCTGAACCCGGAAAATCTGCATGCCAACGAGATCGCCGTCAGCATGCTCCGGGAAAAACTGCAGCCCGGCATCAGCTATCTGGTCGCCGTCGGAAGCGGAACCATCCATGACACCACGAGATACTGCGCAAACGAACTTGGCATTCCCTTCGTTTCCTGCCCCACCGCAGCCAGTGTGGACGGGTTCTGCTCCACCGTATCGGCAATGACCTGGAAGGGATATAAGAAAACCATGCCCGGCGTGGCTCCCCTTTTCGTCCTGGCCGACACCGATATCATCAAAGAAGCACCTCTTTATCTGGCGCTCAGCGGAGCCGGCGATATTTTCGGAAAATATACGGCGCTGGCAGACTGGAAGATCGCCCATGCGCTTACAGGGGAATATTTCTGTCCCGTCATTGAAAAAATGACCCGCCAGGCGGTGGAAGCGGTATATTCCTGCTGCCGCGGCCTGAAGACGCAAGACGCGTCAGCCTTTGAGCAGCTCACCTACGCGCTCATTCTTTCCGGCCTGGCCATGCAGCTCATGGGCAACTCCCGTCCCGCCTCCGGCTGCGAGCACCACATTTCCCATCTGATTGAAATGGGACCCGCCGCCTTTGCTTTTTCCTCCGATGCTCTGCACGGTGAAAAGGTGGGCGTAGGAACCATTCTGGCTTCCCGGGTTTATCATCAGCTGGGACAGATTTCGGATATTTCTTCCCAGGTCCACGAATACGCCTTCCCGGAAGAATCCGTAATCCGAAGCTTCTATGGAGAAAAGCTGGCTCCTTCCATTCTGGAAGAGAACCGGAAGGACTGCATGGCGGGTGTAACTCCGGACATGCTGATCCGCACCTGGCCCGAAATCCGCAGCATTATCGCGGAAATTCCCGATGCGGACAGTCTGTATGCCCTCTATGAAGAGATCGGAGCGAAGAAAACCCTGTCCGACATTCAAGTTCCCGAAGAGGCCCTGTCTGACCTGCTGCGTTTTTCCCCCACAGCCCGTAACCGCCTGACCCTGATGCGGGCGCGCTGGATGATCCGGGAGGAATGATTTGGAAGGAACGATTTCAGTACGGTGAAGAAACATACGCCACCAGGCGTACTAAGTCCGGCGGGCCGGAGGTTTTCCGTTTCCGTCCCGCCGTTTATTTCCATACGATGTCCTTTCCTGAATTCTTTTTTCTTACTGTCATCCTGACAGTTCTGCCTTACGCCCCCTTATGTGAACCTTATATTTTCCCTGTATTTATTTCAGGAATGCATTCCTGAAAATAAAAGAAATAACTCCTGTAACATTGCTTTCTCCACTGCCCGCATAGTATAATAATTGCGCACAGCGTAATCCGGTATGATTTTATCTTCAGATACGAAGCGGGAGCTTTCGGAAACATCCGTCTCCCGTATATCATCACAAAGGAAGGATCCATGAAGGCAGGCAGAACCATTTTAATTTACACAGACGGCAATACGGACATTGCGACAGGGCATCTCATGCGCTGTCTTTCTGTTGCGTGCGCGTTACGGAAGCTTGGCGGGCGGGCCGAATTCGCCGTTTCTGATGAAGCCTCCGCTGATCTTCTCGCTTCCTTCTTTCCGAAAGGGAACGGCTTTCCGGTTCATATTCTCCATGCGGATTACCGGAAACCGGAAACCGCTCTGAAGGCTCTGACCCAACTGCTGACACGGGGGCCGGCACCTTCTCCGGCATCTGACGGACCGGAGCAGAAAAGCTTTTCCGCCCTTCTGATCGATTCCTACTTTGTGACGCAGGACTTTCTGGAAGCGCTCCGCTCCATGGTAAAGACTGCTTACATCGACGATCTGTACGCCTTCGATTATCCGGCGGACCTGGTGATCAACTATGATTTCGCGCCTCCGGAGCAGTTCTACTCCAAAGCCGGAAAAGCCCTGCTCGGCTGTCGCTTCGCTCCGCTGCGCGCTCAGTTTTCCGGTCTTACACCCGTTTTTCGTGAGCAGGTGGCCAACGTGCTGATCTCCACAGGAGGGACAGATGACTGGAACGTGGCGGGAAAGCTGGCTTCTGCTCTGCTTACAGCTCCCGAAAGCGCATCCTGGCGCCTTCATGTGCTCACCGGGCCGATGCACGCGCACCGGGAAGGGCTGCAGACGCTCGTCGCATCTCATCCCCGGCTCATCTTGCATGAAAATGTGAAGGACATGGCCGGTCTCATGCGCGCCTGTGATCTGGCGGTCTCCGCCGCCGGAACCACTCTGTACGAGCTGTGCGCCGCAGGCGTTCCGTCCGTCAGCTTCACGATGGCGGACAATCAGCTTCCCTGCGCCAGGGATATGGAACGTTTCGCCGGCGTCCTCTGTGCGGGAGACGTGCGAAGCACGCCGGAGTTTACCGAAACGCTCCTGTCCCTCCTTTTTTCTCTGGCGGAAAATCTCCAACAGAGAAGCGCCCTGTCCCGTTCCATGCATGCTGCCATCGACGGAAGAGGAGCGGAACGGATCGCCCGGGAACTCCTTGCGTTGTAAAGCGCTTCCTTACCGAATTGATAGGGAAAAAATCCACAGAACAGGAAAGCCTGTGATTCCAACCGCGGCGCTTTCCGGAAAGGTTCAGGTTTTCCGATATGCCAAAAACAGAAGAACAGTTTAAAAAAGCCGTCGCGATCATCACGGCCCGGGGCGGAAGCAAGCGCATCCCCCACAAAAACATCCGGGATTTCTGCGGCCGTCCCATTCTTTCCTATTCCATCCGGGCCGCCCTGGAATCGGGCGCCTTCGATGAGGTGATGGTTTCCACGGACGACGACGAGATCGTCCGCGTCGCCAGACAGTGGGGCGCCGCAGTCCCCTTCCTCCGCTCACAGGACACCTCCGGGGATTATGCTTCCACGGACGATGTCATTCTGGAGGTGATCCGGGATTATGAAAAGCAGGGAATCCATTTTGAACGCTTCTGCTGCCTCTATCCTACCGCCCCCTTCCTCACCGCCCAGCGGCTTCGAGAGGCCATGGCGCTTCTGGATACGGCGGAGTCAGTGATGCCCGTGGTCGCCTTTTCCTATCCGCCCCAGCGCGGGCTGATCGTGGAGAATGGACGCGTCCGACGCAAATACCCCCAGTACCAGAATACCCGCTCCCAGGATCTGGAGAAAATATATCATGACTGCGGACAGTTCTACGCCTGCCGCACGGGCGCCTTCCTGCGGGACGGCACCACGGATGTGGCGGATCTGGTTCCCATCTATCTCACGGATCTTGAGGTGCAGGACATCGACACCGAAGAGGACTGGGAGATCGCAGAGCTGAAATACCGCAGGCTCCATACATCGGATTCTGCCGGGGCGTAACCGCTGCGAAAGCCCTCCACCGAACATCATGGTCCCGGCAGTCCCCCGGGACATAACGGCTGCGGCAGCCGCCAGATGGACATGCCCGTATGTCCGCCCGGCCCGCTACCCGCAAAAACCAAGCAACCAGGAAAGGACAACACCTTGCAAGCATTGAATACCCCCTATTTTCATATTCAGGAAACGGATCTGGACAAGGACGTTTCCATTTTAAAGCAGGCCCTGACCGACAACTGGGGAAACTGGATCGTGGGCTATTCCGTCAAGACCAATTCCCTCCCCTGGCTCCTCTGCTACATGAAGGAGCAGGGTTTTTACGCGGAAATCGTCTCCGGAACGGAATACCGGCTGGTAAAGCGGCTGGGCTTTCCGGACGATCAGATCATCTATAACGGGCCGATCAAGGAAAAAGAGATTTTCACCGACATCCTTCTGGCTGGCGGCCTGGTGAATCTGGATTCCAGCGAGGAACCGGCATGGCTTGCGGAGCTTTCCGCCCGCTTCCCCGACCGGACCTTTTCCGTAGGGCTTCGGGTCAACTGCGACATCGCTTCCCTCTGCCCGGAGGAAGTTCTGGTGGAGGAAGAAGGCGGACGCTTCGGCTACTGCTATGAAAACGGCGCGCTTGCCGAAGTCATCCGTTCCCTGCGCCCCCTCCCCAACGTGAAGATTTCCGGCCTGCATCTTCATTCTTCCACCCAGTCCCGCACGGTGAACGTCTACGCTGCGCTGGCCCGCACGGCGGTGAAAATCGCGCAGGAATACGAACTGAATCTTTCCTATGTGGACATGGGCGGCGGCTATTTCGGCGGCCGGGACGACAAGCCCGACTACCGGGACTATTTCCCCGCCATCTGCCGGGAACTTCGCGCCGCCTTCGACCCGAAGGAAACCGTTCTGATCGCGGAGCCCGGCGTCAGCCTGATCTCCCGCGCCACCACCTTCGCCACCACCGTCCTGGATGTAAAGCCCATCCGGAACCACGTATTTCTGGTGACGGACGGAAGCCGCACCAACCTGAATCCCCTGGTCACCAGGCATGTGTATCCGCACCACATCGAATACGCGGATGCGCCGGAAGGCCGCCCGGCGGTTCCCAGCCAGTGGGTGACGGGCTTTACCTGCATGGAATACGACCGCCTGTTTGAGATCAAGGACGGCCCCGCCCTGAAAAAAGGGGACCGGATCATCTACGATACCGCCGGCGGCTACACCATGTGCCTGAATCCTCTGTTCATTCACTATTTCCCTCCCGTCTGGGTGACGAAGCGGGACGGCAGCCTTTTCAAGGCCAGGGATCAGTGGGATGTGGAGGAATTTATGCAGAAAAATTACACGGAAGGAGACACGCTTCATGAATAAGCAGTTTACCATCGGTTCCCGCAGGGTAGGAGAAAACTGCCCCGTTTTCATCGTGGCGGAAATGTCTGCCAACCATCTGCAGGACTACAATCGGGCCATTGAAATCATCCATGCCGCGAAGGAGGCCGGAGCGGACGCCATCAAGCTGCAGACCTATACCGCCGACACCATCACCCTGGACTGCGATTCCCCGGATTTTCAGATCAACGAAGGAACCGTCTGGGACGGCACCACGCTTCACAAGCTGTATGAGGAAGCCTACACTCCATGGGACTGGCAGCCGAAGCTGATGGAGGAGGCGAACCGTCTGGGACTGGAGTGCTTTTCCTCCCCCTTTGACGCCACAGCGGTGGACTTCATGGCTTCCATGAATATGCCCGCCTACAAGGTGGCCTCCTATGAGATCACCGATCTTCCCCTCATCCGCCGGATCGCCCGCCTCCATAAGCCCGTGATTCTGGCGACGGGCGTGGCGTACCTTACGGACATCGAGCGGGCCCTTGCGGTCTGCAGAGAGGAAGGAAACGAAGATGTGCTTCTGATGAAATGCGTCTCCGCTTATCCCACTCCCTACGAGGACATTCACCTGAACATGATGCCCACCCTGGGCCGTACCTTCGGCTGTCTCACCGGCCTGTCCGACCATTCCATGGGAAGCGCAGTGGCCACCGCCGCCACTGCCCTCGGCGCCCGGATGATTGAGAAGCACCTGACCCTGCGCCGTGCGGACGGCGGCCCGGACGGCTCCTTCTCCATGGAACCGGAGGAATTCGCCGATATGGTCAAGAACATCCGCGCGGTGGAAAAGGCGCTGGGCGACTCCGATTACCATCTCACCCCCGTGCAGGTGGTGGAGCATGGCGACTGCCGCTCCCTGTTCGCGGCGGAGGACATCGCCGCCGGGGAAGAACTGACGCCGGAAAACGTGCGCTCCGTCCGTCCCGGAAACGGACTGCATACCATGTATTATGAAGAGGTTCTGGGGAAAAAAGCGGCCTGCGCGATCAGGAAGGGGACGCCGATGGGGTGGGAGCTGATTGGGAAGTGATGTCCGGCCAATTTCCGAAAAACCCCTGACTGTGGTTCTTTCTCCGCAGACAGGGGTTTTATATTTTCTTCTATCAAAAATCTTTACAGCTTCTTCACGAACAAAGCCCGTATCGCATTCAGCACGGCCAGAATCATCACGCCCACATCGGCGAAGATGGCAAGCCACATATTGGCGATGCCGACCGCTCCCAGCGCCAGGCAGATCAGCTTGATTCCGATGGCGAACACGATATTCTGGTACACGATCCGCAGGCACTTGCGGGAGATGCGGATAGCTTTTGCGATCTTCATGGGATCGTCGTCCATCAGGACCACATCTGCCGCCTCAATGGCGGCGTCGGAGCCCATGGCTCCCATGGCGATGCCGATGTCCGCCCGGCCAAGAACCGGCGCGTCGTTGATGCCGTCACCCACGAAGGCCAGCTTTTCCTTTTCCGACCTGTTTTTCAGCAGCTCTTCCACCTTCTCCACCTTGTCGGCAGGAAGCAGTTCACTGTATACCTCGTCAATGTCCAGCTCTCCGGCAACCTGTTCGGCAACCTTGCGCGCGTCCCCGGTGAGCATGACAGTTCTGCAGACTCCGGAAGCCTTCAGCGCCTGTATGGCCTCCCGGGAATGGGGCTTCACCACATCCGAGATCACGATATGTCCGGCATATTTTCCGTCCAGCGCCATGTGGATAATGGTTCCCACCGAATGGCAGTTCTTGTAAGGGATTCCCAGACGCTCCATCAGCTTATCGTTTCCGGCAGCCACTTCCACACCGTCCACCCGTGCGATCACGCCGTTTCCGCTGATTTCCCGGATGTCCTCTACACGGCTCCTGTCGATTTCCTTTCCATAGGCCTTCTGCAGGCTCTTACTAATGGGGTGGGAGGAAGCGCTCTCCGCCAGGGCCGCATATTCCACCAGCTTCGCGTCCTCCAGTTCATTATGGTGAATGCCGTTCACCTCAAACACGCCCTGAGTCAGCGTTCCGGTCTTATCAAAAACCACAATTTTCGTCTGGGACAGGGTTTCCAGATAGTTGGAACCCTTCACCAGCACACCCGCGTTGCTTGCGCCGCCGATGCCTGCGAAGAAACTCAGCGGAATGCTGATCACCAGCGCGCAGGGGCAGCTGATTACCAGGAAGGTGAGCGCCCGGTAAATCCAGGTGACCCAGTCCGCGGGAAGCCCGAGGGCAGCCATGCGTATAAGCGGCGGCAGGATCGCCAGCGCCAGGGCCGCATAGCAGACGGCGGGGGTATAGATGCGGGCGAATTTGGATATGAAATCCTCCGACCTGGATTTCCGGGAGCTGGCGTTCTCCACCAGATCCAGGATTTTGGAAACGGTGGATTCCCCGAACTCTTTCGTGGTCCGAATCTTCAGCACGCCGGTCATGTTGATGCAGCCGCTGATGATCTCGTCTCCCTCCTTCGCATCCCGTGGCAGGCTCTCCCCGGTGAGGGCGCTGGTGTTAAGCGATGAGCTTCCCTGGATGATCATGCCGTCGATGGGAACCTTTTCCCCGGGCTGTACCACAATGACGGTTCCGATCTCCACCTCATCCGGATCCACCTTTTCCAGCTTTCCATCCTTCTCCACATTGGCATAGTCCGGACGGATATCCATCAGCTCGCTGATGTTTCTGCGGCTCTTTCCCACCGCATAGCTCTGAAACCATTCTCCCACCTGGTAAAACAGCATAACCGCGATGGCTTCCGTATAATCCCCGCTTCGCTCCAGAAGGGCCAGCGCGATGGCGCCGACAGTGGCGACGGCCATCAGGAAGTTCTCGTCAAATACCTGGCGGTTTCTGATTCCCTTTCCGGCCTTCAGCAGAATATCATAACCGATCACCAGGTAAGGCACCAGATACAGAAGGAACCGGAGCAAGCCCGTAATCGGGATAAAATTCAGGGCGATCAGAAGGACCGCCGCAACGATGATGCGGACCAGCATGGTCCTTTGCTTTTTATTCATGGTCTTTTACCTCTTTCATCTGCTTTTCCTGTTTGTCCCCGGCTCGTTTCTTCGAATCAGGTATCTATCAGGAACTAAAATGCCCACCGCATCCGGCAGGCATTCATCCGCAGGGTCATTTCCCAATCAGAGGAAAATCTCGCAGTCGTCCTCCACCTTCTTGCAGTTTTTGCGTACCTCCGGCATAACGGCCTTCGGATCCTGCCCCTCTTCAAATTCCACGATCATCTTCAACATCATGAAATTCACGGTCGCATCTTTCACGCCCGCCGTTTTCTTCGCGGCTTCCTCCATCTTATTTGCACAGTTGGCGCAGTCCACATCGATTTTATAGGTTTTCTTCATTTTCCCGTTCTCCTTATTTTTTCATTCAACAATTAAATAAGTATTTAATTGATGGTCTTATCATATGCATCTTTTTCTCTTTCGTCAATACCTTTTCCCGCTCTTTTTCCGAATGGGCAAAAAGAATTTCCAAACGGGCCATATAGTTGATAAGGATTCTCTTTTACGCCCGTTTCTCGCCGCTGCACAGGCAATTTCCTGCCGCCGGCAATCCCTGCTTTACTCGCTTTCCGGCCATATGATACAATAACTACGATAGGAAAGCAGCCCAAGGCACTTCGTAAGGAGGCCAAAAAGGAGGAAAGCTTATGACGAACAGCAGATTGCCCCATGATCACGGGCAGGAAATGGAACAGCGGCTGGAAGAGATGCCCAGCACGGAAGATTTTCAGACAGTCGCCGATATTTTCAAGCAGCTTGGGGACGGAAGCCGTATCCGGATCTTCTGGCTTCTGTGCCACTGCGAAGAATGCGTGATCAACATTTCCGCTCTGGTAGATATGAGCAGCCCAGCTGTATCCCACCACCTGCGGCAGCTGAAGGCGGCAGGGCTGATCACAAGCCGCCGGGACGGCAAGGAAGTCTATTATAAGGCGGCGGAGACCGACCGGGCGCAGCTCCTTCACCATATGATCGAGGATCTGGTGGAGATCGCCTGTCCTTCCGCTTCGGAACATCCCGCTGAAAAGGAGATTTCATGAAAAAAGAAGCTCTTACACTGCCGGAAGAGGCGCTCCGGTCCCTGCCGGCTTCCTCCGTTATCATGGAAACCCATCCGGCGGACGGAAACGGCACTCCCTTTTATGATCATCTGAAGGCCGCCACGGACGGCAGGGGGAAAATTTCCATCTATCCGGTATTTCCGGGCATTGAGCTTTCCTTCCTGGTGTTTCAGGCCGGACAGGCTTCCTTTCACCATGCCGCCTCTCCCCATGTTCTGGAGATCAGCCACTGCTGCCGCGGCCGTGTGGGATGGGACCTGAAGAAAGGCATGTCCGTCTATCTGGGAGCCGGAGATCTCACGCTGCACAGCACCGACTGCTGCGCGGATTCCGTCATGCGGTTTCCTCTGGGCTGTTATGAAGGGATCACCCTGTCCGTCGATCTGAACCGTCTCTCCGGAAACTGTCCTGATATCCTGCAGGAAGCCGGACTGGATCCGGAAGCACTTTATGGAAAATTCTGCGTTCCAGGAGAGTCCTGCGCGCTGCCCGCCTGTACGGAGACGGAATGGATCTTCGCGCCTCTTTACGGGCTGCCGGAGCGGCTGCGCCTCCCCTATTTCAAGCTGAAAGTCCAGGAACTGCTTCTCTATCTGGACCGTCTGGACCTGTCCGCCGCCCGTGAAAAAAGCATCGCCCGATGCAGCAGCAGCCAGACGGACCTGATCCGGGAAATCCATGACCGCCTGACCCGGCATCCGGAACAGCGTTTTACCATTGAAGAGCTTTCCAGAGAGTACCTGATCAATACCTCCTCTCTGAAATCCCTCTTCAAGGCTGTATACGGCCAGCCCATCGCGGCCTACATGAAGGAATACCGGATTCACAGAGCCATGGAGCTGCTCCGCCAGTCCGAAGAACCCATCGCACAGATCGCAGCCGGCCTCGGCTATGAATCCGCCGGAAAATTCACCAGGGCTTTTCAGGATGTGGCGCACGTCCTTCCCTCGGAATACAGAAAACAGGTGCGCGGCCAGAAGCTGCTGCGCACCTGAGCGTTTCAGGAAAAAACCTTTTTCATTTTGCCATCCGCCGCGATTTTCAGTCCCCAGGCGAGAACTGAGGCCAGAATCTGCGACAGCGCCATGCTCCACCACACGCCGGTCTGTCCGCCGAAACGGGGAATCAGCAGCAGAAGCACCAGAAGGAGCACCGGCTCCGCATATACCAGCAGATAAGACGCCGCATTCTGTTCGCAGGCATAAAAGGCCGAGGTGGTCACGCGGGAAAAGGCAAGAAAGAGGATTCCGACCAGAAAAATGGGAAGCGCAGCGGCCACGTCCGCAGACACCTCCGCCGATGCGCCGAACAGCGGCCCGACACCGCCCCGAAGCAGATACAGAACCGCCATGCACACCACGCCCATGACCGCAGCCGTGATATAGGCCATGGACCGGATTTTTTTCATGCTCTTTACTTCTCCCCTTCCATACTCCTGGCTCATCAGCGGCTGGCAGCCATCCCCCACGCCCTGCAGCACCAGATACAGAATGGTGATCACATAGGCGATACAGGCATAACAGGCCACCGCCCGATCTCCTCCATAGGAAACACAGGCGCGGTTCATCAAAAGCAGCGTCAGATTGGGCGACATGGTGATGCCGAAGGGAGCAAGCCCGATCTGCAGAATCCTGACGGAAGCCGCAGGGAAGGCGTGCGGGATTCCCCAGAAAGGCACCTTCTTCCAGAGCAGATAGGCAAAACCTCCCGCCATGGCAACCGCCTGTCCGATCACTGTCGCCACAGCCGCTCCCGTCATTCCCATTCCGAATACCCAGACAAAAAGATAGTCCAGAACAATGTTGGTCAGAAAGCCCGCCACCATCGTCAGCATGGCGCAGACAGAACCGCCGTTGTTCCGGATCAGAGGAACGGTTCCGGTGCCGAAGATCTGGAACAGACTGCCCAGAATGATATAGCGCAGATACTCCTCCCCCAGGTCAAAAATCTGCCCCTGCGCGCCAAGCAGACGCAGAACCGGCTCCCGCACCAGGTACAGAAGCACCGTACAGAGAACGGCTGCCAGAAGCAGAAGCATCATGCTGCTTTTCATATTATTTTCCGCCAGCTTTTTCTCTCCCCTGGCCCGTCTTATGGAATACATGACGGCGCCGCCCATGCCGATCCCTGTTCCCAGGCCCTGGATCAGAGCAGTTACTGGATAGGCGATATTGATGGCGGACAGCCCGATATCCCCCACGCTGTTTCCCACAAAAAAGCCGTCCACGATCGCATAGATCCCGGACAGGGCGCAGGCGAACACCGACGGCGCCACATAGGCGGCGAATGTTTTCAGCTGCTTCATGACTGTACGTCCTCCACCGCAAACTTTCCAAGCACTCCATCTGCCGCCGCTTCCAGCCCTTCATCCGTATCCCCTTCCAGGATAAAATAGCCGCGTCCCATCACGGAATGGCCGGTGGTCACCCGCTCCAGCCGGTCTCCCGGGCGGATCTCACAATCCCAGACGCGTAAGCGGATCCCTTCCGGCAGCGCCAGCTCTTCCTTTTCCGGCACAGATTTCACAACGCCCTCCGGCAGGGCAAAATAACGGATCAGAAGCCTGCGCGTTTCCTTCGGTTCATAGGTATACGGCAGCCCGCACTGACTGCGGATATACGCCTCCGCCATATCCACGCCCGTCGCCATGGGGGTAAAAAGATCGTGAAGATGATGGCCGGATGGCCGGGCAGAAAGCTCGATGACAAAAATCCGCTCACCGGAAATCATCAGATCCGCATGGAAAAGACAGTCCTGAAGCTCCAGCACCGCCGTTACCCGCTCCAGATAATCCCGAACCAGAGAAATCAGGCATGCCTCCCATTCTTCCCCGCCCGTCACGGAAAAATATCCCACCGCCTGTCTCGCTGGAGGCGGCGTCAGCAGCTTTCTCCGAAGCAGAATCTGGCAGTATTTTTTTTCGTCCAGAGCAGCATCCACGCCGTATTCCGCGCCGGGTACGGCTTCTTCCAGCACATAATCCTCTTCGCAGGCAGCCGGGATGCCAGCATCCTTCTCACCGTTCTCTCCGGCGAGCTCCTCAAGCGCCGCCCGCAGCTCCTCCAGGCTGTTTAAAAAGAAAATGCCTCTGCTGCCCGAGCCGTACCGCGGTTTCAGGATCGCGGGAAAGGAAAACTCTTCCTCCGCCTTTTTCATCAGATGATCCACAATCTGCCGCACCTGTTCCGCATCTTTTCCACAAAAGGCAGGAACCCGTTCACAGTGGCAGTCTCTCAATCCAGCCGCATGGAGCTTTTCATGGAACAGGTACTTATCCGTACACCAGACGGCGGACTGCCTGTTGATGCCGCGAAGCTGGAAAGCGTCGTTCACCGCTCCCGCCGTCGTCAGATATCGGCCGATGGGGCCGGTGATTACAAAATCCGGAGCTTCCTCTTGAAGCGCCTTTATCACCTCATCCTCTCTGGAAATGTCCACCGCAAGCCCTTCATCCGCAGCCTGCAGTCCGGCCGCCTTCGGATTTCCGTCCAGCGCCGTCACAAAAACGCCGAGTTCCTGTGCCTTTTCTATGGTATGAAGGGATTCCTCTCCCGCTCCGATCAGTGCCGCTTTCTTATGTTGTATCATCCGCTTCCTCTCCTTCAGCCCTTCCCTGCCAGTCTCTTTCGAAGGTTCCGCCAGGTCCACAGCAGGGTAAAGTACAGCATGAACCTCTTCGTGGATTTCTGCTGCATTTCCACCAGTTTTTTCTCCTCCCCATTGAAACGCTCCTGATACCAGGGATTTTCCTGAAAACCGGGGAAGGTTTCCCGCATTTCCCGGCCCATGGCTTCCACAAACGCGGATTCCTTCTTTTTCACCCCGAACATGTAGGAAAAAAGCGTATTCACGTAGAAAAGCACGGTGAAGCTGAATTCCAGCTCTCTTTTATATTCCTCAAAATATCCGTATTTCTTCGCCTCAGCGATCATGATCCGGCCCGCCTGCATCCGGTCCTCACAGCGTTTTTTCGTGATGGTATGCACGGTGGACGCATCATGCTGATAGTAATAATACATAGGTTCCGGAATGTATTCAAAGTGCTTTGCGCGGAGCATCCAGGTATTTCCCAGCGCATTGTCCTCGTAAAAAATCCCCTCCGGGAAGCGGCTGTCACATCCCAGAATGATCTCCCGGCGGTAGATTTTCACCACCAGGCTTCCGCTGTCCAGAATGAGGGACGCATATTTGTCATGATCCAGCTTTCCCGTCTGCTCCGGCCGGTTGTTGTGCACCACCTGCCCAACCTTCATGCTGTGCTCGTCCGTCAGGCAGTAATCGCAGCCCACCATATCCGCGCCCGTCTCCTGCGCGCGGGCGAGCATTTTTTCATACATGTCCGGCGTAATCCAGTCATCGCTGTCGATGAAGCCGATCCACTCTCCCTGCGCCAGGGAAAGGCCGATGTTCTTGGCGCCTCCCTGCTTCCGATTCACCTCGGAATGAACCGCACGCACCCTTCCCGGATGCTCCTTTTCAAACCGCTGCAGAATCTCCAGGGAATTGTCCGTAGAGCAGTCGTCCACCGCGATGATTTCCATATCCTGCAGGGTCTGGTTCACCAGAGAATTCAGACAGTATTCCAGCTTTCCTTCCCCCGCTGTATTATATACAGGCACGATCACGCTCAATTTCATTCCGCAGGCACTCCTTTTGTCACCATGTACAGGTCAAACTCATTGTCTTCAATCCCGAAATGCCCCACATATTCGATCTGCAGGTTATACGGGATGATCTGATCCGGGACAAAATCCCATTCCATCTCCGTATCCAGGAACCAGATCCTGTCAAAATCCTGCGACAGATCCACGTCGCGGACATAGGCCAGCTTCTCCTCCGGGAAATAGTATTTGTAATTGAAATAATACGCCTGATAGTTGTAAACGACGAGATCATTTTCCCCGAAATTTTCTTCGAAAAATTCCTCCGTCTGCCTTGTCAGCGTAGCCAGATATTCGTCCCGGAAAGCATCCCGATAGGAAATGGCCCCGGTAAACAGCACAAACAGCAGCAACACCGCCATACCTGCGGTCCGCACCGCACTGCCCTTTTCGGAAGCGGCGCTTTCCTCCTTCCCGCCGTGTTCCGCCTCAGCATCAGGCGCCGCTTCGGGCAGAAGCCAGGCCATCCCGTCTCCCAGAACCCGGTTCATTCCAATCGCCAGAAACAGACAGAACAGCCCCATGGCCGGAAATACATACTGATCCCGGTAAATCGGCTGTCCGATCAGGGAAAGAATGATCCCTCCCGCAGCCGTCAGTGAAGGAACCGCCATGGCAAAAAGGCCGTAAAGGAAAACCGAAGAATGGTTCTGTTCCGCACCCCCCGGCTGCCTGTTCCTCCGCAGACAGCCGGTCAGGCAGCCGATTCCCGCCGCAATTGAGATCAGGAGATACCCATAGGTAGTCTGAGGAAGCGGATTCAGGCCGAAAGCCCAGGTGAAGTAACTCCACACGGTTTCCGCCGTGATCGGGGCAATCCAGTAGCCGCCCTCCACCCTCGTCACCTGTTCCAGCATGTACGGAAGCCAGGGCAGATAGGCCAGAACCATGAGTACGGAAAAAATGAGCCATCGCACCAGCTTTTTCCGCTCTTCCTTTGAAAAGAGCAGCCACAGAAGAAGCAGCCCGTTTATGACGATGACGGAAACAAAGGCAAAATAGTGCAGATATGCGGCCGCCACGGCAGAAATGGCCAGCCAGACCCAGTCAAAAATCCTGTTTTTCTTCAGAATTTCCCAGGCCGCCAGCCCACAGGCCGTCACACACAAAAGCGCCCAGGAATACATGCGCACCTGAACCGCATAGGTCATGGAACAGGGCAGGCAGCCCAGAAACAGGATAAAAAGAAACGCGGCCCTGTCGCCGAAATTCCTCCGAATCTTTCCCGCCCCCAGCGCCAGCGTCAGGGACATGGGAATTATGGTGAGAATTTTCTGTACCTGCAGGCTTTCCCCAAACAGCAGGCGCATGATGCGTCCCAGGAAATAGTACAGCGGCGGATGCACATCTTCCGCCGTATCCACGATAATCTGCGCGAAGCTGTCGGCAAACAGATTCATGCTGAAAATCTCGTCCGTCCATACGTTGTCATTAAAAATCAGTGACAGATACAGCAGCGTAAACAAAATCACCATGCCCCAGAGCAGAATTCCGTTCCTTCTGTATCCTTTGCGGCATCTGATGCCGTCTCCCGTCCCCCCGGCTGAAGTCTCCCTCGCAGCTTCCGTCATCTCTTCCGTCCTTTCCGAATGGCGCAGCATAAAAGATTCCCTCTATTTTGCATAATACGCACAGATTCTGCGCACCGCTTCAATCACATCCTCCACATCCTGATCGCTCATGGCATAGTAAAGCGGCAGAGAAAGGATTTCCTCATACAGCTTTTCCGCCTTCGGGCAGAGCCCTTTCCGGTACCCCAGCTTCTGATAATAGGGGAAATAATAGGTGGGGATATAGTGTACATTGCAGCAGACGTTTTCCGCAGCCAGAGCCTCAAACATTCCCTTCCGGTCGATCTTCAGCATTTCCGGACGAATCCGCAGGATGTACAGATGTCTGGTGGTATCGGACTCCGGCAGCTCCTGCTGAACCTGAATCTGCGGGATCCGGGAAAAGGCCTCATCGTACCTTCTCACAATCTCCTTCCGGCGGGCGCGGAACATGTCCAGCTTATCCAGCTGGCTGATCAGAAGCGCCGCCTGGATATCCGTCATACGGTAGTTATAGCCCAGCTCGATCTGCTCATAATACCAGGGGCCGTCCGGCTCTTTGGACATGAGCGAGGGATCTCTGGTGATTCCGTGCTTGCTGAATAACGCAAGCTTCTGGTAGTATTCGTCACTGTTCGTCAGCACCGCGCCGCCCTCTCCGCTGGTAACGGTTTTCACCGGATGAAAGCTGAAGGTGGTCATATCCGCGATGGAACCGGTGGGCTTTCCATCGTATGTCGTTCCGATGGAATGAGCTCCGTCCGTGATCAGCACCAGACCGTATTCATCACAGATTTTGCGAAGCTCCTTCAGGTTCGTGGACTGCCCGGTGTAGTCCACGGCAACCACCGCCTTCGTTTTTTCCGTCACATGGGCGCGCACCTGCTTTGGATCTATGTTATAGGTATTCTCGTCAATATCCGCAAATACAGGCCTTGCCCCGCAGTAAAGCGCGCAGTTTGCGGAAGCGGCAAAGGTGATGGGCGTGGTGATCACCTCATCCCCAGGCCCCACACCCGCCGCAAGGCAGGCCACATGCAGCGCCGCCGTTCCGTTGCTGACGGAAACAGCATGCTTCGCTCCTGTGATACGGCACAGCTTTTCCTCCAGTTCCCCGATCTTCGGCCCGCAGGTCAGATAATCGCTCTTTAAAACATCCAGAACGGCTTGATAATCCGCCTCGTCCAGATACTGATGTCCATAAAAAATTTTCGTGTCCCGCACCGGCTTTCCGCCTGCGATTGCGGGAACCGCATCCATTTTTTCCATTGTAATCCTCCAAGAAAACGGCCCGAAGGCGGTTCACGCTTTCGGGCTTATCAGACTTATTTTTCCAGCTCCACTTCCTTCAGGCGTTCCCTCAGGTCTTCCACGGAAAGCCATTCGCTGTTGGTTCCGGAGCTGTAGGAGAAGCCCTCCTCCACCTTTTTTCCGGAAAGGTCAGGTACCTGTCTCTCATTGAATACCATCTGCGGATATACGATGTAGTGCTTGTCGTATTCGTAGGTGTTGAAGGAGTCCTCAGTGGTCACCATGATTTCATGCAGCTTCTCACCGGGACGGATGCCGATTTCCTTTATTTTGCAGCCGGGCAGCATGGCCTCCGCCAGATCCGGCACACGGAAGGAAGGAATCTTGCTGATAAAGGTCTCTCCGCCCTTCGCCTCCTTCAGCGCCTTGATCACCAGCTCCACGCCCTCCGTCAGGCTGATCCAGAAGCGGGTCATGCGCATGTCCGTGATGGGAAGCTCCGTTCCGCCATTCTTGATGATGCTGTGAAACAGCGGGATGATGGAACCGCGGCTTCCGGCCACGTTGCCGTAGCGGACGATGGCGAAACAGATATCCTTGGTTCCGGAATAGGCGTTCGCCGCCACAAAAAGCTTGTCGCTCACCAGCTTGGTACCGCCGTACAGGTTGACCGGATTCACCGCCTTGTCCGTGGACAGGGCGATCACCTTCTTCACATTGGTATCCAGCGCCGCGTCGATAACGTTCTGCGCGCCATTGATATTGGTGCGGATCGCCTCGTTGGGATTGTACTCACAGGCAGGTACCTGCTTTAAGGCAGCCGCATGGATCACATAGTCCACGCCCTCAAAGGCTCTCTTCAGCCTGTCCTTGTCACGCACATCACCAATAAAATACCGCATCACGGAATCATATTCCTTCAGCTCATTCTGCATCACGAACTGCTTGTACTCATCTCTGGAATAGATGATGATCTTCTTCGGCTGGTAGTGCTTCAGCACGTATCTGGTAAAGCTTTTTCCAAAGGAGCCCGTTCCGCCCGTGATCAGTATGGTCTTATCATTTAACATTCTCTTCCTCCGTCTGTACCTGCGTCCGGCGCCGCACGTTCTGTATGCCGCTGTCTTTTCCGGCATCTGCGCGCCGCTTTTTCTCTACTTTACTTATTTTCTGTTATGGCCGGAACGCTTATACATTTTCAATTTTATTGAAATTGGGGCAAAAATGCCCTTTTCGGACATTATAGCATAGGGGACGGGGCATTGCAAGAAACGGGCCTTCCTGCCGCCTTATGGCTGTTACAGTTCAGCCTTCGGCAGAACTGTAACGGCGTCCGGCCATTCCAATCGCAGCACAATAGGGCGAGTGCCGCGATGGGCCGGATGCTTCCTCGCTATACGTTTTCGTACGGTCTGCGCAGTAAATGCGCAGACCTGGCTGAATAGCAACTTATGGCTGCCACTCGTTTGCAATTTCTTCCCGGATGATTTCGACATATCTGCGCGCCTTATCCAGATCGTTGTGGATGGTATAAACATCGCGCTGGGTAAATTCCACCCTGCAGCCCTTTGCCGCGCGCAGCGTGGTACGGATGTGTTCCCGCAGCGCGTCCTCATCCAGAATCCGGTCCACGCCCAGATAGTTGGGGCTTGGCTTTCTGTGATAGATGACCCGGCTTCCTCTCAGCTGTTCTCCCATATAGGCTTCATCACACCACGGCGAAATGGATACCTTGCGCAGATTCTCCAGCTTACTGATACACCTCTCCCAGATCGGATGAACCGGCTCACAGCAGCCATAGGATAACAGTCCATACTGGCTGGAAATTTTCTGATAGCACGGGAAAATGAATTCTTCATACATCTGCGGCGAAATGCCCACCGTCTCCTGAGAGTCCATGAATCCCCATACATCCTTCGTGGTGAACGGACGCTCCCGGAGCACCTCTTCACCCGGAAGATCCCTGGTGAATGCAAAGGTTCCCTGCCCCACGTTCTCAAAAGCAGTGGTGGGAAGAATCAGCTTCTTCTCCTCCAGCATCCGGTAATAGGCGAGGGTATCATCCGCGATCTGCCCCATCATCTGCTGAAACAGCTCCGGATAATCATACATGTTGAACATCATCTGTTCCATGCTCATGATATGTACCAGCATCTGTGTGGGAACGCTGTACAGACAGTCCATTTTGATTTTCACCGGGAGAATATCCCCGATCATTTCCTCGACAAACTGCTTCCTCTTTGCCGTCTTTTCCAGATCCACTCCGAACACAGAGGGCCTGATTTTTCCCTCCTCGTAATCACTCTCCAGATCCTCCAGAGACGGGATAAAATGATGTCCAAGGCTCTGATGCCCATCCAGCTGTGCGTTTTCCACCTTCACTTCGATGTCAAACAGCCGGAACCAGGCATCATAGCTGAGCGGGAAGAAATCCGGTACCACCCGGTCATCGTCAAACAGCTCTCTGTTCAGGAAGTTCCGGTAAAGCTGCGCTTCCAGTTCCCGTGCTTCTTTCGTCACGCATTTTAATCTCTGCGGAATGATCTCCTGCTCAAACGTCCCCATCTCCAGCTGCACCATGGGACGTTCTCCCTTCAGGTCATTGTGCAGGTACCATTCCCTGATTCTTGTCTGGTTCAGCTCAGATTCGGCATATTCCAGCTGTTTTCTGGCCAGCTCCCTGAGCCTCTCCCTTTCCCACTTCTGTACTGTGTTGCTCATTGGCTTGTACCCCCTTTTCTTCTCTCTGTTTGACATGTATTTTCAAATCCCCGGCTTCTGTGTTACAATAAGGCAAATCGAACGCGGCATGCCTCCCGGCCAGACACCGTCCCACAGGAAAGGAGCTTCCCATGATTTTATCCGATCAGACCATCCACCAGATGCTTTCCGAACATTCCCTGGTCATTACTCCGCTCACCCCGGAGCAGATCCAGCCCGCCAGCGTGGATGTGCGCCTTGGAAACACCTTCAGCGTCGTTGAGGATTCCTCCTCGGGCATTCTTACGCTGGCCCATAAGATTTCCTATAAAACCATTACCACCGATACCTATCTTCTGCTTCCGGGCCAGTTCGTGCTCGCCACCACCATGGAGTATTTTGAACTTCCGGACGATCTCACCGCCTTTGTAGAAGGACGCAGCTCGCTGGGCAGGCTCGGCCTGTTCATCCAGAACGCCGGATGGGTGGATCCGGGCTTTCGCGGTGAGATCACTCTGGAGCTGTTTAACGCCAACCGCTGCGCCATCAAGCTGCAGGCGGGACGGCGGATCGGCCAGCTGGTATTCGCCCGGATGGACCGGGCCGCCCGGAATCCCTACCGCGGAAAATACCAGGGGCAGCGGGGTGCCACAGGCTCCCGCGTCTTTCTGGATGAAGAGCTGTAGCCGGATCAGCCGTACAGCCCTTTTCCAAAGTCATACGCTTCCTCCAGATGCCCCGTTTCCCCGATCCGGGGGCTGCCGTTGGTATCGCCGCAGCCGCCTGCCAGGAGCATTCCCTTATCATGAAAGCCGATGTAGTTGACCAGTGTGAAACGGTAATAGGACACCGCCTGTTCGAAGGTCCAGAAAAAATCATCCGCCCCCCTGACGAAACTTTCCACCAGCTGAGCGGTATTGCCCTTTGCGCGGCCGCCACCCTGAATCACAAGAATCTTTTTTCCGCTTTCCATTTCTTTCCCCTTCCCGCCGTCTCCGGCTGCTTCCAGATTCTGTACGAAAAACGCTTCCTCCCGTGCCGTCCGTTTCACTTTCCCTGAATCCACGCTTTCACTTTCCCCGGATCCGCATGGTCAGCCGATGCAGCGAGCGCACCGGACGGGGCGCCGCCGTCAGAAGCAGCAGATACAGCTTCTGCTGTCTGGTAAGCCAGGGATTCGTCACCGTTTCCCGCACATTTGCGCGGCAGTAACGGATCACCTCCCGGTAAAAAGAATTTTCACGGCTCATCTGCTCCACCGGGATGTGAAGCAGATAATCCAGACGCTGGAACAGGCCGAAGCGGGCCGCCTCTTTTTTGTATTCAGGGAAACGCTCTTCCGTCAGCTTCTGCGCGTAATCCGCATTTTTCACAATGTCCACAAACACCCTGGAAAATTCGCTCCGGTCCTTTTTGCGTGTGTTGCTTCCCATCCGGTAATAGACATGATAGAGTTGCTGAGGCAGGATGCGCACGCCATCGGCTTCGGTAAGAAGCTGCAGGAGCAGATAAAAATCCTCGTTCAGCTCGCCCTCCGGGAACCTCCTGTCCTGAAAAAGCGCCGCGTCAATCAGCTTGGTGCAAAAAGAGCAGTCCCCCTCGTGCAGAAGCAGGGTACGCAGGAATTCGCCGCTGTCTCTGAAAACCGCCTCCTTCGGCGGCACGCACACGTCCGGCCTGCGCTGTCCATCCTCTCCGATCTCATCCCGGGAAACCTGGACGATTTTGTATCCGCCTTCCTGTATCTCGTGCATCATAAGCTCATACATCTGAGGCTCAATGAAATCATCGCTGTCCACAAAGCCCAGATACGCACCGTTTGCCTGTTCAATCCCCAGATTTCTGGCGGAAGAGGAACCGCCGTTCGGCTTATGAAAGACCCGGATGCGGCCGTCCCGTCCGGCCAGCGCATCGCACAGCGCTCCCGTCCCGTCCGTAGAGCCGTCGTCCACAAGGATGATCTCCAGATTCTGCCAGGTCTGCGCGCAGACCGAACCCACACAGCGCTCCAGGCAGTCCAGAATATTATAAACCGGTATAATGATCGTAATCAGCGGTTGACTCATATTTCTTCCCTTTCTATTTCCAGGGCCGGATCACAGGGGCATGGGACAGCGGCCCCTGTTCCGGGAAGGTGATCTTCCCCTTCTGCCAGCCCTCATACAGCTTAAGGCATCTTTCGGCCGCCGTATCCGCATTCCATTCCGTCAGAATCGTATCACAGGCGCATTTTCCCATCCGCTCCCTGTCCTTTTCACTCTCCATCAGCCGGCGTACTGCTCCCAGAAAGTCCTCATATCGATCCCGGTGGTAGATCATTCCGTTTTCCCCGTGACGGATCAGATAAGGCACCGCTCCCGCTTCCTCGCTTGCCACCACGGCACATCTGCTGTTCATGGCCTCATTGACCACGGCCCCCCAGCCCTCCAGGTGGTTGCTGGTGAACAGGAAGATATGGCTTTCCTCCATCGCCAGACGCACTTCCCGGGGGGAGAGAAATCCTGTCATCTCCACCAGACCGGAAAGCTCCTCCTGCCGGATCTGCTCCTTCAGCTTCTCTTCCAGCTCCCCGCCGCCGATCAGCTTCAGCCGGAAGTCATAGCCCTCCCGCCTGAGATCCGCCGCGAGACGCAGGGCAAATTCCGGATGCTTCAGCTCCATCAGCCGTCCGGCCCACAGAAGCCGGACAGGGCCGCCCTTCGGCTTTTCCGCCTGCTGGTCCGGCTTTTTTGCCTCCGGGAAATAGCCAAAGCGCAGCATTTTCCCCGGATAGGCATGAATCAGGGTGAAGTCCGAGGCCACATAGGCCCCGGCACAGAGCAGATAAACCGGTTTGTTCCGATAACGAATGTGTTCCTTATATTTTGCCGCAAGCCCTTTGGGAGACACCGCCTTCCACTGTCCCTCCCGGTAGATCCGTTCGCTGATCCGAAGGGCAGGCCTTCCACTTTCCAGTCTGTCAAAGATCAGCTCCGGATTTTCCATCCACCCGGCCAGAAGCAGATCACAGTCATCAATCCGCTGCCGGCAGAGCGCCTCTTCCTCATACAGCAGCTTCACGTAGGGAAGCGCCTTCAGGCTTTCTCCCCAGCCCATCCGCACGCGCTCCTCTTCCATCGGCTCTGTCTGGATAAAGGTGAAGTCTTCCCCCAGCCTCCGGTAGAGTGCGTCGCAAAACGGAATCTGATGGTGATTGATATAATTGGATACAAAGGTTGTCTTCATGCCTTTTCCTCCGTTCCTGCCATATTACTGCCGCACCATGCCTGCGGGTCTCCCACTGCCAGAGACTTCGGGCCTTCGCCCAGAATTTCCCGGTAAATCTCCAGAAGTCTCCTGTAATTGGCGTCTCCATCGTGGTTCTGCCTGCCTCTGACCCTCGCCTGTTCGGACAGACTTTCCGCAAGCGCATCATCCCGGAAAATGCGCAGGATACAGGAAGCCAGTTCATGCACATTCCCTTTTTCAAAAAACAGGGCGCTTTTATCCCCCTTCGCCATATCCGGGATTCCGCCGGTCCGGGAGGCGACGCAGGGTACGCCGAGCAGCATGGCCTCTCCCAAAGAATTGGGAGAATTCTCCAGCGCGGAAGGACAGACGAACACATGGCTGTTCAGATAAGCCTCCTTCATCTGCCTGTCCGTCAGATTTCCAAGCACGGACACCCTTCCTTCCAGATCATGTACCTTCATAAGATCTCTTAAGTACTTCCCGTAACCGGAGATCTTCAGTTTTTCCTTCAGGGTCCCATATCCTGTTATGCTGATTCCCGCCACACTGATATGGGCCTGCGGAAATTCCTGCAGGATTTCCGGCATCGCCGCAAGCAGATAGTGAAAGCCCTTCAGCGGATAGTCTCCCTGACTTGCAAAGATCTCAAAGCTCCTGCATTTTTCCCTTCTCCAGCTTCCCTCATAGAAGCAGGCGCGCATGGTTTCATTCAGTTTATGGTACTTCAGCTTCGGATTGCAGGAAAGCGCCCCCTCCCGGTCAAACCGGGTACGCCCCGCCACATGGCCGCAGGAAGAAAGCACCTCCTTCTCCCGGATTCCCCGGATGCGGAATTTTTCCTGCTGCTGCCGAAGACTGTCTTTCCGCAGGAAATCCCGCAGCGTCACACTCCTGCGCACATAGTCCGGAAGATCTGCCATATAGCTTTCTGCACAGGCTCCCACAAGCCCCTGGATGGACACCAGCGTCCGTTCCGGCTTCTGAAAGGCGCGCACCATGGCAAGGGCATGAGGGAATTCCGTTCCGAAGATATGCACCAGGTCCGGTTTGAAATCTGCAAGAATTCCTGCAAATCGTCTTTCCAGGCCGCTGTCATACAGCTCCGGCCGCTTCAGATCCTCTCTGAACCCGTACAGGGCGGTCTTAAGTCCCTCTCCCTTTCCCTGATCCGTCATGGGGTACAGCCGCCTGACACAGGAAAGCTCCCCATCCGCACCCTCAAAGGGGAAGCAGAGTCCGATTTCCAGCGTATGCGACAACACATCCGCCGGCTCTGCTTCAGCACGGAGATATCGGTTCAGTGCGCCCGTAATCCACCCCTCCCGAACGCTGTAATCGATTCCCAGCGCCTCCGCCGCCGCAGGCGGGCAGATATTCAACAGCCACAAAATCCTCATCTTTACCTCCCATAAAACGCGGGTTTTCATCAACCGTAAAATTTCCGGGCGAACCCTATGCTACCTGGCACGTGGTTCATCCTTTCCTCCCCGGTAAATCGCTGCTTTCACCGCATTATAGCCCTTAGCCAGGGAAGGGTTTTCCGCGATTTTCGTCCGCACCGGGGCGAGCGTGGCCAGCATGACAGCCGCATAGCAGGCGCTTTTTCTGCGTCCCAGATAATAGCGCGTGATGACCCTGTGCTCCAGTTCAGAGCGTTTCCGGTTCTCCCTCGTTTCTGAAAATCCGCCTCCCTCGTAAGAAGAAACGATGACGGGCAGATGTACCGCCTCTGCTCCACGCTCATATATGCAATAGAGAAAATGCTCATAATCTCCCCGCACCCGGAAATCTGTATCATAGCCTCTCTCCCAGAACAGGGATGCGTCATAGAAGCATACCTGATGACAGGGCACATTCCGGTAACAGGCAAAATCATTCAGTTTCGGTGCGGAACAGACACGGCTCCGCTGCTTTTCATTATACTGATCTCCATAAAAAAGGAAGGGTCTCGCCCGAAGGCGCGTATCCCGCTCTTCCTCCGCCTTTTCAATCAACGCCGCAGTCCTGGAGAGCACTCTGGAATCATACAGACTGTCTCCACAGTTTAAAAACAGCACATAATCCCCGTTAATATGGACAAGCGCCTGGTTCATCCCGTCATAAATTCCCTTATCCGGACTCCTGAAAATATGCACCCGGCTGTCCGAAACGGACTGGCCCGGCCAGGCCACAGACAGGGAGCCATCCGCCTCCTCCTTCAGGGAACCGTCCGTGGAACCGCCGTCCTTGAGGATGACTTCAAAATTTCCATATTCCTGGCGCAGGACGCTCTGCAGCGTCTTCATCAGCTTTTGTCCGGGATTAAGGGACACAATCACAATGCTAAAAAATGTATGAGCCATTCAGCCACTCCCTTTCCGTAAATACCCAGGTATGGTACGGAAGCACCCGCACCCCGACCTGATGGGCGGTCAGCAGAAAAATGCCAAAATAAAGAGTAGAAAACAGAATCACCGCACCATACAGAACCACCCGCCTGCCCGGTTTTTTCTCCGTTTTTTTCATTCCGTACAGAATTCCCGGCACCAGCAGAAGATGGGGCGTGATGAGATAATATCCAAGCCGGGAAACCAGCGGAACGAAGGAAGCGCAGGTATACAGCGCAAGCCCGAGCAGGTTCAGCTTAAAATAGAACAGATTCGCTGTGCTTTCTCTGACCGCCTTCCAGCCGAACAGACCGAGAAGCAGAACGGCAGCGCAGCGCACAATGCCCATCAGGCTTCCTTCCAGTCCGGTCCCCTGCTCCAGATAGACCGTATTCTGATAGGAGGGATACAGCTTCAGCAGGATCTCCATCCAGAAATCCTGAAACAGCGGCAGGCTGATGGCAAAAACCGCTCCGATAGCCACCTGCCATTTCTTCCAGGGCAGAAGGGCGATCAGATACAGCGGGATCACCACCAGAACCGATTTGTGAAACAGGGCCGCTCCCAGAATCAGAAGCATAAATTTCCCATATTCCCGCTTCAGCACATACCGCAGGCTGTACAGGGTGATGGCAAGGACAAAATAATAGCGCACCGTGTTAAATGTCCGGAAATAGAGTCCCAGCAGCATGAACAGGGCGAAGGACAGTGGAAAATCCAGGCTCTGGTCATACATGGCCTTCAGAAACAGGAAGGTGGTTGCCGCCGCAAAAAAGTCGAATACCAGAAGATAATTTTCCCCGCCGGACAGGGTATAGAGGAAGCGGACCAGCAGATTAAAGCCGGGCTCCGTCACCACATAGCCTCCCACATAGATTTCATGAAAGGTATTCACGTAGTTGCCATAATCGTTTCCCACATCGATGCGCAGAGCTGCCAGTCCGGTCAGCACCGTAAACAAAAACAGAAGCGCCGATTTGTTCAGGAAACTCCGCCTGTTCAGAATGTATCGCCCCTCCCGGCATCCTTCGTCCAAAGCATATTCTGTTTTCACCAGACATGCGGCACCGATCGTCAGGATGCCGATGAATCCGTAAAATAGTATTCCCATCATTCCTTCATCCTGATTCCCTTTCGCATCAGGGAAAATGCCTGCCCCATGGAAAGTCCCGTCCCGAATTCTTCCCTTTTTCCGGGCGCATCGACTGCTGCTCCGGCCGGTATGGACTCCGGTTCTTCTCCCCTTTGCGGCCGTTCAAACATCTCCGTCCGGTTCTTCAGGAGGAACCGCACCGCCATGGGAAACGCCGCCCATCCATAGAGGAAGCGGTAGAGCACGCCTCTGTCGTAGAAAAACTTTTCATTGTATCCGTGAAACCAGGTGGACGGTCTGCCGTTTTCCCGGCCAATGGTCACCGGAGCCTTATAAACCTTCAGACCTTTTCGGATGCATTCCGCCAGAAACAGACTGTCCTCTCCGTTGCTGTACTTCGCTCCGCCGCCGAAAAGGAGAGAAAAGGTCACTCCGGCCTCATGCAGCTTCTTCGTCCGCGCCGCAAAACTGAAGGTGGGGTATCTGCCGCAATTGTACCAGCGCACCCGGCCATAACCGTCAATGTGGTAGGTCTGCCGCTCCCTGGGGACATCCACGTTGAACAGGATCATGTCCGCATCCGGATTCTTTTCAAACTCTGCGATGACCGCCTTCGCCGCACCCGGCCGGTAAATGATGTCCTCATCCGCGAACAGGCACAGTTCCCCGTCCGCCCGCATCAGACAGTTGTTCCGGGAAAGTCCCACGCCCCGCTCCGCAAAGCTGTAGCAGCGGATCCGGTACGCTTCATATGTGTATTCCCGGTATTCGTTCCGGTCACACTGATTCACCACAATCGCATCCGCCTGAAGATTCATCCGCTGTGCCAGGGTCTCCACCTCTTCGTTTACGGTGGAAACCAGAAACTGCAGTCTCATGCCCGGCCTCCCTTCTTTCCAGAATGCCTGTAATACCCATAATAGCTGCGCAGAAAGCCATCCTTTGCGCCGTAGATCACAGCACCCAGAACAGGCGCCTGAAGCTTCTCAAGCCGGCTTACAAGACGGCCGGCCATCCGGCCGCTCCCCCTCCCCCAGGGAAGCAGCAGCAGGACGCCGCTTTGCTTCATCCGCTCCACCGCCTCTTCATCAAAGGGCCAGGAGCATTCTTCCCATTCCTGGCTGCTTTTTACAGGCCTGACCTCCGGACCGCTTCCCGCAGAGGAGGATTCTTTTCTCCCCGCCGCCTGCGCCGCATCCACCACACAGATGCGCTCCTTCCCCTTCAGACGGACCGCCAGCGCGGTTTCCAGTTCCTTTTGTAAAAGAGCGTCTCTCTTTTCCGTCAGAACGCCCAAAACAGGAATTCCATACCGGTTCTCAAAATCCGCTTCCAGATAGATGGAATCATCCAGACAGTACCAGATCAGCCAGGCAAAAAATCCGGCGGCAGCCCCCAGAATCAGGCCGAGAAGCGCCGCGTTTCCTGCCTTCGTGCCGCGGGGCACCTCCTGCGCGTCCTCCAACAGCCAGCAGTCCATGCCGCTTAACCCTTCAATGGAATGGCCAAACCGGTCCAGCCCATACACGTAGGCTTCCGCAATGGTCTCCGAAAGTTCGGGGTCCTGCGTGGTAATCGTGAGGGGCATGATTTTCACATCGTTCATCGCGCCGACGGAAACCGACGCCTTCACCTGTTCCTTCGTGATCCCCTCAGGAAGCGCTTCCATCACATAATCCAACACTTCATCCGTCTTCATGATCTCGCCCCAGGTATAGGCGTTGTAATAATCCTGGATTTCTCCATATTTTTCGCTGTCAAAATAGATGCGGTACTGGGAAAACACCTGATACTCCGGCGGCCCGGCAAGCGCCACCGTGATGAGCAGATACAGCCCGGCCGAAACGGCTGCTCCGAGAATTCCCGCAGCGCCGAAAAACCAGGACCGTCTGAAAGAACAGAGGGCAAAGCGTTTTCCATCCATGCCCTCCCGCCAGAATTTTTCGTCCTTCATCACTTATTGTCCTCTTGTGCGTCCTGCTTCATCGCAGTGATCTGCTTTTCATCCACACCCTCCGTGCTTTCCGGACGGAACAGAATCTTCAGTGTCAGGAGCATCAGCTTGATGTCCAGCCATACAGAATAGCTCTCAATGTAGGTCAGATCCAGCTTCAGCTTATCATAGGGCGTGGTGTTGTATTTTCCATATACCTGGGCATAGCCCGCCAGCCCCGCCTTCACCTTTGTGCGGAAAGCAAATTCCGGCATTTCTTCCAGATACTGTGCGATGATTTCCGGCCGCTCCGGTCTTGGCCCGATGAAGCTCATCTCGCCCTTCAGAATATTGATGAGCTGAGGAAGCTCATCAATACGCACCGCCCGGATGAACCGGCCAATGGGGGTAATACGGGAATCATGTCTGGCCGCAAGCCTTGCGACCCCGTCCTTTTCCGCATCCACCCGCATGCTGCGGAATTTGAGAATGGCAAACTCCTTTCCGCCTCTGGTACAGCGGATCTGCTTATACAGCACCGGGCCGCCGTCATACAGTTTGATAACGATGGCGGTAACAAGCATAAAGGGCGATGCGATAACCAGAAGAATCAGCGCGCAGACAATGTCGATACAGCGCTTGATGATCCGCTGCTCCACCGTCAGCGCGTTTTCCCGCGTGAGCAGAATCGGCGTGTCGAACAGATGAAGCTGCTCCGATCCCTTAATGATTACGTCCGGAATCTTGGGCATCAGGTAAATGCGGATGGAACGGCTGTAGCAATACTTCAGAAGCTTGTTGCGCACCGCTGTAGGAATATCCCACAGCACCACGCCGCCATAGCCCTTCTCCATTTCATCAAAAAGCGCTTCCGCTCCTTCTTCCAGCCCCATACACTTTACAATGGTATACTTATCCTTCCTGCTGGCGAATTTATGCAGGATATCGTCGATGGAACGATCCCCGTGAATCAGGAGGAGCTTTCTGGGCGGAAAAATCCTGCGGTACACCTGATTCGCGAAGAAAATCCAGACGGCGGACCAGATCAGCTGCATTCCAAATACCTCAACAAGAGGGGCCGCCGGAATCAGATTTCCATGGATCAGAGCCAGCTGAAAATAGGTGATCACGTTCACGCACAGCAAAGAAAACAGCTGGGACATGAAAACCTCCATCGGCTTCATGAAACCGATTCTCAGCCCTCCGTACAGATTGGAAAACAGCAGGAAAATCACCGTATAAATGCCAAGAATCAGTATATGCCCCCTGCGGTACAGCTTAATATCCTCCCAACGCAGGAAAAAAGGATGATAAAAATCAAACCATACCCAGGCATACAGCCCGATGATGACCGCAATTCCAAATAATGATATCAGTAAAATGACCAGACGCTTTCGTGTCTCTTTGTCGCTCATACTTCCTCTATCCCTTCTGCAGCGCCGCAAAGCCGTACGGCATTTCTCTTAGTTTACCACACAACCCGGCGGCGGACAAGTGCCGCTACAACCGCCTTGCCGTCGCCCGCAGGGCCCAGAAACAGAGATAATACGCGCTCGCAGCGACGGAAAGTTTCTCCCTGTTCCGGTACAGATTCCAGATGCGCCGGATGGCCTCCAGCTTGTTGGAGGAAAGGGAATTCTTCGGCCGCCGGTAAACGGCCAGGTTTTCATTCAGACCATGAGCCGTATATCCCGCACGCAGAATCTGCCACCAGGTCGCCGTATCCTCACTCTTCACGTCCGGCATGAGAATCAGATTCCTGTCAATCCGTTCCAGATCGAACATCACCGTGGTGGTGAAGATGACGGTTCTGGACAACGCTGCCCGATAGGAAAGCGTCCGTGGTACGCGGACAATTTTCCCGTTTCCGATTCCGTTTTCATCTCCGAATTCATATGCGGTAAAAGCAAAAGCAGCCTGCCTTTCCTTCAGAAAAGCAAGCTCTTTTTCCAGCTTCGTTTTCTTCCACAGATCATCCGAATCCAAAAAGGCCAGATACCTTCCCTGCGCCAGCCGGATTCCTTCATTGCGTGTGCGCGCCGCACCGATATTTTCCGCAAGGCGCACCGGACGGATACGTCCATCCTTCTCCGCCATTTCCTGAAGCATGGAAAAGCTTCCGTCCGAGGAGCAGTCGTCCACGGCGATCAGCTCCCAGTCCTCATGGGTCTGCTCCTGTACGGAAGCGACGGTCTGCTTAAGCCATGCCGCCGCGTTGAAAACAGGCATCACGATACTGATCCGTTCACTCATAGTATTCTCAGATTTCTTCCTTTACCAGATAAATGGGTCTTCTTTTCACTTCCATGTAGGTTTTGGACAGATACTGTCCCACAATGCCGAGACATAACAGCTGTACACCGCTCACCATGCACATGATGCAGACCATCGAGGGCCAGCCGCCCACCGGATCTCCGAATAGCAGCGTCTTGACAACGATGATGAAGATGAGCAGAAAGGCCACGATGCAGAATACCACGCCCATGATGGAAGCCAGCGCGAGAGGCACCGTGGAGAAGGCGGTAATTCCATCTATGGCATACAGAAACAGCTTCCAGAAAGACCACTTGGTCTCGCCGTGAGCCCGCTCAATATTTTCATACTCCATCCACTTGGTCTTAAAACCGACCCAGCCAAAGATTCCCTTGGTAAAGCGGTTGTATTCCGTCATGCGCAGGATGGCGTCCACCACCTGTCTGGTCATGAGACGGTAATCCCTGGCCCCGTCCACGATCTCCGTTTTGGAAATCCGGTTCACCAGACGATAGAACAGCCGGGCGAAAAAGGAACGGATGGGGGGTTCTCCCTTTCTGGAAACCCTTCTGGTGGCAACGGAATCATAGCCCTCATGGATATGAGTGAACATCTCCGGAAGCAGGGCGGGCGGATCCTGCAGGTCTGCGTCCATCATCACCACATAGTCGCCCTTCGATTTTTCCAGGCCGGCATAGATGGCCGCCTCCTTTCCGAAATTCCGGGAAAAGGAGACAAGCCGCACGTTTTCATCCCGTTCGCGCAGCTTCTTCACCTCGGCGACGGTTCCGTCCTTCGATCCGTCGTCAATATACAGGATCTCCACCTGCATACCTTCCTTCTCAAAAAAAGGTCTGTTCTTCATCAGCTCCTCATAAAAACAGGCGACATTTTCCTCCTCGTTATAGCAGGGGACAATGACACTCAGCAGACTCATTTGTGTTCCTCCTGATTTCGCGGCCGGACGGCCGCATTTTAATCCCATATGAAGAATTGCGTAAGCAATTCTTCCAGGAAACCGGCAAAGCCGGTTTCCTTGCCTCTTTCCAGCGGCCGAACGGCCGCATTTAATTCCAACGAAGAATTGCGTAAGCAATTCTTCCAGGAAATCGGCTCCGCCGATTTCCGCCTCCCTGGTTTTCAGGAAACGGACAGGTCCAGCCTGACCCGGTCCGCAATCCTTGCAATATACTCACTGTTGGTCGGGCGGGGCGCCCCCGATGCGCTGCTGTAGCCGAACAGCTCCTCAAATACGGCCGGGTTTCCTCTTTCCCAGGAAACCTCAATCGCGTTGCGGATCGCCCGCTCCACCCTCTGGATATTGGTATGAGATCGCTTCGCAATTCCCGGATACAGAAGCTTGGTCACACTCCCCACCAGCTCCATGTCGCGGGCTGCAAGCACGATGGCCTCACGCAGATAATAGTAGCCCCTCAGATGAGCCGGAACGCCCAGTTCCAGCATCATGTCGGACACGTAGCGCTCAATCTGTGTCTCCGTAACCTCTATGGTAATCATATTCTGCTTCCTCCTGCGTCTTCCTTTTTTCGGAAATCATTTCCAGAACTAATATTAACATGTCCGCAGTCAAAAACAGAACCGGAATCCATCGAGACTTTTCGACTTAAAGGTACTCTCTTTCGCCCTTTTCCGCCAGTGTCTCCACGATCTCCTTTACCCGCTGGGCCTGGGATGCGGGGCATACCAGCACCGATTCTCCGGCCTGCACGATGATCAGATCTTTCACGCCCACTGCCGCAACCAGCCTGTCTACAGAATACGCGGTACAGCCCTGACTGTCAAGCAGCAACGTCTTTCCCACAGTGATGTTACCATTTTCATCCCGATCCCTTAAAGCGTCGAAGGCATCCCACCCGCCCACGTCGCTCCAGCCGAAATCGCCGGGCACCATCAGCACGTGATCCGCTCTTTCCATGATACCATAATCCACGGATATTTTGGGGATTTTCGGATAAATTTCCCACAGAAGCGCTTCTTCGTTTTCCGCACCGAAGCCTTCTGAAAGCTGTACCAGATAAGAGTAAATATCCGGAAGCAGCTTCTCAAACCAGGAAAGAATGGTGGACGCCTTCCAGATGAACATGCCGCTGTTCCAGGCATAGCCCTCCGCCACGTAGCGCTCCGCCGTCTCCTCATCCGGCTTTTCCACGAATTCCTCCACCCTGTGCCAGGGCTTTCCCTCCACCGCCGCATTTTTGATGTAGCCATACCCGGTTGACGGAAATGTGGGCCGGATGCCGATGGTCACCAGAGCATCCGTTTCCTCTGCGGCAGCCACGGCGCTTTTCAGCGTCTGCCGGAAGCCTTCCTCATCCCGAATATAGGGATCGGAGGGAACCACACACATGATGCCGTCTCCATATTTTTTCAGAATGGTCATCGCGGCATAGCCGATGCAGGCGGCCGTATTCCGCGCCGCAGGCTCCCTCAGAATGTGATCCTCCGGCACTCTTCCTGCGGTCTGGGAAAGCATTTCCTGCGCCTGAGAGGCGTTGGTGACGATGAAGGTCTCCTGTGCCACACCGGAGAGCCGGTCGATGGCCTCGTTGACCAGCGTTTCCTTTCCGGAAAGGTTCAGAAACTGTTTAGGCTTTCTGCTCGTGGAAAGCGGCCAGAGCCTGGTGCCTCCGCCGCCCGCCATCACAACTCCATAAACTTTCATAGTAATCTCCTTTCATTCCCTGTCCGTCGCCGCCCGAAAGCCGGAGCTTATATCTCCGGACCTGCGCAGTTCAATGTCCTGCACTCTGGGCGAGGACGGAAATTTATCATAACCAATTCTTCCTCCGTCCGAAGGAACGTAGACCGTAACGCCGTCCACCTCATAGGTGAACGCGTCAAACGTTCCATACTCCTGCTGGCGGATATAATAGGGCTGGGCCGCCGATTCCCGAACAGCCCCCGCCAGATCCGCAGCCTTATACAGCAGAAGCACACTGAGGCAAAGCAGAAATGCACCTTCGGCGGTTCCCCGGAATGCGCCTTCAGCCATCTTTTCTTTCCGCTCTCTTCCTGTCAGGAAGCAGAACCAGAAGCCGGCGATCCCCATGGGAAGGGCGATCACATAGGCATAACCATACCGGATAAGAGGGGCGGAAAACTGCCAGAACAGATACCCGGCAATCAGCACCGTCCCATACAGAAGCCAGTCCCCGGCAGGAATGAGCACTCTCTTCACCGCAGCGCCGCCCTTTCGTAAGAGAGCAGCCGCCGTCATAACCAGGGAGGCCGCACCGGCTGCCGTGCAGAGAGCACAGGCTGCAACCCACAGCTTCTCCATTCCCCGAAGCCGTCCGAACCAGTTTTTCACCCAGCCGGTAAAAGGCGTATCATACAGGGTCACATCATACAGGCCTCTGGCAAAAACCTGAATTTCCTTCGCGTCGGAATCCGCGTAGCCCTTCTCCATCTTCCAGTCCACCGAAAACAGATCCAGAAAAGTGAATGGATAAATCAGCCAGCCGGAAATCAACACGCCCCGGATCAGCCAGGGCAGGCAGATCAGAACGCCAAGCCCGATATACAGACCGATCTGCTTCCACCGCCTCTCCCGGATCAGCATAACGGCAGGCTTCAGCGCCAGCAGCAGAATCACCGCCGCGGAAACCTTCACGGTCACCGTGAATACCAGGAGCAGGGAAAGCAGAGCGTAGGGGGCCGCATTTTTTTCTCCCGCCTCCAGATCATCCAGCCATGCGATCAGCACATAAAAGACCAGCAGCATGGCAAAATAATCCGATGCCGGAGAAACGATCTCACCGAACAGAACCGTCAGGTAATAGACCGCTCCCAGCCGCAGAAAGTCCGAAATCCGCACACGCCGTCCCTTTCCCAGCGTCAGGAGCCCGGAAGCGCACTGGAGCGCCACAACGAGAGCAAAGAAGCCCTGAACCGCATGCATGGGTTCTCCAAACAGCCATTTCATGGAAAACAGCGCGCAGAGCGCGAAGGCCGCGCTGTTATAGGCAAACCGGCTGTGCAGATTTCCAAGGCCGGGCACCACACCGTATTCCTCGATCCAGCGGATCGCCTGCGCGTGGTACAGCCCGGTGTCCACATGCATGAAGCCGCGGGAGGTGCCGTATGCAAGGAGCAGACTCAGAAAAAGCAGGATTAATAGCTTCACCCGGCTGATTCCTTCCCTCTGAAGCCGCCAGAATTCCACAAGTCTTTTTCTCAGAAGCAGTGCAGCCGCCAGACAGAACAGGATGAGCAGCAGATTCGCCTCGATTTCCACTCCGCCGAACAGGCTGAAAATCTGGGCATACACCGTGAGCGCCGCCAGGCCTGCCATCCACGCGCCCGTCACGCTGCGCAGGCGGTATCCCAGCCTTTCAAAGGGCAGCAGGCACACAAAGCCTGTGATAAAAGCCGTTATTGACACATAACACCAGTTCAGCAGCACAAACAGCATCCCGGATTCTCACCTTTCTTTTCTAAAAATTCTGCGGTATAATACTTCAAACAATCGCATTCAGGAAAGGACGCACGCATGACGGAAAAATTAAATTCCCGTAAAATTCAGACCGGTCTGGAGGCCTGGTTCGCCTCTTTCGCCCTCACAAATATCTGCTCTCTGAAAACGACGAGCATTTTCACCCTCCTTTTCTTCCTGCTCTGCTTCCAGGTATTTCTTCTGGGCGCCCAAAACGAGCGGGAAAGCCTTCTGGCGAAGGACGGGCGGAGGCTGGTGCTCTCCCTGCCCGCCAAAAAGCGGCGGACGGCTTCCTGTCTGCTCGGCCTTTTCTTTACGTTCCTCTGCCTCGCCAGCGAGTCAGATGTACTCGTCGGAAGCCTGACCAGCCCGCTTTTTCAGATTGCCAGCCTTCTGATGAGCGCTCTTGGCCTGTTTTTTCTGTTTTTCCGCGGCCTGCGCCTTCTTTTCTTTTATCTGGGAAAAAGGACGCTGCGCATCGAGAGCCTGAAAAATCCCCGGACACAGGATCAGAAGCTTCCTCTTCAGATGAAGATACTGCTTCCGGTTATTCTCCTGTGCTGCTGGCTTCCCTGGTTTCTCTATAATTTTCCGGGCGTCATGACTCCGGACAGCATCAGCCAGTACAGCCAGGCCATGGGGCTTACCGGCTACAGCGACCATCATCCCTTCGCCCACACCCTGCTCATCAAACTTCTTCTTTCGATGGGCATGGCGCTTTTTGACAACGTTTACGCGGCAATCGCCTGCTACACCGTATTTCAGATGGTTCTGATGGCTCTGCTTCTGTGTTACTGCATCTGCATCCTGTACCGTTACGGAGCGGGCAGGAAGCTGTGCCTTCTTTTTCTCATTTTTTATGCCTGCGTTCCCTATAACGGAAGCTTTGCCGTGACGATGTGGAAGGACGTGCTGTTTTCCGGCTTCCTGCTTCTGTTCGCCCTCTGCCTGTACCGCCTGCTCCATCTGTACGCCGCCGGAGGAAGGCTGAAAAAACAGCCGGGGCTTCTTGCTCTGCTCCTGCTTTCCGGCTTTCTGGTCTGCCTGTTCCGTTCCAACGGGCTGTATGTGTTTCTGCTCACCGCACCGTTCCTGAGCATCGTTCTCCGGCGGGAATGGAAACTCCTTCTGCCCGGCATCCTCGCTGTTCTCGTCCTTGCCCTGTTCATCAAAGGGCCGGTTTACGATGCCCTTGGAGTGGCAGAACCCGCTTTTTCCGAATCCCTTTCCATTCCCGCCCAGCAGATCGCCCGGGTGGTCTATGAAGGCCGCGCGCTCACACAGGAACAGATCGACCTGCTGAATCGAACGGTGGACTATGATTCCATTGCGGACTATTACCAGCCGGAGCTTTCTGATCCCGTCAAGGCGCTCATCCAGTACGGAAATCCGGAATATCTGGAAACCCACAAGGGAGCGTATCTGAAGCTCTGGATTCAGCTCGGCCTGCGCTATCCGCTGGATTACTGGAATGCCTTCGTGGACCAGACGCGGGGGTACTGGTACCCGGGCGAACCCGGTCTCACCGTCAACGAGAGCATCTCTCCCAACGATGTGGGACTTACCGGGCAGTCGGTTTTAAGCGGTACACCGGCATGGAAGGTGGTGGAGATTCTGAACAAGCTCTATACCATCCTTCCGCTCTACGGACTGCTCTACAGCATCGGCGCCTTCACCTGGGCCGCCGTCTTCTGGTGTGTAAACTGCGCGCTGAACGGCCGCAAACGGAACTTCCTTCTGTTTGTCCCGTTCTTTGCCCTGATCCTGACCCTCTGTCTCGCAACGCCGGTGGCGGCAGATCTGCGATACGCTTATCCGCTGATCCTTTCCATGCCGCTTCTGCTTTGCGCCGGTCTCGAGATACCGGAAAAGGCCGCAGGAAAACCCTGAGCCTTTTCCACCGCTCCTTCTCTGTCAGCCCAGCTCCTCTTTCATATATTCCGCGATCGCGTCATGCCAGTCTGCAAACATGAAATCCGTGGTCAGCTTGAACATCCGGTTTTCCAGAATGCTGTAGGCCGGACGCGGGGCGGCAGCTCCGTATTCCTCCGTCGTCACATCCACAATCTGTGTCGTCTTTCCGGCCAGGCGAAGCACCTCTCTTGCGAAATCCGCCCAGCAGCAGCTTCCTTCGCAGGTGGCATGGAACAGCCCGTAGTTCTCCGTAAACAGCACCGCGTCGATGGCCTTCGCCAGTTCGGAAGCGCTGGTGGGGGAACCCACCTGATCGTTCACCACCGTGATTTTATCATGGGTCTCGGAAAGCCGGAGCATGGTTCTGGCAAAATTCTTTCCGTCCCCATACAGCCATGCGGTCCGCAGGATAAAGTAACGGTCCGCGAAATCCTTCACAAAATTTTCTCCCGCCAGCTTGGTGCTTCCATAGGCGCTCTGCGGATCCACCGCATCCGTTTCCACATACGGAAGCTCCCGGTTCTTCCCATCAAACACATAATCCGTGGAAATATGCACCAGCTTCGCTCCCGTCTCACGG
>NBJMC04202__coassemble_1295_pt1 | contig 43381 bp, 37 predicted proteins | sample NBJMC04202__metabat2_high_PE_053 | metagenome-assembled genome bin NBJMC04202
CTACCTGCCTGCCGCCTATGACAAGGGCGCAAACGATCCGTACGCCCGCGAGAAGATGGCCGACGCCTCCTGCATGGCCGGTATGGCCTTTGCCAACGCCTTCCTGGGCGTCTGCCACTCGATGGCGCACAAGCTGGGCGCCTACCACCACCTGCCGCACGGCGTCGCCAATGCCCTGCTGATCTGTCATGTCATGCGCTTTAACGCCGCTGAGGTTCCGGCCAAGATGGGCACCTTCTCCCAGTACCAGTACCCGCACACCCTGGAGCGCTACGCCGAGTGCGCGCACTTCTGCGGCGTCTGCGGCAAGGACGATGCAGAGACGCTGGAGCTCTTTATCCAGAAGATCGAGCAGCTCAAAGAGGCGGTCGGCATCAAAAAGACCATCAAGGATTACGGCGTAGACGAAAAGTACTTCCTGGAGACGCTCGACCAGATGGTGGAGGACGCCTTCGACGACCAGTGCACCGGCTGCAACCCGCGCTACCCGCTGCTCAGCGAGATCAAGGAAATGTACCTGAAAGCCTACTATGGGGAATAAGACAGGAGGAACAATCATGCAGGAGAAAAAGACGCTGATCTTTACAAGACCGCATAAAAAAATCTACGCCACCGAAGATAAAATTATCAAGGTGTTCGACAACAACTATAAAAAGTCCGATGTCCTCAACGAAGCCCGCAACGAGGCTCTGGTGGAGGAAAATACCGATCTGAATGTCCCGTCCCTCTCCGCGGTTTCAAAGACCGAGGAGGGCTGGGCCCTAACCCGCGAGAAGGTGGAGGGAACCACCCTCGCCGAGCTGATGACCAAAAATCCGAACAAGCTCGAGGAGTATATGGAGACCTTTGTCGACCTGCAGCTGACAGTTCACCAGCAGCGAGTACCGACCATCAAGACGCTGCGCCACAAGCTGATGGACCAGATCAACTCGGTCAAGGAGCTCGACGCCACCGCCCGCTATGAGCTGGCCACCCGCCTGCAGGGCATGCCTAAGCACAACAAGCTCTGCCACGGGGATTTCAATCCCAGCAACGTCATCGTGGACAAAGAGGGCAAGCTGTGGATCATCGACTGGGCACACGCTGCACAGGGCAATGCCTCGGCTGACGCCGCGATGACCTATCTGCTCTTTTCGCTGGAGGATAAGAGCAAGGCGGAGCTTTATATCAATCTGTTCTGCAAAAAGGCCGACATCGCCCGCCAGTATGTCAACCGCTGGCTGCCAATCGTCGCTGCCGCGCAGCTGACCAGGCACAAGCCAGAGGAGCGCGACCTGCTGCTCAGCTGGACGGATGTCATTGAGTATCAATAAACAGTGATTTAAAATAAACAAGCAGACAGGCCTGCCGTTATAAAACGGAAGGCCTGTCTGTTTGTTGTTAAGGAGCGATTTGTTGAAATCAAAATTATCTTTGCTGTGCGCGCAGCTTTTCAAGTGTTTCCTGCACGACTTTTCTGGAGGTTTCCTCCGGAAGGGTGAAAGTTTCATCCTCCTGAATGTACTCGATAAAATCAAAGAGAGCCGAGGAGAGCGCAAGGTTTTTAACGTCAAAAGCCAGAAATCCCTTCTTGGGATGATTGAAGATGACGGTAACCTTCTGTGGGGAAAGCGCCCCCAGGCAAAGGTGGGGCGGGATGTCAAAACAGGATGGCTGAACCAGGTGCATATGATAGGTTCCCTCATCGCACAGTTGAAGCACAATATCCATCAGCAGGTCGATTTCCTTTTGGGCGAAAGGTGTGTAATATTCGCCCGGAACCTCGGTGAGCAGACCATGTTCGTAAAGGTCTTTTAGCCCGTTTAGGGAAAAGCAGGAGTGGGTGACCATCGCAAGGTCGCGGCAGTTGGCCATGTGGTGGTTCAGATCCTGCATCATCTGCGGGGAAAGTACCGAGGGAAGCAGGTGCCCCTGCAGCAGCTCCGGCGTCAAAAACGAAAGGACGCAAGGGTGATCCATAATGCAGTAAGAGGCTTTGATTGGGTTGCCCATCAGCATCACCCGCAGATACTCCTCAAAGGAAGTGGTTTGCTGAAAGATGGGCCAGGAAGATTTTTTCTGGCTGTCAAAATATTTCTGACAGAGCTGGAGCATTTGGGGGTGGTTCGAAATGACCGCTTCACTGTAGTCGGAGGAGATGCGCATCAGGTAGCGGCTGGTGAGAATGATATTGGGCAGAAAGGCGGAGGAGCCAAACAGCGACGACGCGTGGTCATAGTAGCCATAGGGAACATAGCCGCGGCAGTTGAGCATCAGTGGTATGATTTGGCGGATGTATTCCAGATTATCAATCTCGGTTTTGGGATCGCTGTCCAGACAGAGGTAGTGCTCAATGGGAATGTTGTCAAAGCTGATGACGCTCAGACAGTTAAACAAAAAGGAAAATTGAGGCTGTACCATGATGCGGACAAATCCTTTGGGGTCCGAGGATTCCTGCAGCAGAACAAAGTGGAGGGCGCGATTGACAGCCGCAGCAGAATGAAAAATCTGACTGCTGCAGCTGGGAGAAAGCGAAAATTCCAGCGCCGGAGTTTCGATCTGCAGGGGATTTTCGTCGATGCGAAAACTTTTGAGCAGTTTCAGAACGCTGTTGCGCCTCAGCCAGTTTTCTTCTCCCATTTCCAGAATGCGGTAGGCGTTCATCAGCTGCTGGGTTTCGGTGTAGGTCAGCGCCAACGCCTGGGAGAGATTCATCACCTGTTCCTGGTCGGCGGGTTTGCGTTTGCCGGTCAGCATTTTTTGCAGCCAGCTGCGTTCGATGCCGCACAAATTTGCCAGCTGATAAATTTTGATGCTTTTGGAATCGACAAATCGGGCAAGCATTTCGGAAAAAAGGGACATGATGAAACCTCCTGAAACGAATCTATAAGAACATTATACCCTACCTGCTCCTGAAATCAAGAGAAAAAAGACGACACCAAGCAAATAAAAAGTGTCACAAAATTTGTCACACATAAGGGTAAGGGTTATTTGTCGAATAATAGACAGAAAAATTGCCGCTGGGAAGGATAGAAAGCCGCTGTTCGCGCATAGAATAGGGATGACGAAAAAAACGGACAGGGGAGGGAAACCAAGTGAAGGGCTTACCGGAAGAACGGGCTGTGCGGCTGGCGCAGTACATCATCGAGAAGGACGCCACCGTCCGCCAGGCGGCAAAGGGCTTTGCCATTTCCAAGAGCACGGTACATAAAGATGTGACCCAGCGGCTCAAACAGATCAGTCCCAAGCTGTATGAACAGGTCAAAAAGGTGCTGGAGAAAAACAAACAGGAGCGGCACATCCGCGGCGGGCTTGCGACCAAGGAAAAGTATGAGCACATCCGGCAGGAAAAAAATCTTTCCAGGCAGGAATTGTCCCGGAATGATTTGGCAGATTAAAGCGTAAAAACTTCTAAAAAGAAAAATACCAAGCGGTTGAAAATAGTTTAAATATACAAAAAATGCAGGAATTTGTGATTCCCTGGAAAAGAAACAGCAGGTATTTGCAACGGCAAGAGGCTATGGCGAATTCAAGGGTGGCTGGGAGTTTCCGGGCGGGAAGCTGGAACCGGGGGAAACGCCGCAGCAGGCGCTCGCGCGTGAGATCAAAGAGGAATTGGGAGCTGAGATCAGGGTGGGAAACTGGATTCATACCATTGAATATGACTACCCTGCTTTTCATCTGTCAATGGACTGTTTCTGGTGTGAGGTTTCAAAAGGAAATCTCGTCCTGCTGGAAGCGGAGGATGCCCGCTGGCTTACCCGGAAACAGCTACATGATGTTCTGTGGTTACCTGCAGATGCGGCATTAATTCCGGAAATAGAAAAACAGATGAACTGATTTTTTCAGCGCAAAGCGCTTTATAATGGGGATAAGGGGAGAAAAATGGGCGAAAACATTCTGATTGCAGATGATGAAAAAGAAATAGCCGACCTGCTGGAGGTCTATCTGACAAATGACGGTTACACTGTCTGCAAGGTCTATAATGGAGCCGATGCGCTGAAATGCGTGGAGAAAACTCATATTGATCTGGCGATTTTGGATATCATGCTGCCGGACATGGACGGTTTCCGTCTCTGTCAGAGGATCAGGGAAAAGCACTATTTTCCCATTATCATGCTTACCGCCAGAGTTGAGGACAACGATAAGATAATGGGACTGACCGTCGGCGCGGACGATTATATAACCAAGCCGTTCAACCCGCTGGAGGTGGCTGCGCGGGTAAAGACTCAGCTGAGGCGCTGCTTCAAATACAATGCGGCTTCTGGCCAGACGGCGGAAAAGGCTGAGCATGATATCCGCGGGCTGGTAATCAATAAAAGCAGCCACAAGTGCTTTCTGTACGGAAGGGAGCTGTCGCTGACTCCCATTGAGTTTTCCATCCTCTGGTATCTGTGTGAGCATCAAGGTAGGGTTGTTCCATCGGAAGAGCTGTTTGAAGCTGTCTGGAAAGAAAAATATCTGAACAATAACAGCACGGTGATGGCCCATATCGGGCGCCTTCGGGAGAAGCTGAAGGAACCGGCGAGAAAGCCCAAATTTATTAAGACAATCTGGGGTGTGGGATATGAGATTGAATAAGGGGAGGAAAAACAACCTGCTGACAGCCCTTTTTAGAGGCTACCTGTTGCAGTGCGGCATCTGTTCTGGAATCATCGTGGTCATTTTCGGACTGCTGGGAATCGTGCTGCAGCAGGTACTATCACGATACATTCCGCAGTATTATCTGGTTTACCGTTCCCTGTATCTGGGGATAGCGGCGGTGATCGTTTGGGCTGTCTGTATCGTCATCCTTACTTGGCGGCTTTTGAAAAAGGTGGTTGCCTATGTGGATGAACTGCAGGAAGCCGCCGGAAAACTATTTGATGAAAAGGTGGATTACATCGAGCTGTCGCCGGAGCTGGGGGAGATCGCGGTAAAAATAAACCGTCTGAAGCAGGAGGCGGAAAATAATGCGAGGCTTGCCAAAGAAAATGAACAGCGTAAAAATGACCTGATTATGTATCTGGCGCATGATTTGAAAACGCCGCTTTCCTCCGTGACGGGATATCTGACACTGCTGTGCGATGAGCCGAAGATTCCAGAGGAGCTTCGGAAGAAATATCTTTCCATCGCGCTTGATAAAGCGGAACGGCTGGAGGAGCTGATCAACGAATTCTTTGAAATTACCAGATTCAATTTATCCAATATCACACTGCAGTACAGGGAAATCAACCTGACGCGCCTGCTGGAGCAGCTGGTCTATGAATTTCATCCTATGCTGGGAGAAAAGAATCTGCAGTGTGAGCTTCATGCCCCGGAAAATATTGGAATCCGTTGCGACGGGGACAAAATGCAACGGGTTTTTGACAATCTCCTGCGAAATGCCGTTATCTACAGCACAGCTGATACAACAATATCCATTGTGGCAGAACAACGGGAAGACAATGTGGGGATTACGTTCGTAAATTACGGAAGTACCATCCCGGAAGAAAAGCTGTCCCGGATTTTTGAGCAGTTTTACCGCCTGGATGCGGCGAGAAGCTCAGGCGGCGGCGCAGGGATAGGGCTTGCCATCGCAAAGCAGCTTGTGGAGCTGCATAAAGGCACAATCCGTGCGGAGAGCGGAGACGGGAAAGTTAAATTTACGGTTACGCTCCCTCTTTCGTAGGAAAATCGTAAGAAATTCCGCAGAAAAAACGAGGAATATCCTGAGAAGAAGCGGAGAAACAGAGACTTCTGTTCTGATACAATAAGAGGGTCAGAACAGAAGCCTTTTTTATACCAATCACAGGAGGATTTACAGATGAAAAGATCAACCTCAAAACAGACGGCACCAAACCGGCGTTACCCCCATATCATTTTTGGGCTGTGCGTATTTATGATGATCGCGGGGTGCTCCGGCTCCGATTCAGAAGCCAGGAGCTTCACAGACTTTGAACACATAGAGGCAGAATATCTGGAAACCATTGACAGCCTGGACTGGCCGGAGGGCGTCGTTCTGCCGGAACGGCTGGAAGGAGAGGATACTGGGGCGTCCTTTCAGACCGGTTATGGAAATACGCTGGCCTCCAATCTGTGGGAATCCTGCTGGATTAAAGAATGGCTGGACACTTACGAGACCGATCCCGAACGAGCAGAGCAAGCGCTGGAAGAGCTGGAAAAGGCGTTTGACATGCCCTATATGGGAGAAGACCGTTGTGACGACGCAACCCGCAATTATCTTCGGGAAAATATCGAAAAGGCAAAAGCAGGCGATCCCTCTGGTTTTGAGGAAAGCGTGAAAGCCAATTAATTTTTCCGCACCGCGTTGCTGACAGCCAGAACGGCGCCGAACAGAACTGCCGCGCAGGGCCAGATGATCCAGGTGCGCTGCCAGTCCATGGTGTGAAAACTCCAGCCAAGGTAAATTGCCGTGACCACACACCAGTATACGGTGTTGACAGTTTCGTTCCTCTTTTCGGCGGCCTTTTTCTCACGGGTATAATCCCCTTCCTCCAGAAGCTTCTGAAAGGAACCGAACACCACGCAGGTCCGCACCAGGAAAAATACGCCCACAGCTACGAGCAGCAGGCAGAGAAGAAAGCCGTAAACGCCTGTCATTCCGCCCAGATCCAGAACACCGAAGGCAAACAGGGGAATGGCGCTGAGGATGCAGAGAATGATGCCGATGATCAGGAAAAGGCCGTGGGAAGGCTCATAGCTTTTCTTTCTTTTTTCAACCACCCCGGTCACGCCGTATGCCAGTTCGATGGGCTCCTTTTCCAGATATTCAAAGCGCTCCGTTTTTCTCCCGCAATAGAGGAAGAGAGAGACCGCCACGGCAACCATTACCAGAAGAACCGTAAAACCGGATGCCACCGCCAGGGCTTCCGAAATCACATAGCCGCCTTCCTGATCGGCAAGACAGGAGAGGAGAATCAGAAGAACAGGAGAAAGGATGCACATGGAAACACCCGCTGCAATTCTGGGAGCCATGCTCCAGACCGTATCCAGAAATTCGTTCGCCTCTTCCAGCGAAACAGCCCTTACGGAACCTTCTGTTCCCAGCATGGATTCTCCGGCTGGCATGACGGCCGGAAGGGCCTCTTCTTCCGGTTCCCCAGAATCCTTCAGAAGATAATCGGTGCTGACCCCGAAAAGCTCGCTCAGCTTCAGAATTTTATCCAGATCGGGAATGGAAGCCGCGCTTTCCCATTTGGAAACCGACTGTCTGGATACGCCGAGCTGCCCGGCAAGCTCCTCCTGGGACCATCCGTTTTTCTTTCTTAATTCAGCGATCTTATCCGCTAATATCATGAATCTGTCCTCCTGTATTTGACTTTGTAAGTTTGTGATTTGGTTTGTTTTCCTTAAGGAAGGTTCGTCGCCGAACGAACTTTGCAGTGAAAACCGGCGAAGGCCGTTTCCCTGTGCTGTACGTTTCAGCAGCTTTATCATAACAGAACTGGCACGCGCATGCTACCATGTGAGCTTGGCAATTTGCCTGGAAATCTGTCAACTGCCGGTTGCAGGGGCCGATTGTCATGGAAAGGCCTCAAAAACAGCTCAAACGGAATATGAGGTTGCGGAAAGAAAAAAACGCTGGTATCCTTCTGAGTGTAGGATAAAAGCCTGTGCCGCGGGCGGCGTATCATGGAAAAGAACAGAGAAAGAAAGGTTTAATGGTGACTGGATGAAGAAGTATTATCTGAAGGATTGTGAGTCGGCTGTGCGGTAGCAGTGGCTATCGCATTCCATAAAAGATGTTATAGCCATTGCTGTCCCTGATAACAAGATGATTCAGGAGGGCACAGATGGGCTATATTAGAGCGGCAGATGTATTGCCGGAGCAGCTTATTTTGGAGATACAGAAATATGTTGACGGCCAGATGCTGTATATTCCAAGAAAATGTGAGGAGCATTCCAGATGGGGAGAAAAAAGCGGAACCAGAGAAAACCTGGAGAAGCGGGACAGACACATTTTTGAGGAATATATGTCAGGACGATCGACATCTGAACTCTCAAAAAAGTATTATTTGTCTGAAAAGAGCATTCAGAGAATCATACGGAAAAGAAATCCCTTCTGAAGGAGTAAAAGAGTAAGGAGGGTATCTCATTGAACAGAGAAAATAAAAGAATCCGGTATGAGAAAGGCTACTACAGAAAGCATCCCTGTAGGGAAAAATTTTTATGCAGGGTCTGTGGGCGGGAGGTAGTGCCGGAAGGCGCGGGAAGTGATCACAGAAATCACTGTCCCAACTGTCTGACGAGCCTGCATGTAGATAACAGACCGGGAGACCGGGCTTCTGACTGCGGCGGCTATATGGACCCGGTTGCCGTGTGGGTAAAAAAGAACGGAGAATGGGCGATCATTCATCGGTGCCGCCAATGCGGGAAAATGAGCGCCAACCGGATTGCGGCGGATGACAACCCGATGAAACTGATGGCAATCGCACTCAAACCCCTGACCGCCCCGCCGTTTCCTATTGAACGGATTCAGGAAATGACCAGAATGATGGGCGGAGACGGAGAACTTCGTTAAAAATCGTCCGGCAAAAGACCTGCAAAAGGCTGTTATTTCAGCCTTGCTGCAGGTCTTTTTTTGACGTTTATGATAAGTTCCTGTCGGGAAAGCGCTGTGACCGCTGGCGTTATATTTTTAACTGGGCCGGCTTTTGCAGACTCAAAATTGACCTTTGGAGAAAAAAGAATTATAGTAAAAGCATTCAGGAGGAACAGCCCATGAACACACTGGGAATCGACATCGGAACCACGTCCATCTGCATGGTTGTGTATCAGGAAGAAGAAAAGAAAATTTTAGTGAGCAGAAGCGCTTCAAACGCGTTCCTTCCCCGGGAAGGCTTCCGGCAGGATGCGGAGACAATTGTCAGAAAGGTGCAAAATCTGCTGAAGGAGGTATCCGGATTTCCTTTCGATGCGGTCGGGATTTCCACACAGATGCATGGAATTGTTTATGTCAACGCGAAAGGAGAAGCGGTGACGCCGCTTTACACCTGGAAGGAGGAATGCGGAAACCTTCCCTTTAGGGGGCAGGAGAGTTATGCGGAATATCTTTCTCAGATGACGGGATATCCCATGTATACCGGCTATGGAAGCGTCACCCATTTTTATCTGCGGGAAACAGGGAAAATACCTGCGGATGCGCAGGGGTTCGTGGACATCGGAGATTATCTGGCCATGCGTCTGACGGGCAGTACCCGGCGCAGGGTGAATGAAAGCCTGGCGGCCAGCTTCGGGGGATTTGACCTGAAAAAGGGAAGGTTCGATTTTGAGGCGCTCCGAAAGGCGGGGGTGGACACCGGATTTTACCCGGAGATCTATCCCTGGGAAAAGGCTGCGGGTTTTTATGAGGGAAAGCCGGTGTTTACTGCGGTGGGAGATAATCAGGCCAGCTTTCTGGGGGCGGTCCGGGACCCGGAAACGGGCATCGGCGTCAACGTGGGGACCGGTTCTCAGGTTTCCGTATTCGCGCGGGGCCTTTGTGCGGAAGCGGCAAAAGGCGGAACGGACGTGCGGCCTTTTCCCGGAGGGGGATATCTGTACGTGGGCGCGTCCTTAAACGGAGGCAAGGTATATGAACGGCTCGCCGTCTTCTTCGCAGAAGTATGCGGCCAGTTCGCGGGAAAGGTGCCGGACCTTTCCGATATTTATGAAAAAATGTCTGAGATTGCCGAAAAGAAAAAGACCACGGATCTGAACGCCCATCCGGCCCTCTACGGAAGGCGCGGCGGCCCGGAGGACAGAGAAACGTCGGGATTTCTGGGGCTGACCGATGAGAATTTTCACCCGGCCGACCTGATTCGGAGCTACGTGCGCGGTATGGCGGAGGAGCTTGCCGGTCTGTATGAGGCCTTTCCAGAGGCGGTAAAAAAGGGCAGAAACAGTCTGACAGCTTCAGGAAACGGGCTGCGCAGAAACGCCCTTCTTCGGGAAGAGGTGGAGAAGGTTTTCGCACTCCCTCTGACTTTTTCCGGGCATGAGGAAGAGGCGGCGGCCGGAGCGGCCATCTTTGCGGGCAGAATGGCAAGGATCAACGGTTTATGACGAAGGAGAGAAGCTATGAATTATGAAATGAGACGGCAGAAGGTATATGAAAAAATGGAGGAGCATTCCGTTCTGATTCTGTTTTCGGGGATCGAGAGCCATGTCAGCGCGGACGAGTATGCGCCCTTTGAGGCCAACAGAAATTTTTTCTATCTGACAGGTCTTCGACGGGAACGGATGATCCTCGTCATGGATCAGTCGGGAGAAAAGAGAAAAACGACGCTTTACATCCCTGCATTTGACCCCGATGCGGTCCGCTGGACGGGAAAAATGGTGACGGCGGAGGAAGCGAAGGAGATTTCCGGAATTGATGAGATCGCCTATACGGATGCATTTGAAAGCCGCATCGGCGGCGTCATGACCAGAGAAATAGTGAATACCCTGTATTTTGACTGCTACCGCCACCAGACGGAGGATCTGCCCGATTATAATGCGGTTCGGGCGAGGGAGTTCGGAGAGAAATATCCGGGCGTGGCGGTCAGAAATATTTTTCCTGTGATCGCGGGACTCCGCACGCAGAAGGACGAGGATGAGGTGGCGCTGATCCGGGAGGCGATCTCCATCACGGACCGGGCGTTGCAGAATGTGATGAGTCATCTGAAACCGGGAATGAAGGAGTATCAGGCGCAGGCGGATTTTGAATACATGGTTCATTATCTGGGCGCGGACGGCACATCGTTCCCCACCATTGCGGGAAGCGGGGCCAACGGGACCATGCTTCATTACGAAACGAACCGGGATACCTGCGAGGATGGAACGCTGCTTCTGCTGGATCTCGGCGCGAAGGTTCAGGGATACTGTGCCGATATTACCAGAACCTATCCGGTAAACGGCGTTTTCACACCCCGTCAGAGAGCGGTTTACGAGGTGGTTCTTGCCGCCAACCGCGCCGTCGCCGCGGCAGCCAGACCCGGCGTCACACTGAGCGGGCTGAATGAGATCTGTAAGCAGGTTCTGGCAGAGGGCTGCATGAAGCTTGGGCTGATTGACAGCGCGGAGAAAATCGGGACTTACTACATGCATGGCGTCTCGCACCACCTGGGCATTGATGTTCATGATGTGAGCGCGGGACGGGACGAGCCGCTGAAGCCCGGCGCCGTGATCACCGATGAACCCGGCCTGTACATTGACGAGTGGGAAATCGGCATCCGGATCGAGGATGATCTGCTGATCTGCGAGGATGGGTGCGAGGTCCTGTCGGCAGATGTGATCCGCGAGGCGGATGAGATCGAGGCTTTCATGACGCAGGCGAAGCAGGAATGAGAGTTCCTTTCGGAAGCTTATTTTCCAAAATCCCATTTAAAAAAGATTGTATTCCTCTCCAGCCTGCGGTAAGATAGCCTCAAATGTTTTAAGGAGTCTGTAGTATATGAAAAAACAATGGTGGCACCGAACGGTGGGATATCAGATTTATCCCAAAAGCTTTCAGGATACGAATGGAGACGGAATCGGGGATCTGCAGGGTGTGATCCGGCATCTGGATGAGATCGCGGCGCTGGGAGCAAATGTGATCTGGCTGTGTCCGGTTTTCCCATCTCCCATGGCGGATAATGGATATGATGTGTCTGACTACATGGATATTGATCCCTGTTTTGGAAACATGGACGATATGAAGGAGCTGATTGCAAAAGCGAAGGAAAGGGGGATCCGGATCCTGATGGATCTTGTGGCAAACCATTCCTCTGATCAGCATGAGTGGTTTCGGAAGGCGCTGCAGGATCCTTACGGAGAATATGGACAGTATTATGTATTTCGGGAAGGAAAGGCAGGCGGTCCGCCGAATAACTGGCGTTCCATCTTCGGGGGGAGCGCATGGGAGCAGGTTCCCGGCCGGGAGGGACTGTATTATCTGCACCTGTTTACGAAACAGCAGCCAGATCTGAACTGGGAGAATCCAAAGCTCCGGGAGGAGATCTATCAGATTATCCGGGACTGGATGGCTCTGGGGCTGGGAGGCTTTCGGCTGGACGCGATCAGTCATCTGAAGAAAAACTACGAATATGCCGACCTTCCGCCGGATGGGCCGGACGGCCTGCGCCTGGCCTTTGAGGACATCAATAATGTGGACGGGCTTTCCGCTTTTCTGAAGGAGATGAAGGAGAAAGCGTTTGCGCCGACGGACGCGCTGACCATCGGAGAATACGATAACATGAAGCCGGAGGATGTGGAGGATGTGATCGGGGAAAACGGAAGCTTCAGTTCCATTTTTGATTTCAGCCATACCCATCATAACGTGAGCTATCCGGAATGGAATTATGACACGGTTTCCATGTTTAACGATTACCGGGACAAGCTGTTTAAGGCACAGCAGGTGGTCGGAGGGCGCGGCCTTCTGTGCAATTTCCTGGAAAATCATGATAAGGACCGGTGCATCGACCGGTTTCTGGCGAAAAAGGATCAGAACCGTTACAGCATCCGTATGCTTCCGGTGACCAACTTCTTTTTCCCTGGGATCGTGTTCCTCTATCAGGGACAGGAGATCGGAATGAGGGATTATCCCAAAAAGAGCATGGACGAATATGTGGACGGGCCTACCCATGCGGAATATGAGGCTTTTCTGGAAAAGGGGCTGACGCCTGAGGAGGCGCTTTCCCGGATCAACGGGGCCAGCAGGGAGCATAGCCGCACGCCCATGCAGTGGGATGGCAGTGAAAACGCGGGCTTCACCACAGGAAAGCCCTGGTTTGCGGTCAATCCCAATTATACCTGGCTGAATTATGAAGCGCAGGAAAAGGATCCGGATTCCCTTTTGCGTTTTTACCGGCAAATGGTTTCTGTGCGGAAAAGGCCGGATCTGGAGGAAACCTTTATTTACGGGGAACTGATCCCCCGCTGGCAGGATCGAAGCGGCATCCTTGCCTATGAAAGGTATGACGGGAGAAACTGGCTGCTGATCATTACCAGCGCCCTGCCGCAGGAAGCAATCCTTTCCTTTGCGGAAACGGATGAAGAAGCGGAGCAAATGGTAGAGGAGGTTCTTCTGAATAATTATGAAGAGCCGCCGTCTTTCAAAAGAGAGCTGATGATCCGGCCCTGGGAATGCCTGGTCCTGAAGCTGGGCAGCGTAAAGGAAAGGGAAGGCCGGATGCGGTCCGAAGCATGAGGAAGAATGGGGAGAAACGGAGATGGTCCGTTCCCACGGTAAAATCGTATGCGGCCATATGGCCGCAGGAAAAGAGGCAGATATGAGACAGAAAAAATGGTGGCAGAACGCCGTCGTTTATCAGATTTATCCCCGCAGCTTCTGCGACAGTACGGGAAGCGGAATGGGAGACCTGAAGGGAATCATCGGAAAGCTGGACTATCTGGAGAAGCTGGGAATCGACGCCATATGGCTTTCCCCGGTTTGCCGTTCGCCGCAGGACGACAACGGCTATGATATTTCGGACTATCGGGACATCGATCCCCTCTTTGGAACCCTGTCCGATATGGAGGAGCTGATCGCGGAAGGAAAGATGCACAGCATCCGGATCATTCTGGATCTGGTGCTGAACCATTCCTCGGATGAGCATCCCTGGTTCCTTGAGGCGAAGAAGAGTAAGGACAATCCCTATCACGATTATTATGTATGGCGGGACGGCGTGGAGGGAGAGTATCCCAACGACATGCGCGCCTGCTTCGGCGGTCCGGCCTGGGAATGGGTGCCGGAGCTCGGCCAGTATTATTTTCACCAGTTCTCCGTGAAGCAGCCGGATTTAAACTGGGAGAATCCGAAGCTGCGCCGGGAAATCTATGACATGATCCTGTGGTGGATGGACAAGGGTGTGGGCGGCTTCCGCCTGGACGTGATCGACCAGATCGCCAAGGAGCCGGACCTGAAAATCACCAACAACGGGCCGAGGCTGCATGAATTTATCCAGGAGCTCTCCAGAGAAACGTTCCAGAAGGGGGATCTGATCACCGTGGGCGAGGCCTGGGGCGCGAACACGGAAAACGCGAAGCTTTACAGCAATCCGGACGGAAGCGAGTTTTCCATGGTGTTCCAGTTTGAGCACATCGGTCTGGATCAGATTCCGGGGAAAGAAAAATGGGATCTGGCTCCGCTGGATTTCAGGAAGCTCAAGGAGGTGCTGGCGAAATGGCAGAAGGCCCTCTACGGCTGCGGATGGAACAGTCTGTTCTGGAACAATCATGACCTGCCCCGCATCGTCTCCCGCTGGGGTAACGATGGAAAATACCGGGTGGAATCCGCCAAAATGCTGGCCGCCCTGCTTCATGGCCTGCAGGGAACTCCCTATATTTATCAGGGAGAGGAGCTCGGCATGACCAACGCGGGAATGGAAGATATCGCGGATTACCGGGACATCGAATCCCTGAATATGCATAAAGAACGCCTGGAGGCCGGATATAGAGAGGCGGATATCATGGCGTCGCTCAGGGCGAAGAGCCGGGACAACGCCCGCACGCCCATGCAGTGGGATGACAGCGAAAACGCGGGCTTTACCACGGGTACGCCCTGGCTGAAGGTGAATCCCAATTATAAGCAGATCAATGCGGCTTCTCAGGTAAATGATCCGGATTCGGTATTCAGCTTCTACCGCAGGCTGGTGGAGCTGAGAAAGGAATACGACGTTTTCGTGGACGGCGCGTTTGAACTGCTGTATGCGGATGATCCGGACATTTTCGCCTATACCCGGACCACGCCGGAGGAAACGCTGACGGTGCTGTGCAATTTTCATGACGGCGAAGCGGCGCTTTCCGAAAAAAGCGGAGAGAAGATCAGGGAAAGCGGTCTGGGAGAGCTTCTGATCAGCAATTATAAGGATGTGGATGAGACGAAGCTGCGTCCCTATGAGGCGAGGATGTATCTGAAGAAGACGGTCTGAAAGGCGGAAGCCTGAGAAGAGGAGCGCTTCGGCATGGAGGTAACAATGGAAAAAATCCTGCTGCTGGAGGATGACGCCGCGCTTGGGGCGGGAATCGGGATGGCGCTGCAGACCCCGCAGACGGCTGTTGTTCTCTGTCATACACTGGAGGAGGCCCGAAGGGAGCTGGCGCAGGAGGTCTTCAGCCTGCTGATTCTGGATATCAACCTGCCGGACGGCAGCGGGCTGGAGCTCCTGCGGGAACAGAAAAGCATCCATCCGGAGGTATCGGCGATTTTGCTTACGGCTAACGATCTGGAGCTGGACGAGGTCACCGGGCTGGAGGCCGGAGCGGATGATTACATCACCAAGCCCTTTTCCCTGTCAGTTCTCCGGGCACGGGTGGCCGTTCAGCTCAGGCGCGGCAGGACCGCGTCATCTGCGGTGCTGGCCACGGGGCCCTTCCGGTTTGATTTTGACCGGATGGAGTTTTACAGGGACGGCAGGGCGGTGGAGCTGTCCAAAACCGAGCAGAAGCTGCTGCGTGTCCTGGTGGAAAACCGGGGCCATACCGTGAGCCGTTCCGTTCTGGTGGACCGGGTCTGGACGGACGGGGCGGAATATGTGGAGGAAAATGCGCTGTCGGTTACCGTGAAGCGGCTTCGGGCCAAGCTGGAAGCGGAACCTGCAAAACCGCAGTACCTGCGGACGGTATACGGCATCGGCTATACATGGACGGCCGATGAGACAGCCGGAAGCGGAGTGCGTGCGGCCGCAGATGAGAGGCAGGCGGGTGGGAGCCGGAGGCCGGACGGTCTGGAATGAGGATAGATATGATTGGATATCTGGTTGCGGGAGCGGGCATCCTGACAGGGATCGGGATCGCCCTCTGGAGCCGTCTGCGGATGGCGCGGACATACAGGCGGATGGAGGAGATGCTGGAGGCGGCGTTGAACGGAAGCTTTGCAGAGGGAACCTTTGATGAAAGCCGTCTGTCCGCGCTGGAAAACCAGCTGCATCAGTATCTGGCCGCCGGTTCGGTATCTGCGGAAAAACAGAAGAAACGGGAGGAGCAGATCAGCACCCTGATCTCCGACATCTCCCATCAGACCAGGACTCCGGTTGCCAATCTGCTGCTTTACGCCGGACTGCTGGAGGAACAGCCGCTCACACCGCAGGCGGGAGAGTGCGTCAGGGCCATCCGGACCCAGGCGGAAAAGCTGCAGAGCCTGATCGAGGCGCTGGTCAAAACCTCCCGCCTGGAAACCGGGCTTCTGACCCTTCATCCGAAGCCGGGGAAGATCAGTCCGGTGGTGGAGCGCGCCGTTTCCCAGTACGAACCAAAGGCTTCTGAAAAGGACATTTCCCTCGCGGTGAAAAATACGCGGGGAAGCGGAGTTTTTGATCCCAAATGGACGGAAGAGGCTCTCTGCAACCTGCTGGACAATGCGGTGAAGTACACACCCTGCGGCAGCAGCGTGACCGTGGAGGTGAGAGAATATGAAATGTTTTCCGCCATTCAGGTGACGGATACCGGGCCAGGCATTCCGGAGGAAGAGCAGGCGAAAATTTTCGGCCGTTTTTACCGTTCCCCCTCCGCCTGGCAGGCGGAAGGCGTGGGAATCGGCCTGTATCTGACCCGCCGGATCGCTTCCGGCCAGGGCGGATATGTGAAGGTGAAAAGCGAACCGGGAAACGGCAGCACCTTTTCGCTGTATCTTCCGCGGTAAGAGATAAGACCGTACATCTTCTGCGCACAATGTTTGGTACGAAAAATGACAACTCTGTCACATTTCTGACAGTACCGGGAAAGATTTCTATGATAAAGTCTGTAGTGTGAAAAGGCACTGCGGGCTTTTTTTTATGAAAATGCCGCCTGCGGCGGCGGAAAGGCGGAAACATGGCAATCTTACAGACGGAAAACCTGAAAAAATATTACGGTTCCGGCGATACCCAGGTGCGGGCGCTGGACGGCGTGGATCTGGCGGTGGAAAATGGAGAATTCGTGGCGATTGTGGGCACCTCCGGATCGGGAAAATCCACCCTGCTGCATATGCTGGGCGGGCTGGACCGGCCGACCTCGGGCAGAGTGACGGTGGACGGGAAGGATATTTTTTCCCTGAAGGATGAAGCGCTGACCATTTTCCGGCGGCGGAAGATCGGGTTTGTGTTCCAGTCCTACAATCTGGTTCCGGTGCTCAGCGTTTATGAAAATATTGTTCTGCCCGTGGAGCTGGACGGACGGAGGCCGGATCAGGACTACCTGCAGGAGGTCATCGCTGTCCTGGGGCTTGAGAAAAAACGGAACAGCCGGCCAAATCAGCTGTCAGGAGGCCAGCAGCAGCGCGTGGCGATCGCGCGGGCGCTGGCGGCAAAGCCCGCCATCCTTCTGGCGGACGAGCCCACCGGAAATCTGGACTCCCGAACCAGTCAGGATGTGCTGGGACTGATGAAGGTGGCCGGACAGAAATTTTCCCAGACCATGGTGATGATTACCCATAATGAGGAAATCGCGCAGATGGCGGACCGGATCGTCCGCATTGAGGACGGGCGGATTGTGAGCGGAAAATAATCCGGGCAAAAACGGAGAAAATTTCCGGATTCGGGAATGGAGGCAGGTATGAAAGTAGCGAACCGAAAATGTATACGCCGTCTGGGGATGCGCACGCTTCTGGCCGGACGGACGAGAAACCTGGTGGCGATTCTGGCGATCGCCCTTACGGCGATGCTGTTCACATCGTTGTTCACCATCGCCATGTCCATCAACGAGGGCTTCCAGCAGTCGAACTTCCGGCAGGCGGGAGGATTTTCCCATGGAGGCTTCAAATATCTGACCGAAGAGCAGTTCGAGGAGCTGAAAGAGGATCCGCTGATCCGGGAATGGGGGGTGCGGCGTTTTCTGGGCATGCCCACGGAGGTGCCGTTCAACAAGTCCCATGTGGAAATCAGCTATTCTGACGCGAAGGAAGCGCACTGGATGTACTGCGATCCGGTGGAGGGACGGCTGCCGGAGGAAGGAACGAACGAGGCGGCGACGGATACCCATGTGCTGGAGCTTCTCGGCGTGGAGCCGGAGCCTGGGGCGGAATTTACTGTGACCTTTGAGGTGGACGGACATGAGACCACACAGTCCTTTGTCCTGTGCGGCTGGTGGGAGTATGATACGGCGATCGTGGCCAATCATATCCTGATCCCGGAAAGCCGCCTGGATGAGATTCTGCAGGAGACGGACGTGACGCCGCCGGGATCGGATCAGATGACGGGAAGCTGGAATCTGGATGTGATGCTGGAAAACGGCGCCCGGTCCATCGAATCCGATCTGGAACAGATTTTGGAAAACGCAGGATATCAGACAGAGGATGCTTCCAATCCGGATACTTACGTCAATATTGGCGTCAACTGGGGCTATACCGGAGCGCAGTTTTCCAGCCGGACGGACCCGACGACCCTCCTGCTCGTTGTGGGAATCCTTCTCCTGATTCTGCTGACGGGCTATCTGATCATTTATAACGTGTTCCAGATATCGGCGGCGGGAGACATCCGGTTTTACGGCCTGTTAAAAACCATCGGAACCACGCCGGGACAGCTGCGGCGGATTGTGCGCTTTCAGGCACTGGCCCTTTCCCTGTGCGGCATCCCGCTGGGACTTTTCCTGGGCTGGCTGCTGGGCGGAGCCCTCACTCCCGTGATCGTGGAGAAGCTGGACGGCGTGGTGTCTCTGGTTTCCCTGAACCCGCTGATCTTTGTGGGTTCGGGCATTTTCGCCCTGCTTACCGTGCTGATTTCCTGCTACCGGCCCGGCCGGATGGCGGGACGGGTTTCCCCGGTGGAGGCGGTGCGCTACACGGAGGGCGCGTCTCCGAAACAGCGGGGAGAGAAAAAGGGCGGCGGCCGAAACGGGAAAAGAGTTTCCCTGTTCTCCATGGCCCGGGCCAATCTGGGCCGCAGCCGGGGGAAAACGGTGGTGACCATTCTGTCCCTGTCTCTGGCGGTGGTGCTGTTTGCCGTGACGGTGACTCTTGTGAACAGCTTTGACATGGATAAGTATATTGCCAATTTTACGGCGAGCGATTTTATTCTGGCGGATGCGGGCCAGTTTCAAACCGGGGGAGACTCCTTCAACGAGGACATGGCCCTGCCCGAAACGGCTGTGGATGCAGCCTGGGCCCAGGGCGGAATCGCGGACGGGGGACGGGTGTATGGAAGAACCTCCTCCGTTCAGGAGTTTGTCAGCGAGGAATACTTCCGGACCGCAAACGGTTGGTGGAGTACCCCGGAGAATCTGGATCGTCTGGTGAGTCTGTCGGAAAAAACGGAGGATGGAAGGATTGCGGACAACGCCCAGCTTTATGGCATGGAGCCCTTCGCCCTGGATCATCTGACCGTGCTGGAGGGGGATCTGTCTTTGCTCTATGAACCGGGAGGAAATTATGTCGCTGCCGTATACCGCGACGATGATTACGGCGATCCCATCATGGACAGCCACTGGGCCAGGCTGGGGGATACGGTGACCCTGCGGTATGTGGAGGAATATGAATACTATAATCCGGATACCGGAGAGGTTTACGGTTCCTGGGAGGATGTGCCGGAAAATATCGTTTACTCCAGCCGCGCAGTGAAATACCGGGATGTGGAGTACACGGTAGCGGCGCTTGTGACGGTGCCGATGGCGCTCAGCTATCGTTATTATGGAGATGATGAGTTCGTGCTGAACGCGCAGACCTTCATCCGGGATACGGGTACCGACAGCGTGATGTATTACGCCTTCGACATGACGGATGAGGCGGCGGATGCCTCCATGGAGGCCTTCCTGCAGGATTATACGGAAAATACGGCGCCCTGGCTGGACTATGAAAGCAAGGCCATCTATGCGGCAGAATTTGACGGTTTTCGGAACATGTTCCTGCTTCTGGGCGGAGCGCTGAGCTTCATCGTGGCTCTGGTGGGCGTGCTGAATTTCTTCAACGCCATTCTCACCGGGATTACGTCAAGGCGCAGGGAGCTGGCCGTGCTCCAGTCCATCGGCATGACGGGGCGTCAGATGAAAACCATGCTGGCCCTGGAGGGGCTCCTGTATACCTGCGGAGCGCTGGCGCTTGCCCTTGCGCTGATCGTGGGAACAGCCCCCTTTCTTGGCCGGGCAGTCGGCAGCCTGATCTGGTTTTTTACCTGGCATTTGACGCTCTGGCCCGTCTTTCTGTTCCTGCCCGCCTTCGTGCTTCTGGGAATCGGAATCCCCGTTGCCAGCTGCAGGGCCGCCCGGAAGTATTCCGTGGTGGAGCGGCTGCGGGTGGAGTGAGATTGAAAAATACGGTTTGCCGGAACCAGTGGAAAAAACAGACGCGGACAGCCCTCCGTAAAATAGAAGGGCTGCCCGTTTGTCTTAACCTGATGGATCAGAAGCTTTCCAGGATCAGGCCGCCGTCACAGACGATAATCGTTCCCTGTGTATAGGTATTGGCGTCGGAGGCCAGAAACAGCAGAGCGCCGGAGAGATCCCCGTATTGTCCCAGTCTTCTCTGAGGCACTTTATTGCGGATGTTCTCAAGGATTGCCGGCGGGGTATCAGGCGCCATTTCACCATTCTGCATATTCCCGGGAGCAATGCCGTTGACGTAGATGCCATGTCCTGCCCATGCGGCGGCACAGGATTTGGTGAGCGCCGCCTCCGCCGCCTTTGCGACATGGTATACGACTGCCGCCGGAGAGGCGCTGAAGCTGTTGACAGAACAGATGTTGACAATCCGTCCGCCCTTTTCCATCATGGATGCGTTTACGACTTCCTTACTCATCAGCCAGGTGCCGGTAACATCCACGTCGATACATTCGCTCCAGTCTTTATGAGAAATTTCTTCCGGACGTCCATAACGGATGATGCCCGCATTATTTACCAGAATATCAATCCGTCCGTACTCATCCATAACAGCGGCTACCGCCTTCTGAACGCTCTCTTCATCTGCAATATTCACCTTTACGGTAATCACCTTTACGCCGGTCTTTTCAACAATATCTGCCGCAGCCTTTTTCATCTTTTCCTCATTGCCGGCCATCAGCGCCAGATCAGCCCCGTACTCCGCCAGGGAAGTGGCCAGCTCAATTCCAAGCCCCCTGGAAGCACCTGTAACAATGGCAACCTTGCCTGTCAGATCGAAATTCACAGTTTTGTTCATAATGCTCCTTTCTGTCCATATGAAAGCCATGACAAGTGTTACAGCTTTATTTTATCACATTGACGGCGGTTTCGGAGAAAAAATATTATGCGGGTGGATGATAATGATATCTGTATGCAAACAGAGCTTGCATACCCTTCCCTGGCATGCTATAATGGCCCCGGTACAAAAGTCAGGAGAGTTTCACTATGTTCTGGAAAAATGAAAACGTAAAACTGGAAAAAGGCTGTGTTTTTCATTTTTACGGGGATAGTGCGCTCTTTTTTCAGGAAAATCCGGAAAAACGACGGCGGTCCGGTTCGGTCTGAACAGCTGTGAAAACGGCGGCAGCCTGCTTCTGTTTGCCGGGATTTTCAAAAAATGGAATAAAAATACGAAAATATAAAAACGTAAAAATGCGCAGTATCTCCTTTTCAGGTCATGTTTTATAAAAACGGAATGGAAAAGGAGTTTTTTTATGCTTACAATCACACAGAAAATAAAAAGAAAATGGTCTGAGGCCGGAAAACAGCTCAGACTTCTTTATCTGAACACTTCTCTGGGAGCGTTTCAGATCGCGGGCGCTTCCTGGGTGGCGCTGCTTGCGGCAAGGGGATTTTCCCTTGTGGAGATAGGATTTGCGGAAAGCGTGTTCCATGTGGCGAGCCTGCTGTTTGAGGTGCCGTCCGGGGTGATCTCGGATGTGTTCGGACGGAAGAAATCCATGGTGCTCAGCCAGTGCATGATGCTCGTTTCTTCCCTGCTCATGCTGGTCTCCGATTCCATGGCAGGGGTGCTTCCCGCCATGGTATTTTCAGCCTTCGGTTATAATTTTGCGTCAGGGACTCGGGAGTCGCTGGCCTACGAGACGCTGAAGGCGGAAGGCCGGGAGGCGGAATACGACGGGTATGCTTCCACGGATATGATGCTGTATACCTTTTTTTCCTCCCTTGCCACGCTCTGTGCAGGCGCCGCACTGGCGTTGGGCTATCGGAGAGCTTATCTGGCGGATATCGGACTGGAAATGGTGTGCCTGATGAGCGCTCTGCGGCTGCGGGATGTGGGATATGCAGCCGCAGGAGAGGAAGAAGGCCGCGCCGCAGAAGAGGAAGAAGGTAAAAATGGAACGGAAGAGACGGTCTGGCAGAAGATTTTCCAGTGCTTCCGGGAGAGCGTCCGCTTCCTGCTGCACAGCAGAAAGGCGATGGAGCTGATCCTCCTGAACGCGGCGGTGGGAGCAGCGGCGACCCTGCTTCGTTTCTTCCTTCAGGCCAGGCTTACGGAAAAGGGACTGCCGGATGCACTGCTGGGCCCGGCTCTGTTTTTCATGGGGCTTGGCGGCGCGGCGGGAGCCAGGCTGATCCTGCACTGCAAAAGCTGGAGCTATGGACGGGTATTTGCGGTTTCCGCCATTGCGGTGGCCGGCTGTGTGGCCGCAGCCATTCTGCCAGTCCCGGCAGTTATGGTTTTCGGCGGTTTTCTGTCGGCCCTGTTCGATAATTTTCTGCAGGTGCGCTCGGATGTGCGGCTGAATGAAATGGTGCCTGCCGGGCAGAGAGCGACGCTGATTTCGGTATCTTCCCTCTGCTTTTCGGGGGTGATGATCGTGCTGTCGCCGTTGTTCGGGCTGCTGTTTTCCTGAGGCGGAGAGATGATTTCCCCGGAGGCTTCTAAAAGCGTGCCGGAAGCGCAGACGCGATCCGGACCGCCGCGGCCATCCCGCCGTCCCCGTAGGAGGGCTGCTGTAAAAATTCTGTGGATGCGCCGCAGAGCTCCTGGCCGGCGGCCAGTCCCTGAAGCATTTCACCCTCCCAGCCGAAAAGCCTTGCAATGGAAATGGATTCAACACCGAGCACCGCATCCGTAATATGCTCCCGATAAGAACCGATGTGCTTTTCAATCAGAAACCGCATGAGCTCCAGCCGTTTTTCCATGCTTCTTACGTTGGAAGAGGCGGGCGCGGTGCGGTAGTCGATAAGCGGTTCGGGCACGATTCCGATGCACGCTTCCGGGACGGTTTCCAGCAGGCTCAGAAAAAAATCCCAGTCCTCAAAGCCCGAACGCATGGTTTCGTCATAGCCGCCGCATTGCTCCCAGGCCCCGCGCCGGAGAATGTGGGTGGCGGGGCAGCAGTTACGGGAAAGAAAGGCCGTGATTCCGCCTCCGGCGGGGCAGACTGTGGCGTCAAGAACCCCGAAGGTGCGCATCCAGGAGGAAGCGGCGACCAGGCCGGAGCGTTCACGCAGCAGGCCGCTGACCTGCTCGATATAGGCGGGTTCCAACCGGTCGTCCCCATCCAGTACCAGCACCAGGGGAGCCTGCGCGCTGCGAATGCCCGCATTTCTCGCTGCCGATACACCGCCGTTTGGCTGGCGCAGGACGGTTATGGGAACGCAGAAGGAAGGATCGGATTCTATCTGTGCCAGAATGCGAAGGGAGGCTTCATCTGTGGAGCCGTCGTCCACAAGGATGATTCCCGCAGGGGGTGTTGTCTGGGCACACAGGGACTGCACGGCCTCCAGAATCATGGAGCCCTGGTTGAAGCTGGTGACGACCGCCTGTACATCCATGGCGGCACGGGGATTTCTTTCGGATGGATTCATGATGGTTCCTCCCTTTTCTCATTCAGATACAAAATGTTATTGTTGTTACAGTATAGATGGCGGGGTGATTGTTTCCATATTGTTGTGTGGAGGGAATTGCGCATCAGAGGGAAAATGCTATAATAAAAATGTCGGTATTTGTGAATGTTGTATGACCGGATTTTGAAATTATGTGACTGCATCGATGGGGAAATGAAGCAGGGGGGCCAATGGAAACTGAAAAGGATAAGAAAAAACGATTTTATCTCAAATGGCCATGGAATGTGGTCGTCTATATTTTTCTCGTTGTTCTGTTGCGCATTTTTGCGATTCCGTTTATTTTACTCATCATGTGGTGGAACAAAAAGCAGCAGCCGGATGGGCCGGAGGAAGGATACTGCCTCCAGAAGACCCGCAGGCGGCTTATCGGGCTGATCCCGGCGGCTTTCTGTCTGCTGTTTGGAGGATTAAGCCTGGGGTTCTTTTATATGGGGCATACGCTTCCGGAAGAGGCGGAGCGCCTGAATGAGGAAATGCGGATCTTTTATTATCTGAGCCCATTCCTGGGAGCGGGCCTGCTGGCACTGGGAATTTTTCTGGCCTGGCAGAGCCTGCGGGACGCTCTGTGTCCGGAAAAAAGCGGTCTGGCGAAGTCCATCCGCATCCAGCTGCCCTACCCGGAGGAGGCGCCCCCTGTCCGGAAGCTGTTTGCCATGGTGGACCAGGATATTAAGGAAAACGGCGTCTGGTTCGGCCATATGGCTGTCGGCAGGGAGTGGGTGCTGGGGGACGAGGCCTCCCGGATTCCCAGAATACGGGGAATTTTCGGACGGGACGAGGTACGCTCCTCCGGCAGCGGCAATAACCGCCGGGTAAGCCGTATTCTGGAGGTCTGGATTCTGGACGACCGGCAGCGGCGCCAGGTCACTTCCCTGAAATCCCCAAAGGAGCTGCAGGGGGCATTGGCGTGCCTGAGGCAGCGGGCGCCTGCCGCCATTTTTGGAACCTACGGCTCCAGGGAATATGATAAGGCGGCTTACGCGAATGCGGATGAGTGGCAGTTCATGGAACTGGAATACCGGAAGAAAAAAGCGCAGCTGGAGGAACAGGAAGACCTGATGCAGAAGCAGCAGGCGCAGAATCAGGTGCTGACCTTTCCGGACGGCTCCGTCACATCCCGGATTACGGGAGACGGTCTGGAGGAGCTGCTTCGCAGATGCAGAAAGGAAGGGGAAACCCGTCCCTTTCAGCTGGTGCCCGGAATACCCTTTCGGAGAGAAAAAGATACCTTCAGCCGTCTGGTCTGCTTCCCCGGAGGAGAGCAGGAGCCGGCGCGTCTGTTTCTGGAGGAATTTTCCGGCACGCCGGGAGTCCCCGGGAAATATGGCTGGACTTCATCAGTACCTTTATGGAACGCGGAAACAATACTGCGCGGCTGGCTGCGGGGAGAGGTCCCTTCCACCGCCGGCTGGGTGCTCATGGAGCGGACGGATCATGGATGGCAGCAGGCGCTGGAGAGACGGTAAAACAGAAAAAATAAATTTGCGCAGTCCAGGAGACGCAGAAGGAGGGAAATATGGGAAGGTTTTTCAGTGATGCGGTGGAAACCGCGCTTCGGGATCTTTACTATCAGATGTGGACCGGACGGGGGCGGGAGGCGTTCCGCCTTTTGGAACAGGCTTCGGACGCGGGGGACGGGGATGCGTCCTGCCTGCTGGCCCGCTGTCTGTGCGGCAGTCAGTATATCTGGGACGGCCACGGTTTTCCGGAGGATGGACGGCGTGCAACGGGGCTGCTTCATAAATCCGTGGAGCAGGGAAGCGCTCTGGGCGTGCTGATCTGCCTGCGGTCAGGGGAACTGAAGCCGTATCTGGAAAAGAAGATGCCCTTTTCAAGCCTGCAGGAGGCCTTCAATATTGTGTCGGATAAAGCGGAAGCGGGAGAACCATTCTGCCAGTATACCATTGGAAACAGTTATTTCTGGTGGGATTTTCTGCGCATTCAGGGAAAGAAGCGGGAGGACTTCTCCAGTCAGGAGGCGTTCAGAGAATATCTTCGGGAGAACATTACAAAATGTGAGGACTGGTTCTGGAAGGCATTCCAAAACGGCGTATTCTATGCCGGTAATAACCTCAGGCATTACTATGAAAAGGGGGATGAGGATATTGTTCTTCCCTGGCCGGAAAAGGCGGCGGATATCAACCGCATCGGGGCGGAATACGGATATCCCGGTTATCAGTATAAATATGGCTGGGACCTGAAACGGGAGGGAAAGGCTGAGGAAGCCGGAATCTGGTTCCGAAAAGCCGCGGAGGGCGGGGAGCGGAGCGCGTTCCCTGATGCGGGAGATGCCTGGAGGCTGGGAAATGGAGGCCCAAAGGATATGGCACGCGCCGCCTGGTACTATGAACAGGGACTGAACGACCCGGCGAACGGGGAATACTGCGCCGGATGGCTGGGGATCCTCTATTATCAGGGAGAAGGTGTGCCTCAGGATTATGCCAGGGCTTTCCGGCTGCTCAAATGGGCGGATGATACGGGCAAAAAGGGAAACTGGCTCGTATACTATCTTGGGGACTGTTACGCCAACGGGAAAGGAACACAGCAGGACTACGCGGCTGCCCGGAGATATCTGGAGCGGATCGACTGGAACTGCCCGGACGGCTTTTATCTTCTGGGATATCTTTATGCCAGAGGCTTGGGCGGGCCGAAGGACATCGCCAAAGGCGTTGAATTTCTTCAAAAGGCCGGAAATCAGTCCCGGGCCAGAGAAGAGCTGAAACGATATAAGAGAACCCTCTTTGGCAAGTGGGTCGAGCGCTGAAGGGACAGGGAAAAAAGAAGTCGGGCGGACGGCCCGGATTTACGGTATGCCGGCAATGGAGTCCGCCGGAATCGCCGCTAATTTCCATTTTCCCGCACAGCTTCGTATATTTCCGAAACAATATCGGAAAAACCGATTTCAGCAGTTATGGGCTTTTCGGACAGCACATCCGAAAAGTCCTTTTCACGCCACCATCCTTTCATCGCTTCCGCGCCGAATTCATGGCAGTTTGGCTTTGTCTGATGCCTTCTCAGCGTTTCTTCAAAGGGAAGGTCAAAATACCAGGCGTAGATCTGATCCCCATACAGCCGGCGGGCCAGCTCAAACAGGGGCCGGTACCAGTCGGCATACAGAATGCCTTCCAGAATGGTGATGTCGCTGTGCGCATGGCCGTATTTCAACAGCTCCATCAACAGCGGGATGGCTTCGGTGTGCGGTCCGTCCTTCACCTTCAGCATGTCCCGCCGCACCACGTCCTGCGAGAGGAGCAGGGGATGGCCTCCTGTGTCCCGAAGGCCGGGCGTGATTTCATGCATGAAATGGAACCATTTTTTCTGATTTTAACATGGACAGTTACAGATTTCAATTTGTGTCAAATTATTGACATTGTAAATAAAAATTAATACAATAAATATATTAAAGAAAGAGGAGTGATGATTATGGCTAATACAACTAATGTCAATATTCGTATGGATGCAGATTTAAAGCGGCAGTTTGAAGCTTTTTGTGCGGATATGGGAATGTCAATGACAACGGCTTTCAATATTTTTGCGAAGAAAGCAGTTCGGGAATACAGAATACCCTTTGAAATAGGAAGGGAAATGCCGAATGCGGAAACGATTGAGGCTATGCGGGAAGTACAGCAGATGAAGGCTGATCCTTCTCTTGGAAAAACCTATAATAACGTAGACCAGATGATGGAGGAACTGCTTTCCGATGTATAATATCAGGCCAACCACAAAATTTCAAAAAGATTTGAAAAGAGTGAAGAAAAGAGGGTATGATATTTCCCTGCTTACGGAGGTTATTAAAAAACTGGCCGAAGGAGAGCCGCTTCCTGAAAAGAGCTGATTTTGTACCTTACCCGAACAGGAACCCACAGAGATCTGTTTTAAGAAATGATTTTACATGCAGGAGGCGGCCGCATGCTTCAGATAGCAATATGCGACGATGAACCTTCCCAGCTGGCCCTGCTGGAAGCGTTTGTATCGGAATGGGCGAAGGAAAACAGGCAGGAAATCTCACTGGAGCTGTGCCGGAATGCGGAGCAGTTCCTTTTTCTGATGGAAGAACGGGCGGAGAAAAAGCAAAACGTGGATATACTCCTTCTCGACATCGAGATGCCAGGCATGGACGGAGTGGCGCTGGCGCACAGGCTCCGGGAGGAAGGGGCAGGGATGCAGCTTCTGTTTGTGACCGGAATCGCGGAATGCGCGCCGGAGGGCTATGACGTGGAGGCGGTATCCTTCCTCATCAAGCCGGTGAAGAAGGAGCGGCTGTCTGCCTGTCTGGATAAGGCGGTGTCCCGGATCGGGCGGCAGGAGCCGGCGGTTCTTCTGGAAACGGCGGGGGCTCTGGAACGGGTCAGGCTGCGGGACATCTGTTTTCTGGAAAGCGCGTCCCACGACACGCTGGTACACTGCGCCGGACGCGGGGAACCGGTGCGCTGCATTCAGGGAATCGCTCAGGTGGAGCGGCTTCTCGGGGAAGAGAGCAGGGCCTTTTATAAAATCCACCGGACCTGCGTGGTAGGACTTGCCTACGTGGAGCGGATCACCCGCAGGGAGGTGACCATGGAGGGCGGCACGGTACTTCCCCTTGCCAGAGGAAAATGGGAGGGGCTGAACCGGGCGTATCTGGCCTGGTACCGCACCGGAACGGCGCAGGAAAAGGAGTGAGAGGGAAGGAGAATGACGGAACCATGATGGAAACGGCTGTTTTGAACCTGATCTGGCTGTTTTTATACGGATACTGTATCGAAGGAATGGGAACCATCCAGAAGGGGCGGGGGAGACGGATCGTGGCAGGACTCATTTCCCTTCTTCTTCTGGCGCTTTCGCTTTGGATTCCGCTCTGGGCAGTCTGGCTTCTGGAGGGGCTGACGGCGGTTCTGTTCGTTCTCTTTTTTGACGAGGAGCCCTTTCGGCAGCAGTGGAAGCGGGCGGCAGTTCCGGCGTTGCTTTTTGCCTGTCTGACGGCGGCTGGCGCGGCTTTTGGGAGCGGGAACCTGTTTCCCGCCGCAAACGGGATCGTCTGTCTGGTTCTGTTCCTTCTGCTGGCGCATAAACGGGGCTATCTGCGGGCGGGAAACGCTGCGTCGGTGGGAGCGGTGTACGTGCTGCTCTCCGCCTTTCCGGTTGTTTTTGCCGGAGAGCTGACGGATGCCGCAGGTCTGTGGATCGCGCCGGAAATGGGGCGGCTTCTTCTGTGGGGAATCGTTCTGGTGGAGGTGCTTCTGTTTTTCGCTCTGGAGGGGACGCTGTTTTCCTGGCAGAAGGGATTTGAACGCAGCGCCGAACGCTTTCAGCAGGATGTGCTGACCCATCAGTATGAGGAAATCCGTACCATCTATACGAATATGCGGGGGTGGCGGCACGACTACCATAACCATCTGCAGGTGATCAAGGCGCAGCTCGCCCTGGGAGAGACGGATCAGCTGCAGCGCTATCTGGACGAGCTGGAGCAGGATCTGGACCGGGTGGATTCCTGGATCAAGTCGGGGAATCTGATGGCGGATGCCATTTTAAACAGCAAGCTGTCTCTGGCGCAGCAGAAAAAGATTGCTGTGAACTGTAAGGCCAGGCTGCCGGAAAACCTGCCGGTGGAGGATGTGGATCTGTGCGTGATTCTGGGAAACCTGCTGGACAACGCGCTGGAGGCGTGCGAGCAGATTCCGGAGGAAGGACGCTTCCTGCGGGTCTATCTGGCGGTAAACGGCCGTCAGCTTTATATGTCCATTCAGAATTCAGCAAAGGAAGAGCTGAACTTCAATGAGCGCAATTACATCACCCAGAAGCGGGGGAGTCATGGATTCGGCATGAAGCGGGTCAGCGCGGTGGTGGAAAAATACGAGGGCTTTCTCAACCTGGCGAACGAACCGGGCATCTTTGCGGCGGAGGTGACGCTCCCGTTGGCGGGGTGATGCTGCTGCAGTTCGTGAAAAAAATCAGTCATTTCGTGCGGGAATCTCCACAGCAGGGGATTCCTGTTTTATCATTTAAGGAAAGTCCGGCACAGGAACTTTCTGCCCCGGGGAAGGGATCGGCTGTCCGGACGGAGGCTTCACGGAAAATGCACGAAAGGATCATGGGAACATGAAGACAAAAATGAAAAAGAGCCGAAATAGCAAAGCTGAAAGAGAATATTCCGTTCCGGACACGCTTGCGTTTGTCTTAGAGTTGTTTGGCCGCGAGATGGGAGCAAAAGGGATTCTGGTCTGCATGGGGCAGGCGGTTTCCGGAATCCTGTATCCCTTTCTGTCGGCGACGCTGGCCGGCGTGATTGTGGCGGCGCTCTCCGGGGGAGGAAGCGCCGGAGAGATTCTTCTCACCGTGGGCGGATATGTGGCGCTGCAGCAGGCGTTCCGCCTGCTGGCCGGATATCTGGTACAGGATGGAGAAGGGGTGATCTTCCAGTTCCGGATACGGATGGGGATTCCGCTTTACCGAAGCTGCCTGGAAGCGGACGTTGCATTCCTGGAGAGCGACGAAGGACAGAAAAAGATGGCGGGAGCGCTGGAGGCGGTGTTCCGGGGGGACTGGAATGGGTTTGAAGCATATATGAGGGAGTTGGTGAGACTTATGACCAACCTGGGAGGCTTCCTGCTTTATGCTTTTGTAGTCGGAAGCCGCAGCCTGCCGCTGCTTGCGCTGATCCTTTGTTCGGCCGTTCTGACGGCGGGCGCCTCCCTGCTGGCGAAAAGGCGGGAGACCATGCTGGAAAAGGAGAACGACGCCAACTGGGAGGCTTTGGCTTATCTGCGTAAGATAACGGTGGATACGGTCAATGGAAAGGATATCCGTCTCTACCGGATGGACCGCTGGCTGCTGGGGGCATTTGAGAAGGCCATTGACCGCTTTACCAGGCTGCGGGGAAAGGGGAGGGCGGCCTATATGGCGGCGGGGCTGTTCGGGAAGGGGCTTTCCTTTCTGAAAAATCTGCTGATCTATGGCTTCCTGATCCTGCAGATGGCGCAGGGCAGGATGACGGTGGCGGAGTTTCTGATTTATACAGGGCTGGTTTCCGGCTTTGACACCTGGCTGACAGCCTTTTTTTCCGCTCTGCAGGAGTTTTTTCACCATCACATCACCATCGGAAAATTTCGTGCTTTTGAGGATGCCGTGGCTACCGGGAAGCTGGGAAAATGGGGAAACGCAGTGCCGGAGAGGGCCGGACAGGCCCACGAGATCCGTCTGGAACAGGTTCGCTTCCGGTATCCGGGAAGCGAAACGGATACCATATATGATCTGAATCTGACCATCCGGCCTGGGGAGAGGCTGGCGCTGGTGGGCGCAAACGGCGCGGGAAAAACCACGTTGGTGAAGCTGCTCTGCGGCCTGTATCGTCCCGATTCCGGGCGGATTCTCCTGGACGGGCAGGAGCTGGGCGAATTGACGGAGGAGGCCTGCTTCCGGGAGTTTTCCGTGGTGTTCCAGGATGTGTTCACCTTTTCCTTTTCCCTCATGGAAAATGTATCCTGCGCGGAGGAGGGAAAAACGGATCTGGACAGACTTCGAGACAGCCTGACGCGGGCGGGCCTGATGGAGAAGGTGGACGGGCTGGAGCGGGGCGTGCATACGCCCCTGAACCGGGACCTGGGGGAAAACGGCGTAAGCCTTTCCGGAGGCGAGCTGCAGAAGCTGATGCTGGCCCGGTCGCTGTATAAGGGCGCGCCGGTGGTCATTCTGGATGAGCCCACAGCCGCTCTGGACCCTATTGCGGAGGGAGAGATGTATGAGAAGTACGACGAACTGCTGCAGGGGAGAACGGGAATCTTCATCTCCCACCGCTTAAGCTCCACCCGCTTCTGTGACCGGATCGTATATCTGGAAAACGGACGGATCACGGAGCAGGGCACCCATGAAGAGCTGATGGAAAAGGGAGGCGCCTACGCGAACATGTTCACCGTTCAGGCGCAGTATTACAAAGAGGGAGAGGAGGCGGCCTGCCTTGGATAAACAAATTTTTTGGGAGAAATTACGAAAAAAATGGACGGAAAGCGAGTTCGCGTCCACCCACCGGGTGGGATTCCGGCTTCTGAAAATGGTGCATGAAACGGATTCCACCGTCCTTCCCTTGAATCTTCTGATGATCTGCGTGAATCTGGCGGAAATCTATGCAGGACTGTTTCTTACATCGGCCCTGATCGACAGTCTGCTTGCCACCGACTTTCGGCGGGCAGCGCTGTATGCTCTTCTGCTCGCTGCTTCCGCGCTGGTGCTGGGAAGCATTGGTGAAGTGCTGTTAAAGAAGGTGCGGACCGTACAGAACCGGCTCTGGCAGATCGTGTATCTATGGATTGCGAAAAAGGCGATTTCTCTGGACTATGAGACTATGGAAGATCCGGAGGCCGTCAAAAAGCTCCTGACCGCGGAGCGGACCTGCGATATGTATGGAAGCGTGGGGATCGTGGTTCTCAATTATGGAGAGCTGCTGAAAGCCCTTCTGAATATCGTCGTTTCCGTGAGCCTGTCGCTGCAGCTGGTGCTGAAGCGCCCGGCAGCGGGCGGCATAGCATTTCTTTCTGGGCAGGGGGATGGAATCGGACAGGCGGCAGCTCTGTTCTCCGTACCGGGGGTTTCTCTGTTCCTGTTCGGAGCGGCCTTTGCAGGAATGGCCTTTCTTTCCGGGCGCACGGCGAATAAGTATGCAGAAAGAGAAAAAAATTTTTTTCAGAACCGTGCGGGAACGGAAGAAAAGCTTTCCTATCTGAACGACAATATTTTCTTTAACTACCGGGCGGGCAAGATCATCCGCATCTTCGGGATGCAGGATATGCTCCTGAAAAGCGGGGGGAGAGAGTTTAACGAGGGATTTCGTTTTTATCTTCGCAGAATCCACGCAAAACGTGGGGAAACCGTGGAAAACCTGACCACCAGCGGTCTGTTTACCGTTTTTTCCTATCTGCTGGTGGTATTAAAGACCATTTCCGGAGCCATCACCGTCGGAGCATTTACCCGGTATGTGGGAGCGCTGAACCAGTTCGGAAGCGCCTGCGCCTCGCTGATTGAATACAATGCGGCCATCCGGCGGAACGCCGCTTACATGGGGGAATTTCTGGCCTTTCTGGATGTGGAGGAAAAGCATTCCCACGGCACGATCCCGGTGGAGAAGCGCGACGACGGGGAATATGAGCTGGCCTTTGAAGATGTGAGCTTCCGTTATCCGGGAAGCGCTCAATATGTGCTGAAGAATGTGAACTGCCGTCTGGACATGAAGCGGAAAATGGCGGTGGTGGGAAGGAACGGCGCGGGAAAAACCACCTTCATCAAGCTGCTTTGCGGCCTGTATGAGCCTACGGAGGGGCGTATCACCTTAAACGGCGTGGACATCCGTAAATATAAGCCCGACGAATACCGGGATCTGTTCGGCGTGGTGTTTCAGGATTTTCGCCTGTTCTCCTTCCCGGTGTGGGAAAATGTGGCGGCAGGATATGAGCGGGACGATGGACGCATGTGGAAGGCCCTGCGCCAGGCCGGAGCCGAAGAACTGGTGAAAAGCATGCCGGAGGGACTGGAGACCCTGCTCTATAAGGACACGGGCGAAGGCGTGGAAATCTCCGGCGGAGAAGCCCAGAAGCTGGCCATCGCCCGCGCCCTGTACAAAGATGGGGCTCTGGTGGTTCTGGATGAACCGACAGCCGCCCTGGACCCGCTGGCGGAAGCGGAGGTCTACGCCCGCTTCGATGAGATGACCGAGGGCAAGACCAGCATCTATATCTCCCACCGGATGAGCAGCTGCCGTTTCTGCGACGACATCATGGTTTTTGATGACGGAAGGATTGCAGAACGGGGCAGCCACGAAAACCTGCTGGCCGCGGGAGGGCTGTATTCGCAGCTGTGGAACGCGCAGGCGAAGTATTATGCATGAATGGCCGGATGGCCCGTCTGTGCGGGGATCGAAATGGGAGCGTGAAGAACGCTCCCGATTTGCGTGATGCGCCCGGCAAATGGCCGCCGTATTTGCGCGGGCAGACATTTGTTTCAGAGAAATGGTTTTCAAGACAAATTTTCCTGACAAATTTCTCTTGTATGCATGCCCGAGAGGTGCTACAATGCACATAAGCATAAATTTCTATATTTAAAGCCATTCGGCTTTCGTCAGGACAGAATGTCTGCTGTCCTCTCTGACGTTTCTTTCAGAACTCTATGCTGAATTCTTTTTTTCCAACAACCATTTATACAGCAATATGATTGCGGTAATCGGCAGGAGTGACTGAGTGATGGCTCCTGCCGGAACAGAAGCGTTTTTGCGCTTTTACATCATACAGAAAGGAGACCGCCTATCTCAGAGTGACGAAGGAGGCTGGCGGGACGACGCTGGTACAGTATCGGGATGTGGCAAAAGGGGTCAGAAACGAAAGGATTTTCGCCGTTCTCGGCATAGAAAATCAGTCGGAGATCGATTATGCCATGCCCTTTCGGGTGCTTGAACTGGATTTTGTCAACTATGCCCGCCAGATGCAGATCATCCGGGAACGCCATGAGGCGGAATGGAAAGCAGAAGAGGGTTGCAGGCGCAGACCGCCCGGCGTCACGGCCGGGGAGTATCTGGGCAGGTTTTTAAGGACAGACCGGATTGTCCGCTGTGTGACGCTGGTGGTGTACTGGGGGGAGGAACCCTGGGACGGGCCAATGAGGCTGTCAGACCTTTTTGAAACGGAGACGGAAGCGCCATGCGCAGTGCAGGTGGACATGAACCTGCTTGACGTCTGCCGGATGAGCGATGAAGAAATCTGCAGCTATACGGGGGAACTGCGGACGGTGTTCGGATTCCGGAAATATGCCGAAAACAAGGAGCGTCTTGGAAGGTTTATTGCCGGTAACCGGGAGCATTTCAGCAACGTTTCCGAAACGGCGATGAATGCGTTGGAAGAACTGACGCACTCGCTGGAACTGAAGAAAATCAGAACGTCAGAATATCTGACAGCGGAAGGAGGCTACAATATGTGCCGTGGAATTCAGGGAATGATTCAGGATGGAAAGATGGATGGAATCAGAGTGGGTAGGATAGAGGGAGAAGCGAAAGCGAAGAAGGAGATGGCGCGCTCCCTTGCGGGTATGGGAATGAGCGCTGAGAAAATTGCGGAAGCTGCAAAGGTCAGCCTCTCGATTGTCCGGGAATGGCTGTCTGAGAACGCCGGATGCCTGTAAGGGGCCCTGGCATTCTTTACTCCCCGTCAGTTTTGATTTTCGGCAGATCCCACCGGTAATGGCTGGCGAGCATCCGGATGGCGATCACCAGAAGGGCGCTTACTACCATGGCCAGATCGGAGCGGGTGTATTCCAGAAAAAGGGTGTACAGACAGGCGCCCGCAATGGATGCACAGGCGTAAATATGTTTTTTCAGGACATAGGGCGTCTCTCCCGCCATGATGTCACGCAGGATACCGCCGCCGATGCCGGTGATGACGCCAAGGAAGATGATGAGGAAATGGTAGCTTCCATAACCGGCTTCCACTCCGGTGTCGATGCCTGTTACTGTGAATGCACCGAGACCGATGGCGTCCAGGATGTTCATGATTTTCTCATATTGCTCAATGTATCTGCCGCCGAGCAGGGAAGGGCGCAGCCGGAACAGGACAAAGAGGACAATCACCGTCAGAAAGGCGGCGAATACATAAACCGGATTGCGGAACATGTTTGGCGGAATGTTTCCGATCATCAGGTCCCGCAGCATTCCGCCGCCCACGGCCGTTATGACTCCCAGAACGATGATGCCGAACAGATCCAGCTTTTTACGGACCGCCACCATGGCTCCGGAGGAGGCGAAGGCGACGGTTCCGATGATTTCTACGAAAAAGATAACGTTTGACTGCAGTTCCATGATTTATAACCTCATAATCATTTCTGAGTTTCCGGGCGGGAGGACGCCTGCATACAGGCCTTTTCAACAGCCCGTCCGGGCCGTTTCATCATAGCACGAAACCTTTCTCATATCCATACCAAAAAACGTAGAAAAAAGAAAAAGAATCCCTTATAATAGAAAAGGACAGATGTTACAGTTCACTCCGCGCCATTCGCAAAGCCGCGCTCTCCGCTGCTTCGCAGCTTTGCTCATAGCATGGCGCTCCCTTCGTCCGCTCAGAGCCAGCCATCTGTTCGTACAAGCACGACATCTGACTGGCTCTGGCGGACGAGTGAACTGTAACAGAAAAATGATTCTCAAAAGGGAAGCCGTCAAAACCGGAAGGGCCTGGTTCCGGTGCGCTGCCCCGGGGGAAAGCTGAAAAGGAGAAGGATTATGGAAAAAAGAAAAATGGAGAAACTTGGAATTGAGACATCGCTTCTGGGCTTTGGCTGTATGCGTTTCCCGACTCTGCCGGACGGCAAAATAGACGAGGCGGAAGCGGAGAGGATGCTGGACAGAGCGATCGCCGCAGGCGTGAACTACATAGATACAGCCTATCCGTATCACAACGGACAGAGCGAGCCGCTGGTGGGTAAGGTACTGAAGAAATATGACAAAGATTCCTTCTATCTGGCGACCAAGCTTCCGCTCTGGGCGGTAAACAGTGTGGAGGATGCGGAGCGCATTTTCAATGAGCAGCTGGAACGGCTGCAGACGGATCATATTGACTTTTATCTGCTTCATGCGGTGAATAAGGAAAAATGGAATCAGATGAAGGAACTCGGCGTGGTAGACTACTGCGCGAAGCTGAAGGAGGAGGGAAAAATCCGGTATTATGGCTTCTCCTTCCATGATGATTATGAGGTGTTTGAGGAGATCCTTCATTATCGTCAGTGGGATTTCTGCCAGATCCAGTACAACTATCTGGACAGAAACGAACAGGCGGGAGATAAGGGATATGCGCTGGCGGAAAGCCTCGGGGTGCCGCTGGTGATCATGGAGCCTGTCAAAGGCGGCAGCCTGGCGGGCTTTTCCGAGGATATCAACGAGCGTTTCCATAAGATGGATCCCGAAGCCAGCGTTGCGTCCTACGCCCTGCGCTGGGTGGGAAGTCATCCCAATGTGAAGGTGATCTTGAGCGGTATGTCCACCATGCAGCAGGTGGAGGACAACCTGAAGACCTTTGAGAATTTCAAACCCTTAAGCGAGGCTGAGAGCAAAGAAATTGACGAAATCGTGAAGGAGCTGCGTTCCCGTGTGCAGAACGGCTGCACGGGCTGCCGCTACTGTATGCCCTGCCCGGCAGGTGTCAACATTCCCGGCAACTTCAAGGTATGGAACAATTATCATATGTACCGCACCTATGGGCACGTTCAGAGAGCCTGGGAGGTGGATCTGAAGGAGGAGGAGAAGGCGAAGAACTGCGTGAAGTGCGGAAAATGTGAGACCCTCTGCCCGCAGAAGCTTTCGATCCGTGCGGATCTGGTACGTGTACAGCAGGAGCTTGATGACAGAATTTTCAAATAATTAATCGAATTTTCAGAAAATATTCATGGAAAAAGCATATAAGCTGGAATTTGAAAATGAACAGACCGGGGCGCTCGTTGTAAACTGCTGCGGCTGCTCCAAAACGGAGCCGCTGCACAGCTTCGGCCCGGCGTTAAAGCCCCATTACATGATCCATTATATCCTGAGCGGGAAGGGCGTGTTCCGCACGGGAGGCCGGGAATATCCGCTGGAGGCAGGGAGCGGCTTCCTGATTGTGCCAGGACACCTCGCTTTTTACCAGGCGGATGAAAAGGAGCCATGGACCTATGTGTGGGTGGGCTTTTCCGGAAGTGGCGTGGAAAGCTTCGTTTCCTATACGGGCCTGTCGGTCCGGCATCCTGTTTTTCAGTCGGATCATTCGGACGAGCTGTATGGAAGCGTCCGGGACATGATGGAGCACAACACCTATGGGCTGACCAATGAGCTGAGGCGGAACGGGCAGCTCCAGATTTTTCTGTCCCTGATCGCGGAAAGCGCGGGAACGCAGGCACGCCCGGAGGAGGACAGGGCGAACCAGTATGTGAAACGGGCGGTGGAATTCATTCAGCGCAACTACTGCAACCCTGTAAAAGTGACGGATGTGGCGGACTATGTCTGCATTAACAGAAGCTATCTTTATACCCTCTTCGAGAATTCCATGGGCATGTCTCCGCAGCAGTTTCTCACGGCCTTCCGGCTCACCAGGGCGGCCGAGCTTTTGGCGGTGACGCAGCTCCCGGTGGAGAGCATCGCGCTTTCCTGCGGCTATAATGACCCACTTGTTTTTACGAAGGCATTTAAACAGATGAAGGGAATGTCCCCCTCTGCCTACCGGAAGGAGCTTCAGAAAGGGGAGACCCGCCGGAACCGGGAATATCTTCGGCAGGTTGAGGATTTTATCAGCCAGGTGAAAAGCCTGCAGGGATAAATGGAACGGCTTAACATTTTGACAGGTACACGCAACAAATATCCGCTTGCCGTCATCGTTATTTTGTTATATGATGATTGTAGCTGAAAGCGGTTGCAGGTATGTGGAGCAGCCGCCATACGGCAATGGTGCCGGAAAGGATGAGTAAAGGAGAAGGGATTATGGAAATGAAAGAAAAAGTACTGCAGAAATTCGGGGAGGTGTTCGGGGATACCGAAGGGGTGAAGACCTATTTCGCGCCCGGACGCGTAAACCTGATTGGAGAACATACGGACTATAACGGCGGCCATGTATTCCCCTGCGCGCTTACCATTGGAACCTACGGCGCGGCGAGAAAGAGAGAGGATCGGAAGCTTCGTTTCTTTTCCATGAATTTTGAGCGCCTCGGCGTGATCGAGAGCAGCCTGGACAATCTGGTTCCTGAAAAGAAGGCGGACTGGACAAACTATCCCAAGGGAGTGATGTGGGCCTTTGAAAAGAGAGATATGAAGATCCCGTACGGCATGGACCTGCTCCTGTGCGGCAACATTCCCAACGGCTCCGGACTTTCCTCCTCCGCTTCCCTGGAGGTGCTGACCGGCTTCATTCTGCGCGATATGTTCGGCTTTGACGTGACCAACCAGGATCTGGCGCTGATCGGCCAGTATTCTGAGAACAATTTCAACGGCGTTAACTGCGGCATCATGGATCAGTTCGCCATTGCGATGGGCAAAAAGGATCACGCCATTTTCCTTGATACCGCAGACCTGAGCTATGAATATGCACCCATCCATCTGGAAGGCGCCAAGATCGTCATCGCCTGCAGCAATAAGAAACGCGGCCTTGGCGATTCCAAATACAACGAGAGAAGAAGCGAGTGCGAGACGGCTCTGGCAGAGCTTCAGGAAGTGGTCGGCATCAAGACCCTGGGCGACCTGAATGAAGAGCAGTTTGAACAGTACAAGAGCGCCATCAAGGATGATGTCCGCAGAAAGCGCGCAAAGCATGCGGTCTATGAAAATCAGCGTACCGTCAAGGCGGTTGCCGCGCTGAAGGCCAACGACATCGAACAGTTCGGACAGCTCATGAACGCTTCCCACGTATCCCTCCGCGATGATTACGAAGTGACGGGCATCGAGCTGGATACCCTGGTGGAGGAAGCCTGGAAGGTGGACGGCGTGATCGGCTCCCGCATGACCGGAGCAGGCTTCGGCGGCTGCACCGTGAGCATCGTGAAGACCGATGCTATCGACAGCTTCATCGAGAAGGTGGGCGCAGAATATCTGAAGAAGATCGGCTACGCTGCGGACTTCTATGTGGTGGAGATCGGAGACGGACCGAGTGTGATCTGAATGAATAGCCGCTTTGCGGCTGTTCATTTATGAGCAGGGAGCGAAGCGGACTGCAAAAATTATTTGCGGACAGGAAATGAAGCGGGACGTGAATACGTCCAGCGGCGTTTCAGGGAATGGAAAGAGCACACAGAGGCGCGTCGCTGCGGGAATGGAGGAAAAGATGATTCAGAACAGTATCAGAGAATTAGTGAGATATGGACTTGCCACCGGCCTGATCGAGCCGGAGGATACGATTTATACGACGAACCGCCTGCTTGAGATGTTCGGGCTGGATGAGCTGGAGGATGCGGATACGCCCATCGTGGCGGACAAAAGTGAGGAGCCACAGCTGGTTGCAAAGCTGGAGAGCATCCTGAAGGACATGCTGGACTATGCGGCGGACAACGGACTTCTGGAGAACAACAGCGTAGTGTACCGGGATCTGTTCGATACGAAGATCATGAGCACGCTGGTGGCCCGCCCCAGCGAGATCATCCATACCTTCCGCGCGCACTATGCCAGCTCCCCGCAGGAGGCCACCGATTATTTTTACAAATTCAGCCAGGATACGGACTATATCCGCCGTTACCGCGTCTGCCGCGACCAGAAGTGGGTGGCGCATACCAAATACGGTGATCTGGACATCACCATCAACCTTTCCAAGCCGGAAAAGGACCCCAAAGCCATCGCCGCAGCCAGAAACGCGAAGCAGAGCGCGTATCCCAAGTGCCAGCTCTGCATGGAGAACGAAGGCTATGCGGGCCGGGTGAATCATCCCGCAAGACAGAATCACAGGATCATCCCCATCACCATCAACAACAGCGCATGGGGCTTCCAGTATTCTCCTTATGTATATTATAATGAACACTGCATCGTGTTCAATTCCAAACACATCCCCATGAAGATCGAGCACGACACCTTTGTGAAGCTGTTCGATTTCGTGAAGCTCTTCCCGCACTACATGCTGGGTTCCAACGCGGATCTTCCCATTGTAGGCGGCTCCATCTTAAGCCACGACCATTTCCAGGGCGGACATTATGAGTTCCCCATGGCAAAGGCCGGGGTGGACCGGGAGTTCACGGTAAAGGGCTTTGAGGATGTGAAGGCGGGCGTGGTGAACTGGCCCATGTCGGTGATCCGCTTAAACGGTCCTGACAGTGACCGCATCATTGCCCTTGCGGATCTGATTCTGGAAAAGTGGCGCGGTTATACGGATGAGGCGGCCTTCATCTATGCAGAAACGGACGGAGAGCCCCACAACACCATCACCCCCATCGCCAGAAAGCGCGGAGATAACTACGAACTGGATCTGGTGCTTCGCAACAACATCACCACAGAGGAGCATCCGCTTGGCGTGTATCATCCCCACGCGAAGCTGCATCACATCAAGAAGGAGAACATCGGCCTGATCGAAGTGATGGGCCTTGCAGTGCTTCCTTCCCGTCTGGACGGCGAGATGGCAGAGCTGGAAAAGGCCATCCTTTCGGGCGCGGATATCCGCAGTGACGAGGTGCTTTCCAAGCATGCGGACTGGGTGGAGGAATTCCTTCCCAGGTATGAAAACGTGAACGCGGATAACATCCATGAGATCATCCAGAAGGAGATCGGCCAGGTATTCATGGAGGTTCTGGAAGACGCGGGCGTATACAAGAGAACCGAAGAAGGACAGGCGGCGTTTGACCGGTTTATTGCGACGTTGGGATAAAGGCGGACGAGGCGGATTACAGATATAAAAATAAGAGATTGGACAGGGGAAGCTCCTTCTCCTGTCCGATTGCGCGGTGCGGCACGTGGATGGATTCCATGTGCCGCGCTTTTTTATTCGGGAACCGAGGATGCGCGGTGGTGTCCGTGAAAATGCTCTGCCGCGTTCTCCATCAGCAGATAAAAGGCCTGTCCCTCCGGCGAGATGCCGGGCCTGCAGAAATCAGGGGCGCCGCAGACCTGCCGGACAAAGCCGTAAGCGTCCACCTTTTCGTTTGCTGCGGCCCGCATTTTTTCCGCCAGCGGCAGGTATTCCGGAGACAGCCAGCCGTCCGCCATTCCTGTGAAAAGGGCATAGGCATACATCTGGGAAAAATTGACCTCCACGAAGGAATCTGTGCGGTTAAGAATATCATGGGACAGGCCGTCCTCCCGTACCATGCTGCGCAGGGCTTTCAGAAGCGGAAGCTCCATGGCGAGCAGGCGGAGACGCAGTGCTTCTTCCTGCATCGGGATACGGTGCAGAAGCCTTGCCATGGATGCCGCAGCCCAGCCATTTCCGCCGCCCCAGAAATCTGACCGCACGAAGCGTCCGGCTTCCGCGTCCCAGATGTGATGGAAAAGCCCTGTCTGCAGATCACATAAAAGCCTGTAATATCCCTCCATCTGTTCCACGGCCTCCCGCGTATGTCCTGCGGCAGCAAGAAAGGTTGGAAGCATGTAGCAGGAATCCGCCCAGACCTGCTTCGTGCCGATCACATGGCAGACCACGCCGCAGGAGGTGCGCGGCGCCCGGTACAGCGCCCAGTCAAGAAGCCGGTTCAGGGCATCCTCAAATATCGGGTCTCCCGTCAGCCGCCAGGCCTCCGCAATCGCCTCGCCCGGCGCACAGGGATCCGTCACCGCCTGATCAGAACCCATGACAGCGGCTCTTCCGTCTTCCTTCTGACGCATCACCGCGCTCATGGCGAGGGCGATCACCATATCCTTCTCCCCAAGATCGAGAAAGGCGTGGGCAGCCACGCCCTGTTCCCAGGAATGACGCTGCATGGAGAGGAGGGCTGATTTTACAGCTTTTACTTTCCGGATTTGTTCTGTGGTTTCCATATCTGCTGGATCTTATCTTCCTTTTCTTTTGTTTTCATTATAGAAGTCTGTATGTCGGGCGTCAAATTTTTCGTGCCCTGTTGAAAAGTGGATCTTGCTGAAAATGTTCCTTTTTTGCACTTGTAATACCGCTGAATTGACCTGTGCAAAAAAGCATTATGGATCAAAACTTATAGATATTGCACAAATAGTATCGCTTAATTAGAATGTAATCATGCTAAATCACAAGTGATTTCAAAGGCCAGAGAAAAACAGGTGAGATAATGTATAAGCAGGCTGGTTAAAAAACCGGACCAAATATGGAATAAAAAACAAAATAGAAAAGGAGGGGCTAATGTGCGGAAGAAAGGAATAAAACTGAAAAAATACTGGCAGCTCTATCTATTGTTGATACCTGCAGTCATTTATGTATTGATTTTCGCATACGGGCCGATGTATGGAATTATTATCGCATTTAAGGATTATAAACCAAAGCTTGGATATTTGGGAAGTGATTGGGTCGGGTTGAAACATTTTATCCGTTTTCTTACATACCCGGATTTTTGGAAACTGATACGCAATACTTTGTCCATTTCGATTTATACTTTGCTGACATTCCCATGTGCAATCATATTAGCACTTTTATTTAATGAATTGAAAAGTGGGGTATTCAAAAAAACAGTACAGATGGTGACCTATGCACCATATTTCCTTTCCATGGTAGTTATGTGCAGTCTGGTCATACTCATGGTTGGAAGAGAAGGCCCCCTGGGACAGTTGTACGGAATGATTACCGGGAAAGCTGCCGATTTGCTCACGCTGCCAGCATACTTCAGCAGTATATATGTATGGTCAGGAGTGTGGCAGACAACAGGATGGGGAACGATCATTTATCTGGCGGCCCTTTCAGGAGTTTCGCCGGAGTTGATTGAATCAGCCAAAATTGATGGGGCCGGAAGGTTCCAGGTCATCCGTCATGTGAATCTTCCTTGTATTATGCCGACAATTATTATTATGTTCATTATGAATACGGGAAATATTCTGTCGGTAGGTTTTGAAAAGATTTTTCTGCTTCAGAATGATCTGAATCTGGAGACATCAAGAGTTTTGTCTACTTATACATATGAAATTGGACTTTTGGGAGGTCAGTTCAGTTACTCTACTGCAATCGGGCTTTTTAATAACCTGCTTAACATTCTGATGCTGTTTATTTCCAACAGAATTTCAAAGAAAATTTCAGGAATTGGATTGTGGTAGGAGGATGATATGAAAAAGAAGAAAAAATGGGAAGTATTTGATATTGTAAATTTCTTTTTTATGTTGTTGATTTTATTCATAACGATTCCTCTGCCAGGAAGATACTTTTTGCTTACCGCATATGCTGCCGGA
>NBJMC04202__coassemble_1309_pt1 | contig 41578 bp, 38 predicted proteins | sample NBJMC04202__metabat2_high_PE_053 | metagenome-assembled genome bin NBJMC04202
ATGCGACTGACTACATTCGGTTACCGATACCCACATCAAACTCATATGACCTCTCCTCTCATAAAAAAATCATACAACACTTTTGTGTATACAATTTCTCGACATACGATATTTTATCAGAAAATATATATTTGTAAAGGTAATCTATGGCACTGATTTTATAATAGTATATTCTTTTTCAATTATTGCTTCTATTTAGATAATTTGATATCTGTCTTCATTTTTTCCTCCATGCGGCCGCCCTCCGGGCTTATCACTCAAAAAAAGACCTTCCGACCCGCAGATCGGAAAGTCTTTCTACTTTCTGTTATGCACAATAAATCTCTTTTTACCACCACCGCCAGATGACGATCACCCAGACGGAAACGGAGGCAAGCACGGTGGCGGCGCATACGCCTGCCCGGATCACACCCGCCGCCCGGGCAGAAATTCTTCCTTTCAGCAGCCGGGAGCTCTCCGCCATGCCGATTCCCGTGTAAAGGAGGCAGACCACGATATAACGGAAATCGCTGCTGCAGGTGTATGGATACTTGATTGTAAACACGGCGAAGCCCAGAAGGAAGGCCAGATAGCCGGTGCCGAGGAAGCAGCTTTCCTGGAAAAGCGGACTGCGAAGCAGGGCTCCCTTCTGCCCTCCCGCCGTTTCCTTTCGGGCTGCCAGGGCTTTTTTCAGCTGCAATGCAAGGAAAAGGGCTGCGGCAGCGGTTCCGAAAAGAATGGCCAGAACATATGCTGCCTGACACAAAATCAGAGGAACTGCGGGAATTCCCGCCGGAAATTCCTCTGCGAACAGGGAGGTCCGGAACATGATCACCCAGTTATTGTGACAGTATTCGGAACTGATGCCGTGGAAAGGGAAGGAAAAATTCCAGTCCGCCAGGGAAGGAATGCCGAGTCTGGCCCACAGGCTGTACGCCCTCACACTCATGACCGAATCGTTCGCAGGCGTCGGAACGCCGGGCAGCTCCGAAAACAGGACCAGGTTTCTCACGATCCAGGCCAGGCCGACCACGCCGGACACAAGCCCGAAAAGGATATAATTGCGAAGCTCCTTCCAGACAGCCTGCTTTCCCGTCCGGCGGCTTTCAAAAAGGACGCCCGCAAAATCCAGCAGGAACGTCAGTCCAACCGGGAAGGCGATCACCGCCGTGTTGACCTTGCTCAGCATGCCGAGGCCGATCGCGAGCGCCAGAGCCAGAAGGCGCGGAAGCGTTTTTTTCCGGATCCATGCCAGGCAGGCCCAGATACAGCAGGCGATGAGCAGCGTGCACAGCATATCATTGTTCACGCTTCCGGAAAGAAACATGAGAGAGGGGTGCAGCGCACACAGAAGGAGCGCGCTGTACAGCCCCTTTCCCGACGCCCCCAGCTGCTTCAGAATCTTCAGGCATACAATCAGAAACAGACCGGAATACAGAAGCGTCAGCACCTGCAGGTTTTCAAAAGCCAGTTCCTCAGCCATACCGCAGCCGGTCAGAAAAATCACCCACAGACCAGAAATCAGGTAATGCAGCGGAGGATGATAATAGGAAAACAGCTCGTATGGATTGATTTTCGGAAGCTTCCGGAATTTGTATATGAACTCTATGTAGCCCAGATGCCCGGGATTTACCTGTTCATCGCCGATACCGGTATATACGCCGAGATCATGCTGCCGTTCATACAGCCCCGACAGGACACAATAGGAGCAGTGGAACAGCATGGTCAGACAGACGATCAGAAATACCATCCGTCTCTCGGAGATCTTTCCGGTCACCATTCCATATAAAACCACGAGCAGCAGAACAGGGAGCAGGATTGTGGAAATTCCCCGCTTCCATTCCTCCGGAATTGCCGCCAGCGCCGGAATTCCCTGCAGGAACAGGGCCAGCAGGCTGAAAAACAGGACACTTCCGACCAGCAGGAGCGATTCCTGCATTTTCCGACGGATCATTTTTTCCTTCGTATCCATACCGCTCATGCGCCTCCTTCCTGTGCCGTCGCAGGGGCAATGCCGTTCATGCAGGTCATCAGATACAGAGCGTACAGGTTTCGATAGGTCGCTTCGTCATAATGAAGTCCATCCACAATCCGCATCCCCGCAGCCTGCATCCAGGAATAGCTGTCAATCCAGGTCACATAAGGTGCCAGGTTAGCCTGAAGCTTCTGATTGAACGCTTCCACCTGCTCCTTCGTCACATAGGGGTTCGTCCATACCGGATTGACCGAAGCATAATACACGACCGCTCCCCGCAGCGTCCACTCCGCCGCCTTCTGATTGAAAAATTCGATATAGCGGTCAATGTTGCGCACATCGTTTACTCCGAGGTTGATCAGCACTCTGGTTCCCGTGCCGATCACCGCGTCGGCGCGCTGCACGCCCTTTTCCTCAAACCAGTCCAGCCCTTTTCCGCTCTCCGCGATCCACACGTAAGGATTCTCTCCAACCGCCTCTTCCATCTGCACGAAACGGGAATCCCCGATAAATACCATGGCCGCTCCCGGGATGATCTGGCCGGTCTGGGGCAGAGCAGCCTGTCCGTCCGCCTGCGCCTTCTCCAAAGCTGCGGGCACAGCCGCCAGATACGCGCCGTTCACATATCCGCTCACTCCGCCATAGTCGATCACCTGCCAGCCGGACGGATCTGAAGCAAGAACAGAAACCAGCTGTCCCTGTGTCAGCACGCCGATGCTGGGCCACTGTACGCCGGGACCCGTCCGCACATGAACCGGAACCACCGCCTGCATCGGTATGCCAGCCGCGGGAACCTGCGTTCCGACAGAAGGCGCCGTGCTTTCTGAAGGCAGCGCCGCATCCACGGCAGGCGCCGCGTTTACCCTGCCCTGCGCCCTGCCGCCGATCACCAGAAAACTCAGGGCCAGAGCAATGGCCATCCATCTTTTTCCCGTTTTTCTTCGTTCTTTCTGCCCGATTTCTCTCATCCTTTTCATCCTCTCTCTCTTCTCTTTCCGGCAACGCTCATTTTGGCTGACGCCGCTTTCCAGAGCAGGGAAAACAGCCACGCGCCCAGAATGGCGCTTCCGAAGGCGACAACAAAGCTCCCCGCCGTCCCCAGGTTCCATCTGCCTGCAGTCTGATAATACAGAAATGGATGCAGCAGATACAGATACAGGGAATTTTTTCCAAAAAACCGAAGCACACCGCCTGCCATGCGGCCCACAGGCCGGACCCGCTTCACAGGCCAGGGAAACAGCGCGATCCAAAGGGAAAAAAGGGTGTTTGCCGCCAGCTGCAGCTTTCCTCTTCCTCCCGTCTGAAGCAGCAGCGCACGCTCCCGCATTGCCGCAGGCACCAGGAGGATGCACAGCAGCGTGGCCGGGAGCACGGCCCGAAACCGCTTCCCTTCCATCCATACCAGCAGCCTTTTTTCACAAAGCCCGAAGGCCGCTCCCAGCGGAAAGGCCAGATTGGAAACATACCAGAAATCCTGTCTCCCCATTCCATACAGCAGGGCCGAAAAGGCGGTCGTAAACAGCGTAAGCAGCACAATCCGAAATCTTCCGGCCTGGAAGGCCGCGAAAAAAGCCAGATAAAACACCATGATATTGAAAATGAACCAATAATCCTGCGCAAGCAGATATCGCCCCACCCGCGCCGGAGTGACCGCTCCGCCCGCGCAGATCTCAATGATTCCCGCCAGGATGAGATAGGGAACATAGGTCCCCCTCAGTCGTTTTGCCCAGAAAGCCCGGCCCGGTTTCTCTTCCGTGGCATTTTTTGCCACTGCATTCTTTGCCGTGGCGTTTTTTGCCGTGGCATTCTTTGCCATCGCATAGCCTGACATCAGAAAGAAAATGTCCACGCCGTATCTGCCAAGCCCCATGAGAAACTGCGACAACGCCGGCATGCCGATGGATGCCGCGTACCACTCTCCGTAGTGAGAGGCCATCACCATCAGAATGGCGGCTCCCCGCAGGGCATAGGATATCTGACGGCTGAACAGCTCCGGACAGCCGGACAGGTCCCCGGCCGCTTGCTTTTTTCTTTCCTCACATCTGGAACAGCCGCTTTGCTCCATAGTACAGAATCCTCCCGTAATTTTTCAGGTTCACGCTGTCGCCGCAGGCGAACACGATCAGAAACGCATACAGGGCGTGCTGCAAGAGCGCCGCCCGCAGAAAAACCAGCCCGGCCCGCAGCGCCGTTCCCTGCGCCGCACCGAACAGCCAGAGCAGCATGAGACAGGATGCCAGAGCGAGGCCCAAAGCAGCGTCCGCCGTATAACGCTGCAGGATTCCGGCCGCGTTGGCGTCGAATCCGCCGATGATCAGAGGGGCTGTTACCGCACAGAGGAAAATGCCCCAAAGCTCCCTTCCCTCTCCGTTTTTCCATCCGGCAATTTTTCTCCGGCATGCCGGAAGGAGCGCCAGGCACCAGCAGACGGTCTGGCTCGCCAGAATCCCGCCGTACAGGAATTCTGACACCATTTTTCCCATATAGGTATGATTCAGATCGTTTGATATCAGAAAGGGAAACGCTCCTTCATAGTGAGGCGGCTGGAGGAAAAAAGCATAAAGCCCATACAGGATCCGGCTCAGGTTCGTTCCCCGGTGTGTCATGTCGTTGTTGGTCAGGCTGTAGGCAGCGCCAAAGTCAAAGGGCGAAGAAAAACGCAGCGCATTATACCACATAATCCCCGCCGCCACAGCCGCATAGGGAACGAGCAGGGCCGCCGCTTCCCGAACTCTTTTTTCTTTCAAAATGCGTCTTCCGAAGAGAGGCAGCGCCAGAATGGAAAAAGCCAGCATCTGCGGCCTGCAGCCGGCCACAAGAGCCATACAGAGCGAGCCCGCGAAAAGAAACGGAAGCCTTTTCCTCTCCCGGTTCAGCCCGCACAGCCACAGCCAGATTCCGGCCGCCGTGAACATATTCGCCGCCATCAGCGGCACATGGTACAGATCCGGCCTGGCCGCCAGATAGATGAAACTTCCGAAGGTGAGCGTCACCCCGGCCGCCATCAGGTAAAACACGTAGGGGATCCGGGGAAACCACCGTTTCACAGCCTCCCGGTACAAACCTAATATGGAAACGGCAAAACCCGCAAAGCAGAACCCGACTGCAAGAAAGTTCGGGAATGCCTTTCCCGTCAGCGCCAGGCACGGCAGATAGAACAGAAGCTCCGGCACAATCCCGAAATAGACATAATATTTTCCTTCATAATAGGCATAATCCGCGAGATAGGGAATGTCATTGGCCAAAAGCCAGGAGGTATCATAGGGATTTTCCAGCTCCATCAGCTCCGGCTGCTGTCCCACCCATACATGTCCGTCCAGGATGGCGGCCGCGAGCTGCCTGTACTGCTGATGATGCCCCCAGGGAGACTCCACGCAGGCCCTGTTGGAAAGCACAAGGCCGAGACCGATCAGCACAAACAGCCCCAGGCAGCCCGCTGTAACCAGATTCTGCCTGCGGCTTTTCGGCTGGAACTGCACGCGGTATATGCCGCTCCCTTCTCCTGATAAAATCCAGAAAGCGCCCACACCAAACAGCAGAAGCATCCGGGGAATGACAAAATCAAAGGGACGCCGCACGTTCGCTTCCATCCCCCGAAGCACAAAACCGCCCTGTCCCACAGGGCTTCCGCTTTCCATCCCGTCGCCGCCGGCCGCATCCTCTGACAGAACCAGGCCTCCGCCCTCTGCCAGTTTCATCTCAATGGACAGGCTGTGCACCTTCCCGTAAGGGTACAGATTCGTATAGAAGGAGGAGGGATACCTCCCCGCCGCCTCCATCACGGGAAGCGGATAGGGATAACGGTTTCCCTCATCAACCAGGCTGATTTCGATGGACACCACTTCATTTTCCGGCAATCCCAAGTCAAAATACAGGTTGTCAATCCGCATATCCAGCCCGTCTATTTCTACCGTCAGCTTCTCCGAATCCTCTTCCGTCTCTTTGCCCCATGTCAGCTTCATCCTGTCCGTCAGATCCGTTTTTCTGAAAAAAAGGCTCCTGACGGAAGAATAATTTCCAATCAATATCTCAAAAAGGAAAACCGCCGCAGCAAGAATGAGAAGCTTGCGCAGAATCCCATTCTGCCGCCGGCTCCCCTTTCCGCCGCTTTCCTTCAAAGTCCAATTCATTTTACGTCCCCTCATCTGTTGTATCTATTTCCATCCAATCATAGCATCCGGCCTCCGCTTCTGTCAATGAACGCGCCTGCATCCTTCTCCTCTTGACAGAATGCCGGAGATTTTATACCTTTATCGTAATACACCAAATAAGGAGGAATTTCACGCATGAAGCATAAAGGAACCGTCCGACTGGAAACCAATCGGCTGATCCTCCGTCCGTTTACGCTGGAGGACGCGCTTCCCATGTTCCGCAACTGGGCATCGGACGAGGAAGTGACCCGCTTTCTGACCTGGCCCGCGCACAAGGATGTGGAAGTGAGCCGCCGCGTCATCGCCGACTGGTGCAAAGGCTATGAGGCGCCGGATTATTATCAGTGGGCCATCGAACTGAAGGAGGGAAAGGAGCCCGTCGGTTCCATCTCTGCTGTCAAAACCGACGACCGAACCGAATCCGCCACCATCGGCTACTGCATCGGCAGACGCTGGTGGAGACAGGGCATCACCTCGGAAGCCCTCCGGGAGGTGATCCGCTTTTTCTTTGAGGAAGTGGGAATGAACTGCATCAATGCCTGTCATGATCCCAGAAATCCCAATTCCGGCAGAGTGATGCGCAGCTGCGGCATGACCCTGGAGGGGACCTGGCGGGCGGGAGGCATCAACAACCAGGGCGTGTGCGATGAAACCTGGTATTCCATCCTCCGCTCCGAATACGGAAAGGAGGCCAAACCTCCTGTCGCCATCCGCCGGGAAAGAAAAGAGGATCAGCACGCCGTGGAAGCCCTGACCAGACGGGCCTTCTGGAACATGTACGAGCCGGGCTGCACCGAGCATTATGTGGCCCATATTCTGCGGGGCCATGAGGATTTCATCCCGGAACTGGATCTGGTGGCCGAAACCGCGGACGGCCGTATCGTGGGAAATGTAATGTATACAAAAGCACGGCTCACCGACGAGAACGGAAAGGAAGCCGTTATACTCACCTTCGGCCCCATCAGCGTCCATCCGGATTTCCAGCGAAAGGGAATCAGCAAGCTTCTTCTGGAATACAGCTTTGAGGAAGCGCGCAGGCTCGGCTACCAGGCCGTGGTCATCTTTGGCGATCCGGACAATTATGTCTCCAGAGGTTTCAAAAGCTGCAGCAGATACCATGTGTGCGCAGGGGACGGAAGCTATCCGGCTGCCATGCTTGTTTTGGAGCTTCTTCCCGGCCTTCTGGACGGAAGAAAATGGGTTTATCAGGAAAGCCCCGCCTACGCGTTCGACCCCGCAGATGTGGAACCCTTTGACCGGCAGTTTGAACCCCTGAAAAAAGAATTCCGCCCCAGCCAGGAAAGCTTTTATATCCACAGCCACTCCGTTCTTTCTATTTGAATTAACTGCAGAGATATGATAAGATGGAAGCAATGATTATCCAACAGCGGCGCCGTACCCGGATACCCGCGGATACGCGCCCGGAAAGGAATCCAAATACTTATGAGAAAAGCTCTGATTATAGGCGGCGGTCCAGCCGGCCTGACAGCGGCCTATGAATTACTGAAGGCTTCAGAAACGGATGCTTCCGCTGAAAAGTTTGAGGTCCTCGTTTTTGAAGAAAGCAGCCAGCTTGGGGGAATATCCAAAACAGTGGAATACAACGGCAACCGCATGGACATGGGCGGTCACCGCTTTTTTTCCAAGGATCCGAAGGTAAACGAATGGTGGAATCAGATGCTTCCGCTGCAGGGCGCGCCTGCCTATGACGACATTTTTCTGCAGCGCACGCCTCCGCTTGCCCAGGGCGGTCCCGATCCGGAAAAGGCGGACCGGGTCATGCTTACCAGGAACCGGGTATCCCGGATTTACTTTGACCGGAAATTTTTTGACTACCCGATCACTCTGAAATGGGAAACCTTTAAAAACATGGGACTGGTCACGACCATCCAGGCCGGCGTCAGCTACGTGGCGAGCGTCGTGCACAAACGGAAGGAAAACTCTCTGGAGGACTTCTACATCAACCGTTTCGGCAGAAAACTCTACTCCATGTTTTTTGAAAAATATACGGAAAATCTCTGGGGCAGAAGCCCTTCGGAAATTGATCCCAACTGGGGTGCCCAGCGCGTAAAGGGCCTCTCCGTCATGGCGATCATTGCGGATATGTTCCGGAAGCTCATCCCCGGCAAAAAGACCGGACATGTGGAAACCTCCCTCATCGAGGAATTCAGCTATCCCAAGCTCGGCCCCGGCCAGCTCTGGGAAGTAACCGGGGCTGAAGTCGAGAAAATGGGCGGCCGGATTCTGAAAAACTGCCGCGTGGTGCGCCTGCACAGGGATGACAAGAATCACCTCACCAGCCTCACCTATGAAAAAGACGGTCAGGAATATGAGGAAACCGGCGATATTTTCATCTCCTCCATGCCCATCAAGGATCTGGTCGGCGGCATGAACGACGTACCCGAACGGGAAGCCGCAATCGCCGCAGGACTTCCTTACCGCGACTACATGACCCTGGGCGTCCTGATCCCGAAGCTGAATCTGGTCAACAGGACCAAAATCAAAACCGTCAGCGACATCGTTCCGGACGACTGGATCTATGTCCATGACCGCAGTGTACAGATGGGCCGTTTTCAGATCTACAACAACTGGTCCCCTTATATGGTAAAGGATCTGCACAACACCGTCTGGGTCGGCCTGGAATATTTCTGCACGGAGGGCGATTCTCTCTGGCGCATGTCGGAAAAGGAATTCTCTGACTTTGCCGTTTCCGAGATGGTGAAGATGGGCCTGATCGACAGCCCTGACGTGGTTCTCGACACCCACATGGAAAAGGTCAAGAAGGCCTACCCCGCCTACTTCGATACCTACAAGGACATGGACGTGCTGCGTAAATGGCTGGATTCCATCGACAACCTCTACTGTGTGGGAAGAAACGGCCAGCACCGTTACAACAACATCGACCACTCCATGGTAACCTCCTTTGAGACGGTGAAAAACATCATGAGCGGCGTCCGCTCCAGAGACAACATCTGGAACGTGAATACGGAGAAGGAGTATCTGGAAGGGAAATAGGCCTGCAGATCGGCTTCATCAGTATAAAACATAAATATCCCTCCCGCTTTCCTGAAAAATGGAGCTGCGGGAGGGATATTTTCATCGTCTGAATATTATCAGTCACCTTTTCTGTTTCAGCCATTTTTTCAGCCTGCTTTTTACTTTCTCCTCAATTTCTGCCCTGATGGCTTCTGATCGAGAGGGGTCAAGCTTCACTGCGGCAGCCACAGCCAGCGACTTACTTTCCCTCATTAATAACCTCCTCTATGGACGCATATCCCTTTCTGGCAAACAGACTCTCGAAATCATCTTCGCACCCAAGAGCAAACGCGATCTTCACCAGCGAAGTCAGGGATATCTCGCCGGTACGCTCGAAACGTTTGATCGAGCCGAGACTCACGCCTGAGTATTTTGCCAGCTGCACCTGCGTGATCTTCTTTTCCTTCCTTCTCTGCCGCATCCGCTTTGCAATGCCCTTATTCACTTCATCCGGGGATTTCAGAAAATCAAAGGAAGAGGCCAAAACCGGTATGAACCGGCAGGCCCCTTCCTTTTCTTCAAGTCCTCTGTTTTTCATACTCTCCGGCCGGACCGGCGGATGCTATCCAAGGGCAACCATACTGAATACCAACACGAACAGAGCAATGGTTTCGCAAAGACCGACAACGGTAATGTACTGTGCAAAGCCCTTTCCCGTTTCAGCCATGGCGTCTGCGCCTGCCGCACCGGCTTTTCCCTGAATAATAGCGGAAAAAGCGATCGCCACGCCGGCCCCGATACCCATACAAAGCTTCAGCAGGGGATCCGCACTGGAGCCCTGCATGGTCTGCATCAGGAGGAAACCGTAAATCGTCTGTGTCAGGGGCGCGCCTGCAAAGGAAGTGAGAATGAAAGGCGCTGCCTTATTGCTCATGTAACATTTCTTCCATGCCCCGATACAGGTGGTTCCCGCGATAACAACACCAATACATGAACCGATCGCTGCGATGCTCATACATAATCCTGTTCCAATTAATCCGATGTCCATAATTAAATCTCCTTTTCGTTTTACTCTTCAAATGGTTCATATTTATGGCCGCTCCACGACAGGCCGACGTGTGTGGAAAATTCCAGTGTATTCAGCCGGATGCCGTGGACGATCACAGACAGCACGTTTAAGATCATATTCAGCCCATGACCGAATACCAGAATAATGACGGCAAAAATAATAAAGATAAAATGTCCGAGCAGCGGGCTGACCATATCGTTGATCGTTGCGGAGATTGCCGCTCCGGCTAATCCTACCGCCCACAGGCGGATATAAGAAACGATGTCGGAAAATACATTGACAACTCCCAGCAGCATGGAAACAATATCCTTTACGCTGTCCAGGACGGACTGCAAAATACTTTCCTCATAATTCCCGAAAATAAAATTCACCGCAAATCCGATGATGACAAGGGCAACGGCAATCGTCCCCACCGGAATCCCTGACACGACAAGATCCAGGCCAAATACAGCTCCGTTTACCACCAGGGAAAGAACCACATAATACATTCCCACAAGCTCCAGGATCGAGCCGATATCCCCAAGCATTTTTAAGGAGCCGCGGTTCCTTGCCGCCCCGCTCGCATGTGCAATCAGAAGATGCAGCAGCGCGATTGTAAACATAAGGATCTGAACATTCTGGCTTGTGGTAAGCCCTGCTTTTCCGCCTGTCCAGAATGGGTACCAGATCTTATCCGAATACACATTGGAAATCACCGGCACGGACATTCTTTTAAGCCATTCCGGCAGCTCCTCCGCAGCCAGGCCAAACCAGGAACAGGTAATGGTTCCCCATACCAGGGTCATTCCGCCAAACAACAGGAGCAGCCATGCTATAGGGGCAATCGCTTTTCTCTCTTTACGGCTCTTAATCATCATTGCAGCCGATATACCGCAGATCAGCAGGCCGTAACCGCCATCGCCAAAAATAATTCCGACAAATATCGTGATAAATACCAGGAACCAGCCGGAAATATCAGGTTCAAAATACCCTGGCATACTTCCCAGAAAATCCGTCACAGGATAAACAAGGCTGACAAACTTATTATTGCTCAGTTTCGTCGGCGCATCATCCTCTTCTGTAGGATCTTCCGCCAAAAGCCCCCATGCATTTTCCCTCGCCATCCTTTGAAGTTTGCTTAAATCTTCTGCCGGAAGGAATCCGACGAGATAAGCCACCGAAACCTTTCCGGAAGAGTCTTCCGAAAGATCTTCCTCCCCCATTCCGCTGGCATAGGTTTCAAACTCGACTTCCTTTTTCAGTGCCGCGACGGCCCGTTCCATACTCGGCCTGTAGGCCGCCAAAGCCTCCAGTTCTTCCTTTATGCTCTGCAGCTGCCCGCGGGCATCTTCCAGTTTCTTTCTGATTTCTCCTGTTGACATGTCCGGAAGTTTAAACCGGCTGCGCTCCAGCTGGATCTTATCTTCCTCAGTGAGCGTTCCATCGTCTATAAGAAGAAAACGCACGATATCTTTTGTACGTTCCAGCACGATCGTCCTGGCAGTATCGCCCAGTTTGTCATATACGGAAGGGCTCATTTCATGGAAAGAAAGGACAATTCCCTTTTCAGCCAGAAACGCGATCTCCCCGGGATCGATATCGCCCCATGCCCTGGTCCGTTCCAGCTCTGCCTGATATGCGGAAATATCTGCATAACATTTCTTCTGCTCTTCCTGCAGGAAATCAATCCTTCCTGCTATGGAAAGGGCTTCCTGTGTGTCTGCTTCTTTCTGAACCATACCCTTGGCGGGTTTATCCGCCGCTGCGGCCATTCCTTTTTCCAGGGAAGCGATCTGTTCCTTCAGCTCCACAAGGCGCGGCCCTTTTCCTTCTTTGATCTCAATATGCAAAAGTCCAAGCTTCCGCAGCTTTTTCAACGCATTTTTCCTCTCGCCGTCAAGTACGATCAGGGAAACTTTTTTCATAGGCACGATCATGGAACCGCCACCTCCCTTCCGGCGGCAGCCGCATTCGCCTGCGCTATTTTCTTTTTGGAAATTTTAGAGCGGACGACTGCGCTGACCTGCTGATCTGCCATATAAATCGAAATCTTTTTAATATTCTCCAGGGTCTCAGGAATTTTCACCTTTTCAAACAGGTTTACTCTCTGTGATGTGGTGAGTAATTCTTTTTGCAAAAGCCGCACCTGTTCCTCCAGCACTTCTGCTTTCAGGTCGAGTTCCATCGCCTTTTCCATGTGATCCGCGGCCAGATCGACCCACAGAGGCGTTTCATACAGATCGTAATCCCCTCTGGAAAAATCCGCCCCTTCATAGGTCGGGATCGTAACGCCCGCAATATTGCCGGTTCCTTTCCGGATATTGGCAACGGTAATGATCCCTTCCGGAAACGCACCCGCTTCACTGAAGACAGCGATCCACTGCTCAAACTCCTTTTCAAGCGCATCCTTCTGCTGCCTTACGGCTTTCGCATTTGCTTCAATGGCACGGATCTCGGACTGCAGCTGCTGTTTCTTGAGAGTCAGGGTAGGCAAATATCTCTGGTACATTTTTAACGCATCTTTCTGCACCTTTAATTCATTTTTGGTCAGTTTAATTTTTGCCAATGTTCCCGTTCCCCCCTTATTTCTCAGGCCAGAATTCTTCCAGCAGCTCTGACTTCATGCCGGTTTCGTCCTTCTCGAAACAGTCGGCAAGGATCTGCCACCCCAGATCCAGCGCATTTTCCAGGGAAAGGTTTACAGAGAGGCTCATGAGCTTCTCTTCAAATAAATTTCCGTATTTGAGAAGCTTTTCATCCCAGCGGTTCATGACAAACCCCATGTTTTTCTTCTCAACCGTATCTTTATAGGAAGAATATAAACGGATCATGGCATCCATAAGCGCACGGTGGTCTTTTCTTGTCTTTCCGTTTACATTCTGTTTCAGACGGGACAGAGAACCGAAGGGTTCGATCCGCCCGCCCTTTAAATAATACTGGCCTTCCGTGATATAGCCTGTGTTGTCCGGAACCGGATGGGTAACGTCGTCTCCCGGCATGGTGGTCACTGCCAGGATCGTTACAGAGCCGGCATTGTCAAAGTCAACGGCCTTTTCATAACGGGCTGCCAGCTGGGAATATAAATCTCCCGGATATCCCCGGTTGGAGGGCACCTGTTCCTGCGTAATGGCAATTTCCTTCATCGCATCGGCAAAATTGGTCATATCCGTCAGGAGCACCAGAACATCTTTATCCTGCAGAGCGAACTGCTCCGCAACTGCCAGCGCCATATCCGGAATCTTTATACATTCTACGGTGGGGTCAGCAGCCGTATGGATAAACATGACCGTCCTGCTTAAAGCGCCACCCTGGGAAAGCGTTTCCCTGAAATAAAGATAATCATCATATTTTAATCCCATTCCGCCAAGAACGATGACATCTGCCTCCGCCTGCATGGCAATGCGGGCCAGAAGCTCATTGTAAGGCTCTCCCGAAATGGAGAAAATAGGAAGCTTCTGGGAAACAACCAGAGTATTGAACATATCGATCATTGGAATGTTTGTACGCATCATACGGTTGGCCAGAATACGCTTCGTGGGATTGACGGAAGGACCGCCGATGGGTTTCATATTTTCCGTCAGGGCCGTTCCCTTATCAATGGGTTCACCGGAGCCATTGAATACCCTTCCGAGCAGATCCTCGCTGAACGATACCTGCATTTCATGTCCCAGGAAACGCACCTCATCACCGGTAGACACACCCTTGCCGCCCGCAAATACCTGCAGGGAAACAAGATCGCCTTCGATTTTATTCACTTCTGCAAGGGATTTGCCGAAACGCGTGCTGACTGTTGCCAGCTCGTTATTCCGAATGCCTTTGGCGCGGACCGTAATCACGTTTCCGGTTATGGATTCGATCCGGTTATATACTTTATTCATCCTCACTCACCGCCTTTGCACAGTGCTTCCACCTCGTAACTGCAGGTTCCGCCGCCATCTTCATACTGCCGGTCGATTTCAGCTTCCCTTGCCCTGAAAGCCTCGCTCATAAATTCTGTATCATTCCAGTCAAGAAATTTCTGGCGCATACGGTTAAAGAAGCTGCGCGCCCCGTCTTTATCGCTCAATGCATATTCCGAACCAAGAATCCGTATCAGTTTATTGATCACATAGCGCTGACGCTCTGCGCCGCAGCTTGCGTCGGTCAGATTAAAGGAATCCTGCTGGAGATAAACCGCATCCAGCATTTCTCCCTTGAGGTAAACGATATAGTCCGGCAGGCTCGTCCCTTCCTCTCCGACCACCTTCATCATGGAACCAATGTCGTTGCCATGAAACAGAATGTTCCGCAAATATGCCGTTTTCTCAGGCGCGACGACTCCCCGGTATTTCGACCATGAAATGAGCGGGTCAATTGCCGGATACTTACGCGCATCCGAACGCTCTCTGGACAGGCCGTGGAAAGCGCCCACCACCTTCAGGGTCGCCTGCGTCACAGGTTCGTCGAAATTGCCTCCTGCCGGAGAAACCGTACCGCCGATGGTTACAGAGCCTTTTGAGCCATCCGGAAGGCGTACATAACCGGCCCGCTCGTAAAATGCCGAAATATAGGACTCCAGATATGCCGGGAAAGCCTCTTCTCCCGGGATTTCTTCCAGACGCCCCGACATTTCCCGAAGCGCCTGCGCCCAGCGGGAAGTAGAATCTGCCAGAAGCAGTACATGCAGCCCCATCTGGCGGTAATATTCCGCTAACGTCACAGAAGTATAAACCGACGCTTCACGGCTGGCAACCGGCATGGAGGACGTATTACAGATGATAATGGTCCGTTCCATCAGGGAACGTCCGGTCTTTGGATCAATCAGTTCAGGAAACTCCGTCAGCGTTTCTACCACTTCTCCGGCACGTTCTCCGCAGGCCGCTATAATGACAATATCCACATCCGCGTATTTTGAAGTTGTGTGCTGCAATACTGTCTTACCTGCGCCAAAAGGCCCGGGAATACAATAAGTCCCGCCCTTTGCCACAGGGAAAAAGGAATCAATCAGACGGACCTTCGTTTCCATGGTTTCCGCAGGCGCCAGACGTTCACTATAACACGTGACCGCACGTTTCACCGGCCATTTGAAAGACATCGTAAGCGGTATCTCATTGCCCCTGTTATCCGCTATTACCGCAATGGTTTCTTTGATCGTATATTCCCCTTTCCGCGCCACGGATTTTACCGTGTAATTCCCCCGCAGGTAAAACGGGACAAAGATTTTATGGACAAAGGTACTCTCGGGGACCGTTCCCACATATTCCCCGGCTTTTACAACATCGCCCGGTTTCGCGGCCGGGGTAAATTCCCATTTCTTTTGGGTATCCAGCGCGTTGGTATAGATGCCCCGCTCCAGGAACCATCCCGCCTGCTCTGCCAAAAGAGGCAGCGGATTCTGAAGGCCATCGTAAATCTGGCCCAGAAGGCCCGGCCCCAGCTCCGCGGCAAGCATGTCCCCGGTGAACGTTACCTCATCACCGCATTGAATGCCATTTGTCATCTCGTAAACCTGTATCTGGGCAATTGTTCCCCGGATACGGATCACTTCGCTTTTGAGAGAGGTATTTCCAACTTTTACATAGCAAATCTCATTCATTGAAACGTTGCCTTCAAATTGGACGGATACCATATTTCCATTCACGCCTACAACCCGCCCTGTGCTTTGATTGTTTCCGGTCATTCCTTAACCTCCTGATCGCCCCCATGCATAATTGCGCTGTAAATTTCCCGATATGCGCTTTGTCCCCTGCTTTTATCAAACCGTTGGAGCCTTAAAATAAGCTTCAGCTTCAGCGCATAATAAAACAACATTGTTTCGCTGAAGGAATCCGCGGGACGCAGCGTTTCCAAAAAATCCAGGCGGATGCGGGTTAAATACCGCTCTGCCTCCAGGGGATCCTCCATCTCCACCGCCTGGCGTACCGTCTGAAGCAGTGCGGCAGAAACTTCCCCTCTTTTTCCTTCAAACGGCTTTTTCATCTTTTCTGCACGTGCTCCGGCAAGTGCCAGGCGAAAATTGATTTCCCACTCGTTCCACTTGTCAATAAACGGATATCCTGATTTTTTATTCTCTCTTTTCGGGACAAGGGTCAGCCCGCTCAAAGCATTCCAGGTCTTTTTCCCCAGATTGCTTCTGCAGAGTTCAAAAAAAAGTTCCTCTGTAATGGGCAGAGCTGTTGTTTCACCGGCAATCTCCAAAGAGGGCAGCTGTGCAATCAGATAGTATTGATTCATATATTCTCAGCTTCTTTCATCAATGATATCAGTTTTGGAGTCAAATATACAGACAGCAGTTCGGTAACCGCTTCCGCCGAATAGTCATAATAAACCCGTCCATCCTGGACCGAAATACGGAATCCCCCTTCAAAGTTATCGTCCGGTTTCAATGTGACCCCACCGCACATCCGTTCTTTCAGTCCCGCAAGCAATTCCGTCTCAATGGAAGCCAGATCTTTGCTTCCGACCAAAACGGAGATGTCCTCCGCTTCCGTATCCTTTGTCCAGTTTTCCACAGCCGTAAGAATTAACCGGGCAAGAGCATCGGAAGATAATGCCTCTTTCACATGATCTCCTGCAATGGCATTCAGCTCTTTCGCAACGCTTTCCCTGAATGAGATCAAAAGGTTCCTTCCAGCCTGGCGGATCGAATCTTCACCGGCGCGTACAGAGCGCTCATTCTGCTCCCTGGCCTCCAGCATGATCTTCTCAGCTTCTGCCTTCGCATCGGAAACGATCTTTTCAGCCTCAGCCCTGGCTGATTCCAATATGGAAGCGGCTTCCGTTTCAGCGGCTTTTACGCCATCATTTTTAATCTGGTCAATGAGCTCCTGCAATTGGATTTCCATTTACGTCATCTCCTTTCCCATCCATCCCCTGCGGTTTCAATGCGCTCCAAACCAAAGGGTTCCAAATCCACAGGGTGTTGGATATTCCGGAACCTTACAGGCTCCGAACAGGCGGAATAGATGAAATTGCAATAATTCTTCATTTATACTCCGTCTTTTTGTATATTTTACACAATATAGGTTCATTATACTTCTTCTGCAAAATCTAGGCAACAAAAATTTTCACCCAGAAAATGAAGTAAAACCCATATCAAAATAGAACCTTTTTATTCCTTCCATTGTTTCATGCCAAAACTGCCGCACAGGTTTCCCCGTGCGGCAGTCCAATTTTTTTCTGTTTATTTATTCCTGTTCTTCTTCAGAATGTCATTCACAATATCCATCCGAAGCCCCGCATCAATGAAATCGCAGTGCTTACAGAAGGGATAATTCTGTCTGCCGTCCTTCACGGCCGCTCTCAGCTTCTGATAGGCCGGGCTGTTCCAGGCGTCCTTCAGAGACATCTGGTTCAGGTCGCCCATATCCGTCACCTCAAAGTTGTCGCAGCAGCAGATTCCCAACTTGCCGTTGGGCGTAATCCACATATCCGTATAGGGCATCAGGCAGGTTTCCTTAATGACCTTCTCGGTGGCTGCCTTGTTCGGCGCGCTTCCGGCCCGGTTGGTCAGAACCTCCTTCAGATAGCGCATCTGGATCAGGATGTCCACATCCTTGAACTCGTCCGGATGGCTTTTCACATATTCATAGATCTCCTGGATATTGTCATGGAACTTCATATCCAGGCAGTAATTGTTGATGATGAGCTGATTCACATAGGGGACAATGGCCTTCACCTTGTCCACGGTCAGAAGCAGGCCGTTGGTGGACATGAAAATGAACACATCCGGAAGCTGTTCCCTCGCATACTTGTGAAACTCCACGATTCTGGTATCCAGCCAGGGCTCATTGTTTCCGTACAGGGTCAGATGGCCCTTATAGCCCCAGTCGCGGAGCTGATCGATGATGCTGTAATACAGCTCGTCCGACATTCTGGCAAAGGGTCTCTTTTCCGCGTTCTTGTTCGCGGTGCAGAACTCGCAGGTGCTGTTGCAGCGGTTGATCGTCTCCAGATTGACCACATTGGGATGGGGAATCGGATCGCTCTCCATAAAATATTTGATATATTCCCTCTGGGATTTTCCTCTCGTCAGAAACTGCAGGGTCAGATATCCCTCACTTGCCAGCTTCGGAAAATACTTTCTCATGTTCCAGCCGAATTTTCCGGCGTAGTTATGAACTCTGATCGGCATTTTACTATCTCCTTCTATCCTTTGCTTTCTGCCAGAATGGCCGCATGATGCGTTATCATCATATCACCGGGGGACTTTTCTGTCAAACCTGCTCATACACATAAATCGTATAGGGAGACCCTTCCCCGCCGTATGTCCCCACAAGGGTAAATCCAAGCTCCGGCCCGTTTCCGATTTCAATGCGGGAAAACAGGTATTTTCCACCAAGTTCCCGGAACATATCGGCGTCAATATAGAGTGTATCGTCGGACACCTGCATGGTGCGCACCGGATTCCAGGTGTTCTCGCCGGAGCCGGAGAAAATGTAGGCTCTGGCCCCCCAGTCCCAGAAATAGGTATCCCATTCCTCCACCCGTTCGGTGGCCGGGGCGATCATCGCGCCGAACGCCTCCTTATACGCCTGCGGGTAGAAGCCCAGATAACCGTCCAGCGTGGAAATGCCGTTGTAGGACAGAACCGCCGGATGCATGCCGTAGGCGATGCTGTACTCCCCGTCGTAACCGATGTCTTCCTTAATCTCATCGAAGAGATCCTCCGAGAAAAATTCCCGGTAATTCAGGTTTTCCACCTCTACACCCTTCACGATGCGGTAGGCGTGATAGTAGCAGGTATTATAAAAATCATTGTATACCGCCGGGGTGAGCACCACCACGGCAAGGCTGATCACGAGCAGCGCATTGCACAGCCACTTCTTCCTGCTGTCATACAGATATTTCACCAGAAGGAACAGGGCCGCATACCACAGAAACGGATTGAAAAATACGGTCCGGTTGAACTGAAATCCCTCCAGCGGCGGGATCAGCGTCTCAAACAGCTCCCGCAGGCCGCCCCAGTAATAGAAGCCGTATACCAGGCAGTTTCCCACGATGAAATACAGCACCAGGCAGAAGCTGTCCGTCAAAATCCTTTTCGGCTGGCCCTGACGGATAAAACAGATCACCCTGTATGCGAAAAACAGCAGGCAGAGAGGAAGCAGGAAACGGGTATGGGAGGGCTGGGCGTGGAAAATGGCCTGGGAAAACACCTCCCAGATGGTCTTCACGATCTGTGCCGCCGTAAAATTGTCCTCCGCCATACTGCCGCGCATGGTCTCCACACTGGAAAGGAGCATCTCTCCGAACAGCCGGTATTCAAAAACAATATATCCGGCGGAAAGCACCACCAGCGCCGCCAGAAGCCGCCAGCTGAAAAAGCGGAAGAGGCCTCCCTTCTTTTTCTCATCACGTTCACTCTCCCCCGCGGAAGCCGTTTCCGCTTTTCTCCCCCTGACAGTGTCCCTCACCCACAGGATCAGGATCGCCAGCACCAGGTAGCCCAGGATGAAGATGCCGAAATAGGAAAAATAGGAAAGAAGCGGATAGAAAAACAGAACCAGACAGCTGAGCAGCCATCCCCGCTGCCCTTTCTCCGAAGCCACAGACGACGCGCCCTTCCGGACGCCGTCTTCCGCCACCCTTCCTTTCCGGTTCCAGGGCGCCTCTCCCCGGTAGATCCTGCGCAGCAGGTAAATGACCAGAGGAATGGAGGCAAAGGCGATTCCGTAGGCAGGGAAAAGCGGGAGCAGGCCGTAGATCAGGCCGCAGACCACCGCGATGGGGCGGTACCTGTTCCAGCTGCCATGCGTACCGTAAATGTCCTTCGCCAGCACGTACACGGAAAACTCCGCAATCAGAATCTTCAGAAAATATCCGCACATATATGCGGCAAATGGCGGGAGAAGGTAATAAAGAATATTATACAGAGAGAATTCTGAGCTCAGATAATCTCTTGTGATGCCGCCCAGGATGGGAACAGTCGCGTTATGGGCGAAAAAGGTTCCGGAATGCTTCATCGCCATGAAATGTCCCACGAACAGGTCCAGGTTGTCATGCACGGAGATGTAACTGTTTTCCCCGAAAAAAAGAAAAACCGCCGCCTCTCCCAAAACGGCGGCTCCGAACAGGAACCAGTACCATTTTTCTATCACAGAATGCAGCAGTTTTTTCATTCTAATCTCCATTCCGGAGCGTAGCGACAGGGGCGAAGAGAAATCGCGGATGCGATTTCTCTGATGCCTAAGGCAATTTGCGACGCTCCGGCGCAAATTGCGTGATAACAATAAGCAATCAGGCTTATTGTTATCACCTTTCTCCCTCATCCATTTTGAACGCATTTTCATGATGCTTTCTGACCAGATCCGCTATGGTTACATGATCCACGACCCCGCTGACCGCTTCCGCAAGCTGCTTCCATACGCCGGCCGCCTCGCAGAAGGATTGCCTGGTACAGCCGCCGCTTCCCTCTTCCCCGCAGTCGTCCAGGCAGGGCGCAGGATTCAGCGTGCCTTCCGTCAGGCGCAGAATCTGCCCCACCGTATAGTTCTCCGGGGAGTCCGCAAGGCAGTATCCGCCCTGGGCGCCTCTGACGCTTTGGACGAATCCCGCCTTGTTCAGGACCGCTATGATCTGTTCCAGATATTTTTCCGATATTCCCTGGCGTTTTGCGATCTGCCTGGCCTTCACATATTCTCCCTGTCCGTACAGGGCCAGATCCAGCATCACTCTGACCGCATATCTGCCTCTGGTCGAAATTCTCATGGCACTCATTCGGTTTTCCTTAATTACGGTAATTACTCCTCATAGGGAACCACGGAACCCTGATAGGTATCCTCAATGAACTGTTTGATCTCATCGGATTTCAGCACTTCCACCAGCGCCTGAATTCCCTCGTCGTTTTCATGTCCTTCCCTTACGGCCACCACGTTCACATATTTCTGTACCGCTTCAGAATCGGAGGTTTCCACCGCCAGCGCATCCGTGGAGGCGTTCAGTCCGGCCTGCAGCGCATAGTTTCCGTTGATCACCGCAAAATCAAAATCCTGAAGGCTTCTCGGAATCTGCTCCGCCGCAAGCTCCACAAAGGAAATGTTGTGCGGGTTGTCGGTGATATCGTTTACGGTGGCGTTGATTCCCGCATCCGCATTCAGAGTGATCAGGCCCTGCTCCTGCAAAAGCAATAAAGCTCTCGCCTCGTTGGTGGTGTCGTTAGGCACCGCGATTTCCGCTCCGTCCGTGATGGCGGAAAGGTCGCTCTGCTTGCCGGGATAGATGCCAAGGGGCTCATAGTGGATGCTTCCGGCGCTCACCAGATGGGTTCCTCTTTCTTCGTTAAAGCTCTCCAGATAGGTGATGTGCTGGAAATAGTTCGCATCGATTTCTTCGCTTTCCACCACCTCGTTGGGCATGATGTAATCGGTGAACTCGGTCACCTCCAGCGTCCAGCCCTGCTCCGCCAGAATAGGAGCCGCCGCTGCCAGAATCTCCGCATGAGGTACGCTGGTCGCCGCAACCGTGATTGTTCCCCTGGACTCTGCGGTCGTTTCAGCCGCATCCGCTCCTTCTGCAGCTTCCGTGCTCTCCGCCGCATCTGCAGCGCTTTCCGTGGGAGCCGTCGTCTCAGCTGCGCTCTCTGCAGAAGCCGGCTGGCTTTCCGCTCCGGTCTGTGCTGTGCTCGAACCACAGGCCGCAAGCAGGCCGGCGGTCAGAACTGCCGTCAAAATCAATGATACCGTTCTCTTTTTCATAATCTCCTCCATTTTGAAGCCTTCGCTTCTGAAATTCATCCGCGGCCATATGCCGCATTCTCTCTTCACGGCCCTTCTGCCGCATTCTCTCTTCACAGCAGAACAGCCGCCGCTCTATCACCAACCGTCAGCCTGTAATTCTCCGGTCCAGCTTCCTCGCCAGCTTCATACAGACTGCCTGCATGATCTGAACCAGAAGCACCAGAAGAATCACGGTGACGATCATGATATCAAATTCATAACGGTTGTATCCGTACCGGATGGCGATATCGCCAAGTCCGCCTCCGCCCACCGCTCCGGCCATGGCGGAATAGCCCAGGATCGTTCCCAGCGCGATCGCCAGATTGGAAAGCAGGGAAGAACGGGCTTCCAGCAGCATCACTTTGGTCACAATCGTCGGAACGCCTGCACCCATGCTCTTGGCCGCTTCGATCACCCCCCGGTCCACCTCCAGCAGAGAGGATTCCACCAGTCTTGCCACAAAGGGAGCCGCAGCAAGGGTCAGGGGAACCACCGTGGCGCTGGGGCCGTAACTCTTTCCCACAATCGCTCTGGTGAGCGGAATCACCAGGATTAAAAGGATCAGGAACGGGATGCTTCTGGTGATGTTCACGATCACATCCAGCACCTTGTTCACCGCCGCGTTGGGCTTGAGTCCCTCGCGTCCCGTCACCACCAGGGCGACGCCAACGGGAAGCCCGATCACATATGCCATCAGCGTGGAAAGGAGCGTCATATAAATGGTGGCGAACGTACCCTCCACAATCATCATTACCGTCGAACTATTCCACATAATCGTCCAGCTCCTCCACCGTTAATTTTCTGTCTTTCAGATATTGAATCATCTTCTCCGCCGTCTGCGTCTCCTCCGGAAGCTGCAGAATCATCTGGCCTCTGGCGATGCCGCCCACATCCTGGGTATCCGCCAGCAGGATATTCACAGACGCCCTGCATTCCAGGACCATGTTCGCGATGACCGGCTCGAAGGAAGAATTTTCCGTGAAAACAATGCGGATGCAACGCTTGCTGGTCATAAACGCCGTCTTTTTCTCTCCCTGGAAGACCAGCTTCTTCGCCGCCTTCGATTTGGGCGAGGTAAAGACCTCCTCCACGGTTCCGGTTTCCACCAGCTGCCCGCTGTCAATGATCGCCACATGGCTGCAGATCTCCTGCACCACGCTCATTTCATGGGTGATGATCACGATGGTGATTCCATACTCCTTATTGATTCTGGACAAAAGCTCCAGGATCGAACGGGTGGTTCTGGGATCCAGCGCGCTGGTGGCCTCGTCGCACAGCAGAATTCTGGGATTCATGGCGAGGGCGCGGGCGATTGCCACTCTCTGCTTCTGACCGCCGGAAAGCTGCGCCGGATAAGCGTCCGCCTTTTCCTCCAGCTCCACGATCTTCAAAAGCTCCCGCGCCTTCTGTCTGGCCTCCTTCTTCTTCGTACCAAGGATTTCCAGAGAAAAGCACACATTGTCCAGCACCGTCCTCTGCATCAGCAGGTTGAAATGCTGAAAGATCATCGCCACGCTGTTGCGCACCTTCCGAAGTTCCCTGTCACTGCAGGCCGACAGATCCACACCGTCGATCAGCACGGTTCCCTCCGTGGGCTTTTCCAGAAAGTTCAGGCAGCGCACCAGCGTGCTCTTTCCCGCTCCCGACATGCCGATGATACCGTAGATATCTCCTTTGCCGATGTCCAGACTGATCTGCTTTAAGGCCTCTATCTCTCCGTCCTTCGTCCGGAAGGTCTTGGATACATTCCGGATCTGTATAACAGGCGTTTCCATCTCGATCTGCTCCCCTCGCTTTTGTTTCCCTGCGTTTTTCTTACGGTTTATCCGCTCTGTGCTCTGAGTGTACGCGTACAGCAGACACTTTCCGCCGCATACGTGCGTCTCACACGTCCATTTTCTTCAGATTGAACCAATCATACCACAATCCGGCCGTTTCTGTAAACAGGCCGCTCTCAATTCGTCTCAAACAGCGGTGTGGACAGATAACGGTCTCCGGAATCCGGAAGCAGAACCACAATCATCTTTCCTCTGTTCTCCGGCCTCTTTGCAAGAAGCTCCGCCGCATACAGGGCGGCTCCCGAAGAAATGCCCGAGAGGATCCCCTCCTGCACCGCAAGCCTGCGGCCTGTCCCGTAGGCGTCCTCCTCCTTCACCGCAATGACCTCGTCATAAACTTCCGTATCCAGCACACCGGGAACAAAACCCGCGCCGATTCCCTGCAGTCCGTGCGCCCCCGCCTCTTTTCCGGAAAGGACGGCGGAGGATGCAGGTTCCACCGCGACCACCTGTACCGAAGGCTTCTTTTCCTTCAGCCAGCTTCCGACGCCCGTAATGGTTCCGCCGGAGCCCACTCCCGCCACGAAAATGTCCACTTTTCCGTCCGTATCCTCCCAGATCTCCGGGCCTGTGGTCAGCCGATGGGCCTTCGCGTTGGAAGGATTGTCAAACTGTCCCGGAATAAAGGAACCCGGAATCTGCGCATGCAGCTCATCCGCTTTTACAATCGCGCCCTTCATCCCTTCCCTGCCGGGCGTCAGGACGATTTCGGCGCCATAGGCCGCCAGCAGCTTTCTGCGCTCCACGCTCATGGTCTCCGGCAGCGTCAGAATCACCCGGTATCCTCTTGCCGCGGCAATCGCTGCCAGTCCTATTCCCGTGTTCCCGCTGGTGGGTTCGATGATTGTCGCGCCCTTCTCCAGCCTTCCGTCCGCCTCCGCGTCCAGAATCATCTGCAGCGCCGCCCGGTCCTTCACGCTGCCGGTGGGATTTAAGTACTCCAGCTTCGCCAGAAGCGTCACCCCTTCGATACCGGCTTCTCTTCCATAATTTTCAAGCGCCATCAGGGGCGTTTTTCCGATCAGCTCCGTAATGTTGTTCCGAATCTCTCCCACTGCATCCTCCATTCCCAGTTTTTGACAACTGAACTGCGCCGCCAATTCATACTGTTTCAGTAGGCTATAATGTACGATAGAAATATACTCCGATCCGTAAATGCTGTCAAGGCGGAGTTCAGGCCATCACCGCCATTATAGCATACCGCCTGCCAAAAGTAGAATAAAATCCCGCTGCGCGTTTTCGCCTGTCCGAAAACAACGCCGCGGGATTTTTTATGAAAAAATAGAGAGCTCCGTTTAAATCGGGGAAGCGGAAATGATCGTCTTCCAGCTGTTGCAGGCGCACAGGGTATGCTCCTCTCCCTCCTTCACGGGACGGAAGGGAAGCCTCGGCTCTTCCAGTTCCGGCAGGCTGTCCACCTCTCCGTTCAGCCAGGACTCCACACGTTTCTTCGCGCTCTCCAGGCGGGCCAGCAGGCCGCCGATGCGGATGTCCAGCACCTCAAAGCCGAAAATACGGCTTTCCCGGTTCCAGAGCGCTTCCCTGCGGTCCCGGTATACACGGATTTTTTCCATGGCGAGGGGAATCTCTTTCTCTGCCAGAGCCGCAAGGGACTGACGATCTTTTTTCTCATATGCCTCATGCAGCTTTCTTCCGAGCGGCGCCTTTACGGAAAGCGCATCCGCCAGGCAGACGTACAGGGAAAGCACCTCTTCGGCATAGCCGCCGCCACGCTGCAGAATCTGCATGCAGTTTCTCTTCATACCTTCCTCCAGAGCCTTCAGGAGCCTGTCCCTGAGCCCTTCATAATAGCTCTTCACATCCCAGTTCCTGATCTGCTCATCAAACAGGCCGATCAGGACATCCTGATAGAGCAGATATTTGGAGGGATTGTCATAAAACGCGCTGCCCTGCGGCCGGTCGAATTCTCCCAGAATCTCACAGGCCTCCCAGGAGGTTCCGGTCAGGAATTCAAACTGCTCCTTCAGCGCTTCCTCCGACACTTCCTTTGCAAAGCCATGCTCCGCGAAACGGACAATGGAAGAAAGTCCCGCGCCCATCGGGGTCTCCGCGCCGTCGTCCTGCCACATGGTGCAGACCGCCTCCCGGATTCCCGCTTCCTTCACCGCGCGCATCGCCGGCTCTGTGGTATCCTTTGCCCCCTTCAGATTGGGAGATACGCCGTTCCATACCCAGCCGCCTCCGGCAAAGATTACCTTGTCAGAAAGCTGGCTGTGCATGCGCAGATACTGTCTGTAGAAATTTTCATCCGTATGATAATAATCCCAGTAAACCAGCGCCACATCCGCCGGCGGCTTCACCGCGCCGGAAAGGTCTGCATCCAGCGGAAGGTCATAGTAGTCGTTATTTTGTGAGCTCATGCGCAGGTACATATCGCTCCAGATCATGGGTTCAAGACCAAGCTTCCGGCAGATCTGCGCCACCTGTTCCAGATGGGCGGCCATGATCTCCGATTTGGGATGGTAGCCGTTTTTGTGAAGATATTTTCCAAGCCCCAGCGACCAGGCCTCGTCCATGCCCAGATGTACCCGCTTCGTCAGGAATGGTTCCGTCGCCCGACGGATGCAGGCCTCCACAAAGCGGTAAACCTCGCTCTCGCCAACCATCAGGATATCATCCGTATCCTGCATGCCCGCCATGGCTTCCCAGCGCAGCGTATTCTTCAGATGCGCAAGCGCCTGGATGCAGGGAATCATCTCAATGCCGAACTGATCCGCGTATACCGCAAGCTCATGCAGCTCTTCGCTGCTGTAACGGCCCCTGTAAGCGCCAAAATAAGGATATTCCTCCACCTCATAGGTATCCTCCGTATACAGCATCATCGTGTTCATGCCGAGCGACGCCTCAAAACGGATGTACCATTTAATCATATCCATGGTGAGTACACTGTTTCTGGAGCAGTCCAGCATGACGCCGTTTCTGTCCAGCCAGACCTGTTCCTCCACCTGAAAGCTTTCTTCACTTCCCCTCTTTTCCAGCTCCCGCACCAGCCGCATCAGCGCACGGAAGACGAAGGCCTTATCGCAGGCGGAAAGCACGGCGCTCCCGTCTGCGCAGGATACGGAAACCTTCTTTTCCTCTGTCAGCTCGATGCTGAGGTCAATGACCGCCCCTTCTCCTGCATTCTTCTCCTCTCCGGGCTCACGCAGCGCGTATCCCCTCTCCTTCAGCAGCTCCCCCGCCGCTTTTTCGTACCCCTCCGGTACATTTTTCAGTCTGAAAATCATGTCATGATTCCCCCTGTTCCTTTGTTATTTTACATCCTCATCCGCGAATCCGCTTCGTCTCTGTTTCCAGGTTCCTTCTTCGCGGCGGAAATGTCCTTTTTTGTCAGTTTCAGCCTTGCATCCGGCATTGCCTTTCCGGCCGGCTGAATGCGGATTTCAATGTGACAGTCCGCAAGATACTCGTAATTTACCTCCAGAGCGTACTCCACCTGCAGACGGATTTCCTCCTCTCCTTCTGAGAATTTCACCCGCCGGGTATCCATGCCGATCAGAAGGCTTCCGTATGGGGTGAGGTAATTGGTAATGTTTTTCTTGCATTCCTCAAACGCCATGTAAACATTTACCATGCCGCGTTTCATCAGGTTCATTTCCCTCTCTCTGAACTTGATGACGTTCCTAACCGGCTCCTCAAAGCCTTCCATCATTTCCTCGTAAATGATATAATGGGTTCCGTTTTTCTTATAATACTGCCCCCACTGGACAGTCTCAATTTCTTCACTGTCCGGGCCCTGGTCGAACTGCAGCCCGCGTATGGTGAGCATTACTTCCTTTGTCATTGCCTTTCTCTCACAATCTGCCGCATGTGCGGCCTCCTCAATTGCGTTCCTCTGCCCTGCCTGCCATCCGGAAACCGCATCAGTATTCCTCGATGGGAATGGTCTTTGCGGAAAGGATTCCATACTTGATGATGGAGTTGGCAAAGCGCTTGAATTTCTCCGCGGCATCGCTTACGTAAAAGCGGTAACGGTTTTCTCCCAGCGCAGGAGGGTTGGGGCTTAACAGCTCATGCTGCCCAAGCAGCTCCTTCAGCTCCACCGCCGTCTCATAGGCTGGATTCACCAGCGTTACACCTTCCCCCATGATCCTCCCTACCGTTTTGCGGATCAGGGGATAATGCGTGCAGCCAAGAATCAGGGTATCGATCCCGATGTCGATCAGCTCCGTCAGATAACGGGATGCGATCTCATCCGTCACCGGATCTTCCCACAGCCCCTCTTCCACCAGGGGAACGAACAGGGGACAGGCCTTTCCCGTTACCTGGACCTGCGGATTGATCTGATGTATGTAGCTGGAATAGATTCCACTTCCGATGGTCCCTTCTGTACCGATCACGCCGATCCGTCCGTTCCGTGTCACTTCTGCGGCTACCTTTGCGCCGGGTTTCACCACGCCGATCATCGGGATATCGATTTCCTTTTCCAGCGCATCCAGCGCGTAGGCGCTCACCGTATTACAGGCCACCACAATGGCTTTCACCTGCTGCGTCTGCAGAAATCTCACAATCTGTTCGGAAAAGCGGGTCACCGTTTCCCGGGATTTGCTTCCGTATGGCACCCGGGCCGTATCTCCGAAATATACGATTTTCTCATTTGGGATCTGTCTCATGATCTCCCGCACCACGGTCAGCCCGCCAACGCCCGAATCAAATACCCCGACGGGCCTCTCCCTGTATTCCAGTGCTTCCAATCTCATCATCCTCCCTGTGTTCTTCCTCATCCGGAGTTTTCATGTCTTCCCTCCGCTTTTCCGGCTTCTGTTTCAGAAAGCTGAAGGTAACCCGCAGCTCTCCCTCCTGCGCATTCAGAATTTTCTCATAATCCTCCGCCTCCGGAGCACTCCCGTCCGCCCTGCGGCAGACATCGGCAGGAAATGCGAGTTCCGGGTAGAAAACGCCCCAGAAGCAGAGCAGCATGAACGCTGCCGCGGCAAATGCAGCAACAGCTTCTTTTCTGCGTACCTGAAGCCGTCCACATAATCTCTGTCTGATATACCAGGGCAGGCAGCGCACCCATTTCCATTCCTTCTGCATACCGTCCTCCTTTCCGTCCTACGGAAAGTATTGACAACACGGACGGCTTTATACATTTCGGGAACCAGGTTCCTTCCTTTTCTGCTGAATCTGGGACAGAATGGACTGTTCCTGATTGTAAATGTGCATCCGGATCGCTCTCGCTCCGGCTTCCCCATCCCGGCTCCGGATACAGCGATAGATTTCCTCATGCTCCTCAATCAGCCGTCCATGCTGGCTGACGTCCTTGATGTATTCCAGCCGGTATCGGTACATCTGCTGGGACAGGTTTCCCACCATCTGGATCAGCCTGTCGTTGCCGCTGGCGCGGACGATGATATCATGAAGCGCCACGTCCGCCTGGGCGATGCGGACCGCGTCCTGGGTGCGGGTCATCTGGACAAAAGTGTCACAGGCCCTTCTCAACTCCCGGATCTCTTCCTCCGTGATCCGCTCGCAGGCAAGCTCTATGGCAAGGGCATCCAGCGCCTGGCGCACCTCCAACACATCCTTCAGGCCTTTTTCCGTGATCTGCGCCACCTCCGCTCCCCTTCTGGGAATCATGGTGACCAGTCCTTCCAGCTCCAGCATGCGGATCGCTTCCCGGATCGGCGTCCGGCTCACGCCGAGGCGGTTGGCCAGATGGATTTCCATCAGCCGTTCCCCCGGCTTCATCTCTCCCGTCAGGATGCTTTCACGGAGCGTGTTGAACACCACATCCCGCAGAGGCAGATATTCATTTGCTTTTTCTTCTGTCTTCATCCATCCTTCTTTCTGGCTGCCAGGGGCAGCAATTGTTGAAAAAAACGGCGTCCGCTATCCCTGCTCCACGCAGGTGTGCTCCGCGAAGGAGGTCAGATAGGTCTGGGCCGCCAGCTTTGCCGTTCTCAGCGCTTCCAGCGCCTGCTTCGCCCGCTGTCCGTCATCGAACAGGGCGAAAACCGTGGGACCGCTTCCGCTCATCAGCGCGCCCAGCGCGCCGTTTTCCATAAGGAACTCCTTAATCTGCGCGATCACCGGATATTTGGGGACGGTCACGGTTTCCAGCACATTGGAAAGTCTGCTCACCACGCCGGAAAGCTCTCCCTTCCGGATGCTTTCCGCCATGCCGTCAATATCCGGATGCTCCTTCACGGTTTCCAGATGCAGATTCTGGTAAACCCACTTTGTGGATACATGAATGGAAGGCTTGGCCACGATCACATGACAGTCCGGCGCGGCGGGAAGGGCGGTCAGCTTCTCTCCGATTCCTTCTGAAAGGGCCGTGCCGCCGCAGATACAGTAAGGAACATCCGCTCCGATTTTCACCGCCCGCTCACAAAGCTGTTCCTCTGTCAGTCCCAGACCGAACATGCGATTCATTGCCACAAATACTGCAGCCGCGTCAGTGCTTCCCCCGGCCATTCCGGCCGCCACGGGAATCCTTTTCTCCAGCCGGACGGCCAGGCCTTCCCGGATGCCGAATTCCTCCTTCAGAAGAGAAGCGGCCCGAATGATGAGATTGTTTCCATCCGTAGGAAGCTTCTTCATGTTGGTTTCCATCTGCAACGTGTCTTCCTTTTTCTTTTCAAAGGTGAGTCTGTCATACAGATTCACGGTCTGCATGATCATCCTCACCTCATGGTAGCCATCCTCTCTGCGCCTTACCACATCAAGTCCAAGATTAATTTTGGCCATCGCCTTCAGCGTCAGTCTATCCATTCGTTCCCCATTCCTTCCCCTTTTGTATACACTGATTGTTTTTGATTATAAACAATTCTCCCCATTCCGTCAACGTCCATCTGGCTTATGACAGGGCGGAAAGTTACTACTCAGCCAGGTCTGCGCATTCACTGCGCAGACCGTACGAAAACGGTACGGCCGGATGCCGTTACAGTTCTGCCGAAGGCTGAACTGTAACCCCGGGCAGTGAGAATTTTTCTCAGCTTTCACGGCTGTTTTCAGGATACTCCCTTTACGATCAGAAGCTTTTCTCCCGGCTGAATTTCGTCACCCGCCAGTTCGTTGATCTCCCGGATCTGGGATACGGGAACATAATAACGCTTTCCGATATCCCAGAGGCTGTCACCCTCTCTTGCGATATAGGCCACGATGCCCGGCAGGCTCCCCAGCTTTTCCGGATCCGGATCGGAAACCCGGATGTCCCGGATCATGGGCTCCTCATAGTTGTCAAAGACGATTCCGGCAAAAGCGATCACCAGCTTCACATCCGCTTCTTCTCCGTCCGTCATGGTTACGGAAAGCTCACAGGGCGCCGTTTCCAGCCGCCAGGTACAGGTCTCCCGGATGCCGGGAATTTCCAGCACATAGCTGAACGGTATCGTCCCTTCCATACTGTCGTATGGGATCTCCGTATCCCCGGTCGCATAAAGACTCTCCACCACAGCAGCTCCGGTGATGCGCAGTCCCTCTTCCACCACCCGGACCTCAGCAAGCTGAATGACACAGCTGCTGTGGCAGATCTGCTGCATCTTCGGCATGCCCTCCGCCACCTTAAAATGGCCGTTCAGCCGGGTCCGCCCATTGTTTTTCATGAGAAGCTGCTTCAGCTTCGCCGTTCCCGTGACCACATTGATTTCCTTTGTCACGCCGTACACATCGGAAAGGATCTCCGTCTGTTCTTCCTCATAGATTTTCATATCCAGATCCAGCACCAGCTCCAGGCTGACCACACGCTCTTCTCCATCCGCGTCCGCCTTTACCTCAATTTCCTTATGACCGATGCTGCAGACGATGTCATCCACCATCTGTTCCCGCAGTCCCTGACAGTCCAGAATGCCGCTGAATGGGATCATGCTTTCATACCAGGAAACCGGCCTGCCCTCTCCTTCCCCCTCATAGAGGAAGAACAGCTGCACCTGTCCCTGTATGGCGATCCTGCCGTCCGAAAGCTTAAACTGTACGTCGGAAAGATCGCAGGTCATCCAGAAAATTTCGAAAATATTGGGGTGTCCCGACGGGATCTCGATCTCCTCCCGGATGCGGAAAATGTCCTTTTTCTGGATGGCGAGCCCTGCCAGGTCAATCACCTTTCGTTTCAACTCCACGGGCTCTTCTCCGGTCAGCTCCACAGCGGCCTCCTCATCGTACAGCTCTTCCACATGGAGGCTCAGGCTGACCAGAGCCTGGACACTCAGCTTCCGGGAGTTAATGATCCCCACGCTCAGGTCCTCCAGCTCTTTTTTCACTACGACGCCGTCTGTGGGTACCACGCCCTCCATATAGATCTGCTCATCAAAGGGAAGGCTGCCTTCCATGCTGGACGGCTTTCTCACATCGTCGTCTGAAAGGTAAAGCACGGTGAAATTCAGCTTTCCCTTCACATGGACGTGGTCCTGCACCGCCCGCAGTTCCTCAATGACGATCTCTCCCTGCTCCTGCACCAGCTGATAGACATCCGGCCGTATGTCCGTGATGTTGATATCATCCTCCAGCGCCACCTGTGTTCCCGCCCGGCATTTCACACGGTCAATATGTATATTCTTCCTGATCAGCTCCATAAAAATACCCTCCATGCGCTGCTTTGTACAGTCTATTCGCATGGAGGGATTTTAGAACCAGAAATCATCTCACACAGCCGATCAGCTCCGCGATATCGGAAACGCCTTCCTTTTCCATAAACGTCTCAATGCCGGAAACGATCTCCTGCGTGGCGTAAGGATTGATGAAATTGGCGCAGCCCACCGCCACCGCAGTCGCTCCCGCCATGATGAATTCCAAGGCGTCCTCCGCATTCATGATGCCTCCCATGCCGATGATGGGAATCTTCACAGCCTGGGCGCACTGCCAGACCATACGGACGGCCACGGGCTTCACCGCAGGACCGGACATGCCTCCCGTTTTGTTGGCGAGGAGGAAGCTCCTTCTGTGAATGTCGATCTTCATGCCGGTCAGGGTGTTGATCAGGGAAATGGCGTCCGCTCCGGCCGCCTCTGCCGCCCGTGCCATCTCCGTGATGTCGGTGACATTGGGGCTCAGCTTCATGATGACCGGCTGAGCGGCCTTCTTCTTAATGGCGGAGGTGATATCGTACAGGCAGTCCGCCTTCTGGCCGAAGGCGATGGCTCCCTCCTTCACATTCGGACAGGAGACGTTGATCTCCAGCATGTCCACGGGTGCATCCGCAAGGCGCTCCACCACTTCCAGATAATCCTCCAGCATTTTGCCGCAGACATTGACGATTACCTTCGTATCATACTGCTGCAGAAAGGGCAGGTCCCGCTCCAGGAATACGTCGATGCCCGGGTTCTGCAGGCCGATGGCGTTAAGCATGCCGCCGTAGACCTCCGCCACTCTGGGGGTGGGATTGCCGGGCCAGGGCACGTTTGCCACACCCTTTGTCACCACGGCGCCCAGACAGTTCAGATCCACAAACTCGCTGTATTCCATGCCGGATCCAAAGGTGCCGGATGCGGTCATGACCGGATTTTTCAGTTCAATTCCCGCCAGATTCACCGATGTTTTCATCAGATCTCCACCTCCTTCGCTTCAAAGACAGGCCCGTCCGTGCAGATACGGGCGTTGTTCACATGGGAATGGGCGTCCTTCTTCGTGGTTTTGCACACGCAGCCAAGACAGGCGCCCACGCCGCAGGCCATGCGCTCCTCCAGAGAAATGTAGGCGTTGATCCCCGCTTCTTCGGCATAACGCTTGATGGCACGAAGCATGGGCATCGGACCGCAGGCATAAATCACGTCCGCCTTCAGCGCATTTTCCCGGATGGCATCCATCACGTTCCCCTTCGTTCCCACGCTGCCGTCCTCCGTCGCGATATAAACCTCCCCGTTCTTCTCAAAGTCCTCCCGCAGGAAACAGTCCGCATCCCGGTATCCCACGATGATCTGCTTTCTGCAGCTTAAGCGCTTTGCAAGCTCCAGAATGGGAGGAACGCCGATGCCTCCGCCCATCAGGAAGGCCGTCTGATCTTCTCTCACCTGATCCAGCGGGAAGCCGTTTCCCAGTACGCCGAGAATATCAACAGTATCGCCTTCCTTCAGCCGTGAAAATTCTTCGGTACCCGCTCCCACAACCCGGTACACGATGCGAAGTGTATCTTTTTCCGCGTCCGCCTCGCAGATGCTGATGGGGCGGGGAAGCAGAGTGCTTTTATCCTTCGGATAAAGCGCGATAAACTGTCCCGGCTTCGCCTCCTTTGCCAGTGTGGTTTCCAGCAGGCAGTCATAAATGCCGGACGCCAGCTGCTTCTGCGCCAGCACCCGTGCCTGCTCCTTTCTCTTCTTTGCCATAATCTTTTCTCCTCTATCGTTCAGGTATTTTCGCCATGCGATTGCATTCTATTTTGTGTGTGAAGAATTGTGGAGCAATTCTTCCAGGAAAACGGCATAGCCGTTTTCCGCTCTGCCTGGCTTCAATCCGCTTTCCCGCAATCGAAGGGATAGACTACCCTGCCGCGGCAGATAGTCGCGTGGATTTTCCCTTTCAGGGTCTTTCCCACAAACGGCGAATTCTGGGAGCGGGAATAAAACCGTTCGGGCGTCCATTCTTCCGCCGGATTAAAAAGCACCAGATCCGCCGGGCCTCCTTCCGCCAGATATCCCGCGTCCAGCCCGTACAGCCTTGCAGGGGCCAGCGACATCCGGTCGATGAGCTGCATCAGAGTGAGCCTTCCGGTGTCCACCAACTCTGAGATTCCCAGAGCCAGAGAGGTTTCCAAACCGATAATGCCGCTTGGCGCTTCCGTAACGGGTTTCGCCTTTTCCTCCGCGCTGTGGGGCGCATGGTCGGTGGCGATCATATCGATGGTTCCGTCCGCAAGTCCCTCGATGATGGCCTGCCGGTCTGCTTCCTCCCGCAGAGGCGGGTTCATCTTCGCCAGCGTCCCGTACTGAATGGCCGCTTCCTCCGTCAGGGTGAAATGGTGGGGCGTAGCCTCCGCGTGCACGTCGGCGCCTTTCTGCCTCGCCTGGCGGACCAGTTCCACCGCTTCCTTCGTGCTGATGTGCTGGATGACCACGCAGGCGCCCGTCTCTTCCGCCAGCCGCACGTCCCGCTCTACCATGGCGATCTCCGCCTGCCGGTCCGATCCGCCGATCCCGAAATGTGCGCTTGCTTTTCCGGCATTGATTCCGTTGTTCTGTATGAAGGCCGGATTCTCTTCATGAAAGCTGATGGGTACGCCTTCCGCTGCCGCAGCTTCCATGGCCGCCCTCGCGGTTTCCTCTGACAGAAGCGGGATTCCGTCGTCCGTAAAGCCGGCCGCTCCTGCGGCGTGAAGCGCCTTCATGTCGACCAGTTCCTCCCCCTTCATTCCCAGGGTCACATTGGCGCAGGTCTCCACATGGATCAGTGTCTTTTCTCCCTTTTCCAGCACATAGCGCAGGGTGTCCACATTGTCCACGCAGGGCTTGGTATTCGCCATCAGCACCACCGTGGTTACGCCTCCCGCCGCCGCCGCGCGTGCGCCGCTTTCAATGTCCTCCTTCCAGGTAAAGCCCGGATCCCGGAAATGTACGTGGGCGTCCACAAGGCCGGGAATGGCGGTCAGGCCTTTGGCATCCAGAATGGTCAGACCGGACGCCTCCTCCGGGTCAATGCGGTCCGCAATTTTTATGATTTTCTCTCCTGTGGTCAGGATATCCCGGATTCCGTCCGTCCGGGACGCCGGGTCGATCAGATGTGCGTTCTGAATCAGAAGCATGGGTGTTCTCTCCTTCCGCCGCCGGCAGGCGGCCATATTCAACGGTTCTCCTTCTTTACAATCACATATTTCTGATTTTTGCTTTTAGGCGCATCGGGAATCGTCATCCGCAGCATACCCGCTTTCAGAAGCGGCCGGATATACTTCTTTACCACATAGGATGCTGTTCCAATTCCCATATGGTCAGCAATCTCATTCCGGCTGCGCGGTATTCTGCAATATTCCAAAAGTTTCTGCGCAGGTTCCGGTAACGGTTGTTCTGCTGTTGTAAAATTATTTTCAGTATCATACCCATTATACAACGTTACCTTAAATACGCCTCTTTTACTTTCAAAAACAGCCGGCGGCAAACATGCTCTTTTCATTTCATGCATGATAGTCGGGATACCGGAAAAACGATTTTCCGTTCCCAGCATAACCTCCAATGCACCTGCAATAAAGGGATTTCGGGTATCAGCGGCCATCTTTCCAAGCTCGTCCACTGTTATCCTTCCATACAGTCCTCCGGGATTTTCTACTTCCAGGCGGTCCCTGTATAGTATCACACGGACAGGAGAATGGTCGGTATGAATACTGTAATCCCGGTGAATCAGCGCATTCAAAACGATTTCGCGGACAGCCAGCACAGGATATTCCATACGGTCTGTTCGATTTCCGTTTTTATCAACTATCGTTGCGGTCCGGATATTTCTGCGGATAAATGTCAGCGTCTCCTCCAGCATCTGCGATAAAGTTCCTTCCATACGCTGATTATCAATGAACCGTTCCCCGTTTTCCCCCAGTTCTCCTATTTCTGTTCCATCAACCACCACAGCGGTAACACTGAGTTGAGGAAAAAAAGCCTGAGGATATTCACCAAACAGCATAATTCCCGCAACCGTTGGCTTTCCCTTGTCCACAATCCCCTGAAGCTGAAGGATTTTTTCATCCGGCTGTCTGGAAAGATTAGGTTTCATTTTCCGCAGTCTGATAAAATATTCCGCGAGAGCATTTTGGTCAAAATCCTCCATATCCGCGCGATCAACTGTCCGGAGCTCGTCCTGAATTTTTCTTCGGAATACCTCATAGCTGTAAACTTCATATTCCGTCATTGGCATATCCGCTTCCCCGACACGAACGTAGGAACCTCGAATTCTTCCTGCCCCCTTGTAAAAACAGGGTTTATCAAAAATATCACATTCTGAAATTTCAGCGCTCACGACTGTTCTGCCATTCATTTCAGCAACCGTAAATACCGGACGTACCACCGGTTCCATCTGGAGCGCCTGTGCTGCTACCTTCGCCTGGAGATCCTGCGCATCATAAACGCCGGTAATTTCAAAATTATTTTTCTCATCAATACCAAACAGAATAATCCCGCCGCCAACCTGATTGGAAAAGCTGGAAAGAGTGCCATACAGCTTTTCCGGAGTTCCCCGGCCGGCACATTTCAATTCGATATTCTGCCTTTCACATTTTTGAGCAATGATATCCCTCACCAGATTCTCTAATTCTGTCGGAAGCAAAATGAATCCTCGCTTTCCGCCGTTATGCGGCTTTTTGGGCACTTTTGTTTCGTCTTTTCACTAAAATAATAGCATTTTATGAAATAAAATTCAATGATTTAGCAAAAATCTGTTTTCTAATTTTATTTTTAGAAAACAAAGATAAATTTATCAAACAGTTTAGCGAACAGTCTTTTCATAAAAACATTTTACAAAAAGCCCCGGAGCTGTTCCGGGGCCTTCGTCGGCTGTTCCCATCTCTGAATCTTCAGAAGCTGTACCTTTTAGCAGTCTTAAATTTCCTTCCCCTCCTTCACCGCAGGAGCGATGGAAAGGTCCGCCGTATGGTAAGGGATCAGCGTCGCCTGCAGGGCGTGGTACAGGTCAGATTTTCCCGGCCAGACGGTGCCGATCACGTTGTTGTTCTGATCCAGCTGGTGGAACCAGGAGCCGTTTACGTGATCCAGAACCTTCTCGTCCAGATACTGCATGAACCGGGCATAGTCGTCCGCGTACTTCTGCTTTCCGGTCACATGCCAGAGAACGGAAGAAGTGTTGATGGCTTCCGCCAGGGTCCAGTGCATCCTGTCATGCACCACCGGCTTTCCTTCCCAGTCCGTGGTGTACACAATACCCGGCGCGCCGTCCACATTCCAGGCATCCTCAACCGCCCGGTTGAACAGATTTTCCGAGATTTCAATGTACCCGGCGGCCTTCCTGGCATCATCCCGGTAAGTGGAAAGGGCCCACTGGACGATCAGCCTTGCCCACTCAATGCCATGGCCGGGCGTCGCTCCATAAGGCTTGAACTGGTCGTCCGGCTTATCCTTATTACACTCCAGATCCGGCGTCCAGTCTTTGGTGAAATGCTCGGGGATTCTCCAGCTGTTGTCTCTGGCCCAGCCCGTCACATGATCAATGATGCGTCCTGCACGCACCCGGTATTTCTCATCCCCGGTGACGTCCGCAGCCGCCAGGAAGGCTTCCACCGTATGCATGTTGGCGTTCAGGCCTCTGTAATCATCCAGCACGGTAAACTCCGTATTCCAGGTATCGCAGGAAAGCCCTTCTTCCTCGTTCCAGAAACGAAGATCATACAGCTTCAGCGCGTCCTCCAGAAGCTCCTTTGCGCCCGGCCGTCCCGCCAGAACCGCAGAGGATGCTGCCAGAATCACAAACGCATGGGCATAGCACTGCTTGTTTGGCAGAATGCCGCCGTCCGCAGTCAGACCGGCATACCAGCCGCCGTTCTTTTCATCATGCAGCTCGCCCTTCAGGCCTTTCAGACCTGCATCCACAAGGGCCTCGCTTCCCTCATGTCCCAGAAAGGTTCCCAGACTGTACACATGTACCATGCGGCTGGTGATCCATGTCTCCCGGCTGCGGTCCGTCCAGGGCGTGCCATCGTCGCCCAGGTAATAAGAGCTTCCGCCCGGTGAAGGGAATCTGTGTCCGAAGCGGAGCAGATCGTTTCTGATCTCCTCCAGAAATTTCCGGTTTTCCGCTGTGTCAATCTGATACTTTTTATTCGGTTCGCTCATGTTGTCCATCCTTTCCTCCAGGCCGGAGCGTTTTCGCCGGAGCACGCACACCGGCGCCTTTTTCAGTCCGCCGTTTTTATGGTTATTTTACCTCAGGAGGACAGGAATGTAAACCATGTTTGGCTTGCCGGAAAAGGCTTTCAGTCAAATACCACCGTCTTATCCCGGAATTCCACCTTGATCACGATGTAGGGATAGGACGGGCTGTTTCCGGAGGCGCTTCCCGCTTTCGGACCGAGCAGGTTCGTATTCACATAAATGGCGTTATCCGTTTCATACAGGGAATCCACGGTGATGCTGTAGCCGCCGCTGTCCTGTTTTCCATATCCGGTACAGATGTAGAGATATCCCTCGTCCGCATAGGTGAGCTTGAAGGCGTTCTCCTTTTTTCCTTCCACGATCTCCTTCAGCTCCTCCGGCAGCCGGTCCTCGCTCACCACCGTAAATTCCATATCATCCTGTGATTCGCTCTGCTGCACGGACGCGGTGCAGGCAGTAAGCCATCCTGTCATCAGGCAGAGTGCCAGCAGGATTCCCGTTTTTTTCATGCGGTTTTTTCCCATAAAAATACCATCCGCCTTTTTTACTAATCTATTGGCGGATGGTATGTCCTATGACAGGTTTTCAATTTCAAACAGCCGCGCCATAAAGGCTTCCGGGAAGGTGACGGTCAGTTCCGCCTTCTGTGCGTCCCAGACAAAATCCACGGGTCTCTCCGCCGGATAGGCGCAACGCACCCGGATCTCCTTTCCGCGGCAGTCCGGCAGCGGAAGGCGGCAGGACGCCTCTTCTCCGCCCCTGCGCCAAACGGCAAGATAACTCTTTTTTCTGCCTTTCATTCCCAGCGCCGTCCACGCATCATAATAGGTTCCGAAGCCCAGCGGCCAGAAGGGAAGGGCTTCCCTGCGGTCCTCTCTCGTGGCCTGATACCAGGAGATGGCCTCCCGGATCAGCTCCTGGCAGGTCTCGCCCAGTCGGAACAGATGGCCGCTCTGGTGAATGCGCAGAAGCAGCACGTTTACCATGTTGAAAATGGTCTCCTCCGCATCATCGGCATTCAGCGGATAGGACCAGACCGCAGCCTGCTCCGGCGTAAGGGCCAGCGGAGAATTCACCGCGATGGTCGCGTACATCCGGTAATCTTCCATATCGCTGGTGGACTGCACGCTGTGCCGCTTCAGCATGGCGTAATCCATGCGCATGCCGCCGCTTCCGCAGTTCTCGATCACCAGATCCGGATATTCTGCAAAAATCCCGTCCAGCCAGGACAGATAAGCCCTCTGATGCTCCAGCAGCCCGTCCCCGGCACTGTCCGCATGCTGATCCGTTCCGATTCCCAGCTCGATGTTATAGTCCATCTTAATGTAGCCAACGCCATAATCTTCCACCAGACGCCGGATCACACCGGTGGCAAACTCCCGCACCTCGGGATTGCGGTAATCCAGCTGATACCTGGTCTTTTCCCGAACGCGCTTTCCATGGCGCATGAAAAACCACTCGTCCGGCTTTTCTTTTGCCAGCGGGCAGTTTAAGCCCATCACCTCCAGCTCCAGCCACAATCCGGGCACCATCCCCTTCTGCCGGATGTAGGCGAGCAGGGATTTCAGCCCCTCCGGAAACGCTTCCGTTTTCGGGAAACGTTCTTCCGAGGGCAGCCATTCTCCCACGTTGCCCCACCATTCCCCGGCGCTGTACCAGCCGCAGTCGATGCAGTAATATTCACAGCCGCAGGCTGCAGCAATGTCAATGAGCGGAATTTCCTCTTCCGTGGTGGGATTGCCCCAGAGACAGTTCATATAATCATTGAAAATCACCGGCAGCTTCCGGTTGTCCTCATTTTCCCGGCGGATGTGCCTGCGGTATGCGGTCAGGGCGCGCACCGCTTCATCCGCTCTTCCGCAGCCGTATGCCACGGCCGCCGGCACGCTCACAAAGGTTTCGCCCGGCTTTAATTCCTTATACCAGTGGGCATACTGCTCTGTTGGCCCCGCCGTCTTCAGATACAGCTGACCCGCATGCTCGCCGATCTCCCAGTGCCAGGAGCCGTTGTGCTCGATCTGCCAGGCCAGGAATTTTCCCGTTTCTTCGTCCTCCAGAATACCCAGAGGCAGATACTGCTTCGTGGACCAGGCGCCCGTATTGGTCACGGAAATGAACTTAGTGCTGTTGTACCGGCCCGGCTTCTGGGAGGCCGTCAGCCCCAGCTCCGAAAAGCGGTAAGCGTGCCACTGCAGTTCCTTCTGCCAGCCGTTATGTACCAGGTGAAGACGGAAGCGCTCCTCATAGGGCAGATTTCCGTCCCGTTCCAGCCCGTGCAGGGAAAAGGACGTGACCGCCTCAAGTCCCTGGGGCAGCGTTCCCCGATTCTCCACCTCCGTGTGGCAGGAAAGCACGTTCAGCTCCGCATAAAACCGGTAATGCAGCCGCGCGGCCATTCCGGTGTCCTCATCCTTCAGGAAAAAAACGTATTCCGCTCCATCCTCCGTCTGCCGTCTTTCATGCCGCTCATACTGCAGCTTCACCGCAAGGGATGTGTGGATGAGCTGGTTCCCCATCCGGTCCTCCGGACAGTTTTCTCCCGTGATCGTCGCCTCCAGAGGCGCATATTCCTGGAAAGCATCCTCGTTTCCGGCTTCCGCCCCGTCCTCCCATGCGGGAGCTTCCGGAGCCGCGGCCACATGCCGATCGTTCTTTCCTTCCGTTACCGCAAGCAGCACCAGCCTGTTTTCCTGTGTCACGCCGAAGCGAAGGCCGATGCGGTCTTCTTCTATGTTGATTATGTGCATGCTAATCTTCCTTTGCTGTTCCCGTGTTATCTTTCAAAACCTCGTAGATATCTTTTCTGTTCTTTTCATAATCACATTTTTCCCGAAGAATCCTTTTATACTGCTCTCTTCCCACATTTACGACAAGTGGCTGAAAATGCAGGACAAACCATAATTCTATGCATTCGTTGGACCAGGCCACTTTATATTTTCTGATATCCTCTCTGCTCAGCGCACTATACTGCGTATTATCAAAATCATCCAGCGGGAAGTCATCCTTGTCATACATCAGCCAGACATCTTCCTGGCTGCGCTTTATATCACTGAACTTCCTGGGCTTCAGGCTCATCCTCTCCCTCCTCCCAACTCAAAATTTTTCGGATGTATGGATCCGCGCCATAACGCCCTTCCAGATATCTTTTTCCGTATA
>NBJMC04202__coassemble_1368_pt1 | contig 35677 bp, 26 predicted proteins | sample NBJMC04202__metabat2_high_PE_053 | metagenome-assembled genome bin NBJMC04202
TGGTCCGAAGTTGACTCTCCCCATATTCTCCACAAGAATATCCAGACGCCTCCCCTCGCAGTCCTGTTCCTCAATAATGTGCTCCTCCTGAAGCTCCAGGTCCTCCGCTGTAAACAGTTTCCGGCCATTCAGATATACCGTAGCCCGGTCCGCCGCTTTCAGAAGCTGAATCCTTCTCAGCCTTTTTTCCGTATGAAGGATACTGGAATACAGAATATACCCAAAGCTTTGCTCATGCCGCTCCATAGACATCGGCGTGATCGTCTCCCTCGCCTCTGCAAGATCCTCCAGTGCTTCCAGCAGCCCCACCTTATCCTTCAGACAAATCTCTCCGTAGGAAACGGCCTTTCTCTCTCCAAAGGATTCCGGATTCTTCAGAAGCGCACGCTTCTGCGGCGTAAGGTGCCTCAGGATCACTTCGCGGAAACGCCTGTACTTTTCGGTGATCTGCCCGTCTTCGGTCAGCAGAGCATCATAGTCATAGGATGTTACGTCCGGTTTCAAGCCGCCGCTGTAATTTGCCCCGTTCATGAAGCCAAAATTTGTTCCGCCCTCAAACATATAAATGTTTACATTCCCATCCTGCAGAATCAGCTCCAGATTTTCCGTCTGTTCCTCCAGCCTGCGGCTCAGATGATGCTTCTCACTTTTCCAGTGATCAAACCAGCCGATCCAGAACTCCGCACACATGCATGGCCCGCCTCCGTTATATTGCCTTAACCGTTCAAAGGCTTCTTTCGCCCGCGAGCCAAAATTCACGGCTGGAAAAACTCCTCCAACAGACGTATTCCCCAACATGGCATGCTCCGGTCCGTCAGAAGAAAACAGCGGTACGGTAATTCCCAGCTCCCGCATCATATCCCGAAGAGCCGTCAGATAGGTTTTGTCATTTCCAAAGGAGCCGTATTCATTTTCCACCTGCATCATAAGAACCGGTCCGCCCTGATCGATCTGAAGCGGAACAAGAAGCGGAAGCAGCTTCTCATAATATCGTCTGATATAAAAAAGATAGCTTTCATCGCTCGTGCGCAGCCGGATCCCCTCCTCCTTCAGGAGCCATGCGGGAAGTCCTCCGAATTCCCATTCCGCGCAGATATAGGGGGAAGGGCGAAGAATCACATACAGCCCCGCCTGCCGGGCAAGCTTCACAAAGCTCACTACATCCGTCATCCCGTGGAAGCGTTCTCCCGTGAAGTCATACTTCCCGCTTTCCGGTTCATGCAGATTCCACGGAAGATAGGTTTCTATGGTATTGCATCCAAGCGCCGCAAGCTTTTCCAGTCTGTCCTTCCAGTATTCCGGCAAGACCCGAAAATAGTGGATACTGCCTGAAATGATCTGAAAGGGTTCACCGTCCAGATAAAATTTTTCCCTGATTTCAAATCTGCTCATTTTTGTTCTCTCTGCGGATGTGGGATGTCACTTTTCTTTCCAGATTTATTGTAGCAATATACTACCGAAACAAAAATCAGCAATTTTTAATGCCCGCCCCAAATATTCAGCTTTGATACATTTCTTAAACTTTTTGTCTCCAAAACTAAAAACAGCTGTCAGCAGGTAACTGACAGCTGTAATCTTGCATGATATGGGTCAGGTGCTGCGCCCTTTAACTATGGGTATGCAGCAGCGCATGGGACTTCTCACCCAGCGGCGCGCCCAGGTAATCCTCGTAGAGCTTTGCGACCTCCGGGTTCTCATGGGAGAAGCGGAGCGGCCGCTTCTCATCCAGCTGGTAGAGCTTAGGGCCTCTCACGTCCGCCATCTCAAAGCCGTCCGTGATGGGCTGGCCGCCGCCGCCCACGCAGCCGCCGGGGCAGGCCATGACCTCCACGAAGTCATACTCCGCTTCCCCGCGCAGGATGTCCTCCATCAGGTCTCTGGCGTTTTTCAGGCCGCTCACCGTGCAGGTGCGAAGCGTCCTGTCTCCCAGACGGAAGGAAGCTTCTTTTCTTCCCTCAAAGCCGCGCACGTCACTGAAGGCGTCCGGCGGCGGGTTCACGCCCTCCACACAATAATAGGCCGTGCGGAGCGCAGCCTCCATCACGCCGCCGGTCACGCCGAAGATCACGCCGGCGCCGCTGCTCACTCCGAGCGGGGAGTCAAAGGCCTCCTCCGTCAGAAGGGCCGGGGCGATGTGTTCTGCCCGGATCATTCTGGCGAGCTCCCTGGTGGTCAGCACGATGTCCACATCCGGGGTATGCAGCCCTTTCCGGGCGCCCGCGCTGTACATATCGGGAAGGGTGGCCTCCCGCTTCTTGGACACGCAGGGCATGATGGAAATGCTGCAGATTTTATCCGGCTCCACGCCGATTTTTTCCGCAAAATAGCTCTTCGTCACCGCGCCGAACATCTGCTGGGGCGATTTTGCCGTGGAAAGATGATCCGCAAGCTGTGGGTACTGGGTCTTGATAAAGCTCACCCATGCCGGGCAGCAGGAGGTGAACATGGGCCAGCGCTTCTCCTGCGGGTCGGAAAGTCTGGCAAGCAGCTCGTTTCCTTCCTCCATGATGGTCAGGTCCGCAGAAAAGTTGGTGTCGAATACATAGTCGAAGCCGATCCGCTTCAGGGCGGCTACCATACGGCCTTCTGTCGCCTGGTAAGCGGGCAGGTTCAGAGATTCCGCCCAGGCTGTGCGGACGGCGGGAGCCACCTGCACCACGGTCACGATCTCCGGATCCGCCAGTGCGCGGAACACCTTAGCCGTATCGTCCCGTTCTCTCAGCGCGCCCGTAGGACAATGGGTGATGCACTGGCCGCAGACGCTGCAGTCCGATTCCTCGATGGTACGGTTGCGGGACACGTCCACTGTGGTCCGGGATCCGGTATTCTGTACGTCCCAGATGTGAAGCGCCTGCACCTTATCGCAGATCTGCACGCAGCGCATGCACTTGATACATTTTCCAAAATCCCGGATCAGCGGGAACTCCCGGTTCCAGGGCATTTCCATGATTTCCTTTTTATAGGGAATATCCAGGATGCCCAGATCGTTGGAAAGCTTCTGCAGGTTGCAGTTGCCGCTGCGCACGCAGGTGGCACAGTTGCTGTTGTGCTGGGAAAGAATCAACTCCACGTTGGTCCTTCGCACGGAACGCACCTTGGGAGAATTGGTGAAAAGCACCATTCCCTCCTCCACCGGATTGTTGCAGGCGGTGACCAGCTTCACCTTCCCCTGCACCTCCACCACGCAGACCTTGCAGGCGCTGATCTCGTTGATTCCTTCCAGATAACATAAATGGGGAATGATGATTCCCGCAGAGGCCGCGGCCTTCATGATCGTGGTGCCTTCCGGCACGCTGATTTTCTTATTGTCAATCGTCAGTGTCACCATATCGCCGCCCGGCCTCCTTTCAGATTTCCATATCCGTAATGGTCGCACCGCAGGCAGCGCGCCGCCTCCTGTGCCGCTTCCTCCTTCGTCATGCACCGCTCGATCTCGCTGAAGTCGCATCTGCGCTCTCCCGCTTCCCGCTCGGACATGTTCACGCGGCCGCAGGGATGCTTGTCGGCATAATTCACCTGCGGAATCTCCACATCACAGGAAATGACGTGATGATACCCCAGATATTCGTCGATGTTGGCCGCCGCCACCTTTCCTGCGGCGATGGCGCGGATGACTGTCGCAGGTCCGGTCACGCAGTCACCGCCAGCGAAGATGCCGGGGATATCCTTGACCGTGCTCTCGGCGAGCGCCTCGATGACACCCCGTTTTACCGGGACGCCGGAGTCCTCAAAATGGCGGGATTCGATGCCCTGGCCCACAGCCACCACCACGATGTCGCAGGGAATGCGCTGCATGGGCACCTGCGCCTTCACCGGGCGCGCCCGTCCCCAGGCGTCGATGGGGCCGATGATCTGGGGCTGTACCCAGAGGGCGGTCACTTTCCCGTTTTCATCCGCTTCGATGCGCACGGGCGCCTTCAGACTGTAGAGCTCCGCACCTTCCGCGATGGCTCCCTCCACTTCCTCCGGCAGAGCCGTCATATCCGACTGCCTTCTTCGGTAGGCGATTCCAACCTTTTTCGCGCCCAGGCGGATGGCGGAACGGGTACAGTCCATGGCCACGTTTCCGCCGCCCACCACCAGTACGGTCTTTCCGGTGAAATCCGGCGGATTGTTATCCCCGATATTCCGAAGCATCTCCACCGCGGAGATCACGCCCTCGGCGTCCTCTCCCTCAATGCCGATCTTTTTATCATTGTGCGCGCCGATGGCGATATAAACCGCGTCAAAATCCTCTCTCAGGCGGCTCAGGGAAATATCGTTCTCCCCATTTCCGATATTCACGCCCGTATGTACCTCCACGCCTGTGGAGAGAATGGCCTCGATGTCCTCATCCAGCCGCTCTCTGGGGAAGCGGTAATTGGGAATGCCGTAGCGGAGCATGCCGCCCAGCTGGCTCTTCTGCTCGAACACCACCGCATGGTGCCCCATCAGCTCCAGATAATAAGCCGCGGAAAGACCGCCCGGCCCGCCGCCCGCAATGGCGATCCGCTTGCCCGTGGAGGGCGCCTTTTCCGGAACGGGCACCGTATTCGCCCTGGCGTTGTCCACCGCCATGCGCTTTAAGCCCCTGATATTCACGGAACTGTCGATCATGTTTCTGCGGCAGCGCGCCTCGCAGGGATGCTCGCAGATCAGGGCACAGGCCGTGGGGAACGGATTGTCCTTGCGGATCAGCTTTACCGCATCCGCATAACGTTCTTCTCCCACCAGCGCGATATAGCCCGGAATGTCCACCCCGGCCGGACACAGGGCCACACAGGGCACCGGCTGCGTGATGGAATAGGAGCATTTTCCATGCTCGATATGATAAATGTAATCGTCCCGGATGCCCTGCAGCCCGGCCAGCACCATGTGCGCGGCCTCAAAACCGATGGCGCAGTCGGCGGAATCCGTGATGTTGTTCGCGGTCTCTTCGATCAGAGCCAGCGTATCCATCGTCGCCGTCCCGTCCAGAACCTGCTCCAGGAGGTTTTGCAGCTGCCCGAGCCCGATCCGGCAGGGCACGCACTTTCCGCAGGTCTGCGCGTGACACAGCTTCAAAAACGAAAGCTGAAGATCCACCGGACAAAGTCCCGGCGGACTGGCGACAATATGACGCTCCAGATCCTTGTACAGCCGTTCTACCGTAAGCTGCGCCTGATCCGGTGTGCTGATTTTCAATCGGCTCATAAAAGCAATTTTCCCTTCCTTTCCCCTGAAATTCAACCCTCTTGCTGCCGTCCGGGCACAGGCCCCTCACCTTCCTTTGCCAACGGACAAAAAGAGACAGAGCTGACAAGCCATTATATAATATTTTGGTTTACATGCTGGTTTTTTTATCTTTCTCTGCCTTTTTACGATATTTTATCATGACCGCCGGATTTTTTCCATAATTATTGACTGTTTTTCTCAACAGATCAGTTCTCTGCTTGTACATTTTTTCAAAAAAGAACCGGCCCTGCGCCGCTGCCAAAAAGCAGCAAACCGCATGCCGGCTCTATATTTCAGAAAATTTCTAAATTTGCCGTTCTATTTCAGTATCACGGTGGAAATGCTGTTTCCAGGCAGCATCAGATGGGCCGTCTTTCCCTCCACCCGGAACTGAACCGGTTTCCGCTGCCCGCCCGAATACAGTAACACAGCCACACAGCTTCCATCCACATTGCGGGCCGCGGTCATCTCAATTTCAGAGGAATAGCAGGAATGACCAATCCGCACCGCGCCGGGCCTGATATAACGGCTGAAATGACCAATGGCATCAAACATGGGTTTGAATTCCACCGTATCGGTATCCGTATGGCAGATCACCGGAGCGCCGCAGTAATTGCCCACGTGGTTCGGGCCTCCGATCTCATCCAGGGCCAGATTCCAGTCAATCCAGCTGTTCATTCCGTGGTTCAGATCTCCGATGATGTCATGGGCGTACATTTTCGCATGGCGCATGTCGTCTCCTGCATTCTCTCCGAAACGGGCAAGTTCCACACATCCCTCGCTGTGCATCAGCTTCAGATCCGGATAGTCCTCCCGCACCATGGAAAGGGTCTCGAAATGGTCGCCGGAATACCAGTGATAGGCAACGCCCTCAATCATGTTCTTCGTCGTCTCATCCACGATATCACGGGTACGTTCGTAAACCCGTTCCTTATTATGGTCCCAGATATAAATGCCGATATGACCCAGACCATTCTCCTGAAGCGCCGGATACAGGAAATCTTTCAGGAAGGTTTTCTCCTCCTGAGGCGTATATTCACAGGAATCCCAGGTCTGGACAGCAAGCGGCTCATTCTGTACCGTCATGAAGCGGATCGGAATTCCCGCCTTTTCATATTCGGTCAGATAACGGACGATGTAGGAAGCATACGCCTGATAGCAATCCGGCTTTAAATGTCCGCCGCCGTTGCGCACGCCCGTCTCCTTCATGAAGGCCGGAGGGGACCAGGGAGACAGCAGCAGGCCGACAGGCTTCCCCGCCGCGGCAAATACCCTTTTCACCAGCGGCTGAACATACTGCGCATCCCGTTTCAGGCTGAAATCCCCGAATGCAGGATCATCCGGACTGGTAACTGCACAGTAATTTCCCAGAGAAAAATCGCAGCTGTCCATATGCACTCTTCCCAGCGTATAGCCGAGGCCGCCCTCTCCATAGCAGGCCTGTACCACCCGCTCGAAGTTTTCTTCGCTCATGCGGCTTAAGGCGTAACCGGCCGATTCGGTCAGGGCCGCGCCGAAGCCCTCTATGGTCTGGTAGGTTTTCTGCGGGTAGAGGTTCACCACTTCCATCTCAAAATTTTTCACATCCGGAATCAGTCCCGTTTCATAGCGCTGCTTTGCCACTTCACTGCCCTTCAGGATGGTTGTTTCCATCACAAGCTGTTTCATTTGCTGATTTTCCTCCCTTTTTCTCATTGAAACGCCTCTGGAATTCTCACTGACACAGGGTGTCAGATCATCCTTGCAAGAGATCCCATGGGATCCCAAGGCTCCAGCATAATGGGCTCCGACTCATACTCCTTTACGAATTCTGTGGGAAGATATTTCTTATTCACCACAACCTGATACATATATTCGTCAAACCAGGCGTCGCTCATCACATAATATCCTTTTTCGCCCGCCTTATCTCCCCAGCTGTTTTCCACGCGCCAGCGGTTCGGCTTTCCGTTCTCGTCCAGATTGACGCCCTGGAATACCATGGCATGGGTCATCAGGCTCTCGCCGTAGTCCAGGCGTTCCGCCTTGTTCATGCCGAATTTTACGCCGAGCAGAGTTTCCAGCTGGTGTACGCCCGTATCCATGATGCCGCCCTCTCTTGTGGATTCCTGTCCCACATCACAGCCGAACCACACCGGAGAACCGTCCTTCAGCTGGGCGATAGCCGCCTTTTTCAGTTCCTCCGCATCCAGATTCAGATAACGGACCGGACGCCCTTCCTTCACGTTTCCGAGGAATTTCACGCTGTAGCTCTTATGGTAGGGCTTGTCCGCAGTGGGCGCATTGATCAGGCTGATATAATCCTGCAGCGGGAAGCCCACATATTTCTGATAGAATTCCTGAGGGGTAAGGCCGCAGTCGCGGAGGAACTTACCGTCCTTGTCCTCCACTTCAAAATCAAAGGTCTTCGGAGGCTCGCCCAGGCAGATACACAGAATCCGGTAGATTTCCTCCAGCATGGCATCCTTTCTGGAGCGAAGTTCTTCCGTTGAAACGCCCTCCTGATGCGCCGTGCGCAGGCGGCAGGCATCCTCCCTGAGCTTAAGGGTCAGGCAGGAATCCATCTCCCGCGTTGCGGAGGACGCCTTCGTTTCCGGCATCGCCGTCTTCGGCACCAAGCCGTATTTCTCAATCAGGTTGCAGAGCATATCCCACTGTCCGCCGTCATTCATCGGAGCACTTAACAGGAAGGAAATCAGTCTTCCGTTGGTGGGCTCATCCAGAGTCTCCAGGATGCTCTCCAGGAAATAATTGGCCTTTTCCAGCTTATCGTAAAAAAGCGTATAGTTCTGTGACAGTTCAAAGGTTTCCAGATTCAGCTTTTTGATCACTTCAAAGCGGAATACGTTCAGCGCTGCAAACATCCAGCAGCGGCCGCTCTGCTGCTGGTTTGTGACCTCTCCCTGCTTCAGGCTTACGGAGAACACATGACGCATTCTCCTTGCCGCTTCGTTGTCCTGAGAGGAGGCATACAGGCCGTTTGCCGTAACCGCGTGCATTGCTGCCTCATTTCTCTTTTCTTCATGGAACTCTCTCTGAAACTGCTCCAGCTTTTCTTTGGTAATTGTCTGTTCCATATTTCGTCCTTTCCGCCGTTCAAACGGCTTTTTCCTGTCGTACCCTCCTATTTCTCAGCGTACCGGGCAGACGCCGTTCGCGCATTCGGAATCTCCGATCTCAAGCTCGGTCTCCCCATGCTCATAGCGGGAAAGCAGAGAGGGATTGAAGGGCTTCATGGCCGCACGGCGGCGTTCATATTCCGCTTCGTCAATGGCCTCATAGGGCATCAGTTCATAGAAACTGTCGTCGTAGCTTAAGAAGGAAAGGGCCACCACGTCATCCCAGTTGTCCCAGACCCACTGTTCCACCTCATCCCACTCATGATCTCTCACATGCACGGTAATGGAACAGTTGTGATCCACATAATGCTGCATGAACATTTTGTAATTTTCCAGCTGTTCCACAGCGGACACATCCGCCTTGACCCGGCCGGCCGGAGCCTTCACCGGGAATTCCACCACCTTGGTCACAGGATCCAGCGGATCCTGTCCCACCTCGGGAAGCACCGGATAACCCAGGTCCTCGCACACCCTGCAGAGCGGGTCCGTTGCAGTGATGCGGATTCTGCGGATATAGTAGGGAGAATGGGAATAATGCACGCCGCTTGACACCGTAGGAAGCAGGGAAAGCGTTCCCTCCGGTTTGATGGTGGTCACCAGAAGCGGCTCCTTTCCTCCCAACCTGGCAGCGATTTCCCTGGCAGCGCGGTGTGCGGTCTCCCGCAGCTCCGAAAGCAACGCGATCTGCTCGTCCCGTTCCATGCCGGTGGCGTTCACCATATCCTGCCAGCCTGTGAGGGAGCAGCCCAGCAGGCGGTCGCGCTGCTGTACGCTGTTCCAGCTGTACATTTCCAGTTCCCGGCAGGTCATGCGGTAGCCCGCACGGGCAGAAAGCCGCTGCGCCTCCAGAAGTCCCTTCTTATCCAGTTCACCGTCCTTCACGAAGCCCATCACATTCAGCGTGGTCAGGTTGCACAGACCGTGGCTGTCCAAAAGGATCTCTCCGCAGGGATTGCAGCCGTTGAAATTGGGTCTGCGCTTCGCGCCCGCTTCCTCGTTAATCCATCCTGGCTCTCCGGAATAACGCATCTGCTGCAGATGCCAGTGCAGCTTTTCTCTGGTCGGTTTTTTCCGGTAATAGATGGAATTGTTGCTCATCTGACGGTGAGCGATATTCTTATCGATCTCCCAGCGGCCGTTCACCTGACGGTACAGATGGCTCTTGGCCTGGATACAGGTCTCGTCCTCCGCATCGATCAGGCCGATCTCCGAGGTACGGCGCACGCCGCCGGAAACCACGTTTTCTCCGATGATGTTGGCGATATCCAGAAGGTCGATGGGCCTTAAGGCCACCCACTGCGCGCCCTCCCGGTTGCCTGCCGCAGCGACCACCTTATGGATCTTATCGATCATGGTCATCATGGAGCCATAACCGCTTGCGGTTCCTCCAAAGGTCTTCAGCCGCTCTCCCTTGGGACGGATGGAATCGTAAACCACCACGAGTCCCTCAATTCCCCGGTACTCCCGGTTGGTCAGAATGTCGAAATAATGGGTCAGCGCCTGGGCCCAGCCCTCCTTGGAGTCTCCGATGGTCAGCGTCGCCACATCCCGGCTGAAGGTCAGATCCGTGTATTCCAGCCGCTCTCCCGCAGGCTTCGGATCATAGGACTTGTGCAGGATCTTAAGATCCGTACGCACCGGAGGCAGCTTCCGGGCATCCGACTGCAGGACGCGCACGCCCACGCCGCTTCCCACCATCAGCAGATAAAACAGATCGTGGTAGGCTGAAAAACTGTCGATCACCGTAAAGGCACAGTTGTAGTTGGCCATGGGATACTGGTCGGCCACCGGCGTGCCTCCCACCCACAGGGTACGGCCGGAAAGGAACTGACGCATGTGGTAAATATTGTCATACAGCTTTTCCGCCTCCTCTCTGGACGTGGGCGCCAGAGAACAGTTATATTCCACCGCGCGGCGTACCGTCTCCCACCAGAACTCCCTGCGGTCAAGCCGGGGCAGAAACCGGGAATAGGTCCGGGTATAGACGAAAGCGCCCAGCTGCTCCATGGGATTGGGCGCATGTTTGTATGGGCTTAAAAATTCCCGGGACAGAAGCCCTTCCTTCTCCGTGCCTCCGGCACGTTCCTTCTCTTTTTCCAGCCGGTAGCGGATATACGCCTTTGCCGTCTGATAAGCTTTATGCTCAAAAAGCGTCTCCTCCACCGTATCCTGAATGGTTTCGATGTCCCAGATCTCTTCTTTTCTTGCGCGCAGCTTCTCCGTCACAGCCTCCGTAATCCGGGCCGCCGCCTCCTCGTCATGCTCTCCCGCCGCGGCGGCCGCAAGGGAAATCGCCCTGGATATAAAACCGGGATCAAAGGGAACCACCTTCCCGCTTCTCTTCCTTACATTCATATGCAAACCTCCATCTTTCTTTTCTATCACGCACCATATATAGTATAGTATCCGTTTCTTCTTGTCAATATATTGGGTTTTTGCCTTTTTTCTATTCCAGAGCGCTTTTTACCTTTTTTCTGCGGCAGAGCCTGCGGTCATTCCTGTTGGCAAATGCCCTTGCCCGTCCTTTCAGCAGAATTTTTCTGCCCTCCGGGTTCCGGGTATAGACGAGGCGGTATTTTCCAATACAGGGCTCCATTCCCCTCCGGAAGGCCTCCGCCTTCTCCTTCGAGCCGGAAAAAAGCTGCGGCACACAATAGAAATGCCGCGGGAATCTGCCCCTCCCCTGGCAGAGCAGATATCTCTGATTGTCCACAGGCGAAAGCATCTGGGAAAGCGCGTCCGCAAATACCGTCTTTTCCCGGTCGGTTCCTCCCTTCAGCCAGGCCGCGAACAGATAGCCGTCCTCTTCTTCCGTTTTCACCATGCATTCCGACGTGATCTCCCCGGTCTCCCGAAGGACGATCAGCATCCGTTTTCCGATCGCACCAAAATACCGCTGGGGCGTGAGAAACCGCAGAATCCGCCCGCCGAAGAACACGGTTCCCAGCGCGGCGGCAGCGGTCAGAAACCAGAACAGCCAGGCCCTGCCGGAAAAGCTGCCGGGGGAAAGGTTGCCAAGAACGTTCAGCACTTCCATAGCGGCCAGTAAAAGCTGCACCGCCAGCGCATTGATGAATGCCATTCCCGGCTTCAGCGCCTCCTTTCCTGCAGCGCACTGATCCGCCGTATCCATCTTCTCATAAACGCTCACCGCCTCCGTCCACTGCCTCGCAACCGTTTCCCGGTCCACGCTGCGGGCCGCCATTTCACCGTTGATTTCAGCGATATGCTTTTTCGTATAGGGCGGTTTTATGATGGTAAGCCTCTCCGTCCCGTTTTCAATGGTGCTTCCGTCATAGGAAAGCCCAAGAATCCCGTCCATTCTGCGTTCCAGGGTATGAAAATCCTCCGAAACCTCCGGGTCAGGAACACCGGCCAGCTGTTTTTCTTTTCTTTCTTCCACCCCTGGCAGGCAGACCAGATGCCAGATGTTGCTCACCTTATCCGGATTCTTTTCAAAGGTGCGGATCGCCCGCCCCCGCATCTGATTGCCCAGCACGTAAGAACCCACAAAACTGGCAAGGATCAGGGAATTGACGCAGGGCGCGTCCCACCCTTCTCCAAGCAGGGATTTGGTTCCCACCAGAACCTGAATCCATCCGGCCTCAAACAGCGCGGTCATCACCTGCGTATACAGGGAAAGCTTACCTGCGGTTTCCACCTCCAGATAGCCCAGATCTCTCCCCTCCCGGTCCGTAAACGGCCTGCAGGAAGAAAGCAGCTTTTCTGCGGGAACTCCGCTCTCCTGCACAAAAGCGTCCAGGGCCTCGCGGGGGATCACAATCAGGCTTCCGCACAGGACGCCGAGCCTCCAGTCCCTTTCCTCCCTCCGCAGAAGTTCAAAGACGGGAAGCACGCCGATGGAACGGATTTCCTTTTCCCCATCTCCCACCGCACTTCTGTATTCTCCCCGGATATAGTCCGTCAGAATCAGAAGGCGCAGCCTGTCCTTCAGGGTCTGATATTCCAGCCCGGCAATCTGCCGGATGCTGTCCAGCTTTCCTCTGCTGTTGATGAGCATCTTTTCAATTTTGTCATTGATCAGAAAGCCCACCTTCTTCTTTTCAATCAGCCCGGCAGCCTTCAGCCTTCTGATCAGCTCTTCCCGGTAACCCGCCGGACAGAAAAAGCTTTCCACATCGTCAAAAAGCAGCCCCTGAAGAAGCTTCTCCAACCAGGCCTCCGACATTTCCGGCAGCCGCTTTACCGTGAGCACCTCCAGCCATTTTTCATGGAAAGGGATTCCCGCCGCCTGACAGTAAATCAGCAGGGCGGACAGGTAGCCGGGATTCTCCAGCATGCGGTCGAAGTTGCCCTCATAGTCCATGAGCCCCCTGTGCGAGGCCACGGCAGCCTTCAACGCATCATCCGCCATGAGGTGTTCAAACATGGCGGATGCTTCCCCGCGAAACAGTCGGATTTTCTTCTCCTCTTCCCTGTCAGGGTAGTTAAACCACACGTAATCCTGATGAGGACAGAGACTGCCTTCCTTTACCAGCTCCGGAATCGTGATCTCCGCATCGATCTGCCCGCACATATTGATATAGCGCTCCCACTGGGCAGGCGTGGAGTCATAGGGCGGCGTGGCGGTCAGCGCGATCACCACCGCGCCCTCCATCTGTGCCATAAAAGCCTCCAGAGCCTTCCACCACTCATTTTTCAGATGATGGCATTCATCCAGACAGATGGTGCCGATGCCCGCCTCCTTCACCTTCTCCACGAAAGAGAAGTCCCGGAAATCCATCTGTTCCCTGTAGGCTCCGTCTCCGTCCTCCTCTGTCTCTTCCTTTCTGTTCATCGCACAGAAAAGCGTCTGATAGGTCAGAGAGGTCACCAGGCCCGGCCTGTGAATATCGTTGGACAGCCCGCCCTCTCCCGATGACGGATTCACCAGAAAGGAGCCTTCTATCCGTTCCAGCCACTGCTGGCGGATGACGATTCTGGGGGACAGAATCAGGCAGGGCTTTCCCGCCCGTCGGATCAACTCGATGCCCAGGGTGGTCTTCCCCGCGCCGGGCGCCGCCACAACATGTACCTTTCCATCCTCCAGATAGGCTTCCGCCTCATCCAGCACCCTTTTCTGATAGCTTCTCCAGTTTCCCTGAAATTCCAGAATCCCGTCAAATACGTTTCCCGCTGCTTCCATTGTCTCCTCCCCCAAAGCCACCCTGCATAATCAAACGTTCTATATACGCATTCACCGTCTCAGGCGCATCCGTATTAGAATTGTGTCCTGCATTTTCAATCCACTCGATGGGAATACCCGTTCTTCTGTGCCACGCTTTATTATATCGGACACAGGAACCCGCGTGATCTTTCCTGCCGCAGATAAGCAGGGCAGGACATTTTATTTCATAGTTCAGATCCGCTTCCATCGCCTCTGCCAGCATCCGAAATCCATGCCCGCTCAGAGCGGCGTAGCGCTTTTGATCTCCCTCATAAACCAGCATCATGTCCCGCATGAGCTTTCTTCCGTATTCCGTAACCGCGACGCCGTTCGTCCCCGATTTCAGCAGAAGGCGCCAGGGATAATGCCGATATACCGGCTCCATTCTTTTTAATAGCCAGATCTCCGCTCCGGTAACATAACTTCGCTGCAGGGGCGCAGAATCTATGGCGATAAATCCTGCCAGTTTCTCCGGGTAAAGCTCCGCATATGCCTGGCCGACATACCCTCCCATTGACTGCCCTACGATAACCGGCCTGTCTATGCCTTCCTTTTTAAAAATTTCTTCCAGCCATCCGGCTTTATCCATGAGGCTGAAATTCAGTTCAAACGGCCATGACGATGCATGCCCCGGCGCATCCCATACAAAAACATTATATCTGCCTTCAAAATATGCAATCTGCCGGTCGAACAGCCGGTGGTCAGCCGTGAGCCCCGGAAGAAAAATCAGGGAAATATCCTGCCTGTCAATTCTGTCTGATATCCAATAGTGAATTGCTCCGCGATCTGTATTATGTATTTTTTCAATCATGTCCCTCTCCCACATCCTGTACCGGACTGCAGAAAAAGAAAATCCGGTCTCATTCCATGTCAGAAGTATATCCCAAACCGGACAGTTTGTAAAACGCTATCGGGGTCATGACATGCCCGGTCAAAAAACCGGATGCCCGCTGAATAAGCGGAACATCCGGCTTTACGCAAAATCCTTATCCTTTTTTCCTGCGGTTCTTCCCCGCGTTATGCTTCACCTCACGGATCGGGATGTTGGCAAACAGCACCGGCCCGGTGGAAGCGCCGTCCGCTTCCGCATCCGAATCAGAGATCTGAATATCCAGCCCCTGCGCATCGATATCCATATATTTGGAAATCACTTCAATGATATCGTTCTTGATCATTTCCATCACTTCCGGTGAACAGTTCACACGATCCGACACCAGAAGCAGCTTCAGACGGTCCTTTGCAACCTCACTGGAGCTTTTCCTGTTAAAAAAATCCAGAAGTCCCATAACTACCTTTCTCCCCCTTTAGTTCATTCCGAACAGTCCCTTGATTACGCCGAGCATGCCCTTTCTGGCATCCAGATCCATAAAGGGAACTTCTTCTCCGTTGATACGCTGGCAGATATTCTTATAAGCTTTTCCGGCCGGGCTGCTGCCGCCCACCAGAGGATCTCCATTGTTCGTGGAGACCACGATCTGCTCGTCATCCGGGATCACACCGATCAGCGGAATGGACAGAATATCGCATACATCCTCCACCTTCAGCATATCGCCGCGCTTTACCATATCCATACGGATGCGGTTGATGATGAGGTCGATCCGCTTCATCTCATTCGCTTCCAGGAGGCCCACAATCCGGTCTGCATCACGGATGGCAGAAACCTCCGGCGTGGTCACCACAAGTGCACGGTCCGCTCCGGCAATGGCGTTTTTAAATCCCTGCTCAATTCCCGCCGGGCAGTCCAGAAGAATGTAGTCAAACTCCTGACGAAGCTCGTCCACCAGTTCCTTCATCTGTTCCGGAGTCACGGAATCCTTGTCTCTCGTCTGCGCGGAAGGAATCAGGCACAGCTCCGGATATTTTTTATGTTTGATCATCGCCTGCTTCAGGCGGCATTTCCCTTCTACCACGTCCACCAGGTTGTAAACGATCCGGTTTTCCAGTCCCAGCACCACGTCCAGATTCCGCAGTCCGATATCCGTGTCGATCATGACAACCTTCTTATTCAGCATCGCAAGGCCGCATCCCACGTTCGCTGTCGTGGTGGTTTTTCCAACGCCGCCCTTTCCCGATGTAATTACGATTACTTCACTCATTTTCCTGATTCCTCCTGCTGTTCCTTATCTCCGGCAGAGACCTGCTTTGTCTCACTCCGCCGGTCTTTCTTTTGTTTTTCAGATATGAGCCGCGCTCAGATCTGATCCAGACAGCCCTTCGTCATGGGCTCAATGCAGATATTGCCGTCTCTGACCAGCGCGACCCGCGGAATATCCGTTTCTTCGTTTTTTCCCTTCCGCAGAAGCCGCTTTTTCTCCTTTTCCCGGTCCGGACTTTTGGCAATATAATCTCCGATCTGAAGCTGAATCGGCTTCATGTCCAGAGCGAAAATAAAGCAGTTGCTGTCTCCGCCCGCTCCGGCCCATGCGTTTCCCCGCAGAGAGCCGAGAATAACGATATTTCCCTGAGAAACAATTCTTGCGCCCGGGTTCACATCCCCAATCAGAGTCACATTGGATGCGCTCTCCAAAACCTGGCCGGAACGAAGATTTCCCTTATAAAAATCGGATTCCGGCCCGCCTACGCCCTGCTCCGGAAACTTCTCCGTTTCCACTGCTTCTCTGCGGGACGCGGTTCCCCTTCCTCCTGCGAGCGCCTGTTCCACACGCTGCCTCATCTGCTCCTCCATCTGCGGATCATGATTCATGATGCAGACGATCTGCATGGAAGAATTTTCCGTGATGGCGTCAAGAATTTCTCTCTCTTCCTTCTCAGACAGTTCTCTCCCCTCAAAGGAAATCGCCACCTTCGAATTTCCAAAAAACTTTTCCGATTCCTTAAACTTCTCTCCCACCTGACTAACCAGCTCCGGAAACGGAATTTTGTCATTCAGAATCAGATTTACGCCATATCTGTTGCGCTTAATTAAAATATCGTTTGACATATCTCCTCCAGCTCTGTTCTGGCATATCCGCAAAAAAAGACATGCCGCTCCAAGCAATTATACCTTTTCTGAGCCAATCTGCAAAGACCTTTGTCGAATTTTGTTTCAAAAACCACCATGCGTTCTGTCAAACAAAGCATTCGGCGCAAGCTTGCTTGCAGAAGAACTCATGGTTGAATGGACATACGGCGGTCAGCCGCAAGCGGGATGTAGCGCAGCGAAATCCCGCTTGGCATGGCGATTTCCCCCGGGCAGAGACTGCGCAAGCTTGCTTGCAGAGAATGCTCTGTTTGACAGAACATACGGCGATCAGCCGCAAGTGGGAGGACGCGCAGCGGCATCCCATTTGGCATGGCGGTTTCCCCCAGGCGGGGACTGCCCGCCTAAGCGTCCTTCCCCCACTTTTCCGTCAGCCTTTCATAGATCAGCTCCACCTGCTCCGGCTTGAGGTAGCGTCTGTTATGGCGCATGATATCCGCCATCAGGCCTGGAAAATCCGTCAGGGTCACCGCCCAGCGGTTCTCTCCCAGGTTTCCCGATGTCAGAAGAATTCCCTTCGGGCCGAACACCGCGAGGGAATAACAGGGAAGGGCCGGCATGTCCCGGCACTCCCACTGCACAAGATCCAGGCTCCTTTTGTTAATCAGAAAGGGACTGTAAATAAAATTGCGGCAGGCAGGAAAACGGCTGCGGAAGGACTGGATCCAGTAACGGCCGGAGGGGTTTCCGGATATGAAGCCGGCCAGATCGGCAGAAGTAACCGCATAGATACCGGATTCATGGATCAGAAGCAGATCAGCGCCTGCCTGCCCCTCCTGGCCGGACAGCCGGGCCGCGGGCAGCAGACGGCAGTATCCCGCCATCTGGAGAATGGCGGAACGGATTCTCTCCGTGCATTTTTCCGGCCCGGTAAAGGTACAGTCATAATAGGAGCTGTGGCTGTATTTCACATCATAGGGATTATAGGTGCTTTTCTTCCGGTACAGCCAGATAAAAAGAAATAGCAGAATTACCGCTGTCAGCATTTTTCATTTCTCCTCTTTCCACGTCAGTCATGATCTTCTCCGCCTTTGCGCAGCACGTATGAAAGGCGGGCCCTCTCCTACCGGTACAGGACATAATCCTGCATTTCCCGCAGAAACCCGGCCGCCTGAAGCGCTCCGCGGCAGCTTTCCGGATATTCTTTCATCACCATCCGCTTCAGGCCGGGATACAGCCTTCCGGCCGCAAACTGGGCTGCAAACAGAAAGATTCCTTCCTCCGCCGCATCCTCCTCCCAGACACGCAGGGAGCGGCCCTGCCGTTCCAGAAGCATCACAGGGCGGCCCGCCCGCAGAGCCACAAGGGTTCCCGGCACATTGGGGAAGCTGCGCCCGTCCCTGTGGGGAAGCGCTTTGCCCCAGACCTGTGCAGGGTCGGCAGCATTTACCCAGATGATCTGCTCCGAAGGCTCCTGCAGGGCGCGTATCGAACCGGCAAAGGCGTCCGCATCCATGAACTGCGCGCCGGACATGCCTTCCACGAAATAGCCCCTGCGGGCCTGCCCCGTATATTCCCGCAGGCTTAAGCTTCTGAGCACGTCCTTCCAGAGAACGTCCTTTCCCCAAAGTCCTACCGCCGTTTCCCGGCACAAAATCACGCTCCGTTTGAATCCGCGTTCCAGCAGCGTATCCATGGACAGGGACAGACAGGGACGGACCACATCCCATCTGCCTGCGTGCAATGCTTTCACCCGTACGCCCACCCGTTGTCTGGCCGTCCGGCCCGCCGTTTTCTTTCGTTCCAGCCATTGCCGCACCGGAACGAAGCTGTCCGCACAGACCAGCCCCTTTTCCATCAGGGACATCAGCGTATCATAGGGAGATTCTCCGTCCAGCACGCCGTTTAACGCCTGCATGAAGCTGGCGCCCCGCTTCAGAAGGGCTTCATAGATCAGCCTTTCCTTCCCGGAAAGGGTCTCCAAAACGCCGGAAAGATCCGCCTCCCAGTCGATCTCCTCCTGAAAATCAAAACGGAGTTCTCCGTTCCCGTCCATGTGCCAGAACAGTTCTCCTTCTGCCAGGTATCTGTCCAGCAGGTTTTCCCGGTATCCCGCTGCCCGGCGCGGCAGGACGATCCCTTCCCAGGCGGCAGCAGGAAGGGACAATCCGGCATACAGACGCAGGGCATTTTCCACCGCTTCCCCGGCGGGCAGACCGTTCTCCAGCCGTTTGGCCAGAAGCGCCGCATAGCATTCCGCAGGGCAGGTGGCAATTTCCTCCCGGCGGTTTTGAAGCGTTTTCCTGACGGCCCGCTGATAGAGCTGCGCATGAAAATACAGGCAGTTCTCCGGATCCGGCTCTGGCCCGTCCGCCCCGGAGGTGATGGTCTGACACACCGCCTCCTTCCGGCCGGCCAGAAGCTCCAGAACCGTTTCTGCCCGTTCTTCGCCCAGCCCGTAACGCCGCGCCGTCTGTTCTGCACTGGCCGCTCCCCGGTAACGAAGCATCCGCCTCACGATGCGCGCAAGTTCCTCGTTTTTCCCTTCCTCCAGGGCAAGACGGTACTGCGTTTCCTGCTCGGCGGCGATCCACAGCCCCTGTTCCAGACAGACCACCCGTCCCTGCGCGGCCAGATTTTCCAGCCACTGCGCCGGGATATCCAGTTCTCCCGCCGCCAGATCCCCTTCGGCCATGAGCAGGGAGTGCAGCTGGTTTTCGTTTTCCGGAAGGCGGCTTCGCTCCTGTACGGAAAGCAGCTCCCGCTCTCCGGGGAGGAGACCGTCCGGGGAAACATTTCCCGAAAGCAGTTCCTTTTCCTCCCGTTTCAGGGCTTCCAGGGCCGACTGCCTGATCCCGTTCGTGGAAGGGGCATAATCATACATCACCGCAGCTTCCTGCGCCCAGCGCAGAGGAAGGGACATGGGCGACGGCACCTTTGTACCGATCTCCCGCACCGTCACCACGCCCGCCCGGATATCTTCCAGAAGTTCCTGAAGGCCCTTCACATCCCACAGATCTTCCATGCATTCCCGCATGGTCTCCCGCATCAGGGGATGCCGTGCTGTCCGGACGGCCTGATCCAGCATTTCCGCCCCTTTCAGCCGCTGCAGCCACAACGGCTGCCTGCCCTTTTTCCGCGCGCCCATCATCAGCGCCCTGCCGCTGTTGTAACGGAATGTCATATGGAAAAGAGAGGTCGCAGGCAGCATGGCGGCAAGCAGCTTTTCGCAGGAAGCAGGATCGATCTGAAAAAGAAGCCCTTCCGGAATCTCTCCCTTCTCCGCATACGCATACAGCAGGATTCCTTCCTCCTCGTCCACGCTGCCCACCGCGCTTTTCATCCGGCCCTCCGCCGCCCGCTGCAGAAGCAGGGACAGGGGCGCGTTGATCCTTCTTCCGAACACGGAATGGATCATGGCCTGCGCATTTCCGGAGCTGTCCCGGAAATGTTCCACAAGAATGGTCCTTTCATCGGGAAGGGCGCCCGTGGCCGCGATCTGCCGCTTCAGATAGCCCGCCGCCAGATCGGACGCCGCCTCAGACAGCCCAAGCTCCTTCAGCGCATCCGTCAGGCCCTTCTTCTGTGCCGCCGGCGCGTTTTCCTGACCATCCGGCGCGTCATCCTCCCGGGCCGCCCGGCTCAGATTCCCGAGCATCCGCCCAAAAGCTTCCCCCGTCCGTTTATCCCGTCCCTGGATCTCTCCCTTCCAGAAAGGAAGACGGGCTCCCTGTGCCTCCGAACGCGTCACCACCACCCGGTCTTTATCAATGGAAACGATTTTCCAGCCGAAGGAGCCCAGAAGGAAGCGGTCTCCTGTTCTGGACTCGAAAACAAATTCTTCATCCACCTCTCCCAGCTTCACGCCTTCCTCGGTCTGCACCGCATACAGGCCCCGGTCCGGGATGGTGCCTCCCGCCGTCACCGCCAGCAGGCGGCTGTATCCGTCTCCTTCCACCCGCTCATGGATGCGGTCGTACAGGATTCTGGGGCGGACGGGAATCTCCCGGTCATGCTCATAGTCTCCGGCGAGCATGGCACAGACATCCTTCACGTCCTCCTTCGTCACGTTCCGAAAGGGCCAGGCACGGGAAAGGATTTCCATCACCTCATCCAGCGTATAGCTCCCCGCCGCAGCCATGGATACCAGATGCTGGGCAAGAACATCCAGGCAGCCGGAGGGCGGCTTCACCCGTTCGATTCCGCCCTCTCTGGCCAGCTGCGCCGTCATGCCGCAGGTCACGCATTCCGCCGCCGTTCTGGGAAAGAGAATCATCTCGCTGACCCGGCCGGGATTGTGTCCCGCCCGGCCAAGCCGCTGCATGGTTCCGGAAATGGTACGGGGACAGCCCACCTGCAGCACCTGGTCGATCTGCCCCACATCAATGCCCAGCTCCATGGAGGAGGTGGCACAGAGAAGCCGCAGCCTGCCGGCGCGCAGATCTTCCTCCGCCTCCTCCCGCTGCTCCTTTGACAGACTGCCGTGATGCACCCTGGCAAAATCCTTTCCGCCGAGCTGATTCACATAAAAGGCAAGCTTCTCCGCATATCTCCTGCCCTCCACAAAAGCGAGGGTACTCCTGTTTTCCAGACAGTGCCGGTAAACCAGCTCTGCAAGCTCCTCCCACACCGGGTCTCTCTGCCGCCTGTCCGCATCCGTAAAGGGACTTTCCACCACCAGCTTCACCTGCTTCTGCATGGGCGGCGCCGCGATTTCGGCTCCCTCCGGCGCAAGATAACGGGCCGCCTCCTCCAGCGGCTCAATGGTGGCGGACAGACCGATCCGCTGAAGCGGCGCTCCGCAAAGCCTGTCAAGCCTTGCCAGGGAAAGCATCAGATGGGCGCCCCGCTTCGTGTCGATCACCGCATGCAGTTCATCCAGAATGACCGCCTTCGCCGTGCGAAGAAGCCCTCTGCCTCCTGCGGATGTGAGCATCAGATACAACGATTCCGGCGTGGTGATGAAAATGTGGGGCGGACGTTTCAGCATCCGCTGCCGGTCCTTCTGCGGCGTATCTCCCGTGCGCACGGCCACCCGGATCCGCTCCGTTCCTCCAAGCCCCGTAAGAGGCCGCTTCAGATTCTCCCGGATATCCGACGCCAGAGATTTCAGGGGGGATACATAGATCACCTGCAGCTCATCGGACAGCGCATCCTCCTCCGCCAGACCCATGAGCCGGTCCAGAAAGACCAGAAAGGCCGCCAGCGTCTTTCCCGTTCCCGTGGGCGCGCTCACCAGCGTATGCCTGCCCGCTGCAATGAGCGGCCAGGCTTCCTTCTGCACCCTGGTGGGCTGCCCCATCTCCTGTAAAAACCACCGTCCGGTTTCCTCCCGGAATATCTCCCATCCTCTGCTTCTCTTCATTTCCATCATCCAAGCATTCTTAAAAGATTTCTGACTGCTGCCCGGTATTCGGAAAGGCTCTGCGCCTTGCGGATCTTCTTCCGTTCCGTCCCGCCCTCGGGGAACAGCCTTCCCAGATAGAACCACAGCTCCTTCAGCTTGAAAAGCACATCCCGCTCCCCGGAAAGCACCTCCCCATAATCCGCAGCAAGCCGGTCCAGAAAGTCTCCCAGCTCTTTTCCGGAAAGGGCTTCGCCGCCCTTAAGCTGCCGGATCAGGGACGGATCCGCCACCGCGCCCCGCCCCAGCATCACCCTGTCCACCTGGGGAAAACGCTCCTGAAAGCGGGCCGCATCCTCCACCGTGAACAGATCCCCGTTATATACCACCGGAAAGGGACATCCGAACAAAGCCCGTTCAAAAGCATCCCAGTCCGGCCGGTTCGCATAATAATCCTCCCGCACCCGCGGATGAACGATCAGCTCCTTCAGCGGATAACGCCGGTACAGCTCCATGAGCGGAAGAAATTCCTCCGCTTCCTCCATCCCAAGCCGGGTTTTGATGGAAATTTCCATTCGGCTCTTCCCGTCTGCTGGAGCCGGGAAAGCGGAGAAAATTTCCTCCAGAAACGCCTCCAGCAGCCGCGGCTGACCCAGGAAACCGGCTCCCTTTCCCTTGGAAACCACCGTACCGGAAGGGCAGCCCAGATTCAGATTCACCTCATGATAGCCGTATTCCAGAAGCTTCTCTGCCGCCCGGATGAAATCCTCTGCCCGGTTGGTGAGGATCTGGGGCACCAGAACCATTCCCTCATTGTTTTCCGGCAGGATATCCCTCACTTCCCTGGCATTGAATGTCTTCTTCGGCCGCGGGGCGAGAAAGGGGGAAAAATATTTGTCAAAGGCCGGAAACAGCGCATGCTGGGCGCGCCTGTAAATATAACCTGTAATCCCCTCCATCGGGGCGAGATAATACTGCATTTTTACCTCCATGCCGAAGCGTTTTACGCTGAGGCACGCGCGCCGAACCTCCAGTTCGGCGCTGCGATAACGGGATTTGCGACGCTTCGGCGCAAATCCTGATTGAAAAATGCGCTATCGAGCGCATTTTTCAATCTTCCATCTCCCTGAATCGAAACTTTTTTCGGCAGAAGCTCTACCTGCCTGCTGATGAAAACCTTAACGGGAAATCACCCGGATTTCTTCCGTCCGTCCTTCACTGAGCGTAAAACGGTCGGCCACCCCTTCTGTGATCAGAATCTCTCCCTCTTCCGTCACCAGGATCATCTCAAAATCTCCGTTTTCCCTCCAGTATTCCTCCGCCTTCTGCGGCCCCATCACAAAAAGCGCCGTGGAAAGAGCGTCTCCCATCCGCCCCTGCGTGCAGATGATCGTGACGGACAAAAGGCCGCTTTTCGCCGGATATCCGGTTTCCGGATCCAGAATGTGCCAGTAGACGTTCCCATCCTCGTCCTCAAAATAATTTTCATATCCCCCGGAGGTCACCACAGCCTGGTCGCTGACCCGAAGCACCCCCAGTGTGCCGTCCTCCCAGGGGCTTCGCAGGCCCACTCTCCAGTCGGTCCCGTCCGGCCTGCTTCCCACCGCCTGAATATTTCCTCCCAGACTGAGGATGGCGCATTCGATCCCCCGGGCCCGGACCGCCTCCGCCGCAAGATCGCCTGCATAGCCCTTTCCCACCGCGCCCAGGTCCAGCTCCATCCCTTCCGGCACCGTCAGAAGCGTTCCGTCCAGCGTGATTTTCTCATGGCCCACATCCCCCAGCAGGGCGTTGATTTCTTCCTGAGAAGGCACCTGTTTCGTATCCGTGGTAAAGCCCCAGGCCCGCAGCACCGGATAAATGGTGGGCTCCAGCGCTCCGTCCGTTTTCTCTGCCATCTCAAGCGCAAAGGAAACCAGCTCCGCCGTCTCTTCGCTGACATTCACCGGTTCTCCCCCGCTGTGGTTGGCCTGATAGATCTCACTTCCCTCATCTGTCACGGACCACAGCGCTTCCACTTCCTCCACACGTGCACGCGCGTCCGCAAGGGCATCCTCCGCCTGCTCTCCATAGGCAGTGAAGGTCATATAGGTGTTCATGGCAAAAAAGCTGTTTTCCGCCTCCTGCGCCTCAAGATTTGTGCGGCCGCAGCCGGAAAGCGCCGTAAGAAGAAGCAGAAGCACCGCCAGGAACTGCCGGGTTCTGCGACGCTTCCCGTTTTGCTTTTGATTTTGTAATCTTTTCATACGCATTCCATAAAAATAAATCCGTGGTAACAATCCTCAATGGCTTCATTGTAACGGAAACGGTGACAAAACACAACCGCCATATCCGGCCAGCGGAATGATCCGTTTTTTTCTCCGCTCACCCGTTCAGCAGCCATTCCTTCAGCTCACGGTGCTCCCGTTCCGGCCTGCTTTCAAAGAGGTTGATGTACTCCCTCTCGCCGTACCGGTTCCGGAAGGCCGGATAGAGAAAGCCAAATTCCGGCTGGCCCGGTTCGTATTCCCCGGAAAGAGGGCTGAGCATACAGATCATGTATTCATAGACCTCCTCCGAGCCCTCCAGCCATTCCCCGTCCGTACCCTTCACCGGCACATCATAGCGCCCGTGGAAGAAAAAGCAGGCGTAGGGATAACCGGGATGATATTTTTCTCCCAGCACCTCATAGAAAATATCCAGCAGCGCATCGTTCTTCAGTCCGGACTCCTTGATTCCGTCCAGAAGCTGCCAGACGCCCCCGGGCTTTCTGGCCGCTTCCGGAATCCGGTACTCCTTCAGCTGCTCATTCGTCCGCGAAATCAGGATTTCTTTGGCCAGGCCCAGATTTCTGGTCCGTTCGGCCGCAGACAGCCGCAGGAAATTCTTATTGAACGTGCCATCCACATAGCCTTCTTCGTCCAGGTAGGCTCCCGCGATCTGTCCGATGGAGGCGCGGGACGGCGTCATGCGTCTGGTCAGTTCCAGCATATCTTCTCTTCGTATCATAAGTTTAACCGGCAGAGCATACGCTCTGCCCTTCCTTTCCATTCTTTTTCAGGGAATCCCTGTCTTTCCCATTATACATTGAAAACCTGTTTTCATGGAAATATATTTTGATGAAAAATACTGGTGCCGCGTTTTTATCTACCGTATAATGGAAGCATGCACCAACTTTATCATGAGAACAACGGTACTGTATGCCTGTACCGGGAAAAGGAGAAGGAGTATGGAAAGAAAACTGGAAGGGAAAGTTGCCATCATTACGGGAGCTTCCAAGGGAATCGGGGAAGGTATCGCAAAGATCTTCGTCCGCTACGGGGCAAAAGTGGTCCTTGCCGCACGCGGGGAAAAGGTGCTTGCGCTCGCTGAGGCGCTTCGTTCAGAAGGGTATGAAGCCACCGGCGTTCAGACGGACGTATCCAACGAAGCGAGCGTGGAAAAGCTCGTACAGACCGCCGTTTCCACCTATGGGACGGTGGACATCCTGGTCAATAATGCGGGGATCTGCACGCTGGAGGATTTTGACGCGCCCTCCAACGCCATCCGGGACCGCCACATTGACATCAACATCAAAGGCGTGTGGAACGCAACCAAGGCTGTGCTTCCCATCATGAAGGCCAAAAAAGACGGCCGGATCGTGGTCATGAGCTCCGTTACCGGATATATGGTGGCCGATCCCGGAGAAGCGGCCTATGCCATGACCAAAGCCGCGCTGATCGGTTTCACACGCGCCATGGCCAGGGAAACCGCCGATTTCAACATCCGTGTCAACGCGATCTGTCCGGGCTATGTGCGCACGCCTCTCGTGGAGGGGATGGCACAGCAGTCCGACCCGGAATGTCCGGAACGGGCCATTCAGGCCATTGCGGATGCGGTACCCTTAAAGCGGCTGGCAAGGCCGGAAGAAATCGGAGAGCTTGCCGCATTCCTGGCAAGCGATGAATCCAGCTACATCACGGGAACGCAGGTGGTCATCGACGGCGGAAGCACCCTGCCGGAAACCTCCTCCATGGGTCAGTGAGCAAAGAACCGGGAAGGCGCATTTTCCGCGTCCTCCCGGTTCTTTTTCCAAGTCAGATCAGGGTTCTTCTCTCATCCTGCGGCAGAGTATTTCCGCTATGGTTTCCAGCTTCAGGGAAGCGGTGTTGAACATGTAGTCGTACCGGCTGCAGTCGTCCCACTCTCTGCCCGTATAATATTTGCAGTAGCTGCGTCTCTCCCTGTCGATGCGGCGCCGTTTTCTTGCCGCCTCGTCACCGGGAATATTTTCCATCCGCATCATGCGGCGGATACGCCATTCCTTTGGCGCATAGAGAAAAACGGCAAGAACATCCTCTCTTTCCCGGAGCGCATAATCCGCCAGGCGTCCGACAAATACACAGGGACCTTTTTCCGCCAGACTGCGGATGGTGTTTTCCTGGATGGTATACAGGGTTTTCTGATTGAAAACCGTATCCGCCTCCAGCGCCTCCCGCTCCTTTGAAGGAAGAAATTCGATCAGCCTGTTCGCCTGAAAATTATCCATCCGCTCGTCAGCCACCCGCAGAACGTTTTCCCGAATTCCCGTTCCTCTGGATATTTCAGACAGAATCTCATGGTTATACAGCGGAATTCCCAGCTTTTCGGAAAGAAGAAGGCCGAGCTCGCTGCCTCCTGCACCGTACTGGCGGCTGATTGTTATGACATGAATCTTCTTCTCCATCCGGCTCCTTTCCCGGCTCCGCCGTCTTCCTTCGTCGAAACGGGTCATCTGTTACTGCTTAGCATTGAACACTCCGAGCATGCCGGCCTGCTCCACCCAGCTGCTGATCTCTTCCGCATCCGTGCTGTAACGGCCGATTTTCTTCATTCTCTCAAAATACACGGAACCGGAGAAGGTATACTTTCTGGAACGTCCCTCCTCGGTTTCCATTTCTTTTTTCACATAGGCGATGGCATCTCCGATCAGGGTGCTTTCCGGCAGGGTCAGAGGCTCCTTGCCTTCCGCGTACTGAACGGCGTTGTATCCGGCCAGAACGCCCGTCACAATCGCTTCCGTATGGCCAACCAGCAGGCCCGCCTTCTCTCCGGCGCAGAACAGATTGTCCACGCCCTCCACCTTCAGCGCGTTGCTTCTGGGTGCCATGGCGAAATAACGCATGGAATTTCCCTTACCGCCCGCATAAGGATCCTCGTAACGCGCGTTCTCAAATCCGGGGATCTGGTGCAGGGTCTCCAGGTTATAGAAAGGAGTCATCAGCTTTGCATGGCCCGTGTCCAGCAGAACGATATTGTCGCGGAACTGAGGCAGTGCATACTGCTGGCAGCATTTCAGACTCAGATGATCCTCTCTCAGCTCCTGAGGAATGGGATAGACCACGACGCCCTTTTCATCCAGCTCCTCCACGATCTCCGGCGCGAGGGATTCCTTCAGGATCTTGCAGGAACCGCTCATGGAACCGATGCTTCCGTCCGCTTTCTTTCCCTGCATCTCTTCCACTCCGGCAAGCCCCGTAACCGATACGCGGCCTCCGAAACTGGGGCATCTCAGCACGCACATGGCGCATCCATTTCCATATTTGCTGCAGTTGTTCATCGGACCTGCTGTTCCGGTGGTATCGATGAAAACATCGCCCCCATAAACATTTCCGTCCGCATCCTCGATGTTCACGATTCTGTTTCCGTCCTTCTGAAGCTTCGTGATTCTCGCCTGCAGGCATACCCTTACGCCGAGGGAACGGACATATCTGGTGACCGCTCCGGAAATGGTGGCCACATCGTACAGATCCGCATGCGCATGGCCGGGGAACTCGATATTTTTATGCCGGAGATTCTGTTCGATCACGCCAAACAGCTCGCCGCCGCCCATGGCGATCATCTCCTCCGTGGCGGTATACCTTCCATTATTTCTCATGATGCCGCCCACCAGACCGGTGCCAAGCAGCATATCGGTCCTCTCCAGCAGGGTAACCTCCGCCCCCAGCTTTCTCGCTTCAACGGCAGCCGCACAGCCGGACCAGCCGCCGCCTGCAATCACAACCTTTTTCATGACTGTAATCTCCTTTTTATCATTTTCAAATACGGTCCTTCTTCTCTCTTCTGTTATTTTTTTCAGGAGACCGACCGTATTCCCATTTAAGACCACCATAATTTTTTTCTCTTCTTTTGTCAATACCCTGCTGGAACATTGGCGGAAATCTTTCTGTTTTTCGCCCTGATTATTGACTTTCCCTCTGTCCTATGCTACCTTTTACTTTAACGGAGCAGAGTATCAGCGGCACTGTTTGTTTCCGGGTGTTCTGCGCCATATCCTACATAGAAAAGGGGTTCTCTCATGGTTACTCTGTCTCTTGCGCACTATATTTTCATCTTTATGACCATTCTCATTCTGGTGTTTCTCATTTTTAAAAAGGAAATCGTCATTCTTTGCGTGGTCGGTATCCTGCTGATCGGTTTTGCCTACACGGGAAACGTGGTGTCGTCTGTTCAGATTCTGAACAACGCCATCATCGCTTCCAACGGTGAGCTGTTCGGCATCATGCTGGTCATCGCCCTGGTCACCGCCCTGTCCAAGGCCATGCATACCGTGGGCATCGACGAACTCATGATCCGTCCCGTCAGGAAAATCATCCGAAAGCCTTCCGGCGCGTTCTGGGGAATCGGCCTGTGCATGCTCATCGTCTCCTGGCTCATCTGGCCCTCTCCCGCAGTGGTGCTCATCGGCGCCCTTCTTCTGCCCGTCGCCGGACGCGTAGGCCTTCCCGCCATCTGGGCTGCCGTAGCGATGAACATCTTCGGGCACGGCATGGGGCTTTCTTCCGATTTCTTCATTCAGGGCGCGCCGGCCATCACAGCGGCGAGCGCGGAGCTTCCGGTGACCTCCGTCATCTCCGCCTCCGTTCCGCTCTGGCTGGTCATGTCCATCACGGCTGCCGCCGTTTCCTTTTTCATGATGAAACGGGAAATGAAGAAGAACCTTTTAAAAAACGAACCGGAAATCACTGCCGATTACGCCGTCTCTGAAATGAAACGTCCTGTTCTCTCCCGGATTCTGGCCGTTGTGGTCACCGCCACCTTTGCCGCCATTATCATAGCCATGGTGACGATGGATATCCAGGGCGGAGACGCCACGGCTCTGGTCGCCGGTGCAGCTCTCATCCTGACCTGCATCATCACCATCGCGGGCTCCGGCTTCCGGGCGGCTCTGAGCGATACGGTTGACTATATCAAAGAAGGCTTTGTCTTCTCCGTCCGCATTTTTGCGCCTGTTCTGGTCATCGCCGCGTTTTTCTTCCTGGGAAGCGAGGATTATGCCGTGCGGATTCTTGGAGAAGGAGCTCCCGCCATTTTAAATGATATCAGCTACTTTATCTCCGCCCATGTGCCCGTCAACAATGTTTTCTGTGTGATCATCGAAGTCCTTGTGGGCGTCATCACCGGACTGGACGGCTCCGGCTTTTCCGGCCTTCCTCTGGTTGGCTCCATCGTCGGCACCTTCTCCGCATCCACAGGCTTCGATACCGCTGTTCTGGCCGCTCTGGGTCAGATCACGACCGTCTGGGTAGGCGGCGGCACCGTCATCCCCTGGGGCGTGGTTCCCGTCGCCGCCATCTGCGGCATCTCCCCTGCGGAGCTTGCCCGTAAGAACCTGATTCCCGTCATCGCGGGTATCATAGCCATGGGAATTGCGGCTCTGGTCCTTGTTTAGAAGGACCGGAAGGGAAATTCTGACCTCCAGTCCATGCGGAACGCTGTCGTCAAAGCAGATGGTTCCCCGATGTGCTTTGACGATCTGCATCACCAGCTTCAGGCCCAGGCCATGCTCCGCACTTTCATCGTCCTCCCGGGTGCTTGCAATGTCATTTCCCCGATTCAACACTTTCAGGAATTCCGGAGCGATCCCCATTCCATCATCGGAAACCATACACAGACAACGGCCATTTCCTTCGCCGACAGACAGCACGATCCTGCATCCCTGGGGATTGTGGGTGATGCTGTTGCGGATCAGGTTATCCAGCATACGCCGCAGGAGCCCGTCATCCCCCAAAAGGTGAACGGACCGCCCCGGCTGCATCTCGGCAAATACAAGCTCGTAGCGGCTTTCCAGCCCCCCGTTCAGAACCTCGCTGACTGCCTGCCGGCTGATCTCCACCCAGTCCACGTCTTTGAAACGGATGGGCTGAAGCGCATATTCCAGTTTGGTAGTCAGGTTCAGCTCATCGATCAATCGTCTCATCTTCTCGCCTTCCCGCCGGATAATTCCTGCCTGTTTTCTGGCCTCCTGAGGAAGGGCTCGGTCATTTTCCAGCTCGCTGGCATACCCCAGAACCATCGAAAGCGGCGTGCGGATATCATGGGAAACGCCGCGGATCCATTCCGCTCTTGTGTTATCCTTTTTCCTCATATAATCCGCAGCCCGGTTCAGCCCGGCGTTGATCTCAGCCAGCTCTCCCTGTTCCTTAAGATGCTGCGCCCTGCCGTGGCTTAAATTCTGAATGCCCTCCAGGATCGGAGTCATGGCCCGTTCCACCCGGCGGGCGTTGCGCAGGACCAGGAAAACAATGAACACCAGATTGCCGATAAAGACCGCCCCAATCCCGGCAAACATAACTCCCATATAGGGCCATTCCAGAGAAAAATAATATTTCACCAGCGTTCCGGGCGGAAAGCCGACGACCATAAGACAGCCGTCCGCACGCGTCCATATTTTTACCGGATAGTCCTCCAGATACCAGCGGCTGAAAGAGGCAACCTCCGCACTTGTATAGGAGCGCGGCAGATTTTCCGGCAGATCCTGCTGCCATACCACATCGCCGTCCTCATTCAACAGCATCGCCCATGCGGATTCCTCCCGCAGCATGGATATGGCGGCATCGTCTGCCACCCAGTTTCCACCCTGCAAAATAACATGATCAGAATACTCCCCTATGGAAAAAGAGCTGTCCGAACCGCTCATGCTTCCCGCGATCATAATGGCAGAGAGCAATGCAACATTGACGGCAAAAAACAGAACCATGATTCCGACCATGGAAAAAATATACCGCCGGAAGAAACGCTGCACCGTATTCATGACTGCACCTCCTTCAGATTGAGGCGGTAGCCAAGCCCTTTTATGGTAATAAGAGAAACCGGCTTCGAAGGATTTTCTTCGATTTTTTCCCGAAGATGCCGGATGTGCGTGGAAAGGGTGCTTTCATATCCCTGCCAGAACTCTCCGCATATTGTCTCACACAGAATGCCGGTTGTAACGATCCGCCCTGCGTTTTGATACAGTTTTTCAAACAGCTGCAGCTCTTTTGCTGTCAGCGTCTGCTTTTCTCCGTTTTTATACACCTCGGCATTGGCCATGTTCACAGTGGCTCCGGCCAGTTCTACCAGTTCGTTCTGTTCCGGGTAAGCGCGGCTGAGGATCGCACCGGCGCGCAGCAGCAGTTCTCTGGGCAGGAACGGTTTGGGAAGATAGTCGTCCGCGCCGATTTCCAGTCCCTCGATACGGTCCTCCGCTTCTCCGCGGGCCGTCAGCATCAGAACGGGTACACGGCTTGTCCGGCGTATCTCCTTCAAAACCGAAAACCCATCCATGCCCGGCATCATGACATCCAGTACGATCAGCTCCGGCTGATTCTCCTTCCACATCCGCAGCGCCTCCGGGCCGGATGAAGCGGTCAGAAGCTTCGTATATCCTGCCCTCCGGAAAATGGAGAGCAGCATCTCCAGTAAGTCACGGTCGTCATCGACCAACAGTATTTTGTGATGCATCATAGCCAAATTCTTTCACCACCTTTGCCTCTATTATATCTCAAAGGAAACCGGCTGCCTATTCCGTGTCTGAAATCTCAGAGATAATTCAAGGTTGGCTCAACGTTATCTTAAGGCTGGGGTGATATGCTTACACCATCACGAAAGGAGGCATTCACTCATGAACAGTTATGTTATCGAAACCCACGGCCTTACCAAAACATACGGAGAAGTAAACAGCGTGTCAAATCTGTCCATCCATGTGAAGAAAGGGCGCATCTACGGACTGCTGGGCCGCAACGGCGCCGGAAAAACCACCACCATGCGGATGCTGCTGGGCCTTACGGCCCCTTCCTCCGGCGAAATAAAAATCTGGGGCAGGCCGCTTCGCGGCAGCGAAAAGAAAATCCTGCCCCGCGTCGGCTCGCTGATCGAATCGCCGGGTTTTTATCCGAATCTGACAGGAACGGAAAACCTTCGGATTTTTGCCGACCTGCGGGGCTTGAAAGGCCCCAGATTTATCAAAGACGCTCTGGAAGTCGTCAATCTGCCGTACCGGGATAAAAAACTGTTTTCCCAATACTCCCTGGGCATGAAGCAGCGTCTTGCCATCGCTCTGGCCGTGATGCACAACCCGGAACTTTTGATTCTGGATGAGCCGATCAATGGCCTTGACCCCATTGGCATCGCGGAGATGCGCGGCTTTATCCGGGAGCTGTGCGATTCCACCGGAAAAACCATTCTGATCTCCAGCCACATTCTGTCGGAGATAGCCCTGCTTGCCGACGACATCGGGATCATTGACCACGGCGTTTTGCTGGAAGAAGAAAGCCTTGAGGAACTGGAAGCAAAGAATGGAAAGTATTTCCATTTTACTGTTTCCAATGCGCCGACGGCCGCCAGGCTGCTTGAGAGCAGGCTGGGCGTTCAGGACGTACAGGTGGATAGCGCCAACGGGCTGACGGTCCGCAGCCCCCGCCTGGATGCCGGAGAAGCGGTCCGGCTGTTTGTGGAGGCGGGACTGTCCGTGTCCGACGCACATCTGTATGAAGACACTCTGGAGGATTATTTCAAACAGGTCACGGGAGGTGAGGGAATTGCTTAAGCTTTTACGCTGTGAATTTGCCAAACTGAAACGCAGGCCTCTGTTCTTCGCCGCAGTGGCAATTTCGGCCCTGCTCCCGCTGGGATGCGCGCTGTTTCTGCCGGAGATGAGGGAGTTTTCAGACGGTGCGGAAGCGGTGGACCGCCTGATGTCCGCCCTGTTTCAGCTGAGTGCGTACCTGCTTCTCATGCCCGCCGTGATCGTGCTCGCATCCAATCTGCTTTTTGAAGAACAGGACAACGATACCCTGAAGAATCTGATGACCGTCCCCGTGGGCAAACCGGAGCTGGCCCTGGCGAAAATGGCGCTGCTGTTTCTGTTTTCCATCGCGTTTATGGCTGTCGGCGGCCTGGTCAATCTGGCCATCGTGCTGGCATCCAGACTGGAGCCGACAGGCTTCTGGAAGCTGTTCTGGGTGGGAGTCGGCCAGGGGATCATGATGTGGGCCGGGGCGCTGCCATGCGTTCTTCTGGTGGTGCTTTTAAACCGCAGTTACATTATTTCCGTGATCATCACTTTTTTCTATACGACAGTCAACTATATTTTCGGCACCAACGACTTTTTTCTCATGCAGCCGTTTGGATTCAATCCGGGGACACTGCTGCCCGGACCGCTGACCTTCCGCTGGTTCTTCCAGTATCTTGATACCTCAGACTCCAGTGCACAGATGTCGGAGCTGCTGGAACGGATCAGCCCCTATTTTGTGACGACTCCCCAGGCATTTCTGGTCGTTATTCTGGAGTCGGCGGTGTTTCTGACTTTGATCTCACTGGTCTATAAGCGCCAGAGTTGTTAGGAGGTGTAAACTATGTGGAGTATTCTGAAAGGGGAATGGCGCAAGATAAGGCGCTGCCAGATTCTGCTGGTCGGCATCGTGGCTCTGGCGCTCTGCCCCGTTGTGCAATATGGCAGCCAGCTGATCGTCAACCCAGAAAACCGTGATCCCGGCTATGATTTTGTCAGCCTGTTTTCCAACGTAATCTGGGGAAATACGCAGATTTTCCTGCCGCTCTCTCTTGTCATGACCGGCGGCTGGATGATTGACCGCGAACACACGAACGACACCATGAAAAATCTGCTGACGGTTCCGGTCTCTTACCCCGGACTGCTGGGAGGAAAGCTGATCGTCACTACCTGTCTGTCCCTGATGTTTGGAGCCTACAGCGTGGCCGTCACGGTTCTGACAGGCACGATTGCCGGCCTGGACGGTCTTTCCGCCGCCGTCCTGTTACGGCAGGGCGTGCAGGTGGTTGCGGCCGCTTTCAATACCTGCCTGGTCTGCATGCCGATGATTCTGATTTTCGGCCAGCTGCGGGGCGCTTATCTTGGCGGTTCCCTTCTGACATTTTTCCTGGGGTACTGCATTCTGTTTTTCAAGAACGGCTTCCTTCTGTCCGCATATCCGTTTTCCGCGGCGCTGATCCTCGCCGGATTTGATATGCAGGATTATAACGGCGCCACGCAGGCCCCAAGCACCTTACTGTCGCTTGCAGGCATCGCGGCGGTTCTTATTCTGACAACGGCGGTTCTGCTGCTTTCGCATCCCGCCAGCAGGACGGGAAAAATCAAAAAGAAAAAAGGAAGGAAAGGGCGCGGCAGACGGCGCGCTTAGAAAGGACCGGAAAGGACAATTCAATCATGAAGAAAAGCAATAGGAAAAACAATTCAGTAGGAAAAAGATTCTTTTTTATCGCTGCGCTGCTCTGCGCCTGCAGCTTATCCGGATGCTCAACGGCCATCCAGTCTCTGGCGGACGGGACAGACGCCATTTTGAACGGGCTGGCAGGCGGCACCGACATTGTGCTGAACGGGCTGGCGGACGGCACCGGTCAGATGCTCGATTCCTTAACAAAAGTGGACGACGGCCGGCTGAAAGACCGTCTTCTGGAAGCCTATGGGACGCTCCTGGATGAAGCGGGTTCCACCGTGCTGACGCCGGAAAGCAGATTGAAAGGCCGCCTGGAAAAAGGCGGGGATGATTATACGGGTTCCTATGAGGCGGACTATTCGGATTTTACAGGGACAGAGCTTCTGTTCGGCGGCACCACTCTGGAACGCGAGGGCGGCAGCACCCTGAACATCACGTGCACGCTTTCCCTTGAAAACGGCAGCGCCTCCGTTTTTCTCCGCTCCGGCTCAGATGATCCCGTGGTTCTTCTCTCTGAAAGCGGCACTTACACCGGCACTGTGGAGGTGAACGGCGCAAGCACCTATATCGGCGTATGGGGCGAGCATGCGGACGGGAGCGTATCCATTGAAATCGAATGACCGCCATATCGGTTTCTCCATACGGCAGATGAACAGCAGCCCCGGAAGGATGGGGCATTTCCGATGCCCTGTCCTGCTGCTTATAATGAACAGATAATGACAGATATACGCAAGGCGATGACAGCTTCAGGAACTGGTTTTGCCCCACTGGAAATTCTCTGTTCCTGCGCCAATCTCAAAATGGTATTTTGCAATGCCCAAATCAATTCTACTGTAAAATCCCATTCCCGCCTTAGCCGACACGGTATTGCCATCCAGCGAAAAGACGAATTTTTGCTGATTCATGGCAGTGGGAGCCAGAAGAGCCGCATCAATGCCGCGGATAAACCACTCTGGTGGTGTTCCCTGGACTTTCATGACACGTTCCCTTGACTTAACGTTATGTGCCGTACCCTCTGTCTCGCCATAACCGACCGCGATGACGAGACAGACTTTTTCATCCTGGTCAAGCTGGAACACAGCCTTGCCCTTACTGTAGGTCATGGCGACCCAGCAGGTATTCAGCCCCAGAGTCTGCGCGTAAAGCACGATCTTTTCTCCGTAATAGCCGCAGGTCTCCTCCAGCTCTGCAGTTTTCTTTCCGGCCATCACAATATAGTTTCTGACACCAGAAAATTTACCATAGTGTGCCATCATGCTGTCAAACGCATTCGGCTCATCCAAAACAAGTTGAATGTGCAGGCCGCTTTCCCCGTTGCACTGCGCAATCAAAGCGGATAACTTTTCTTTTACTTCACCTTCTATCGGTTTGTTTGTATAAGACCGTACCGAATGCCGGTTACGCATCGCCTGTAATAAGTCCATATAAATCTCCTTTTCGAAGAGCGTATCCTTACCCGAACGGGAAATATGCAGCTTAATCATT
>NBJMC04202__coassemble_1373_pt1 | contig 35047 bp, 31 predicted proteins | sample NBJMC04202__metabat2_high_PE_053 | metagenome-assembled genome bin NBJMC04202
CACAGAAGAGGCGGGGGAAGAAGCAGAGGACGAAACGGAAAACGGGGAAGTGGAAGAGCCTTCTGTCCCTCCCTATGCAAGAAGCGGAAGAGGCATCCGCATCAGCGGCCCGATTTTGTACGAAAACAGCTTCACCGTCACGCAGGAAGTATATCAGGAATTTCTGAAGGCTACTTTGGGCAGATACAGGAAAATATATTATGTTATCGGCGCAGTGAGCTTTCTCGGCGGCCTGTTTCCTTTACTGGGCGGAAGGCTTCCTTCCGCGATGCTCTGCTTCGTGATTACTTTTCTGTGTATTTTTCTGCCGGAAAAAACTTATCGCTCTTCCAAAAAGAAAAATTATAAACAGCAGGTGGAGAAGAACGGCGGGAAACCCCTGGAGCGCAGGGTGGTTTTTTACATGAGCGGTCTTGAAGTATTTTCCAACAACGGTGCACATTCCGTGTTCCGCTACGGTGATATAACGAGAATTACCGCGTCGAAATCGTTGTATGTGCTGGTTGTGCAGAAGAAACTTTCCCTTCTCGTTCTGAAGGATTCCTTTACCAAAGGAACGCTGGAAGAATGGAAGACATTCATGAACAAAAAAGGCTTATGGAAAGTGAAATAGCTGCGGAAACGTGGGGAAAAGAAAGATGAAATATTCGGAAAATGGCGTACAGTACCATATTCAGCTGAAAGCGGGAGATGTGGGCAGATATGTGATCCTGCCCGGAGATCCGAAACGGTGTGAGAAGATTGCGGCATATTTTGAATCTGCGGAACTGGTTGCGGACAGCCGGGAATTTGTCACCTGGACCGGAATGCTGGAGGGAGAGAGGGTGAGTGTGACCTCTACAGGCATCGGCGGCCCCTCGGCATCCATTGCGATGGAAGAGCTGGTGCGGTGCGGCGCGGACACCTTTGTCCGCGTCGGAACCTGCGGCGGAATGGATATCAACGTGAAGAGCGGCGATCTGGTTATCGCCACAGGAGCGGTGAGAAATGAGGGAACAAGCCGGGAATATGCGCCCATCGAATTTCCCGCCGTTGCGGATTTCGATGTGGTAAGCGCCTTGAGCGAGGCTGCCGAAAAGAGCGGTCACGACTGGCACAGAGGGATCGTACAGTGCAAGGATTCCTTTTATGGACAGCATGAGCCGGAGCTGATGCCGGTGAGCTTCGAACTGGAGCAGAAATGGCAGGCCTGGCTGAAACTGGGCTGCAAGGCGTCAGAAATGGAGTCCGCCGCCCTGTTTGTGGTAGCGGATTATCTGAAGGTGCGCTGCGGCTCCGTATTTCTGGTGGTTGCGAATCAGGAGCGGGAAAAGGCGGGGCTGTATAATCCGGTAGAACACGATACGGACGCGGCGGTGCGCTGCGGGGTGGAGGCACTTCGTATCCTGATCTGCAGGGACAGAGAAAAAAGAAAAGAATGAGGAGAACGGAAGATGCTGGAATATAAGTTTGATACGCAGCTTCTGATCGAGGGAGAAAATCTTTCAGAGGACGACATCAATGAATATATCACCAACAATATTGAGGGAGACTGCCTTCTTGCCGTTGGCGATGAGGAGCTGATCAAGATTCATTTTCATACGAATACTCCCTGGAAGGTACTGGAATACTGCGCTTCTCTCGGTGAGATTTATGATGTGGTCATCGAAAACATGGAGCGGCAGGCGAACGGCCTGAAGGGATAAGTCAGGAGACTGAAAAAGAAAGAAGAGAGAACGGAATGACAAATCAGGAGATTTGGGATGCGGCGCTTCGCCAGTCGGCCATTGACTGCGGCTGCCTGCCGGAAGACTTTCTGAGTCCGGAAAACAGAATCGTCCGTTCGGGGAAGAATCCTGCCGCGAGAAAATATCTGGATCTTCCGCTTCCCTGTAACCTGGTTTCCTACGGAAATGGCATCGTGGCGTCCGTGAGCGGGGGGCTGGCGGAGGAAGTGCGCGGGTACATCAACCGGTTTCCTGCCGTGCATTGTTTTGAAACGCCCAACCTCCATGTGCTGAACGATGCGGTGGAGAAGAAGGGAATGCGCGTCTGCTTTATGGCGGAATATTTTCTTCCGGACGTGAATGCGCTGAAAAAGCTTTCCTGCGATTTTGAGATCAGTCTTCTTGGACCGCAGGATTTTGAGGGGCTTTATACGGATCAGTGGAGCAATGCGCTGTGTGAAAAGAGGAAAGAACTGGATGTGCTGGGGCTGGGTGCCTATGAGAACGGCAGGCTGGTGGGGCTTGCGGGCTGTTCGGCTGATTGTGAGGACATGTGGCAGATCGGAATCGATGTGCTGGAAAGTCACAGGAGAAAAGGGATTGCCTCGGCTCTGGTATCAGGTCTGGCGCTCGCGGCCATGGAGCGGGGGAAGGTTCCCTTTTACTGCGCCGCCTGGTCGAATATCCGGTCCGTCCGGACCGCCATTCGAAGCGGATTCAGGCCCGCGTGGGTGGAGCTGACCGTAAAACGGCGGGAGTTCGTGGACGAAATGAACGGAGCAGGGGAAAAGGAATAGAACGGAACAAACGAAACAGAATAAAAAACCCGCTCCTGCATGACGGTACAGGAACGGGTTCTTTATTCTGTATGGATTAAGCCATCTGGTTCACAGCCTTGGCGAGGCGGGAAACCTTTCTGGATGCCGTATTCTTATGGAATACGCCCTTCGTGCAGGCCTTGTCGATCGTAGCGGTAGCGGCAGTAAGCGCGCTCTGTGCTGCAGCCTTGTCACCGGACTCGATCGCTGCATAAACCTTCTTCACAGCGGTCTTCGCACCAGACTTGATAGACTTGTTTCTTTCAGCCTTGGTTCTGTTTACCAGAATCCTCTTCTTTGCAGATTTGATGTTAGCCAAGATACTCACCTCCATTTTCAAGTGAATTTTTCCATTCTTTGAAAATGTTTCATTAAACCCGGACACGGTCGTTCTAATGGAAACATACAAATGTATTCTATAGGACGTCTTCGTTTCTGTCAATACATATTTTGTTTGATTTTGCAAAAAATAAAAAACGTTGACGGTTATGCAGGCATAATTTAAAGTAAAGAAAAGAGCGGGAGAGTACAGATGAGTTGTTTTCAGGTGAGAACAGACCTGGCTCTGGAGGCCAGAGAGGGCATTACGGATGCGGACGGGGAGCTGAGAGGGGTCCGGGTGGAGGAATATCGGAATGAAAAGAGCGAAGTGAGCATTACAAAGGTCATCATCGATACCAGAAACGGCGCCAAAGCGATGGGAAAGCCTATGGGCACCTATATTACGTTGGAGGCTCCGGGTTTAAACGAACCCGATGAAGATTATCACAGAGAGGTTTCTGAGGAGCTGGCGAAGCAGATCCGTTCCCTGTTCCCGGAGGAAAAGGAAGAAAAATCCGTACTGGTGGTGGGGCTTGGAAACCGGGATGTGACGGCGGATGCGTTGGGGCCGGAGGTGGTGGATAATCTTTTCATCAACCGGCATGTGGTGTTGGAATACGGAAAAGCGGCCTATGGAAAGGAAAAAATGAATCTGATCAGCAGCCTGGTTCCGGGTGTGACGGCCATGACGGGAATGGAAACCGCCGAGATCATCAAGGGGGTGGTGGAGCAGACACGGCCGGACGTGGTGCTGGTGGTGGATGCCCTGGCGGCGAGAAGCACGAAGCGGCTGAACCGTACCATCCAGATTTCCGATACGGGAATCCATCCTGGTTCCGGCGTTGGAAACCATCGGAATGCCATAACCCGGGAGAGCCTTGGAATTCCGGTGATCGCCATCGGCGTTCCGACGGTGGTGGATGCCGCAACCATCGTAGGGGACGCGATCGAGAGCATGGTCCGGGAGAGCGGGGAGAAAAATACGCTTTTTCACCGGGATCATCCCAAGGCAATTTCCGAGCTGAACAACATGTACGTGACGAGCAAGGACATTGACGAGACGGTGAAGCGGCTGAGCTTCACCATATCGGAAGCCATTAATATCGCGCTCCAGATTGCCTGACAGATTTCCCGGCGGATGGCATACGCAAGGATGGAAAATGCATATACTTCCCTATGAGCGGAAAATGGAACGGAAAAAGAGTTTTTCATATTTTCGTGCTGGTTCTTGTGGGAATTGCTGTTGCGGACCTTCTGTTACTACGGGGAGAGGACAATGAAAGGGTCGGGGAAAATGGATTTTCCTGGAAAGCTGCCCTTGCAGACCAGCTGGGGCAGGAGGTCCTTGACGTCTGGCTTCCCGCATTTTCCTTTGCCGGACAGAACGGGGCACAGGCTGGCGGACTCCTTCAGGACATTCTGGGCCAGCAGTCGCCTCTGCTGGCCTATGGACTGGAGGATGGGAGTGATGTGGACGGGCTGCAGACGGAAAGCGGAAGCATGCGGGAAAAGTTTCTGCTGCAGGAGGGAGTCAGTGAGGATGAAGAAAGCGAGACGGGAGATGCCCTGGAAATGCCGCAGACAGAAGAGGGGAAGCTGCATCTGGACAAAGCGCTGCAGAAGAAGCTTCAGGAGGAAAATCAGACAGGCCGGGGAAACGGACAGGAGAGCGCACAGGGCGGCATACAGGGGAATGTATCCGGAAACGGGATGGAGATGGCGCAGGGAGAAACCGCGGGGGAAGACGCCTTTGGCTTCGTGAAGGCTCAGGTGCGCTCTCAGGAGTATGACTGGAGCTACTATCAGGATTTTGACGCGCTGATCAAGGGCTTTTATGCGGTGGACGCCACAACGGAGGCGAGTCCGGATCAGATGCAGCTGGATCAGCTTCTGGGTAAGGATCTGACCATTGAGAAGAATCCGGATGTTCCCCAGATTCTGATCTATCATACCCATTCTCAGGAAACTTTTGTGGATTCCGTTCCCGGAGATACATCAACCGGCATCGTGGGAGCGGGAGAACTCCTGGCACAGATTCTGCGTGAGGAGTACGGCTACAATGTCATCCATCATACGGGGGAATATGATGTGGAAAGCCGGGATAATGCCTATTCGGTTTCTCTTCCCGCCATCGAACAGATCCTGGCGGAGAATCCCACCATCGAGGTGGTGATCGATCTGCACAGGGACGCGGTGCTGGAGGGAAAGCTGGTGACGGAGCTGAACGGAAAGCCCACGGCCACCTTCATGTTTTTTAATGGGCTGTCCTATACGAAGGCGGCGGGCAATATCGCCTATCTGGAAAACCCTTACATAGATGAAAACCTGGCCTTTTCCTTCCAGATGCAGGTGATCGCCAATGAGTATTATCCGGGCCTGACCAGGCGCATCTATCTGAAGGGCTACCGATATAACATGCACCTGCGCCCCAGAAGCCTTCTGATCGAGCTGGGCGCCCAGACCAATACGGTGGAGGAGATCATGAACGCCTGTGCGCCCATCGCGCATATTCTGGATATGGAGCTGTCGGGGGCCGGAGCGTCCTGGAGGCAGCAGGCGGGGGATTGACCGAAACCGCCGATTTTGCTATACTTGGCATGTCCGTACAAGAAAGTACGGCGTTTTTCAATCAGAAGTACGGAGGAGAACATGTCCATAGATCAGAGCAAAATCAGAAATTTTTGTATCATCGCCCATATTGACCACGGCAAATCCACGCTGGCGGACCGGATCATTGAGAAAACGGGCCTGCTCACCAGCAGAGAGATGCAGGAACAGGTGCTGGACAACATGGATCTGGAGCGGGAGAGAGGAATCACCATCAAGTCCCAGGCGGTACGAACCGTATACAGGGCAAAGGATGGGGAGGAGTACATCCTCAACCTGATCGATACGCCAGGCCACGTGGATTTTAATTATGAGGTGAGCCGGGCGCTTGCCGCCTGTGATGGAGCGGTGCTGGTGGTGGATGCGGCCCAGGGAATCGAGGCGCAGACGCTGGCGAACGTGTATCTGGCGCTGGATCATGATCTGGATGTGTTCCCTGTCATCAATAAAATTGACCTGCCCAGCGCGGAGCCGGAGCGGGTGAAGGAAGAGATCGAAGACGTGATCGGCCTGGAGGCCCATGACGCCCCGTTGATTTCCGCCAAAAACGGCATTGGAATCGACGAGGTGCTGGAGGCCATTGTACACAAAATTCCGGCGCCGAAGGGAAGCACGGACAATCCGTTGCAGGCATTGATTTTTGATTCCCTGTATGATTCCTATAAGGGAGTTATCATTTTCTGCCGGATCATGGAAGGGCGCGTGGCCAAAGGGACCAGAATCCGCATGATGGCCACCGGCGCCGAAGAAGAGGTGGTTGAGGTAGGCTATTTCGGCGCGGGACAGTTCATCCCCTGCGACGAGCTTTCCGCCGGCATGGTGGGCTATATCACCGCCTCCATCAAAAACGTGAAGGATACCCAGGTGGGCGATACCGTAACGGATGCGGACAGGCCCTGTGCAGAGCCCCTTCCCGGCTATAAGAAGGTTCAGCCCATGGTTTACTGCGGCATGTATCCGGCGGACGGCGCCAAGTATCCGGATCTGCGGGACGCGCTGGAAAAACTGCAGTTAAACGACGCCTCCCTTTTCTACGAGCCGGAAACCTCGGTGGCGCTGGGCTTCGGCTTCCGCTGCGGCTTCCTCGGACTGCTCCATCTGGAGGTCATTCAGGAGCGGCTGGAGCGGGAATACAATCTGGATCTGGTGACCACCGCGCCGGGCGTTGTCTACAAGGTGCATAAGACGGACGGAGAGGTGATCGAGCTGACCAATCCCTCCAATCTGCCCGATCCGTCCGTGATCGAATACATGGAGGAACCCATCGTGAGCGCGGAGATCATGGTGACCAGTGACTACATCGGTTCCATCATGGAGCTGTGCCAGGAGAGGCGCGGCCGTTATCTGGGCATGGAGTACATGGAAGAGAAGCGCGCCCTTCTGAAATATGAGCTGCCGCTCAATGAGATCATCTATGATTTCTTTGACGCGCTCAAGTCCCGTTCCCGCGGTTATGCCTCCTTTGACTATGATATGAAGGGCTATGAGCAGTCGGAGCTGGTGAAGCTGGATATCCTGATCAACCGGGAAGAGGTGGACGCCCTGTCCTTTATCGTGCATAAGGACAGCGCCTATGAGCGCGGCCGCAGGATGTGCGAGAAGCTGAAGGATGAGATCCCGAGGCATCTGTTCGAGATTCCCATTCAGGCGGCGATCGGAAGCAAGATCATCGCGAGGGAAACGGTGAAGGCGCTCAGAAAGGACGTGCTCGCCAAGTGCTACGGCGGCGACATCACCAGAAAGAAGAAGCTTCTGGAAAAGCAGAAGGAAGGCAAGAAGCGCATGCGTCAGGTGGGAAATGTGGAGATCCCGCAGGAGGCCTTCATGAGCGTGCTGAAGCTGGACGACAGGAAATAGACACAGGAACGGCAAATGCATCTGCCAGTTCCCGAAAGACAGGCAGGCGGGTGCCCGTGCGGGTATCCGCCTGCTGCCGCTCAGGTCTGCGTATTCCCTGCGCAGACCGCACGAAATATGGCAGAAAAAGAAGTTGCAATTCTGCCCTGTTTCTGGTATGGTAAAAATATAAATGGTTGAAAATATGATGAAAGATCCATTCAAAAGAAATACACTTCTGCCTTTCAGGAAAAAAACTCTCGGCATCTATGTTCATATCCCCTTCTGCATTCAAAAATGTCTGTACTGCGATTTCCTTTCAGCCCCTTTCGATGACGCGACAAGAGAAAGCTATGTGAATGCCCTCCTTGCAGAGATTGACGCGCAGGCGCCGCTGTACAAAGGCTTTCAGGTGCATACCGTCTTTTTCGGAGGCGGGACACCGTCCCTGCTCATGCCGGAACAGACTGCGGCCATTCTGGAACGGCTGTATCAGAGGTTTTCCTTTCTGCCGGAAAAGGAGATGGAAATCACGCTGGAGGCCAATCCGGGAACGCTGACGGAAGAGAAGCTGCGGGCCTGGAGAAAGGCCGGTGTGAACCGTCTGAGCATCGGGCTGCAGTCCGCCCATGACGAAGAACTGAAAAGTCTGGGCAGAATCCATACCTGGAAGGAGTTCCTGTGGGGGTATGAGGCGGCAAGAAGGGCAGGCTTTTCCAATCTCAACATCGATCTGATGTCGGCCCTTCCGGGACAGAGCGTGGAGAGCTGGATGGATACACTGGAAAGCGTCGTGGAACTTAAGCCGGAGCACATTTCCGCATACAGCCTGATCATTGAGGAAGGAACGCCCTTTTACGACTGGTATGGTCCGCAGGACGCTGCATCAGAGAAACGGCAGATGGAGAAAAGAAAGCCGCTTCCTTCCGAGGAAGAGGACCGGCTCATGTATGAACGGACGGGGGAATACCTGGCTAAAGGGGGATACGGACGCTATGAGATCTCCAATTATGCGCTGCCTGGCTTTGCCTGCCGGCATAATCTGGCTTACTGGGAACGGACGGACTATGCGGGCTTCGGTCTGGGAGCGGCGTCCCTCCGGGAAAACGTGCGCTGGAGCAATACGGCGGAGCTGGCGGAATATCTCGCCCATGCCGGTCAGACGGGGGAAGAGACCCGGATCAAAAAAGAGATGACCCGGCTTTCCATACAGGATCAGATGGAGGAATTCATGTTCCTGGGGCTTCGAAAGACGGAAGGGGTGAGCGCTTCCACATTTGAGAGATTATATGGAAAGCCTCTGGAAGCGGTGTATGAAGAGCCGGTTGAACGGCTGATCCGGGAAGGGCTTTTACTCCGGTACCGGAAGGAGGATGGATCCGTCTTTTTCAGGCTGAGCGCCAGGGGGATCGATGTGAGCAATTATGCCCTTGCCATGTTTCTGTTCTGAGAACCGTTGATTTCACAGACCGCAGGAGGCAGGCGTGCCCGTTCCTGAAAGGCCGTGGAGGCGCGGCCCGCTGGTACTGACAGGCGGCAAATCCACCGGGGTACTGGCACTTTGAAGCCCGGGGCCTCATAGAATAGTATTAAACTGACTATGGGGGCTCCTTTTGAAAACCTTTCTGAAACCATTGTCCAAAGAAGAGGAAAGAGAGTGCCTTGAGGCACTTGGGGGGAGTGACGGCGTAAAAGCCAGGGAGGCCAAGCAGAAACTGATAGAACGAAATCTGCGGCTGGTAGCCCATATCGCGAAGAAGTATCAGAACGTGGACGAGGAGATGGAGGATCTGATTTCGATCGGCACCATTGGGCTGATCAAAGCGGTGGATTCCTTCGACGCCGCGAAGAACAGCAAGCTTGCCACCTATGCGGCCAGGTGCATCGACAATGAGCTTTTGATGATGCTTCGAAGCAAGAAAAAAACTTCCCGGGAGGTCTCCCTTTACGAACCCATCGGCACGGACCGGGAGGGAAACGAGATCAGCCTGCTGGATGTGACGGCGCAGGAAATGCCGGATATCGTGGAGCGGCTGGAGCTGGAACAAAGTCTTGGAAAGCTCGCCGGCATGATCAATTCTCTTTTGACGGAGCGGGAGAAGGAAATCATCTGCCTGCGATACGGCCTCCTGGGAGGAGAGGAAGTGACCCAGCGGGAAATTGGAAAAAAGCTGGATATCTCACGAAGCTATGTTTCCAGAATCGAAAAAAGAGCGCTTTTAAAGCTGAGGGAAGGCTTTGAAAGACAGGAAAATGACAGTTCTTATACCAAATCTTAAAAAAGTTTCTGAAAAAATCCATTTAAAAATGAAAAAGGAAATACGAGAGGAGGAAGTACGGGGAATGTACAGCACAATCATAACCGGAGGACTGCACGGGCTGGACTGCTATCTGGCCCGTGTGGAGGTGGACTGCTCCAGAGGCCTGCCCGGCTTTGAGATGGTGGGGCTTCTGGGAAGTGAGGTGAAGGAGGCCAGAGAAAGGATTCGTGTGGCGCTTCGTAATGCGGAGATTGAGCTGCCTCCCATGCGGATCACTGTGAATATTTCGCCCGCAAGCCTGCACAAGGCAGGAACCTTTTATGACCTGCCTGTGGCGGCGGGAATCCTGGCCGCGCAGGGACTGATTCTGTCAGAGGATGTGGAGCGGATCATGATTGCGGGAGAGTTGGGGCTGAACGGGGAGGTCAGGCCGGTGCGGGGGATTCTTCCCATGGTGCTGGAGGCCAGAAAGAAAGGGCTGGAGCGCTGCATCATTCCGGAAGAAAATGTGGAAGAAGCGCGTATGGTGGAAGGAATCCATCTCCGGGGAATCCGTGAACTGAGGGAGCTTGCGGATGCGGTCCGGGAAAAGGGCGAAAGGACGCCGGGAAAGAAGAAGCGTTTGGATCAGGCTGCACAGGGGCCGGATTTCGGGGAGATTCGAGGGCAGGAAGGGGCAAAAAGAGCCGCTGCCGCTGCGGCGGCCGGGTTTCATCATATGCTCATGATCGGTCCGCCCGGAGCAGGGAAAACCATGATTGCGCGCTGTCTGCCCTCCATTTTGCCGCCGATGTCGGAGGAGGAACGGCTGGAGGCTGCCTCCATCTACAGCGTCGCCGGGCTTCCGGCTGCAAACTTCCTGCATGGGGGCGGCAGGCCCTTTGTGGCACCCCATCATACGGTGACGGGACATGCGCTGACCGGAGGAGGGCAGGTGCCGAAGCCGGGTGCCGTCAGTCTGGCACACAGAGGCGTTCTTTTTCTGGACGAACTTGCGGAATTTAAAAGGTCGACGCTGGATCTGCTGCGCCAGCCGCTGGAAGAAAAACAGGTTCGGATCTTAAGAAGCAGCGGAACCTACTGCTATCCTGCTGATTTCATGTTGGTGGCGGCGATGAATCCCTGTCCCTGCGGGTATTATCCGGATCGGAACCGCTGCCTCTGTTCGCCCGGGCAGGTGGCCCGGTATCTGTCAGGAATCTCCGGCCCCATTCTGGACCGGATGGATCTGTGCGCGGAGGTGGAACGGGTGGAGTTTGCCGCACTGATGAAACAGGAAGGCGGAACGGAAATGGACAGCGCCAGACTGCGGATTGCGGTGATGGAAGCGAGGGAGCGTCAGGAATGCCGTTTCAGGCAGGATCCCCTGCTGCGAGGAAGCATTCGGTACAATTCCCAGATGGGACAGAGGGAACTGAGCCGATACTGTGCGCTGGGAATGCAGGAACAACAGTTTCTGGAACTGATGTTTGACAGGCTGGAACTGACGGCCCGTTCCTGTCACCGCCTTCTGCGGGTGGCGCGGACTCTGGCGGATCTGGACGGAGAGGAAAGGATCGGAAAGGTACACCTGAGCGAAGCGGCGTGCCTGCGTCTTACGGCCGGAAAATATGCCGGAGCATTGTAACCATGGAGGTAAGTAACGGGATGGAAGAAATGGAAATTCTAAGGGAACGGGCATTTTTTCACTGGCTATATAATATAGAAGGAATAGGACGTAAGACCATTCGGAGACTGATGGAAGCGGTGGGAAGTGCGGAACGCGTATTTTATCTGGAGGAGGAAAAGCTGGGACTGCTGCTTTCCCCTGCCCAGCAGAAGAAGCTGCTGGAAGTAAGAAACCGGGCGCATATCCGGCGGGAATACGAGATGCTGAAGAACAGTGGAATGGAACTGTATCCGGCATCAGATCCGTTTTATCCAAAACGTCTGCTTCCGATTCCGGACAGGCCGGAAGCCATTTATGTGAAAGGGAAGCTGCCACAGGAGCGGATTCCGGCAGTTGCCGTGATCGGCGCCAGAGTCTGTTCGGCTTATGGTGCGTATATGGCGGAGCAGTTCGCTGCCGCTCTGGCGTCCGCAGGTGTGTGTACCATCAGCGGGCTGGCGCGGGGGATTGACGGAATCGGACAGCGGGCGGCGCTGAGGGCAGGAGGTACAACCTGCGCGGTGCTGGGCTGTGGGGCGGATATCTGTTATCCGCCGGAAAACCGCCAGCTGTACGACTGCATCGGAAGGCAGGGAGCCATCATTTCCGAGTATCCGCCGGGCACGCCGCCGAGGGCAGGCCTGTTTCCCCAGAGGAACCGGATCATCAGTGCGCTTGCGGATATGGTCCTGGTCATCGAAGCAAGGGAGAAAAGCGGGACGTTGATCACCGTGGACATGGCGCTGGAGCAGGGAAAGGAGGTCTGGGCTGTGCCGGGAAGAATTACGGATGAACTGAGCCGTGGCTGCAACCGGCTGATCTGGCAGGGAGCCTCGCCTGCCCTTTCTCCGGCGGCCCTTCTGGAAGAGCTTCAGAAGCTCGCTGTATTTCCATGTCGGGAGATGCCGGGAAGCGAAAGCGATGGTCGGAAGAAGGCTGGCGGGACAGGCGGGGGAACGGACCGGACAGATGCGGGAAGAAATTCCTCCGGCGCGGACCCCTTACGTACAGCGGTTCTGGATAGGCTGGATTTTTCAGCCGTATCCCCGGAGCGTCTGTATGAGGAGCTGAGAGCAGCGGGGGTATCCTGCAGCCTGACGCAGCTCATGCAGCTTCTGGTGGAACTGACGCTGGAGGGAAGCTGCGTGCAGGAAGGAAACCGCTTCCGTGCCGGGATGCCGTAGACGGCACGGCTGATGGCAGGAAAGAGAGTTCTTTTCAGATTTGTCTGAAAAATTCTGTAAATTATGGCGGGATCCCTTATTTTTTTATAAAATTTCTTGCAACAGCCCCCAATATGGTGTATAGTGATTCACGATTGCTGGTCTTCCGGCGCTTTTGACGGCGCAGGGAGAGAAAGAAAAATGCCGCCTGCGGCGGCAAACAAAGAGGCCGGCATGAGCCTGAGGCTCCTGCTGAAACAAGATGCCGCCTGCGGCGGCAATATAAGAGGTAGTTATGGCAAAGTATCTTGTAATAGTGGAATCACCTGCAAAAGTGAAAACGATCAAGAAATTCCTTGGGCCGAATTATGAGGTGGCGGCGAGCAACGGACATGTGCGCGACCTGCCGAAGAGCAAGCTTGGAATTGATGTGGAGCACGATTACGAGCCCAAATATATCACGATCAGGGGAAAGGGAGACATCCTCGCGAATCTTCGCAAGGAAGTGAAGAAGGCGGAAAAAATCTATCTCGCAACGGACCCTGACCGGGAGGGAGAAGCGATTTCCTGGCATCTGATGGAAGCGCTGAACTTAAGGAAGAGCGGCAAAAAGGTGTACCGGATCACCTTCAACGAAATCACAAAGAATGCGGTGAAGGAATCCCTGAAGCATCCCCGGGAGATCAATATGGACCTGGTGGACGCGCAGCAGGCGAGAAGAGCGCTGGACCGCATGGTGGGCTACCGCATTTCCCCGCTTCTGTGGTCCAAGGTAAAGCGCGGGCTTTCCGCCGGACGCGTGCAGTCTGTCGCCCTGCGCATGATCTGTGACAGAGAGGACGAGATTGCGGCATTCATTCCGGAGGAATACTGGACGCTGGACGCTTCCTTTAAGGTTCCGGGAGAGAGGAAGCTGCTGACCGCAAAGTATTACGGCACGCCGCAGCAGAAGGTGAACCTGACCAGCCAGGCGGATGTGGAGCGGGTGATCGCTGAACTGAACGGCGCCGATTACCGGGTGAGCGAGGTGAAGAAGGGGGAGAGGATCAGAAAGCAGCCTCTGCCGTTTACCACCTCCACCCTGCAGCAGGAAGCCAGCAAGGTGCTGAATTTTTCTACCCAGAAAACCATGCGGCTGGCCCAGCAGCTCTATGAAGGCGTAGACATCAAGGGAAACGGTACGGTGGGTGTGATCACCTATCTGCGTACTGATTCCACCCGTGTCTCGGAGGAAGCGGAGCATCAGGCCGCCGATTATATTGAGAAGATCTACGGCCCCCAGTACGCGGGAGAAAAGACCCAGACGAAGCAGAGCGGATTAAGTCAGAAAATTCAGGATGCCCATGAGGCCATCCGCCCCACGGACATCGAGCGGACGCCCTCCGAACTGAAGGAATCTCTCTCCAGAGATCAGTTCCGGCTGTATCAGCTCATCTGGAAGCGTTTTGTGGCGAGCCGGATGACGCCCGCCAGATATGAGACGACCTCAGTGAAAATTGACGCAGCAGGCCACCGCTTCACGGTTTCCGCGAGCAAAATCGCCTTTGATGGTTTCATGAGCGTCTATACGCAGGAGGAGGATGAAAAGGCGGAGGGCAACATGCTGGCCGGAAGCATCGATATGGATACGAAACTCTCGTTCGACAGCTTCTCCCAGGCACAGCACTTTACCCAGCCCCCGGCTCACTATACGGAGGCGAGCCTGGTGCGCGCGCTGGAGGAGCAGGGAATCGGACGGCCCAGTACCTATGCGCCCACGATCACTACGATTCTTGCGCGAAGGTATATCGTCAAGGAAAACAAAAACCTCTATGTCACCGAACTTGGCGAGGTGGTGAACAACATGATGAAGGAGGCGTTTCCCAGCATCGTGGATGTGAATTTCACCGCCAACATGGAGGCGCTTCTGGACGGCGTGGAGGAAGGCAGCGTAAAATGGAAGACCATCATTGAGAATTTTTATCCCGACCTGGATAAAGCCGTGGAGCAGGCCCAGAAGGATCTGGATCAGGTGAAGATTGCAGATGAGGTTTCTGATGAGAAATGCGAGCTGTGCGGCAGAAACATGGTGATTAAGTACGGCCCGCACGGACGTTTTCTGGCATGCCCGGGCTTCCCGGAATGCCGCAATACCAAGCCCTATTTTGAAAAAATCGGTGTCCCCTGTCCGAAATGCGGAAAGGACATCGTTCTGAAAAAAACGAAAAAAGGACGTAAATACTACGGTTGTATAGGTAATCCGGACTGTGACTTCATGGTATGGCAGAAGCCTTCCAGAGAAAAATGTCCCAATTGCGGCTCTCTGATGCTGGAAAAGGGGAATAAGCTGGTCTGCTGGAACGAAGAATGCGGAACCGTTGTGGAGAAGAAGGAAAACTGACCGGTTTTGCGTTGCACCGGGGATATGCCTGTGTTAAAATAAATTCATTACAAAAGAGGCGTCCTGGCGGAGGGAAGATAGATGAGTAGCGTTCAACTGCTGGATAAAACACGGAAAATCGGGAAACTGCTGCACAACAATAATTCCAGTAAGGTTGTGTTCAATGATATCTGCAGTGTGCTGAGAGAGATTCTCGCTTCCAACGTTCTGGTAATCAGCCGCAAGGGAAAGGTCCTTGGAGTCGGAAATCTTCCGGGAGCGGCGGCTTCGGGAGAACTTCTGGAGGAGCTGATCCGCAATGAGGTGGGAAGCTTCATCGATCCGATGCTGAACGAACGTCTGCTTTCCGTGCTGTCCACGAAGGAGAATGTGAATCTTGCCACGCTCGGCTTTGAAAGCACGGATGTAAAGCGCTTTGCCGCCGTCGTGACGCCGATCGAGATCGCGGGGGAACGCCTGGGAACTCTTTTCATCTATCGGGTGACGGAAGGCTACGGCATCGATGACATTATCCTCTGCGAATACGGCTCCACCGTTGTGGGACTGGAAATGCTCCGTTCCGTCAGCGAAGAGAGCGCGGAGGAAAGCAGGAAGCTCGCCGTGGTCAAGTCTGCGATCGGCACACTGTCCTATTCGGAGACGCAGGCGATCGTCCATATTTTTGAAGAGCTGGGCGGCATGGAGGGCGTTCTTGTTGCAAGCAAGATCGCAGACCGCGCGGGAATCACCCGTTCCGTGATCGTGAACGCTCTGCGGAAATTTGAAAGCGCTGGAATCATCGAGTCCCGTTCCTCAGGAATGAAGGGAACCTACATCAAGGTGAAGAACGATGTGGTTTTTGATGAGGTGAAGAAGCTGTCCGGACAAATCGGATGAAAAATGGTAAAAATGAGAAAAGCCCCTTGCGCAGGGGGCTTTTTTATGTTAAAATCCATTTGTTGTGACCAAAAATCACGTGTGCCGGGTTCCGGCCGGTGCCTCCTTAACGCGGGAGGTGGCAGACGGGGGAAACTTTTTCCCCGGGAGGGCGCCTGAGGGCGCACAAGGCATGCGGAAGAATCTAACCAAACGGAGGTAGAAACAATGAGCGTTATTTCAATGAAGCAGTTACTGGAAGCAGGTGTTCATTTCGGACATCAGACGAGAAGATGGAACCCCAAGATGGCTCCCTACATCTTCACCGAGAGAAACGGCATCCACATCATCGACCTGCAGAAGTCTGTAGGAAAGATCGATGAGGCTTACAATGCGGTTTCCGAGATCGCCGCTCAGGGCGGAACGATCCTGTTCGTTGGAACCAAGAAGCAGGCACAGGATGCGGTGAAGACCGAGGCAGAGCGCTGCGGTATGTATTATGTAAATGAGAGATGGCTGGGCGGCATGCTCACCAACTTCAAGACCATCAGAAGCAGAATCGACAGACTGAAACAGATCGAGACCATGGCGGAAGATGGAACCTTCGATGTGCTTCCCAAGAATGAAGTTATCCAGATCAAGAAGGAATGGGAGAAGCTGGAGAAGAACCTTGGCGGAATCAAGAACATGACCAGAATTCCTGATGCGATCTTCGTTGTTGACCCCAAGAAGGAAAGAATCTGCGTACAGGAAGCGCACATTCTGGGAATCACCCTGATCGGAATCGGCGACACCAACTGCGATCCCGAAGAGCTTGATTTCATCATCCCCGGCAATGACGATGCCATCAGAGCGGTTAAGCTGATCACTTCCAAGATGGCTGACGCCGTGATTGAGGCAAACCAGGGCGAAGCGGTTTACGATGAGCAGGCTCTGGAGACCGAAGCGACCGATATCGAAGAGGTTGCGGCTCAGGAAGCGGAAGCAGAAGCTTAAACTTTAGTTTGGATGGAGGAAAATACAATGGCTATTACAGCAGCAATGGTAAAGGAATTAAGAGAGATTTCCGGCGCTGGCATGATGGACTGCAAGAAGGCGCTGAACGAGACAAACGGCGACATGGAAGCGGCCATGGAGTACCTGAGAAAGAACGGACAGGCCAAGGCTGAGAAGAAGGCCGGAAGAATTGCGGCAGAGGGACTTTGCCGTATCGCGGTGAAGGATGACACCACGGCTGCGGTTGTGGAAGTGAATTCCGAGACCGACTTCGTTGCAAAGAATGAGACCTTCCAGGAGTTTGTTGCATCTGTTGCAAAGCAGGCGGTGGATTCCGATGCGGCTGATGTGGACGCTCTTCTGGCTGAAAGCTGGAATGTAGATCCTTCCAAGACCGTGAAGGAAGCTCTGGTGGAGAAGATCGCTACCATCGGTGAGAACCTGAACATCAGAAGATTCCAGAAGGTGGTTGCGGAACACGGCTGTGTGGTTTCCTATACCCATGGCGGCGGAAGAATCGGCGTTATCGTGGAAGCTGACACCGATGTGGTAAATGATGCCATCAAAGAGTGCCTGACCAATGTGGCCATGCAGGTTGCAGCTCTTTCTCCCAAGTATGTGGCTGTTGCCGATGTACCGGAAGAGTACAAGGAGCATGAGAAGCAGATCCTGATCGCACAGGCGCAGAATGATCCCAAGAATGCGAATAAGCCTGCAAACATCATCGAGAAGATGATCACCGGACGTCTTGCCAAGGAGCTGAAGGAGGTTTGCCTCCTGGAGCAGGCATACGTGAAGGACGGCGATCTGACCGTTGCCAAGTATGTGGAGCAGGTTGGCAAGGAGAACGGCGCAAATCTTTCCATCAAGAGCTTCGTGCGTTTTGAGACCGGTGAAGGCATCGAGAAGAAGGTAGATGACTTTGCTGCAGAGGTTGCTGCTCAGGCAGGACTGTAATTTCCCAGAGAAAAGGACTGCAGTATTTCTACAGGACGGCAGTCATTGGATAAAAGCCTCCGGAAACCATATTGGGTTTCCGGGGGCTTTTCTAAAAGAGAATTTCGCCAGCGGCGGAAGAGAGGAGATGCGGTGAAGCATTACGGCGTTTTTGATATCATCGGCCCCATTATGGTTGGGCCTTCCAGCAGTCATACGGCGGGAGCGGCCAGGCTGGGCCTTTTTGCCAGACATTTGTGCGGAGAGAACGTGAAGAAGGCTGTTTTCTATATGCACGGATCTTTTGCGGAAACCTATGCCGGACATGGGACGGATAAGGCGCTTCTGGCGGGAATCCAGGGAATCCGGTATGACGACGAGCGGCTGAAGCAGGCCTATGAGCTGGCGGCTGAAAGCGGGATGGAGGTGAGCTTTCAGCCGGCAGATCTGGGAGAGGTACATCCCAATACGGTACGCATGGAGCTGACTACGGAAAGCGGACGTCAGTTTACCATGACCGGAAGCAGCGTCGGCGGCGGAAGTGTGTGCATCACGGAGATCGACGGAGTGGCAGTTCAGTTTTCGGGAGAACGTCCGATTCTGGCCACCAGGCATATGGACGAGCCGGGGGTGATCGCGGGGATTACGGCAATCCTGTATGCCTATCGGATCAATATCGGAAATATGCAGGTAAACCGTTCCGCAGATAACCATACTGCCTGCATGTATATGGAGCTGGACGGGGAGCTTCCGGAGGCTCTGAAGGGAGCGCTGGAGCAGGTATACGGCGTACAGCGCGCGCTGCTTTTGAATCCGGCGGATATGAACTGATGTGCGGCAGGCGGAAAAAGCGGCCTGTGAAGTCTGGTAGGAAAGGAAATTCATATGTTCATCATGGATACGGAAAAACTGACTGCATATCTGCAGCAGGAAAATATGCGGCTCTGTGACTACGCTCTGGCGCAGGAGCTGGAAGCGGGAACCGGAGACAGACAGGAGCTTCGGGACAGAATGGCCCAGACGCTTGCGGTGATGGAACGATCCGTGGAGAAGGCGCGGAAGGAGCCGGTGCATTCGGTCAGCGGGCTGACCGGAGGAAACGCCTGCCTGTATGAAGCCTACAGGCAGACGGGAAAAAGCGTTCTCGGAGATACGGCTTCTCTGGCTGCGGCGATGGCGCTTTCCTGCAGCGAGCTGAACGCTTCCATGCAGTGCATTGTCGCTTGTCCCACGGCAGGTTCCTGCGGGATTGTTCCCGCCGTACTTCTGTCCTGTGCCGAAACCCGTAGTCTGGATCGGGAACAGGTGATCGACGGCCTGTTCACCGCATCCGCGGTGGGAATTCTGATCGGCAGCCGTGCCACGCTTGCGGGAGCGGAAGGCGGCTGCCAGGCAGAGTGCGGTTCCGCCGCCGCGATGGGCGCTGCGGCTGTGGTGGAGATGCTGGGCGGAACGCCGGATATGGCCTTTCATGCGGCCGCCATGGCGCTGAAAAATGTGCTGGGGCTGACCTGTGATCCGGTGGCGGGGCTTGTGGAGATTCCCTGCATCAAGCGGAATGCCTCCGGAGCGGTCAATGCGCTGCTTTCGGCGGATCTTGCCCTCGCAGGCATGAAGAGTTATATTCCCTTCGATGAGGTGGTGGACGCCATGTATGCCATCGGGAGGGCCATGCCTTCCGAGGTGCGGGAAACCGCGAAGGGCGGCCTGGCTGTGACGCCCACCGGACAGCGGATGCGGGAGGAGGCGGAGGCCTCGAAGGGCAGAGAACGTGAAGGACAGAGGTCGTGAAAAAGGACCTGTAGAATGGTCATTGAAAAGGAGAAGGTAAAAAATGGAGGTTATCAGAGCAGGTGCACAGTGGAAGGAAGAAATTCTGCGCTTCGCGGACAGGATATTCGGGGAGGATGTGCAGCCGGGCGGCTTTGCGGAGCTGATTCCGGATGTGTACGGACCGGAGGCACCCTGTGACGGGAACCATCTTCTCGTTTTGGAGGAGGGAAAGATCCGGGCGCTTCTGCTGACGGAGCCCATATCCTTTGTGAGCGGCGGCGAGATTCTGAAAGGAATCGGCGTGGGAACGGTGAGCGTGGCCGAAGACGCGAGGGGAAGAGGCTTCATGCAGCTTCTGCTGAAAACGGTGCGGGAGTGGATGAAGGAAGAGGGATATGCTTTTGCGGTCCTCGCCGGGCAGAGACAGCGATACGCCTACTGGGGATATGAACCCATGGAGACACGGATCAACATGCAGCTGGAGCCGGGGAACGGAAAGCATGGGCTGAAGCGTGCGTGTACGGATGCCGAAGCCATTTCCTTTACGGAACTGGAAGAAGGAGGGGAAGAGGAAGGGCTGGCCTATGAGCTCTTTACCCGTCTTTCCCTGCATACGCTTCGCAAAAGAGAGAATTTTGTCCGGCATCTGAAAGCGGGCCGGTGTATTCCGCTCGTGATTCGCAAAAACGGCAGCTTTGCCGGATATCTGTGCGATTCCGTCCGGGATGGAGAGCATAAAATCACGGAGCTGGAGCTTGCGGATATGACGCTGTATCCGGCAGTGCTTCTGGCGTACTGGGAGCAGAGAGCGCCGGAGGGTTTTTCGGTGGGACTTTCTCTGTACCGGACAGAGGAATTTTCCTTCCTGGAAAAAATCTGTGGAAGATATGAGCTCAGGACGGGGTATCAGTATTATATGGAAGATCTTCAGGCAGTGCTGGCATTCTTCCTGCGGGCAAAGCAGCGGTTGACAGGACTTTTGGATGGAAAATGGGCCTTCCGGACGGAGGGCAGGCTGTATTGCTGCAGCGTGAAGGACGGAAACGTCTGCGTCACTGTTGAGGCCGGAGAGGCGGCGGAGCAGTGGAAAGACGGGAAGGAATGGGAAAGGGGAGAGCTGGTGCGCTTTCTGTTCGGTCCATCTTCGGCTGTCCTTTCGTCATACGGGGCGCCTGCAGGATGGTTTCCGCTTCCCCTGTATCTGCCTGATGCGGATGCGGTGTAAAAAAGAGAATTTGAACGGAGAGCAAACTTATGGTAGTAAAAAACAATCTTTTTCCGGGCGGGGTGAGACGGGCTCTGACTATGAGCTATGATGACGGGATGGAATATGATTACCGGCTGGTGGAGATCTTCAACCAAAGCGGCATTCGGGGAACCTTTCATCTAAACAGCGGAAGGCTGGGAGAGAAGGAACGGGTCCGGCCGGAAGATGTGGCGGGACTGTACAAGAATCATGAGGTATCGGTGCATACGGTGAATCATCCCTATCTGACCCAGATTCCGGACGCACAGGTGCTTGAGGAGATCCTGGAGGATAAGGAAAGGCTGGAAGAACTGTGCGGCTATCCGGTGCGGGGAATGTCCTGGCCTTTCGGCGCCTGGACGGATCATGCCATCAGCCTGTCAGAAGCCTGTGGAATGGAATACAGCCGGACGGTGGCGGCGACGGGCTCCTTTGACCTGCCGCAGGATTTCATGAAATGGCATCCGACAGCCCATCATGACGATGATCTTGAAGGGCTATGGAATAAGTTTATGGAGCGGGAATTCGAGCAGATGCTTCTCTTTTACGTGTGGGGACACAGCTTTGAATTTGACCGGAACCATAACTGGGAGAAGATCGGGAACTTCTGCCGGATGGCGGGCGGACGGGAGGATGTGTGGTACGCCACCAATATCGAGATTCTGGATTATGTGCAGGCGGCCCGCAGCCTGAGATTTTCTCGAAACCGGAAGATGGTTTACAACCCGTCGGCGCAGGATGTCTGGATCAGCGTGGACAGGGAGCCGGTCCGCATCGCTGGCGGAGAGTTCAGAAAGCTGTAAGAAAGACAGGATGAAAAAGAAAGAGGTCTTTGATATGAACGAACAGTTTCAAATCATAAGCGACGGATCCTGTGATCTCCCGCCGGAGCTTACGGCGAAGAAGCAGATCCGGGTGATACCTTTTTATGTGTCCTTTGACGGGACGAATTACCGGAAGGAGCTGGAGGAGATCGGTATCCGGGAATTTTATCAGGAAATGGTGAACCGGAAGGGGGTGTATCCCAGATCTTCCCTGCCCTCGGTGCAGGATTATATGGATGCGTTTCTGCCTTATGCGAAGGCGGGTATTCCCATGCTGGTGCTGTGCATTTCCACCAAACTGAGCGGTTCCATGCAGTCGGCGCTCTCTGCCAGAGAGCTGATTCTGGAAGACTATCCGGACGCGAAAATCCGCGTGATTGATACCACGCTCTGCACCGTGCTGCAGGGGCTTCTTGTGCTGGAAGCGGCGGCCATGCAGGAGCGGGGCGCCGGCTTTGAGGAAACGGCAGAGCGGATCGAAGCGATCAAGTCCACCGGACGTATTTTTTTCACCGTGGGAAATCTGGAATATCTCCAGGCGGGCGGACGGATCGGCCGTGTGGCCGGAATCGCGGGATCCCTTCTGGGCATCCGTCCGGTGATCACCATGAAGGAGGGAGAAATCTTTCCTTCCGGCATCAGCCGTTCCCGGAGGAAGACTTTGGAGAAGACCATAGATCTTCTGAGGGACTGCCTGAAGGCGTGCGGCGGAGCGGTTAAAAAGTATTCGCTCGCGGCAGGCTTCGGCTATGACAGAGAGGAGGCGGAGGAATACCGCAGGCTGGTGGTGGAGCGACTGGAAGGGCTGATCAGCCTGGAGGAGCTTCCCCTCTATCAGATCGGCACGACGATCGGCGTGCACACGGGGCCTTACCCGCTTGGTCTGGGGATCCTGGAGCGGGCCTGAACGGATGTGAAAGCCAGAAACGGCGAGACAGGACGCGGTTTCCCTTTGACGGCGTTCTGACAGATCAGCCGGAAGACAGCCTAAATCCGGATTTTCTTCTGCAGGGCAAAGAGTGCCAGACAGCTGGGAAAAACCATGAGGGCGTTGATCAGGTCCGTGACGCTCCAGACCAGATCCATGGGCAGTACGGCGCCGATGTAAATCATGACAATATAGCAGAGATGATAGGAGACAAGGCTCTGGCCGCCGAAGAGATATTCGGCGGCCCTTTCTCCGTAATAGCACCAGCCGATGAGGGTGGTGAGAGCGAAGGCAACCAGAGAAAGGGAAAGGACGGCAGCGCCGCCGGGAAGGACGGTGAATGCGGCTGTGGTCAGGCTTGCGGAGCTGTAGCCTGCAATGGAGCCGGGATTTTTCAGGATGTTGCAGATGATCACAAGCCCCGTGACGGCGCACATGACCACCGTGTCCCAGAACACCGCCGTCATGGAGATGAGACCCTGCCGGCGGGGGTACCGGGTGCCGGAGGAAGCGGCGGCAATGGCGGCAGTGCCGATGCCCGCCTCATTGGTAAAAAGCCCTCTGGCGATCCCGTAGCGCGCTGCGCTCTGTACGGTGCTTCCGATGAAGCCTCCTGCCGCTGCCCGGGGAGAAAGGGCGCTCTCCAGAATCAGGGAGCAGGCCGGCAGCAGGGCGTCCCGGTTGAGAAAAAGGAGATACAGGCAACAGATGATATAGAAGAAACCGAGGGCGGGAACCATCCGGGAACAGAAGGCCGCGATGGAACGGACGCCGCCCAGGATCACCAGCCCGGCGGTTACGGCGGCCAGAATGCCGATGAGATGGGAGGAGACGGGGAACACGGTATGCACCGCCTCTGTGATTGCAGAGGACTGGGTGGTGCAGCCCACGCCGAAGGCGGCCAGAATGACGCAGGCGGCGTACACCATGCCAAGGGGGCGGCTGTGAAGCCCCTTTTCCAGCACATACATGGGGCCGCCCACACAGGTGCCGTCCTTCTTTCTGACGCAAAAGAGCACGGAAAGATAGCATTCGGCATAGCAGGTGGCCATGCCGAGGATGCCGGTGATCCAGCACCAGAACAGGGCGCCGGGGCCGCCGACGGCAACGGCGGTGGAAACGCCGATGATGTTGCCGGTTCCCAGCGTGGCGGCCAGGGTGGTGGCAAGCGCTGCAAACCCGGAAACGCCGGAACCGTTTCCTTCCTCCGGTGTGACGGAAAGACGAATCGCCTTCAGGGTATATTTTTGCGGGAATTTCAGCTTTACGGTAAAAAACAGATGAGCTCCTGCCAGAAGCGCCAGCAGGGGAAAGCCCCAGAGAAACTGATTGACCTGTTCCAGGATGGAGAGCATGGCTGCCTCCGTCTTTTTTTATCACTATATGTCCCTTTTTCTTCCGATATTCCTGAAAGCGGATGCTCAGAAATCGCCCAGAAGGAGGGCAGCCGCCAGCAGTATGAGCAGAAAGACCGCGTTTACCGCTGTAAAGGCCAGAAGATAGGCGCCCTTCCGGCACCCTTCCGTCTGCGCGTACTGCTTGTAGGAGATCAGGCTTGCCAGGGAAGCAATGAGGGTGCCCAGTCCTCCCAGGTTTACACCGATCAGAAGCGGCCGGAGGGCGGAGGTGAAGCCGGACAGCAGGAGCGCGGAAGGGACGTTGCTGATGACCTGGCTGGACAGCACGCCGATGATGAGCTCATGGCCGGAAAGAATGCGGGCGAGCAGATCAGAGACTGCAGGCAGGCGGCCCATATTTCCGATGAAGAGAAAGAAGAACACAAAGGTCAAGAGAAGCCCGTAATCGGCCTTCCGGAGCAGAGGACGGTTGACCAGAAGGAGGATGATGAGCGTGGCGGCGAGGATGAGCTGCCAGGGGAGGAAACGCAGAACGCCGCCCATGCAGAGAAGAAACAGGACGATATAACAGCCCAGCTTTTTCCCCTCCACAGGCGGAAGATCGGTGAAAACGGAAGATAAGCGTACCGGCTCATTTTTCCCGGGAAAGAGAGAAAGCACGAGCAGCACGAAGGAAACGGCGGTATAGGGGAACATGATGGAAAGAAATTCGCCGATTCCCATGCCGGAAAGATTATAAAGATACAGATTCTGCGGATTTCCTACCGGCGTGAGCATGCTGCCCAGGTTGGCGGCGATGGTCTGCAGGACGATGACGGAGATCAGCCGTTTCTGCTGCCCCGTGATGGACAGAACCAGAACGGTGAACGGCACGAAGGTGATCAGCGCCACGTCATTGGTGATCAGCATGCTGAGAAAGAAGCACAGGAATACCAGAACGGCGGAAAGCTGTCTGGTATCCGCCGTCCGACTGAGAATGAAAACCGCCATTTTCCGGAATACGCCCTGCTCCTGAAAGCCATTCATGACGCACATCAGGGAAAAAAGCAGCGCCAGAACCCGGTAGTCAACATAGGAAACATACGCTGCGTCGGGATGTACGAAAAACATGGACAGCACGGCGAGCACGCCGGAAACTGCAAGGACAGGGTCTTTTTTCAGGGCGATGAGGACTTTCATCGGTGGGGCTCCTTTCTTTTGCCGGAAGGTATTATGGCCGCGATATACGCAGGAAATCAGCTTACGCTGATTTCCCGAAACGGTTCCGGTTTTTCTGCCGGAACCGCATTATATTGTATCACTGAGGGAGAGAATTGCAAGGGGATGTTTAAGACGCTGTCTGCTCCTTTTCCGTATAGTATTGTGCCTGTGCGTTCCACAGCTCATAGTATTTTCCTTTTTTGTCGGCGAGCAGCTCTTCATGAGAGCCCTTCTGAATAAGGGCTCCTTCATGAAACACGGCGATTTCATCACAGAACCGGCAGGAGGAAAGACGGTGGCTGATGTAGACGGCCGTTTTGTCCCCCGCAATATCGTTGAACCGGGAATAGATATCCGCTTCCGCAATCGGATCCAGGGCCGCGGTGGGTTCGTCCAGGATGATGAAGGGCGCATTCTTGTACAGCGCGCGGGCAATGGCGATCTTCTGGGCTTCGCCGCCGGAAATCTCCACGCCGTTTTCGTCCAGATCCTTGTAGAGCCAGGTGGCCGTTCCCTTCGGCATGGCGGCAAGACGGTCTGAGAAGCCCGCTCTGGTGAGGCAGTCCATGGCCCGTCCGGCATCGACGGAGGCGGAGCCTGCCACGTTCTGATCGATCGGCAGGGCCATGAGCTGGAAGTCCTGAAAGACCACGGAGAACAGCCGGATATAGTCGTCATAGCGGTATTTGCGGATGTCGATGCCATTCAGCAGAATCTCACCCTCCTCCGGATCGTAGAGACGGCAGAGGAGCTTGATGAAGGTAGTCTTGCCGGAGCCGTTCATGCCTACCACGGCCAGGCGGCTTCCCACGGAAAAGCGCAGGTTCACATGCCGCAGGGCGTAGGCATCGCTTCCGGGATAGCGGAAGGATACGTCGCGGAACTCGATCTCATACTGACGGTCTGACCGCTTTTCCGTGGTCAGGCTTCCCTGATACATGTTGTTGGGAATATCCAAAAACGTGAAGGTGGTTTCCAGAAATCTGCCGTTTTCACGCATGGTGCCCAGAGCCTCCAGCAGGCTGGATATACCGAGAAACAGATGGGTGATCGCCCCCACATACCGGGTGACAGAGCCCACGCCGAAGGCACCCGCCCAGGCCTTCAGGCAGACATAGAGATAGATCATGCCCGTGAGGGCGGCGGAAATGCTCCGGGAAAGGGCCATCCAGAGCCCCATGGGTCCCTTCGCCCAGTGGGCCAGGCTGCTGTCAGCTGAAAAGGAATTATTATGAGAGAGATATTCGTTGCAGACATTCTCCTGCTGTTCGTAGATCCGCAGGTCGGCGGCTCGCTTTCGATCCATGCTCATAAAGCCGTAGAAGCTGAAGGAACGGTTCGCGAACCGGGCATCGGAATCGGAGCGGCTCCAGTAGGCATTCGCCCGGTTGGCACACATGGGGGACAGCAGGGCGGTCAGAAGCAGCAGAACGGGAATGAGCGCGGCGAAGAGCGGGTGGTTCAGCCAGGAAAGGGAGGAGGAGCCGGGAACGGCGGAAGCAAACAGGCTGACGGACAGGAAAACGCCGCCCAGAATCCGCAGGAGCGCGGTGATGGAATCCTCAAACAGGCTCCGGACACGGCGCATACCCCAAGAGGACCACTGGGTGCTCTGACGGATACGGGAGTACAGCTTATAGGTGGCCTGATCGTCCAGGTCGGCATAATCCAGGCGGAACAGCTTCTCCATGTAAAGCTCCTCCTCCTTCTGGCCGGGAGCGTCCATTTCCGCATTCTTCCAACGCTTCAGAGCGCCTGCGGCAAGGGCGAGAAGGGCCGCCGAAAGGAGCTCGGCAAGTGCCAGGGTAAGCAGGGTCTGCGGCCGCCTTAATCCCGCCAGCTCATCCACCAGACGGGCGGACAGCCAGATGGTCACATAGGGGGAGAGCGCCGTGAAGGCGGAGGAGAGCAGGATGGAGGGAAGCAGGCACGGACAGAGCCCGTGCCAGAGCTTCAGCGCCCGGAGGTTCCGGGAAGCCACTTCCATAAACGGATGCTCCCCTGAAGGCTTTGCGTTTTTATTCTTACCATTTTTGTTTTTCATGTCAGAGTTCCTCCTTTTCGCCCTGAAAAGCCTGTTCCTCAGAGGAAGGGGCATTTTTTCTGTAATACCGGCTCTGTACCTCGAAGAGCTTCGCGTATCCGCCGCCGAGTGCCATCAGCGATTTGTGGGTGCCCTCCTCCGCGATCTGTCCGTCCTTCATGAAAAGAATCCGGTCGCAGAAGAGGGTGGAAGCCAGGCGGTGGGAGATGAACAGGGAGGTTTTCCCTGCTGTCATTTCGTTGTATTTCAGATAAATATCGTTTTCCGCAATCGGATCCAGGGCAGCAGTGGGCTCATCCAGCACTAGGAAGGGAGCGTCCTTATACAGCGCCCGTGCCAGCATCAGCCGCTGGGTCTGGCCGCCGGACAGCTCTACCCCGTCCTCATAGACCTGGCGTCCGATGTGGGTCTCGATTCCCTGGGGAAGGCTTTTTACCTTATCGGCAAGTCCTGCCCTGGCCAGGCAGTCCCATACCCGGTCCGTATCGATCCCGTTGACCCGCTGAGCCACGTTTTCGGCCACGCCCGCCTCCAGCACGGAGAAATCCTGAAAAACGGCGGAAAACAGACGATAATATTCCCTCCGGTTGTACTGGCGGATATCCTGGCCGTTTAAGAGAACCCTCCCTTCCGTCGGGTCCAGAAAACCGCAGGCCAGCCGGACCAGGGTGGTTTTTCCGGCACCGTTCAGCCCCACAACGGCCAGCTTTTCTCCGGAATGGATGGTGAGGCTCACATGGGAGAGAGAAGCTTTGTCAGCCTGCGGATAGCGGAAGGAAACGTCCTCCAGACGGAGCTCGCAGGTGGAGGGAGAGAGCTTTGGAACGGGCTTTCCGTCTTCAAAGAGGAAGGGCTCCGGCCATTCCAGAAATTCCCGCAGGGCGGACAGATCCAGGCTCTGTCTGCGCAGCTCCAGAAGGCGGTCCAGAATATCCGTAACCCATTGGGTGAATCCGCTGATCGCGCCGAAATACAGCAGAAATTCAGCGGCGGAGAGCCCTGTTGTGAGTGCCTGATGGATCAGATAGGCATAGGCGGTCCCGTTGCGCAGCAGGGTCAGAAGAAGGGCGGTCACATCCATTCCCAGATAGGCCCGCTCCCTTTTCAAAAGGAAGGAGCGGTAGGAAAGAAGCGCGTCGCTCCAGACCTGCATGAGCCAGGGGCGCAGGCCGAAGATGCGGACATCCTTGGCGGCCGCGCGCTGGGTAGAAATCCTTCGCAGATATTCCATGCGCTTGAACTCCCCGGTCTCCTCCTTTCGGTGCGCATAGCCCCAGCCGCTGATGCGGCTGTTGACCAGAAAGGCTGCGGCGGAGACGGCGGCTATGAGCAGGATGAGCAGGGGGCTCAGGCTGGACAGCAGGGCCAGATACACCGCAAAGCCGATGAGGCTGGTCAGAAGCTGCGTCAGGGTGGTCCAGACCGCTTCCGAAGCGGCGGAATTATCGCCGGTGATGGCCATGGCTTTATTTTGGGCGTTCAGAAAATCCGCCTCCAGCGTGTTGGGAAAGGAGGTGCGTGCCACCTTTTCCGCGATCTGCCGTACCAGATCCGTCCGGATGGAGATGCGGCCGAACAGGGTATTCTCATTCAGGTAGGCGTTCAGCGCCGACAACGTCATGAGCAGCAGGGCGAAAACCGCCACGGAGCCAAGCAGGACTCCAAGCGGGTCCCGGTTTTCCACATGCCGCAGGATCACCGGAGCGATCAGCAGCTCCGTCGTTGTGACGGCGGCGGTGGTGACGGCGACGGCGACGCAGAGAAAAAGGACGCTTTTCTGCATGTGCCAGGCATTTTTCAGCATGTAGACGGTATTCTGCCACGTATGATACTTCGGTTTCTTTTTTTCATCCATTGTATTCTGATCCTTTCTTTTTGGCTTGACTGTATCCTGGCACAAAAAAAGGCCCCGGTATCAGGCCGGGGACGAATTGTCCGGATTGGGGGACGAACTGCAGACAGTCTCCCAAATCGGCAGACTGGCCCGCTGGCGGGGAGGCTTCTTCCAGAATGGCCGTTGTGGCCTGTCTCATGAAGGAATCAGACCTGCGGGATCAGGATTTCCGTTGTAAAGGCCCCATCCTCGCTGTTGCGGCTGATATAACCGTCCAGCCGTTCGACGATGCTGTCGATGCGCACCAGGCCGAGGCCATGGTCCGCCCCCTTGGTGCTAAGGAACCGGCCTCCGGTCTTTTTGAGCTTGCCCGTCGCCGTAAAATTCGTGAAGGAAATATAGAGCTGGGTATTTTTCATATCCATATAGATCCGGATCATGCGTTTTTCTTCCGGAAGAAGAAGGCTGGCCTCGATGGCATTGTCGAAGAGGTTCCCCAGTATAACGCACAGATCCAGCTCGGACATTTTCAGCTTTACCGGGATATGGGCGTCTACCCGGACGGGAATGGCTCTGGAACGGGCAAGAGAAATCTTGCTGTTTAAAATGGCATCCGCCATGGCGTTTCCGGTTTTAATGACGGTATCTACCGTATTCAGATCAGTGTCCAGCTCATCCAGATAGGCGCGGATGGCATCCAGATCTCCGTTTGCTGCAAAAACCTTCATCGTCTGGATGTGATTGCGGTAATCGTGCCGCCAGCCGCGCATCTGGCGGTACATGTTTTCCACTTCCCGGTAATGTGTTTCAATCAGCTCCCGCTGATAGGCTGCGATCTGTTTATCAAGCTTTTTTGAAAAGAACGACATTTTTTTCCTCCATGCTGAAGCATTTTAATGCTGAGACGCGCCAAGCAGCTGAAGACGGGATATATATGCAAAAGCCGTGGCACGGAAGCTTCAGGAACAGTTGATAATAGCCCGGTTCAGCAGCTCATAGGAGCCTCTGGGGAGGGGCAGAATGGTGCCGTCCGCAAGAAAAACATCGGTTTTCGTCACCCTCCGGATCTGTGTCAGGTTGACGATCAGTCCCCTGCCTGCCCGGAAAAAACGCTGATCCAGCAGCTTTTCAAACTCGCTGAGCGTGCGCTTTACGGTGTATTCCTTTTTACAATGAATGGTGACGTAATTCTGGTGGACGTCCAGATACCGGATTTCGTAGAAGGGAATCCGGAGCATCTCACCGGACAGCTCCAGGTTCAGACAGCCTTCTTCCTGCCTGCGCTTTTCCAGCGCCCGGTCGAGAACGGAAAACAGCTTCTCCTGGTTTACGGGCTTCATCAGATAATGGAGCGCCGCCACCTCGTAGCCCTCCGCGATATAATCGGAATACCCGGTGATGAAAATGATCTGCACCGCTTCGTTTTCCCGGCGGATGCGCTTTGCCAGCGTCACGCCGTCCATTCCGTCCATCTCGATATCCAGAAGCAGCAGATCGAAAGTCTTGTTCTCCGCATATCGGAACAGGAAACTTTCGGCAGATGGAAATTCTTCCGCATTGACGGTAATATTTCTTTCCTGCGCCCATTCCGAGATCAGCTTTCTGATATATTCGCAGTCCGCGGCGCTGTCGTCGCAGATCGCAGCTCTGTATGCCATAACATTCACCTCAATCTATAAAATAAAGGTTTTCATACAGTTTTTCAAGAGGCGGATGCATCTCTTCCAGCTGGCAGCTGTCAGGCAGATAGGATGCGGCGGCCAGACAGAGGACATAGATAAGCAGCAGCATGGGAACCGTGCCGCCCATGCTTTGCCAGGCGATCAGAAGCAGAAAAGAAGAAAAGAGCTTCCAGATGACAAAATCAGCATTACGGTACAGATAGAGGTAATTTTTCTTCCAGATCAGTCTGCCGCCGAAACGGTGCCAGAGATCTCCTGCCAGATTGGCTGATTTCCCGGCGTGTTCCGGCTGATCGGTTCCGGGATACCGCGTGCCGGACAGATACAGCAGGAGGGCGCAGAGCGACAAAGCGGCCGCCAGCTTTCCAAGTGTGAAATTATGATACTGAGAAAAGAGAAATCTGCTGAGCGGATGCTGCATGAGAAGCGCGTATGCGCTCTGGTAATTCAGGGAAGAAGCGTACAGAAGACCGCCTGCGCCAATCGTCGCTGCTCCCAGCAGGAAAATCCGGCATTTGTAAAGGGGACTCTGCATCAAAAGGGTGGCGCCGAACAGGATGAGGAAGGTATTCAGGATTCCGGACAGAATGACGGACCATCCGATTCCAGAAAAATCCGGCTTCAAAACAGCCGTCAGGAATATTTCCAGGCAAAAAAGGGGGAGATTTGCCAGAAAGAACAGCCCCGGGATACGGTGGCCGGCGATTCCGAGAAGCAGAAGGCTGTCACAGTTTTTCCGGCAGAACAGCAGAAAACGGCGGCAGGCGTAAATCAGGATCAGTATGAGCTGAAGGAGCGCCAGAAGACGTAGGATGTAATCCGCATTCAGTCCTCCATATCTTTCTGCAAGGGCGGAATGGAGAAAATCATGGATGCTGCCGGAACCGGCTGCCAGCAGCAGGAAAAGAAGGAGTTTTGCCGCTTCTGTTTTCGGATTCACCATATTTTTGTAGCAGGCTGCCATATCCGCGCTTCCTTTCCGTTTATTCCTGTACATGAATCCCCGCAAAAGCGGGGCGGCCCGATGAGATCGGGCCGGATTGCGCCCGGCGCAATCATTATACTGCGTGAGCAGGGAAGAAAGCGACGCCGGAGGCGTCATTTTCTTCGCAAACCGCAGGTTGGGTATAATCCCCGCAAAGCGGGGCGGCCCGATGAGATCGGGCCGGATTGCGCCCGGCGCAATCATTATACCACGGCGCTTCGTGAACGTAAATGTCCCGTTTCCCGGAATCGTACGCCGTATGCAGCAACGAGATTTTCCTGGAAAAATCACGTCGGGGAAACGGTTTGGCCCGGTTGACCCTTCGCGCAGATGGATGCTATAATGAAGACTAACGGCCCGTAACGCGCATAAAGCGGACGAACCGGATTTACCATTAAGACGGAATCGGGAGGAACAAAACAGATGGTAAAGGTATATGAGATCAAACAGAGCGTTTTTGCCGACAACGATCATCAGGCAGAACTGTTGAGGGACGAGCTGAAGGAAAAGGGAATCTTTCTTCTGAATCTGATGTCCTCGCCCGGAGCGGGAAAAACCACCACGCTGGAGAAGACCATGGAACTTCTGCGGGATGAGATGAAGATCGGTGTGATGGAAGCAGACATCGATTCGGACGTGGATGCCTTCCGTATCGCGCAGACAAATGTGAAGACGGTACAGCTTCATACGGGCGGCATGTGCCATCTGGATGCGGATATGACCAGACAGGGGCTGGAGGCGCTTGGAACGGACGGTCTGGATCTGGCGATTCTGGAAAATGTGGGGAATCTGGTCTGTCCCGCGGAATTTGATACCGGAGCATCGGCGAACGCCATGATTTTGAGCGTGCCGGAGGGAGACGACAAGCCGTTGAAGTATCCGCTGATGTTCTCCGTCTGCCAGGTGCTTCTCATCAACAAAATCGATGTGCTTCCCTATTTTGATTTCAACATGGAGGAGTGCATCAAAAGGGCGAAGCAGCAGAATCCGGATATTACGGTCATTCCCATCTGTGCCAAAACTGGGGAGGGCATTGACAGGTGGGCGGAATGGCTGCGCGCGCAGGTAAAGGCCTGGAAGGAAAAGAAATAAGAATACTTTAAGAAGAGCCGGTTATGGCGGAATGAGGAGGAGAAAGTCTGCGGCATCGGCCGTCAGGCTGTAAAAACAGGGGAAATGGAAAAAGCGGGGGAACAGATTTTACAGGGAAAGACAAAGAAATACAGCAGGGAAACGGTGCAGACGGTACTGAAAATGGCGTGGCCATCCGTTCTGGAATCCTTTTTTGTGGCGCTGATCGGTATGGTGGATTCGCTGATGGTGAGCCGGGTGGGAGCCCATGCGGTGGCGGCGGTGGGACTGACCACCCAGCCCAAGTTTATCGGGCTTGCCGCCTTTACTGCCGCAAACGTGGCTGTCTCCGCTCTGGTGGCGAGACGGAAGGGAGAGGGAAGAAGGAAAGAGGCAAATCAGGTTCTTGCAGCCTCCCTTCTTTTTACCATCTGCATGACCGTAGTCGTCAGCGCGGTCTGTGTTGCCCTTGCGGATCCGATTATATCTCTCTGCGGTTCTTCGCCGGACTCCCATCAGGAGGCGGTGGATTATTTCCGGATCATCATGGGCGGGATCGGCTTTACGGTAGTATCCCTCTCCATAAACGCGGCGCAGAGAGGAGCGGGAAATACAAAAATTTCCATGACCACCAATGTGACGGCGAACCTGGTAAACGTGGTGTTCAATTATCTTTTAATCGGCGGAAATTTCGGCTTTCCGGAGCTGGGCGTGAAGGGGGCGGCCATCGCTACCGTGATCGGAAGCGCGGTTGGCTGTGTGATGAGCATTGTGGCTGCCTGCCGGAAGGGCAGCTTTATCAGCCTGGTGTATATCTGGAAGGAACGGCTGCGCCCCACCCTTACCGTGGCAAAGAGCATGGTGAAGCTGGGGTCCAACGTGCTGGCAGAGCAGCTTTTGATGCGTGTGGGCTTTCTTTCCGTGGCGGTTATGGCGGCCAAAATGGGGACCGCCGCCTTTGCTGCCCATCAGGTGGGCATGAACGTGATGAGCCTTTCCTTTTCCTTTGGAGACGGCATGCAGGTGGCGGCCGTCGCCCTGATCGGCCAGAGTCTTGGCAGGAAGGACGTTGAAATGGCGAAAACCTACGGCCATATCTGCCAGTGGATCGGCCGTGCCATCGCCGTGGTTCTCGCCGTCATCTATCTGTTTTTCGGCCGTTTTCTGTACGGTATTTTCTTTACCGAGCCGGAGATCATCGCCATCGGTGTCCAGATCATGCGCGTGATCGTGGTTGTCGTCCTTCTGCAGATCGCCCAGGTGATTTATATGGGCTGCCTGCGCGGCGCCGGCGATGTGTTTTTCACCACGGTGGCTTCCACCATCAGCGTCACCCTGATCCGGCCTATCGCCAGCTATCTGTTCTGCTACGCGCTTGGCTTTGGCATCATCGGCATCTGGTTCGGGGTATGCGCGGATCAGCTGACGCGGTTTATTTTTACCAATCTTCGGTTCCGCTCAGGAAAGTGGACGAAGGTGAAGATCTAAAGAGAGATACCGACGGGAGCTGTAACTTGTATGAACATTGTATGAAAGAATGACGGTATTTTCTGGCTGGAGATAAAAAATAGAACGTGGACAAGATCTATCAGAGGTGAAAAGTCTATTGGGGATGAAATTTATAATCCAAATAAATCTGAATGGGTACCGGTTCGATATAGTAAAATCTCATCTTTTTCCTGGCGATATATCAGCAGCCAGTTCGGTGCTATGTGGCATTCCCGATAACTGGAATAATTACCACTGAGCATATGATCTTTATTTTGGATGGGAAAAGTATCAGGAATTCGAAGCGTGTCAATCACCTGTTGCAACAGGTTCATCTTATACCCACGTTTTACGCAGGATTTAAAGTCTTTTTTGAATTTAGTGGAATATCTGATAGTTAACATTATTATTCCTCCTTTAATTCAGAAAAGAGATCTTCTGTAGAACCGCTGTAACGGATTCCTCCATCATGGTCGAGTTCGTCAAAGGCCGCCAGCGTTTCGGCATTTGGTATTTCATCCGGAACTGCTGCGCCCTGCAGATAGGCTATGATATAAAGCAGTTTATTTTCCGGAATCTGATCAATAAGATTTTTGGCATATTCTCGATTGCTCATAAATACCTTCCTTTCTTAAAATTATAGTATGTAGCAAATTTATTGTGTATAACAGTAAGAAGCACAGAGTAAGGTGTGCCGGCTGCTGTCCGGGAGTATAATGTAACTCCTTGCTTTTATCTGTTTTCAGAATAATCAAAAAAAACGGATATGTCAACGATACAGAAAAAAATGGACTCTGCAGGAAGAACTTGCAGTTGGTTCAGGAAAGGAATTACAGGTTAACTATGAGGAAACGATGATGAAAGTCCTTTTTCTGGATATAGATGGTATACTGAACCGGCAGATACCGGATGTAAGCTTGTTAGGTGATGAGGAAAGACAAAAGCCGGACGGACAGAATGAAGAAATTGAGGAAGATAAGATGGCGCTCCTTTCCCGGCTGGTCCGCGAAACAGGAGCAGTTGTGGTTCTTCACTCCGGCTGGCGTTTCCGTTTCGATGAGAACGGAAATCCGCTTCATCCGGCAGC